>Ga0302325_10002485_pt1 | contig 44741 bp, 36 predicted proteins | sample Palsa_T0_2_FD_201948 | JGI IMG/M metagenome (GOLD analysis project Ga0302325, IMG submission 201948) | Peat permafrost microbial communities from Stordalen Mire near Abisko, Sweden - Palsa_T0_2 | ecosystem: Environmental > Terrestrial > Soil > Palsa > Peat permafrost | place: Sweden: Abisko... | reverse complement strand
CGGGCGCGTGTCGTCGTCCGTGAAGTCGCGCGCCAGCGAGGCGGCACTGAAGGTAAGCGCGGCTTCGGGCTCATCCGAATCTTGCCAGGGGGCAATGTCGACCCGCGCGATCGTGCCGGGCCGGATCTGGAGCCAGGCCGGCGTCGAGCCGGCTCCCCGGGCGGGGGCGGCGGCTGCGAGCAGAGCGAGCGCGGCGGCGCCGCAGCGAAGCGCGAGGCAAGGCGAGGACATGATCCTATTCAGTATCGGTCGCGGCGTTCGCCGGCTGGCAGTGCCAGGACGCTGGCACAGCGGCGTGTCAGGCTGGCTATGATGGAACGCAATGCTACGGGACCGGTCTTCGCGGCGACCGACCTCGTCGACTTCATCGACTGCGCTCACTTGGCGGCGCTCGGGCGCATGGCGGCCGAGGGCATGCTCGCCATGCCGGCACTGTCGGAACAAGATCGTCTGGTCGCACGCAAGGGCGACGCGCACGAGGCCGAGCAGCTGCGCCGGTTCCAGCGCCAAGGGCTCGAGGTCGTCGAGATCCCGCGCGGTCCTGGCCTGGCCGCCAAGCGCGCCGCGGCGCTCGCCACCGAGAGCGCGATGCGCTCGGGGGCTGCGGTGATCCACGGCGCCACGATGCTCGATCTTCCGGCCGAAGGGCCGGGCTGGGTCGGCATCGCGGATTTTCTGGTGCGGGTCGCGGGAACGTCGCGCTTCGGCGACTTTCACTACGACGTCTGGGACGCGAAGCTCGCGCGCACGGCGAAGCCGTCTGCCGTCGTGCAGATGTGCACGTACGCCGACCTTCTCGCGCGACTCGCGGGCGGCTTGCCGCAGCGGCTGCACGCGATCCTCGGCGACGGACGAGTCGAATCGTTCGCAACCGCCGACGTCATGCCGTACTACCGCGCCGCGAAGGCGCGCTTTCTAGCCGCCTGGGAGGCGAACGGTCCGACCTATCCGGATCCCGTTGCGCGCTGCGGCCGCTGCCGTTGGAACGACGCCTGCGTTACGCGGCGCCGCGCCGACGACCACCTCAGTTTGGTCGCGAACGTGCGGCGCAGCCAGATCGTGAAGCTTCACGCGGGCGGGATCACCAAGCTCGAACGGTTGGCGAACGCCGCCGACGCTGAGAAACCGCGCAAACTCGAGCGCGCGACGTTTTCGCGCCTGCGTGCACAGGCCGCGCTGCAAACGCAGGCGCGCCGCTCGGGAACGCCGGGCTACGAATTGCTCGCGCCGAGCGAAGGTTACGGGTTCGGGCGGCTGCCGCTGCCCGATCCGGGCGATCTCTACTTCGACATGGAGGGCGACCCGTTCTACGACGGCGGCGGCCTCGAGTATCTCTTCGGCGTTGCCTACGATGACGAGGGCGAACGCCGCTTCGAGTTCTTTTCCGGTCACGACCGCGCGGCTGAGAAGCGCGCCTTCGAGGCGTTCGTGGATTTCGTGTCCGCGCGGCGCGCGGCGTACCCGCAGTTGCACGTCTATCACTATGCGGCCTACGAAATCACCGCGCTGCGGCGGCTCGCGACGCAGCACGGGACCCGCGAAGCGCAAGTCGACACGCTCTTGCGGGAGCGCGTGCTGGTCGACCTGTTCGAGGTCGTGCGCCAAGGGCTGCGCGCGTCCTACGAGAGTTACTCGCTCAAGAAGATCGAGCAGTTCTATCGTGGTCCGCGCGCTGAAACCGTAACCAGCGGCATGGATTCAGTCGTCGCTTACGAGCGGTTTTTGGAAACGCGCGATCCCGCCGAGTTCGCACGAATCGTTGCCTACAATCGCGAAGACTGCTATTCCACGCTCGATCTGCACCGCTGGCTGCTGGAGCGCAGGGCCGAGGCGCAAGCGCAGTTCGGCGCGACGATCTCTTGGCTTCCGGCCGTCGCCGCCGGCAAAGACGAGGAGGCGGATCCCGCGCTCGAGGGCCTGGCGGCCGAACTCGCGTCCGGCGTCGATCCCGAAGCGGGTTCCTCGGCCGAGCGGGCGCGCTGGCTGGCAGCGCAGCTGCTCGTCTATCATCGGCGCGAAGCCAAGCCGGCCTGGTGGGCCTTCTTCGATCGCCTCGAACGCAAGACTGCGGAGGAATTGCTCGACGACACCGAGTCGATCGCGGGCCTGGTTCCGCTCGACGCGCAGCCCGAACTCCTGCGACGCTCGCAGGTCTTCACGTTCTCGTTTCCGCCGCAGGAACACAAGCTCAAGCTCGGGCGCGCGTTCGATCCGGCACTCGGCTCCGCGCGCGCGGCCGGAGACATCGTGCAGATCGACGACGATCGGGGCATCCTGCGCCTGCGCCGCGGGCCGTCGCTCCTCGCCGTTCCCTTGCCGTTGGCTTTGTGCGCGCCCGGGCCGATCAACGACGACAAGCAGCGCGGCGCGCTCGCGCGGTTCGGCCGGGTGCTCGCCACCGATGGCTGCGCATCGCGATTCCGGGCCGCGCGCGATTTGTTGTACTCGGGGGCACCGCGCCTGCGCGATCGTCCGCCCGGCTCGCTTATCGACGACGGCGCTACCGGCGCGGGCGCGCTGACCAAGCTCGTGCTCGCGCTCGACGAGAGCTACCTGTTCGTTCAGGGTCCGCCCGGCGCGGGCAAGACGTATACGGGAGCGCGCACGATCGTCGATCTGCTCGCGCGCGGGTTACGCGTCGGCATTGCCTCGAATAGTCACAAGGCCATCCACCATCTGCTGGGGGAGATCGAAACGGTCGCGGCAGCGCGCGGCGTTGGGTTCGCGGGTTACAAGAAAGCCTCGGGCGAGGACACCGAGTACCCCTCGCGCACGGGCGCCATCGCGAACACGAACGAGGTCGCCCTTTGTGCCGGCGATCCGCGAGTTACGCTGGTAGCCGGTACGGCTTGGCTTTTCAGCGACCCTGCGATGGAGGCCACGCTCGACGTGCTCGCGATCGACGAGGCCGGGCAGGTCTCGCTGGCCGACGCGATCGCGATGGCGACCTCCGCTCGCAACCTGCTGTTGCTCGGCGACCCGATGCAACTCGCCCAGGTGTCGCAGGCCCAGCATCCGGGCGACGCTGGGGCGTCGGTGCTCGGACACCTGCTGGGCTCCGGCGCGACGGTCGCGCCCGAACGCGGCGTCTTTCTGCCGCATTCGTTTCGCATGCATCCGGCGATCTGCGACTACGTCTCGGCGCTCGCGTACGACGGCCGGTTGCACGCGGACCCGGCCTGCGCGCAGCGCGCCGTCGATGCGGCCCAGATCGCGGGGGCGGGTCTGCGCTATCTAAGCGTCGCGCACGAAGGCAACGTCCAAGCCTCGACCGAGGAGGCCGAAGCGGTGGCCGACGCGATCGAGGAAATCATCGGCGGCACCGTCACCGACGAGCGCGGGCAGACCCGGGCTCTCGTTGAACGCGACATCTTGATCGTTACGCCGTACAATGCCAACGTCCGCCGCATCCGCCAAACGCTCGACGCGCGCCGCCGCTTCGACGTGCGAGTCGGCACCGTCGACAAGTTTCAAGGCCAGGAAGCGCCAGTCGTGTTCTTCTCGATGGCCTCGTCGCGCGGCGACGAGGCGCCGCGCGGCATCGGCTTCCTGTTCGACCGCCATCGTCTCAACGTCGCCGTGTCGCGCGCCCAGGCGCTGGCCGTGCTGGTCTGTTCGCCCGCGCTCTTGGAAACGGCCGCGACGTCGGTCGAGCAGGTCGTCACGATCGGCAACCTTTGTCGCTTCGCCGAACTCGCCACGCCCCTGCGCGCCGCCCCAAGCCGCACCCCCATGCAGCTGGCCCTTTACTAGGTCCGCACTAGTCGCGCATCCTTAGGTCGCACTAATCGCGCATCCGGCGCGGTGCGACACAGCCCCATCCATGGGGCCAGGTCGCACTAATCGCGCATCCGGCGCGGTGCGACACAGCCCCATCCATGGGGCTAGTAATTTGCGGCGGCGCGGACTTGGGCGAGGGGCTTGTCGAGGTCGGCCATGAGTTCGGGTGCGACGATTGCGAACGGCGTCGTGCCGTAGCACATGAGGCGATCGTGAAAATCCAGTAGCGAGCCCTTCGAACCCATCTGCGCCGTGTACTCGCCGAGCAGCGTCTGGAGCTGTAGGCGGCCGACCGTGTATGAGATCACGTAACCGGGTCCGAGCGCGATGCCGGCAACGGCCGCCCTCGCCTGCGCGACCGGGAAGCCGGTCTGCTCGGCGAAGAACGCGACCGCGTGGTCGTACGACCAGTTGCCGCTCGCGAGTTCGGGATCGACGATGGCGCGCGCGCCGCGGACGCGCTCCCACTGGGCGGCGTCGTAGCGCGCGTCGAGATCCTGGTCGCCGTACAGGCCGAGCTGCCAGAACATCTCTTCCCCGTAGTAGGCCCAGCCTTCGGCGAAGACGCCGCTGTCCTGCGTCTTTCGGACGAAGTCCGGATTCCGATGCGCGATCGAGAGCTGCAAGAAGTGGCCCGGCATCGCTTCATGCGCGGCAGTTTCCAGGATCCGGTCCTTGTCGAAGTCTTCGTTCGGGTCGAGCGTCTTCGCGGCGTCCGCAAGCGAGGTCGGCGGCGTGATGAAGTATAGTCCCTTCGCGTCCTTCGCGAACAACAGCGGAGAGTTCATCGACGCGCCCGGCGAGACCGGCTGCAAAAATTTCGGCGTTTCGACGATCTCGATGTGTCCCAGCCAATCGGGCACGTCGACGACGTGGTGGTCGGTGACGAAAGCACGCAATTGTGCGATCCGGTCGCGGTAGTACGCGATCAGCGCTGCGCCGTTCGGAGCGAGACCGCCGCCGCTTTCCGGGCCGATCGGCGTGGCGCGTTGCGCTGCGTCGGCGACGTCCCAGTTCTGTTCGGCCCAGCCGCGGGCCAGTTCGTCGCGCGCCATCAATTCGATATCGGTTGCCTTGAACGGCAAGAGCTGCTCGTCGCGGAGCATCGCGTCGTACGCGCCCGGACCCATCGCGAAGTTTTCCGGCCAGGCGGCGACGTGCGCGTCGATATACGCCTTGGCACTCGCGATCGCCGCGAGCGTCGCGTCGCGCGCGCTAGCAAAGGCCGCGAAGCGGTCGGGCGGCAGCTGCGCTTTGGCGGCCGCCGTTAGCGCGCCGTTCATGAAATCGGGCGCGCCGGCGAGTTCCTCCGATCCGACCGCGTTGAACAGGTGTCCGGGGTGGACCACCAGGGTCTCGCCGGCTGCGATGTATGCCGGGGCGCCGCCGAGCCGCGCGATGATCTTGTTCCAGGCGAGCGCAACGTCGGCGTCGGTCGCGCCGTTCGTGCCGCTGATCGGCAGATGCTCGAACTGCGTGAAGATCGCGTTGAGGATCGACTGCGACGGAGCGGAGTAGTCTTTCTCGTACGTCTTGTAGACCGTGTACTGTCGCTCGAGATGCACGAGCTGTGCGCGCAGCAGCTTCACGTCGTCGACTTCGGCGAGCGGCGCGCCCTGCAACGGGATCGCGGCCAGCTCGCGCTGCCAGCGGCGGATCGTCGCCAGGTCGCGCGCGTTTTCGGCTTTGCCGGGGGTATCGAGCAGGCCATCTTCGTCGGCGAGGCCGAGGTCCGTCGCGCTAAGCGGGTGAGCCTTCGCCCAATCGAAGGTGATCGAGCGCGCCAGCGCTTGAATTCGGTCGTGAGTCGAAGCCGTCGCCGGGCTGCCCTGCGTGCTTACAGACAGCAGCGTAGATACAACGCAGGATGAAAGTGCGCGCGCGAACGCCGATAACTTCATGAAGCCGGTCCTCTTTGGCTGAACGTCAGGCCTGACTTTGGACGTAAGACGCCGGCTTGGCCTGCGCGGCGGCCGGTGGCCGTCGGCGAGAGGGGCACGGCGTGCGCTACGATTTGTTGAACCGGGCCGGCATTTTCGCACTGGCGGGGGCTGCGTTTCTGGCCGCGTGCAGCGGCGGCGGCGGAACGGCAGGCCCGGCGCCAGGTGCTCGCTCGACCCCCGGCCCGAGCACGGCGCCGAGTGCGGTCGCGACCGCCAGCGCAGCGTCGTCGGCTACGCCCGCCGCGAGCGTCCCGGAAATCGGAGGCTGCCAAATGTTCCCGGCCGGCAACCCGTGGAATACCGACATCAGCGGCTATGCGCTCAACGCGAACTCGGCCCAGTACATGGCCGAGATGAACCCCAATGGCTCGACGTACCTCCATCCCGATTTCGGCAGCAATCCGACGTACGGCATTCCATACAACGTCGTCGCGATCTCGCAGGCGAACTTTACGCCGATCACTTTCACCGAGTATGCCTCGGAAAGCGACCCCGGGCCGTATCCGATTCCGAGTTCGCCCGCAATCGAAGCGGGCAGCGACATGCACATGCTGATCCTCGACAGCGACAATTGCACGGACTACGAGACCTTCGAGACGCAGGATACGTCGTCGGGTTGGACGGCCGCGAACGGCGCCGTCTGGCCGCTCGACACCAACGCCTTGCGGCCCGAAGGCTGGACCTCGGCCGATGCCGCGGGCCTACCGATCCTGGCCGGGCTCGTGCGCTACGACGAGGTCCAAGCCGGCGCCCTCAACCACGCCGTGCGCTTCACGATGAGCAAGACCTCGCAGGGCCACATTCATCCGGCCACGCACGATGCCGCTACGTCGTCGGCGCCGTGGGCGCCGCCGATGGGCCTGCGTATCCGGCTCAAAGCAAGCTATGATATCTCGAGCTTTACCGGGAACTCGCTGGTCATCCTCACCGCGTTCAAGAAGTACGGTCTGATCTTAGCCGACAACGGCAGCGATTTTTTCTTCACCGGCTCGACCAACACCAGCTGGAACGACAACGATCTCAACCAGCTCAAGAGCGTTCCCGCCAGCGCCTTCGAAGTGGTCGACACCGGGCCCGTCATCACGCCCTAGCGCAAGAGTCGCGGTTGCCGCCCGCGAAGCTCCAGCGCCAACGGGCGATTAGCTCAGCTGGGAGAGCGGCACCTTTACACGGTGATGGTCGGCGGTTCGATCCCGTCATCGCCCATGTTTAACTACCAAAGCAATGGCCGGCGCGGCCGCAATTCCCGCCCGAATTCTTAAGGTTTCATAAAGGACTTCGCCCCGCGCGCCGCCTTGCTCGAAGAGAGCCGTTGCGCTTACAATGCGTGTATGGCTGAAGTCGTCGAAGCGCGATCCGGCAGCGTCATTCTCAAGGCCCGTCTCGACTTCGAATCGGGGCACTGGTCTACGGCCGGCGAAACGCCGCCGGAAGGCGAGTTCCCGTTCGTCGTGCACGTCGGCGGGAAACGCTACGAACTCTATTCCGACGAGACGTTCGCCGAAGTCGAACCGGACCGGGACGGAGCGCCGCAGGACTAAGCGTTTGCGCGCGGATTAGCCGAGCGCGAACCTGACAAGGCTCATTCCGACTGCACCTTCGCCGCGACGGCGATCGAGCCGGAGATGCGATGGCCGACCGACGTGTCGGCCGATACCGACGTAATCTGAATCTTGCCGATCGGCTCGCTGGTCGTCAGCATCTTGCCCGAGTCGGGATCTTTGATCGAGTGCGAGCGAATCACGTCGAAGTACTGCCCGACCGTGATCCCGCGAGCTTTTCCAATGTTCAGGATTGCGTCGGCTCCGTCGACCTCGATGATGCGCCCGCTCAGCGACGGGAGCGCCGGCCCGCTGCTGAACTTTGAAGGATCCAGGTCGGCTGCGATCTTTTGCGCCTCGTCCGTGACGAGATGGCCCATGGTCGAATTTTCGAAATTCGAATTCGAATAGCTGCCGAACCCGCCGCCCCCGAAACCGCCGAACCCGATTGACGTGTTCGATTTGGTCTCTTCGTCGGCGAAGGATTGCACGATCTGCCCCGTCTGCGAGTCGATCACGCGCACGGCGACTTTGATGGTGACGCGCGTATTGTTTACGCCGCCGATCACGCCGCCCGCGAAGCCGCCGATGATGCCGCCGGCCGTTCCGCCGCTCTGGCCCGTCTTGTCGAGCTGCAGCACGTTGCCCGTAATGAGGTAGCGCGCGCCGACGAGCTGGCCCGTCTGGATGGCGCTCGCCGGCGAGACTTCGCCCGAGGTCGAGAGCTGATGCTCTTGCAAAACGCTCCCGAGATGGGTGCGGTCGAGCACGTTGAACTTGCCGCCGTTGACGAGCTGGTCCGTCAGCAGGTCGGAAACGGCGACGCCCGGCTCGAAGTTGCCCCACCAATCACCGGTAAGGCCTTGCGTGGAGAAGTTCAGCACGGCGACCGCGGGGCCGGACGCGGCGAACGCGGGCGGGGTCGCGAGCGCGGCCAACGCCAAGCCGGCTGCAAGTCGAACAAAAGCATGCCTCATTAGCTGAGCACTCCTCACGCGGCAATAGCTGCACCGGTGCTTGGCTAAACCCCGAAAGTCTCCCGTCGGCCGCGTGCGTTTTTCGGGCCTTCGCTCGATGCAGCGCGTGACGCGGCGCACATTGTTCGCTCGCCGCGTTCCTTGCGCGCTCAACGTGTCACGGCGGCCGCTCTCGGTGTCCGAAGTAATACCTAGTGCGCCTGACGACTTGGCGTGCGCCGAGGAAAGGGACCGGGTGGACGAGCGAAAGTCTTGGAAATGGATCATCGCTGCATATGGCGGCGGTGTAGCCCTCATCGCGCTCGTGACCGTATTCATCACGCGCGGCGCGGGACATCGCGAGGTCGTGATCGGTGGCGCCTTCGCGACCGCCACGCCCACGGTCGCCGACGTTTATAGCGGCATCCGCCCGGACGCGCAGTCGCCGCTGATTCACGCCAAGGCCCCCAAACCGTCCGAGCCGCCGTCGCCGGTTCCGAGCGCAACGGCAGCCACCCAGGCGAGCGCGGCTCCCGCGCCCGCCGCAAAAGGTCCGGCCAAGGCTGCGAAGCGAGCGCAGAAGCTCCGCGCCGGCGCGGATGACTTCCAGGGCAGCGAGGCGATGGTCGCGAGCCGCATCGGCGCGGAACCTGCTTCCGCGCCGCCCGTCGAAACCCAACAAGTTCCGGCAGCGACGGAAGCGCCAGCAGCTCCGACGGCGGCCGCGGCCGCTCCGACGGATGCGCCGGTGCCCGCCGCAACCGTTGCGCCTGCGGCTGCGCCCACGGCTGCACCCGCGCAAGACGTTCCGATCTACGCGCCGCAGCGCATCGTCGACGCGCAAGTGCGCGTCGCCGTTCAGCCTGACTATCCCGATGTCGAGCGCGAGCGCGGCGAAAAAGGTACGAGCGTCGTGCTCGTGACGATCGATCCGAAAGGGAACGTCGTCAGCGCTTCGATCAGTTCGAGCAGCGGCTACGCGGCGCTCGATCGGGCCGCGGTCGCAGCCGCCCGGTCGAGTCAATTCGTCGCGCCGAAGATCAACGGCCATCCGGCGACCGAAACCTACCGCCTCGTCTACGATTTCTCGCCATAACGCCTAGCCCCACGCGACTGCGGGCACGAATCCGCGCGGGCTAGCGCGAAGGGCGCGAGCGGTGTTCGCGTTCCGCTCCGTTCGCCTGCTTGCCGCAACGTGCGCCGGTTTCGCGCTGCCGTTCCTTTCTGCGGTCGCGTCCGCTCAGAACGCCGCCGGCGCTCCGCCAACCGCATCTGCGAGCGCGCCGGCTAGCGCAATTCCAACTCCCTCCTCGCTGCCCAGCGCGTCGCCGTTGCCGACTGCGGCGCCGCCACCGGCCGGCATCGTGCCGTCCGACGTTTCGGTCGAACTCGGCGGCACGGTCTCGCCGCAATTCGCGCTGGCCCAGATCGGCGCGGCGATCGCGCGCCAAGCCCAGCTGCAATCGGGCGCGGCGCCCAACGTCACGGGCGTCTCGATTCCGCACCCGCTCCACGCCGGCGACGCGCTCGAGGCGCTCGCGCGGGTGACGATATCGGCCGGAGCGTCGTATGCGCCCGTCGCGGGCACGACTGCGGTGCACCTGCAGGTTGAAACGCTGACCCAGCTGGAACCGGCGTTTCTCTTTTACAGTGACGATCCGGAGCGTTTGGTCGCCGCGGACGACGGCGTGCTCTACCGCAATTCGATCGCTGCGAACCAGCCCGTGCGGCTGTACGCGTATCACGTGTCGGATACGGCCGGCCGCCGGCTGTACCTCGCCCTGCGCGCGACCAACGCGGCCGACGTGCAACTGCTGGGATACGCGGCCGGACCGGCCGACGCGTTCGCGTACGTCGGGCACGTTTCGACGCTGCAATACCTGCTCGAACGCGCAACCCAGGAGAGCCTCGTCGAGCCGATCGCCGCCGGCGCCGCCTATCTGCAACAGCTCGGATACCGTGCGCTCGGACCGGGCGAGCTGGTTGCCGCGATCTTCGATTTGCGCGTTCTCGACGGCGGTCCGGTCGAGGTCGAAGTCATTGCGACCAGCGCCGACGGCGAACCTCCGGCGTTCCTCGAGCAACCGGAACTGCCGGGCGACGGACACGGCCGGCGCGGTGAGTTCTCGTTGCAAGGGGTGGCGCCGATCGCGTTCGACTATACAGCCGGCGCTCCCGAGCCGGCGCCGCTTCCGGTCGGCCGGCCCACGCTTGCGAACCTGCGCCCCGGCGGCCGGCCGCTCGGCGGCGACTACGGCGTTGTTCGCGCGATCTCGCTGCAGCTCTCGAACCCGGCGGACGCGCCGCAAGACGTCTACTTCTACGAGCAAGCTTCCGGCGGAACGGTTACGACGACGATCTGGTTCGCCGGCGATCCGCGCCCGATCGAGGTGCCGTGCATTCGGGATGCTGCAAATCGCTACCTCATCAAAGCGATTACGCTCGACGGCGGCCAGTCGCGCGTGGTGGGCGGCGAGTACATGACCGATGGGTCGTCGTCGTTTCCGCTGCTCTTCGGGCTCACCTCGGACGCGCCGTCGCCGCCGCCCGGGCCGTACTCGCCGGATGCCTGTAATCCGCGTACGCCTCCGCCCGCGACCCCGTCGCCTGCGCCCTCGCCAACCGCCTCGGCGGCGCCGCTCGCGCCGGAAACGTCGCCGGCCGCGCCGGTCCCGCCGGCCCCGACACCATGAGGCGGTCCGCGGTTCGCCTGAACTGCTCGCAACCCGCGACGCGTTCGAGCGCGTTAGGGGAATGAAGCAAAGGAGTGGTCGTGACTGAATCGACGTACGAGTATCTGACCGCCCAGACGCAGGACGGCATCGCGACCGTGACGCTTGCAAACCCCGCCAAGCGCAACCCGCTGTCGCTGGCAACGATGGGCGAGTTGCTGACGGCCTTCGAAACGATCCGCAAGGACTCGGCGGTGAAGGTCGTCGTCCTGCGCGGACTCGGCCCCGCGTTTAGCGCGGGCCACGATTTACGCGAACTTCAATGCGCCGGCGACGAGGCGGACGTCGTGCGGTTGCGGGCGATCTTCGACGCGTGCGTCCGCGTGATGACCGCGATCCAGTCAGTCCCGCAGCCGGTGATCGCCGAGGTCGCCGGCATCGCGACCGCCGCCGGCTGCCAGCTCGTCGCAAGCTGCGATCTCGCAATCGCCTCGTCTGAGGCGCAGTTCGCGACGCCCGGCGTCAACATCGGCTTGTTCTGCACGACGCCGATGGTCGCGCTCACGCGCGCGATCGGGCGCAAGCATGCAATGGAGATGCTGTTGACCGGCGATTTCATCGACGCGGCGACCGCGGAGCGCTGGGGTCTCGTCAACCGCGTCGTGCCGGCCGCCGAACTCGCCGGCGCGACGCTCGCGCTGGCTCGAAAAATCGCCGCCTCGAGCGCATTCGTCGTCGGGCTCGGTAAAGAGGCGTTCTACGCGCAGATCGATCTGGACCAGCCGAAAGCCTACGCGTATGCGAAAGAAGTGATGAGCATGAACGCGCTGGACGCCGATGCGCGTGAAGGCATGTCCGCGTTCCTCGAGCGTCGCGTGCCGTCTTGGAAGCGGTAGGGGTAAAGCTCCTCGCGTGCCTGGGGACGAGCCTGGCCTTCCTTTGGGACAGTCTCTACGGCTTGATCTTCGGCTTCCTGATCTCGGCGTTGGCGCAGGTCGTCTTTTCACGCGGAGCGCTGGAGCGCGCCCTCGGACCGAGCCTGCGCGGCGTCGCGAACGGGACCCTGTTCGGCATCGTGGCGTCGGCCTGCTCGTACGGCGCCGCCGCCGCCGCGCGCGGCTTCTACCGGAAGGGCGCGGACGCCCGAGCCGTCTTCGCGTTCATGATCTCGTCGACGAACATGAACGTCGCGATACTGATCATGTTTTGGGCGATGCTCGGCTGGCGCTTCGCGTTCGCCGAGTTCTTCGGCGGGCTCATCATTATCGCATTGGTCGCGGGAGGAGCGAGCCTGCTCTTGCGGCCGGGCGATCTACGCGTCGCGGCTGCTCCGGCTAGCGCCCTGGTGACGGAGTGCGTGCAATGCGGCATGGACGGCGACCGCGAGCACGCCGTCGCCTACGAGGGAGCGACCTACTTGTTTTGCGGATCCCGCCATGAGGCCGCGTTTCGCGCCGCTCCGCAGGCGGTGCTGGCGGCCCACGTTGCCGAGTCTGCACCGCGCGGTTTGGTTGCGCTGAGGGAACCCGCTACCTGGTCGAGCATCCTCGACACGATGCGAGCCGACGTCGAGATGCTGCGCACGGAACTGGTCGCCGGCTACCTGGTCGCGGGTTTCGCGGCGACGCTGGTTCGGCCTGAGTGGCTGTCGGGCGCGCTACGCGCCGTCGGCAGCGTCCCGTTCGCCGGCTACCCGCTCCTGCTGTTGAGCGGCCTCCTGCTGGCCGTCGTCACCTTCGTCTGCTCGATGGGCAACGTCCCGATCGCGCGCTTCCTGGCGGGCGCCGGCATACCGCTGGGTGCGAACACGACCTTCATCTACGGCGACCTGCTGATCCCGCCGCTGGTCGGCATTTACCGCAAATCGTTCCCGCCGCGCGTCGTATGGACGTTCCTCGGGCTCTTCACGCTCGGCGCACTCGCCGCGGGCGCAGCGATGGACGCGATCTTCGGTCAATTCGGCGGAAGCGCGATGACGATGGGCGCGCTGACGTTTTCGGATCGTTTTACCCTGGTTTCGAACCTCGTGGCGCTGGCCGCACTGGCGGGTGTCGTTCTGGTGGCGCGCGGAGCCTCGCGCGTGGGCGCGCCGGTACGGGCGAACCGATAGCGAAGGAGAGCTCATGACCGCCTCGCTCAAACCCATGCTTCTGGCTGCCGGCTGCGCGGCGTCGTTCGCGCTTTTCGCCGCTGCACGAGTTCCCGCCACAGCGGACGCACCGCAGCCGATCATTTGGTGCGCGAGCGACCTGGTCAGCGACGCGCAGAGCACGAGCGACCGCTACGTGCTCTCGTACCAAGCCGCGCGCCGCGCGCTGTGCGACGGGGACGCGGCGGCGACCGTGCGGGCGCTGGGCGCGATACTGCCCGACATGCGCTCGCGGTACAAGACCGACGGTACGCATTGGATCGATTACGGCCGGACCTATTTTTACGCGTTGCTCGCCACCCACGACGACGCGGGCGCGCGCCGTTTCCTCGACCAGTTCGAGAACGATTGGAAGCCGGCTCCCGAAGAGCGAGCCTTCTGGGGCGGCGACTTCGCTCACTCGTTTGCGGCCTACGTCGCCGACGATGCAGCGGTGCCACGGACCCCCGATCAAGCGGCGCAACACAAGCTCGATCCGCACCTAACCTATGCGCTTGCCGATCTGGGGGCCAAGGATCCCGCTGACGCAACGGCCGAGGTACAGGCTGTCGCGGACACCGGCAGCCTCTACGCTCTGATGCTCGGGAACCTTTACGCCCAGCAACACGACTGGCCGCACGCATTCGCTGCCTGGATCGCTGCGGCGGCTGCGGGACCGGGATCTCCTCAGATGGAGTTCTACGCGCTCGATCGCTGGAACGTATCGGCGCTCGAGATGATCTACTACTATCGGGCGCATGCGCCCGCGCAGGTTCCGGCGGCGAGCGTCTTCTGCGGTTCGCCCCACGACCTTGCGGCCGTGGAACAGCTGGCGCTCGGCCTGCCGCAGTCGACCGGTCTCGACGCGACGCACATCGTCGATGCGTCGATCGCCGGCGGCGTGCACGCGCGCGTCGACGTCGAGAGCAAGGGCGAGGTCGCGCTGTACTTCGACCTGCTTGGCGGTCAATGGCAGCCGGTCGCGCGTCCCGCCGCAACGGTCGCGTTTCCGAACGGCTGCCCCAACCCGCGCTTCATCAACCGCCCGAGCGGCTCTTAGGGCTTCGCGACCGCCGGGCCGCGCAGTGACGCGTACAGGGGCGCGAGCCGTTCGGCGAGCAAGGCTTGCAGCCGCTCGGGCTCGGCCAGGAAGGCATCGTGGCCGTGATTCGAGAGCAATTCGAAGTAACGGCTGTCGGCGCCCTCGCGGGCGAACCGCTCGGCCGTGGCGCGAACGTACTGCGGGAGGAAGAGCCAGTCGCTCGAGATCCCGACGAAGCTGAACTGCGGGTGCGGCACCGCGAGCGGCAGGTCGCGTACGTCGAAGAGATCCATCGCGCGGGTCAGGGCCAAGTAGGACGCCGGCTCCATGCGGGCCGCAAAGATCGCGCCTTGATAATCGAGGTAGCCTTCGACGTCGTACCGGTCGCTGGGGTTTTTCGTCGGATCGCCGCCCGTGCGATCGGCCTTACGCGCGTGGCGCTCGGCAAACAGCGCCTCCGATTTGTACGTCAGCATCGCGATCTTGCGTGCCAGCGCGATGCCCTCTGCGGGGCTGCGCGCGACGCGAATCGCTTCGCGCGCCACCGCGTTGAGCGCGATACCCATGGCCGCGAAGTGGTCGTAGGCTCCGATTGCGACGACCCGATCGACTTGGGCCGGCGCTTCGAGCGCCCAGGCGATCGCGCGCATGCCGCCGAGCGACCCTCCCACAACCGCGGCGAAGCGCGTAAAGCCAAGCCGCGCGAGCGCCTCGCGTTCGGCCCGCACCATGTCCGCAACGCCCACCACCGGGAAGGCATCGGCGTACGGAGCATCGTCGGGGCCGATCGAGCCTGGTCCGGTCGACCCGTAGCAACTCCCGAGTGCGTTCACGCAGACGATCGCGAGCGCGTTCGTGTCGAGCAGCTTGCCCGGACCGGCGAGCCCGCCCCACCAGTCGAGAACGCGCGACGAACCGGTCAGGGCGTGACAGACGAGCGCGAGGTTCGCGCCGTCCGGGCGCGGGCTGCCGTACACGCTCACCCGCTGAACGACGTCTTGGAGTGTGACGCCGCAATCGAGCCGCAGCGACCCGATCGTGACATCGCGCTCGAGGTCCGGCTCCCTAGCCGTGTTCGGACACTCGCGGACGCTGGCGGCGCACTTCAGACCGCCGGGGTACCCGTGAGGCTCGCCTCACGCGGATAGGATGTTTGTTTCGCGCCGGCCAGGGCTTGGTCGAGGTCGGCGATGATGTCGCGCACGTCCTCTATTCCGACGGAGAGACGGATCATGTCCTCCGTTACGCCGGACTCGATCTGCTGCACGACGTTGAGCTGCTGGTGGGTCGTCGTGGAGGGATGGATCACGAGGGACTTCGCGTCGCCCACGTTGGCGAGCAGCGAGAAGAGTTTGAGCCGATCGATCGTGGCCTTGGCCGCAACCGCTCCGCCCTTGACGCCGAACGTCAGGATGGCCCCGGCGCCGCTGGGCAAGTATTTCTTGGCGCGCGCGAACGAATGGTGGTCGCCCAATCCCGGGTAGGAGACCCAGGTTACGTCCGAATGCGCTTGCAGATATTCGGCTACGGCGAGGGCGTTCGCAGAATGCTTCGCCATGCGCAAGCCGAGGGTCTCGAGACCCTGCAAAAAGAGCCAGGAATTGAACGGCGAGAGGGCCGCGCCGAGGTCGCGCAACAACTGCACCCGCGCCTTGATGATGTAGGCGAGGTTTCCGAACGATGCGACGTAGCGCACGCCATGATACGACGCATCCGGTTCGGTAAACTCGGGGAACTTGCCGGACGCCGCCCAATCGAAATTCCCGCCGTCGACCAGCAAGCCTCCGATCGACGTCCCGTGGCCGCCGATGAACTTGGTGGCGGAATGGACGATGACGTTGGCTCCATATTCGAAGGGTCGAAGCAGCGACGGCGTCGCGAGCGTATTGTCGACGATCAGCGGAATCTTCGCTTCGCGCGCCACTTCCGCCACCGCCTCGAGGTCGAGGACGTCGACTTTCGGGTTACCGATGGACTCGGCGAAGATCGCTTTGGTGTTGGGCCGGATTGCGTTACGGAAGTTCTCCGCCTTGGCCGGGTCGACGAGCGAGATCTCGATCCCGAGCTTGGGCACGGTGTGCACGAACGCGCTGTACGTTCCGCCGTAGAGCGAGGCGGAACTGACGATGTGGTCTCCGGCTCGCGCGATGTTCAGGATCGAGTAGATGGTCGCGGCTTGACCGCTCGCGACCGCGAGCGCCCCGACCCCGCCTTCGAGCTGCGCGATCCGCTGCTCGAGCACGTCGCTCGTCGGGTTCATGATGCGGGTGTAGATGTTGCCGAACTCTTGCAGCGCGAACAGGCGTCCGGCGTGGTCGGCATCGTCGAACGTGTACGAGGTCGTCTGATAGATCGGGACCGCGCGCGCTTTGGTGTGCGGGTCGCCCGCATGGCCGCCGTGGATTGCGGTCGTGTCGAAGCGGTAATCGTTGTCGGGCATGAAACCTAAACTCCTAGCTGGGGGTGATCGGGGGGCACGCCGCCCCGATTTTAAGGGGGTGATCGGGGGGCACGCCGCCCCGATTTTAGGGGGGTGATCGGGGGGCACGCCGCCCCTTAGGGAAGTGATGCAGGGGGCGGGAGGGCGATGTCTTCCCACAACGGGATGACGCTCTGGGCTTCGACTTCGCGAGCCGCCACCAGTGAATCGATGCGCAGGACGGCGTCCGGATCGAGCGGCGCGGTGATGACGGCGGGCAGTCCGTCGAGCGGTTCGGCCTCGATGCCGTTCCCGACGAGTGCTTCGCGTGCGGGGCGAACGTCGCCGAGCGAGGCGAGCCGCACGACGCGCCGCAGCGGGATCGCGGCGTCGAGGGTATCCTCGCGAACCGGTACGAGCTTCGCATCGGCCGTGGCCACGCCCGCGTGGCGGCCGGCGGAGATACGTCGCAGAACCGCGACGACGTCGCCCACGACCGAGGACGCGGTCGGACCGCTGCCGGCGCCGGTGCCGGCGAACGTCAGCGAGCCCGAACTGCGTCCGGTGACGCGAATGCAGTTCTGCGGTCCCACCGGTTGCGCGAACGGATGATCGGTGGGGACGTAGGCCGGAGTCACGATCGACGAAGCCGCGCGCGCGCAGCCGATCAGCTTGAGACGCCAGCCCGCGCGCTTTGCGAGCGTGTGGTCGTCGCGCACCAGCCCCGTGATGCCGGTGCGCGGAATCTCGTGCGTGACCAGGCCCCGCCGGAATGCGAGCTGCGCCAGGATCGCGAGCTTGTGCGCCGCATCGATGCCCGCCACGTCGCTGGTCGGGTCCGCCTCGGCAAAGCCGAGCCGTTGCGCCGCCGCGAGCGCGCCCGCGTAGCTCGCACCTCCGAACATCTCCGATAGGATGAAGTTCGTCGTGCCGTTGAGGACGCCGCCGACTTCGAGGATATCTTCGCCGGCAAGCGATTCCGCGATCGTTCGCACGATCGGGATCGCGCCGCCGACGGCGGCTTCGTACGCGATCGTGACCCCGCGTGAGGCGGCGAGCGCGCGCAGTTCGGGTCCGCGCGTCGCCAGCAAATCCTTGTTCGCGGTCACGACGTGCTTGCGCGCCTCGAGCGCGGCCACGACGAATTCGGCCGCGACGCCGGTGCCGCCGATGCACTCGATCACCACGTCGATCGTAGGGTCGAGCGCCAGGCCGCGCGCATCTTCGGTAAACAGGCTGGGCGGAATCTCGCTTGGCCGGGGCTTTGAGAGCGAGCGCACGGCGATACCGGCGAGCCAGTAGTCGACGCCGCTGCGAGCCGGGACCGAAGACGTCGCGTTGACGAGGAGTCGCGCGACGCCGCTTCCGACGGTGCCGCAGCCCAGCAGGGCAATGCGTACGTCACGGTTTGCGTCGGTGCGATCCGCGTGCGCTGGTTGAGTGAGCGACAAGCGTTTCCACCTATGGGTGAGAGTGGGCCAACTATACCCAACCCGCCGCCCGCCCGTCAAGCGGCAGCTTAAGCCCGGACGCAGGTACCGGTGGCGCCCGCGAAGATGATGGAGAGTCGATGGTAGCGATGAGCGCGCCCCGGCGATACCGGCTGGCATTGACCGCGATCTTAGCGGTCGCGCTGCTAGCCGCGCTCTACGTGGCCTACCAGCGCGAAAAGGCCGAGCGCCACTCGCGCCGGGTCGAGATCGCGATGGACTATCAGGATTTTTCCGCCCTATCGCAGTCCTACGGCTACGACGCCGAGCAGTTTTTGGTCGCCCTGCGGCGCGCCGGCCTGACCTCGCTTGCGGTGTCCGAGGAACTCGGCGCAAACGTCAATGCGGGTTCGTCCGCTGTCGTCGTTCCGGGCCAACAACTGATCGCCCAAGCTAAGCTCGCCCCGTTGTCGGATCCGACCCTGGCTGCGCTTGCGAAGCGCGGGGCGCTCGACCCGGCGGTCCTGTACCTCGTCGTCTTCGACCGTGCGGCCGTCCCACGCTACCGCACGGCCCTCGCGGAGCACCTTGGCCCGCACGCCGTCCGGGTGCTGCACGCGGGCGGTCCGACGATTCTGGCCGTCCGCTCGCAGATCGACTATTTCAATGCCCTGGGCCTGGGCTTGCCCGAGGCGCCGCTCGCGCTCGCGCATAAGCTGGACCTGTCGCTCGTGCCGCGCGTGCAGAACGACGAGCGCTTCGGAGCGCCCGAGATCGACCGCATCTTCGCGAGCTTTAAAGTACGCGAGCGGCCCACGACGGTCGTCTTTTTCGGTCAACGCAACGAGGTGCTGGGCTTCCCCGATCATCTCGACGACACGGCGGCCGCGTTCGCGCGCAGCGGCCTGAACTTCGGTTCGATCGAAACCTACGACCAGCTCCAGGATCAGAAAGGCAACGAGGTCCTGGCCGAAAAGGCGATCGAGCGGACGACGCGCGTGCAAGCCATCTCGAAGACCGAACTCGACAAACTCGATTTCGATACGGTCGTGGCACGGTATCTGCTCGGTGTCCGCGAGCGCAACGTCCGGGTCGTCTATCTGCGGCCGTTCCTGCACCAGCAGAACGGCATGTCGCTCGAGCAGACCAACGTCGAGATGGTGCGAGCGATTCGCGACGGGCTCCTGGCGCGCGGTTTCAAGCTCGGCCGGGCGACGCCGGTGCCGAACTTTCCGATCAACCCGGTCGTGATCGTGCTCGCAACGCTCGCCGTGCCGGCGATGGTCATGCTGTTGTTCGAGGCGTTCGGCATGCGGCGCTCGCAGGTCGCCTACGTCGTGTTCGCAATCGATCTCCTGATCGTGTGCGGGGGCTACGCCACCCATCATGACCTGCTCGCCCGCAAACTCTTGGCGCTGCTCGGGGCGATCGCGTTCGCGACGATGGGCGTGGTCGCGATCCCGCGCGCGTTTACGCTGCCGCCGCCGTCGTCGTACGGCGCGAGCGTTCTCGCCGGACTTCGCACGCTCGGCGTCGCCACGGTGTTTGCGCTGGGCGGGGCACTGGTCGTCGTAGGACTCGTCAGCACGCCGCAGCTGATGGAGGAGATCGACCGGTTCAGCGGCGTGAAAGCGGTCATCGTCGTGCCGCCGCTGCTGGCGTTCGGCCTCTACGTATACACGCGGCGCTTCGGCAACGAGCCGCCTACCGCGCAGGCGAGCGCCCTGGCTCCGGTGCGCGTCTATCAGCTCGCCCTGCTGGCCCTGATGGCGGGACTGGCGTTCGTCTACATCGCGCGGAGCGGGAACACGAGCGACATCTCGCCCTCGGCGTTCGAACTGGCCCTGCGTTCGAACCTCACCGCACTGCTGGGAGTGCGGCCGCGGTTCAAGGAATTCGCGATCGGCTTTCCGCTCATGATGCTGCTTCCGGCCCTGCGGATCGAACACAAGCGGCTGACCGGCTGGCTCTTCGCGGTCGGCATCGCGATCGGAACATCCGATATCGTCGATACCTTTTCGCACTTGCACACGCCGCTGCTCGCGTCGCTGTTGCGCGTCTTCAACGGCGCCGTGCTCGGCATCGTTCTGGGCGCGATCGCAATCGCGGTCTATCGCTTGGTCGACCGGGGCGCGAGCGTCGCCTTCGACCGGCACCGAACCCGCGCCGCGTAGGCTCGTGTTCCGCTAAGACGTGCGTTTCCTCATCAGTGGTTACTACGGGTTCGGCAACCTGGGGGACGACGCGCTTTTGCAGATCATCGTTTCCCAGCTCAAGACGCGCTATCCGCACGCGACGATCGACGTGCTCTCGGCCGAGCCCGAACGCACCGCGCACGACTACGGGATCGTAGCGACGCCGCGCTGGGATCAAGCGGCGATTCGCAGCGCCGTCGCCTCCTGTGACCTGCTCCTTTCGGGCGGCGGCGGTCTGCTTCAGAACGCTACCAGCCTCAAGAGTTTGTTTTACTACGCCGGCATCGTGCGAACGGCGATCCGGGCCGGAAAAAAGGCGATGGTCTTCGCGCAATCGGTCGGACCGCTCGACTTTCTCGGCAAACAGACGGTGCGCGAGTGCTGCCGGGGACTCGATGCGGCGACCGTGCGCGACGCCGCATCCAAGGCGCTGTTCGCGCCGCTCGTGCCCGGCACGCGCATCGAGGTGACCGCGGACCCGGTCTTCCTCTACGATCCCGAGTTCGCGGTCGATCTCGAGCCGGCCGGGCTCGGCGATGAAAGCGATCCGCTCGTGCTCGTCTGCGTCCGCAAGACGGCGCATCAGAGCGACGGCATCACCGCGGTAGCGACGGCGGTCGACCGCTTGGCCGAACGGTTCGGCGCGCGGGTCGCATTCTTGCCCTTCGGGGGAACGGCCGACGCCGAGGCCTCGACCCTGGTTATCCGCAAGTGCCGCTCGAAGCCGACGCTCGTGCCGCTCGATGGACTCGAGGCCGTGGCGGCGGCGATCGCGCGGGCGAAGATCGTGATCGGCGTGCGGCTGCACGCTCTGATTCTCGCAATTCGCTTCGGCGTTCCGTTCTTGGCGGTACCCTACGATCCGAAGATCACGGGGCTGCTGACGGACGTGCAGTATCCGCTCGAACCGCTCTGGACGCCGGGGGCGCGCGTGGTGCCCAAGCGCATCGAGGCGCTCGCCGATCAGGTGTGGGAGCGCGCGCCGGAATTGGCGGCCCATCTCGCGCTGCAGGCAGCGGTACAGCGTGCGCGGGCCGAGGAGAACTTCGGCGTGCTCGACGCGTTGCTCCGGCGCGCAAGCTAGCAGCCGCCGGCCCACGAAAAAAGGGCGGCTCAACGGGACACTTGCCCGCCTCGCGGCGAATGCGTCGCCCTTAATGCCTTCGAACGAGACCCTGACCACCGATTACCGCTCGACCCTGAATCTGCCCTCGACCGAGTTTCCGATGCGCGCCGATCTGCCCAAGCGCGAGCCGGATCGCGTCGCCTGGTGGCGCGAGCAGCGCGTCTACGAGCGCCGCTTGGCGGCCAACCAGGGAAATCCGCAGTGGATTCTGCACGACGGCCCGCCGTACGCAAACGGCGAGATGCACATGGGCCACTTCGTGAACCGCGTACTCAAGGACGTGTTCGTGAAAGTGCATCTCCTCGACGGCGCCGAGGCGATCTTCGTTCCGGGCTGGGACATGCACGGACTGCCGATCGAATTCGAGACGCTGCGGCACCTCGGCCTCGACTTCCACCGGATCGACCCGCTCGAGCTGCGCGCAAAGTGTCGCGAACGAGCGCTGCATTGGCTCGATATCCAGCGCGAGACGATCTTGCGCATGGGGGTGCTCGGCGACTACGAGCACCCGTACCGCACGATCGACAAGGAGTTCGAAGCGACGATCGTCGACACGCTGGCCGACCTCGCTGCCGCGAGGCAGTTGTACAAGGGCCTGCGCTCGACGCTGTGGTGCATTCGCGACGAAACCGCACTCGCGGAAGCCGAGATCGAGTACAAGGACCGCGTCTCGCCCTCGATCTACGTGCGCTTCCGCGCCGACGACGCGCAGCGCCGGGAGATCGCGGGCCGTATGGGCGCCCCGCTCGACGCCGGACCTCTATCGATCCTCATTTGGACGACGACCCCCTGGACGCTGCCCGCCAACGTAGCGATCGCACTCAAGCCCGAAGCGGAGTACGGCCTGTATCGCCGCGGCGACGAGTTGCTGCTCGTCGCGGATGCGCTGGCGGACGACGTGTTCGCGCGCGCGCCGGGACCCCCAGCCGAACGGGTGGGCGGTGCGCGCGGAACCGCGCTGGTCGGCGCGAAGGTGCGCCATCCCTTCGCGGACCGCGATGCGCTCGTGGTCAGTGCGGACTACGTCGAACTCGACAGCGGGACCGGCGCCGTGCACACGGCGCCCGGTCACGGCGCCGACGACTTCGACACGGGCGTGCGATTCGGTTTGCCGATCCTCTGCCCCGTCGACGCGACCGGGCACTTCACCACCGAAGCGGGGAAGTACGCGGGCGAAAAGATCTTCGCGGCAAACGAGCCGATCATCGCGGACTTGCGAGCGAGCGGAGCGCTGTTCGCGCGCTCGGACACCTCCCATTCGTACCCGCACTGCTGGCGTTGTAAGGAGCCGGTCATCTTCCGCGCGACCGCGCAATGGTTCATCGCCATGGACGTCAACCGGCTGCGCAAGCGGATCGAGGAAAAGATCTCGTCCGTCGCCTGGTATCCGGCCTGGGGCGAGCACCGCATGCAGCAGATGATCGCGAACCACCCCGAATGGTGCGTCTCTCGCCAGCGCACCTGGGGAACTCCGATTCCGGCGCTCGTGTGCCGGAGGTGCGGGGAGGCGTTTCTCGACCCCGACGTGGCCCGCAAAGTTGCCGCCGTCTTTCGCGAGCGCGGACGCGACGACGGCAACGCTTCGGATCTCTGGTGGACGGAACCGGTCGAAACGTTCCTGCCCGAGAACGTGCGCTGCCCGAAATGTCACGGCACGGCGTTCGACAAGGAACTCAACATCGTCGACATCTGGTTCGAATCCGGCGTGACCCATCGAGCGGTGCTGCGGCAGCGTGGTATGCACTGGCCGGCCGACCTCTACTTGGAAGGCAGCGACCAGTATCGCGGCTGGTTTCGCAGCAATCTGATCACGGCCGTCGCGACCAGCGGCGCGCCGCCCTACAAGGGCGTCGTGTCGACCGGGTGGGTCGTCGATGCGGACGGCCGCGCGATGCACAAGTCTACCGGCAATTACATCGGCGCGATCGACGGGATGTCGACCTACGGCGCGGACGTCCTGCGATTGTGGGTGGCGTCGGTCGAGTTCACGGCCGACATGCGCCTGGGCGACACGCTTTTGAAGTCGATCGGCAGCGTGTACCGCAACCTGCGCAACCGCTTGCGCATGCTGCTCGGCCTGATCGCGGATTTGGAGCTCGAGGAGCTTGTCCCGCGCGAGCGACTCGAGCCGATCGACCGGCTGGCGCTCGCGCGGCTCGACGACCTCGCTCTCCGCGTCACCAGCCACTACAAGGCCTACCGGTTGCACGACGTGTACCTCGAACTGGTCGAGTACGACACCTCGGATCTGTCGAGCTTCTACGTCGACCTCTTGAAGGATCCGATGTATTCGGGGCCGCGCACGGGCGCGCGCCGCAGATCGGCCCAGACGGCGCTTTTCAAGATCCTCGAATCGCTCTGCGCGCTGCTCGCGCCGCTGCTCTCGTTCACCGCCGAAGAGGCTTGGCAGTTCGTTCCCGAGTCGCTGCGCGGCGGCCGCGCGAGCGTCTTCGACGTGAAATTGCCGCGCGGCAGCGAGCGCGGCACAGCTGAACTCGAGCAGCTCGACCTGTACGATACGCTGAAGTCTGCGCGCGCCGTGGTCGCCGCGAGCGAAGGTCCGCGCGATTTCCAACTCGCCGCCCGCGTCTACGCTTCGCCGAAGCTCGAGCCCAAACTCCGCGCGCTGGGCGATAATCTGCGCGAAGCGCTAGTCGTCTCCGCGCTCGAACTCCACCTGGACCCGGCGGCCGAGGGTCCGCCGCGCATCGAGCTATACCAAGCCGAAGGCGGCAAGTGCGCGCGCTGCTGGAAGACCCTCGCCCTCGGCAGCGATCCGCTGCATCCGGCCCTGTGCGCGCCGTGCGCCGCGATCGTGCGGACCTTCGACACGGTGTAGCCGGACTTTCAGCGACTCGGTCCGGCTTCTGAGCGGAAGCTTCACGGCGAAAATGCCGGCGGCATTATCGGACGAAATCGGGTTGCCTCGCATTGGGGGTCGCGCGTTGCTGCGCCTGCTCGGCCGGTGTGATCGACACCTCACCCCGAGCATTAAAGTTGACGACGTCACCGCTCTTGAGTCCGGGGTCGCCTGGCTTGACGCCCAGATCGGATGTTCTGGCAAACATGAACTGCCCATTCCCGCCGGGCTTCTCGAGAAAAACGGCGTCGCCGCAGACGATCGCGGTCTCCGACTTGCCCCTCGGCGGGTGAGCGGACTCATAGAGTTCGACTTTGCCGTCTTTCGGTGCTTGAATGTGCTTGCCGTAGTGCTCGTTGACCAGCCCGATTTCGGCTTTCACGGATTGGTCCAGGTCCGTCATCTGGCCGCCTCCGGCCGTCGCATACGATCCGAGGTTCGGGGCCGCGCCGCCCTTACCGTCCTTGCCTTTCCACTCCTCAGGCTTGAACGAAATGTACTGATCGTTGCTCGTATGCATGACGAGCACTTCCGGGTCTTTCGCACTGGGGTAGACACCGACGATCTTGCCCGACCTTACGTGCCCATTGCTATCGTGAACCTTTTGGGCGAGCACATGGTCGTTGGTCTTCTCGCGGGCCTCCCGATCGTGTTCGGCCTGTTCGGTCGCCGCGTCGAACACCTTTTCCATCGCCTTTTTCGCGGCTTCGTCGGGAACGACTTTCTCGATCGCCGCCTTCATGAGTTCGTTACATTCGTGCTGCTCTTTGGCGGTGAATTTAGAGATCTTACCGACTAAATGCTCGACCACCTGAGGTGAGCGGTCCTTGATAAGAATCTCCATGACTTCCGCCGTATCCTTGGCCGTCTGCGCGCCGTATTTTCCCGCGAGCGATTCCGATGTGGCCATGATCTTATACTCGAGCGCGCTGCCAGCTTTCTCCGCCAACTTCTCCGTCCCACCCATGGCGACGGTCGCGACGCTCGAACTGACGGCGAAGCTGTCTGCCACCAATTGGCCCGTCGTCTTGCTCTTTGCCGTTGACGGATCGAGGCCCTCAGCAAGCTTATCCGCAGCGAAGAAATCGGCAACGGTCTTGAACGCCGCTGCCCCCGTGGGGCTGCGCTGCGACCATTCTTCCATCGCCTTGTTGTAGTTGTGGGCAAGGCCGCCTAAGTGGTCCGCACGGCTCGCCTGCTTGTCCTGATACTCGCCGCTGTCACGGCCCTGCTGCTCCTGCGCAAAGGCCCGGACCGTCTCATGTTCCTTTTGCGTAATCTCGTTCTGCATCTCGTCACCTTCATTGCCGGAAACTGCGCTGCGGCGCCTCGGTCTGCGGCGACAGCCTTCGCTGAACCCGAGATGAGCACCACTTCGAGCTCCGTGTGGTTCTCGTAAGGAAATCGTTACTTGAGCTCCGCTGGGAAAGCATGCGGGCGCGACCAGCAGGGAATCGGGGCAACGGCTAATCGTTCATGTCGCGGTAACGTCGAGGCAAACGGCGGCGCCTAGCATGCGCTGATGGATGGTATTGCACTCATGGCGACGGCGATGCGGGCCGCCAAGGCTCGGCTCGACGTGTCCGCCTCGAACCTGGCCAACGTTTCGACCGACGGGTTCCGCGGGCACGTAGCGCGGGTTACGCTCGGGCGTCTCGGGCTCGTCACGACGAGTCGCAGCGACCGGGAGCCCGGGCCGCTGCGCCATACGGGGCGTGCCTTCGACCTCGCGATCGCAGGCCCGGGCGCCTTCTTCGTGCGCGACCGCGCCGGTCGGATATCGCAATCACGGTCGGGCTCGTTCGAACGCGACGCGTTCGGCCGGCTGGCCGACGAGCGGGGACGCGTGCTGCTCGGCTCGCGCGGAGCACTCGTCGTTGGCGCCGACGCGACGATCGACTCGCGCGGCATCGTGCGCGAGGCGGGCACGGCCCGGGCCAACTTGCGCCTGGCGCCGGGCAGCGTCGTGCAGAGCGGCTTTCTCGAAGGCCCAAACGTCGACGCCGTGCACGAGATGGTCGACGTGCTCGAGGCCGAGCGGGCGTTCGAAACGGCCGAAAAGACCTTGTCGGCGATCGACGAGGCGCGCCAGAAGGACGTCAACGACGTCGCGCGGCTCAAATCGTGAACCGCGCCATGTACGCTGCCGCTTCGGGGATGGCGGCCCAGCAACAGAACCTCGACGTCGTCGCCGACAACCTCGCCAACGCCGACGTCGCCGGTTTCAAAGCCGCGCAAGCCACGTTCGCTCCGATTGGACCGAACGCGCTGCTCGGCACCGCGTCGATCGGCATGCGCGAAAACGTCGCGCAGGGGAAACTCGAGCGCAGCGGCGGCGCCTTCGACGTTGCGCTCGACGGGCCGGGCTTCTTCGTCGTCGAGCGCGACGGCATGCGCGGCTACACGCGCGCCGGTTCGTTCTCACGCGCGGCCGACGGCTCGTTGCGCAACTCCCAGGGCTGGCAGCTGCGCGGCGTTCGCATCCCCGCAAAAGCGCAGACGGTCACCGTCGCCGAAGACGGAGCGGTCAGCGTCGATGCCGGCATGCGCTCGCAGCATCGCGCCGGTCGCATCGAAGTCGCCGCCTTCAACGCGCCCGAAAGCGTGCGGCCGCTCGACGCCACCGTCTTCGCCGCGACGCCGGCCTCGGGGCCCGCGCGTCCGATCGCCCTGGGCGGCGATCGGCACACGAAAATCGCCTTCGGCATGCTGGAGAAATCCAACGTCTCGATCGTCGAGTCGATGATGGCGATCCTCGCCGCTCAACGCGCCTACGAAGCCAACGCCAAAGGCGTGCAAGCCGCGGACGAGATGCTGCGGATTGCGAACAACCTCCATCGCTCGTAAGCTATTAGCGTGTCGATCAAGCGTTATAGCATGCGCGCCGGATAAACCCGGAAGGATCGACGGCGATCATCCAATCCAGTGACTCGTCGAATATGTTGACTCAGCTCCCGTGCTTTAGGTCACTAGCTCGTAGGCCCCGTCGCCGATTAGCTCGACGACCCGAAACTTCTGGATCTTGCCCGATCCCGTGAGCGGAAACTCGTGGGCCCGATACCAGAAGCGGGGCGTCTTATGCGGCGCGAGGTGTGCGCGGCAATAGTCGTGCAGCTCGGCGGACGCGGGCGGGTTCGAAGGATCCGTCAAGCGGAGAACCGCGGCGACTTGCTCTCCCCATTCGGGACAGGCCACACCGACGACGGCGACTTCGGAAATCTGCGGATGGGCGAACAAAATCTCCTCGATCTCGCGCGGATAAATGTTCTCTCCGCCGCGTATGATCATATCTTTCAAGCGGCCGGTAACCGTGAAGTACCCGCGACTATCCATCGTCGCGAGATCGCCCGTGTGCAGCCAACCGTCGGCGTCGATCGCCGAAGCGGTTGCTTCGGGCATGTTGTAGTAACCGATCATCACTTGGTAGCCGCGCACGCAGAGTTCACCCTGCTCGCCGACGGGCAGCACCTCGCCCCGGGCGGGATCGATGATCTTCACCTCCGCCTGCCACAGCGGTTGGCCGATGGTGTTGGCCTTATCGTCGAGGCTATCGTCGGGTCGCGCCTGAGTGATGACCGGGCTCGCCTCGGTCTGACCGAAGACGATCGAGAAACGGGCGTTGAAGGCCACCTCGAACCGGCGCACGAGTTCGCTCGGGACGGTGGATCCGCCTGACGAGATCAGCCGGCACGCACCCAGATCGTAATCGGCCAAGCGCGGATGCTCGGCGATCGCGATCAGCATCGTGGGCACGCCGGTGAGGCACTCGCCGCGCCAATCCTGCATGCACTGCAGCATCAGTGCGGGATCGAAGGATTGGCACAGCACGTAGGTCGAGCGGCTGGTGACGCTGCCGAGGACGCTCATCGCGGAGCCCGATGTGTGAAACAGCGGCATCGCGCTGACCCAACTGCCGCCGTTCGGAAATCCGAGGCGCTCGAGAACAAAGGCGATGTTGGTGACGAGGCCTCGGTGGTGCAAAAGGGCGCCTTTCGGCTTACCGGTCGTCCCCGAGGTGTACTGAATCTGCACGGGATCCGTAGCCTTCAGGCTTGGAAACGGCCGGCGTAGGCCGTTATACGACCGCACGACGGCATCCCAATCCGCGAAGCAGATAGCCTCTCGTAGTCCCGGCATCTCGTCTTTGAGTGCGAGGGCGATCGCGCGCATCTCGCTGCCGCGGTATGCGGCCGGAAAGAAGATGCCGCTCGATTCCGACTGCCGCACGACGTACGCCAACTCGGCGGCGCGCAGCGCCGGGTTTGCCGTCACGAGAATGAGCCCGGCGAAGCTTGCGCCGTATTGCAGGATCACCCACTCCGGAATGTTGGGTGCCCAAACGGTGATGCGCTCGCCGGGGCTGAATCGGCTCAGCAGCCACTGCCCGCAGATTTCGGCTTCGGCTAGCAGTTGGGCGTACGTCCAGCGCCGGTCGGTGCTCGAGGCGCCCGATAGCGACGGTGCGCCCGGCGGCGCGGCTTCGACGAGCGCGAGCCGATTGGGAACCTCAGCTGCCGCGTCGCGAAGAAGCTGCGTACAGGTGAGATCAACGATCGCACGCGAGGTGTCGGCGGGCCAGTACGATCGCGTGAAAACGTCCGCGATCATGACGGTTCGCCGGCAGCGCCGGGAATCGGTTCCCCGCCGCTCGGTATCCAGCGCCCCGAGTCGCGCCACGCGACGGCCTCGTGGAATCCGCGCCGCTCGGCGAATTCCTTGAACCATGTACCTTCAGGCGAGTGGCGCGTGATCCCGTCCAGGAGCGTCGCTAACACTTGCGTTCCTTGCAAGCCCATATTGTCGTACGCTTGATTGATCATGAGCTTCTGCATCACGAGTTGATTGATCGGGACGCCCGCCATGCGATCGGCCAGTTCCTCGACGCGCGCCTCCAGTTCGTCCGTTTTCATGGCTTCGAGCACGAGGCCCCACTCGGCGGCGGTCCGTCCGTCGATCGTATCGCCCGTCAGCAGCATTCGCTTGGCTTTTTCGGCGCCGAGCCGGTAGACCCACATCGCCGTCGTCGGACATCCCCAAACGCGAGCCGGCATGTACCCGATGCGCGCATCCTCCGCCATGATCACGATGTCGCAGGACAGGGCGATATCGCTGCCTCCGGCGACGGCGTGCCCGTGAACCTGGCAAATCGTGGGCTTCAATGAACGCCACAGCGAGAAGAAGTTATCCGTGTTGCGTTTCATCTCTCGGTAATCCGCGATGGGATCCCACGGATCGCTTTGGCTCCAGCGATCCTTCCCGCCGGTCGCGCGATCCGCTCGCTCGGCGAAGAGTTTGAGATCGTAACCCGCACAAAAAGAGCGCCCCGCGCCGCGCAAGATGATAACGTGCACGCCGGGATCGTCGTTCGCGAGTTCGACCGCGCGGCGGATCTCTTCCGGCATCTCGTCGTTGATCGCATTGAGTCGATCGGGGCGGTCGAGCGTCACGTAGGCCTTGCGGTGCGTCGTCTCATAGCGCAGCGTCGAAAACGCCGGATCGCTCATGTCGGATAGCTCATGATAGAACAGCTCCATTCAACGCAAACGCACCCCGGGGCGCGGTAGAGCAGGCCCTGATTTCGCGCCTTGGTGCCCACATGCATGCAAACAGGATGCGCACCGTGGCTTAGAGTTCGAGACGCATTTCGTTCGTCGGAGCGAAGCCGAGTTTTTCGTACAGCGGGCGCGCGGCGTCGGCGGCGTGCAGCGATACGATCCGAATGCTGCGGGCCCGGCATACCTCTAGGCAAACTTCCGTTATGGCGCGCGCGAGCCCGCGGCGGCGATGCAGCGGTTCGACGTAGACGTTGAGGATGTATCCGCGCTCCGGTTGCGGATCGCGGTGCGTCGGCGGCCAATCCAAGAGGAGAACCCCACCGCCTGCGACCGGCACCGTGTGGCTCCCGGCGGGCTCGATCAGGAACCCGAGGTAGGTTCGGGCCGCGACGTGTTCTCGAAACCAGCGCTCCGAGTGCGCGACCATCGCCTCAAAAGGGCCGTCCCGCGGAGTGCCCATTTCGGCAAACATTTCGGCCCGATGCCGCATCAGCGTTTCGACATCGGCCACCGTTGCGACGCGCGGTGCAAGATACTCCATGCCGACGATCCTATCACGGGCTCGCCGGCAATCTCGAGGCCACGGCGAGGAAATATGCAGCCGCTAGACTCGAGCGCATGGCACCCCTACCGCTCGTCGACGCGCGCCGAATCGGCGCGGCCCCTCCGCCAGCACTTCCCAATCGTCCGACGGCCCGCGAACTGGCCGTGCGTTTCGAGGCGCTGCTGCTGCAACGAGCTTTCGCACCGCTGGCGAAAGCGATGGGATTTTACGGCGATACGATCGTAGCCGTCGCGTCGGAAGCGATGCTGCGGGGCGCGGGCGCCGGCTTGACCGGCCCGCTCGAAAACATCATCGCGGCGGCGGTGCCCGAGGGGACCCGCCGATGAGCGAGACCCGCGAGGAGCGGATTGCGCGGCTCTTGCCGCTCGTGCGGCGGATCGCGCGGCGGATCTCGCTCGTGGCGCGCGGCGCGGATCGGGACGATCTGCTGGGCGACGGTGCGCTCGGGCTGATCCGCGCGGTCGATACCTACGACCCGCTGCGCGGCGCCACGCTCGAAGCCTATGCCCGCAAGTTGATCGCAGGCGCCATGCTCAACGGCTTGCGCAAACTCGATCCGGTCTCCGAGCGCGTGCGCCGGACGCTGCGCCGCGCCGAGGAGCGGCGGTTCGCGCTCGCTCAGGAACGCTGCACGCTTCCGACGCTAGCGGAACTCGAGCGCGGCGATCCTGCCCTGCGCCGGGCTCGCACGGCCGCGCACCGTCAAACGCCGCTCTCCCTCGACGGGCCGCTGCCGGCCGGCGACGACGCGCTCTTGGACCGCACGCACGAACCGTCGGCAGAGGCTGCGGCGCGCGCGGCCAGTCGCCGCCTGCGCGAGGCCATCGCCTTGTTGCCGGAGCGCCAGCGGCGGATCCTGGCGTTGCACTATGGTGCCGAAATGTCGCTCCACGCCATCGGGTCGCAGATGCGTGTCTCACCGCAGCGGATTTCGCAGCTGCATCTGGGGGCGCTCGGCCGGCTACGTAAGACGGTACCGGCGCCGTGAGCGCGCGCGTCGAAGGCGACGCACCCGCGCTCGCTCCCGATGCGGAGCTGGTCGCCTACGCCGCGCTGCCGCCGTCGATCGCCCTCGATCCCGACGACCGCTGGGGCGGTCACGCTTTACCCCACGACCATCCGGCTTGGATGAAGGACACGCTGTCGATCTCGCAACGCACGCGGGCGCTGCTCGGACGCCTGCGTCCGGTCGTCGTGAAGGTCATTGCCTTCTGGGAGCATCGCGTACGCTCGATTGCGATCGGCGACCGTCGCCTCTGCGTCGATCCCAGCGGTTCGTACCGCTTGGAGTAGCGGACTACAGCGCGCCGAGTACGCCTTCGATGACCGCAGCGACGGCTGCGGCGCCGTCGTGAGATGCCGCTAGCACCTCAGCGTGCGAGACGTCGTTCTGCGGTCCGATGACGTTGCTGATCAGCGAGATCCCGAGCACGTCGATGCCGAGCGAACGCGCCATGATCGTTTCGAGCACGGTCGACATTCCGACGGCGTCAGCCCCCATCCGTCGTAGCGCCTCGGATTCCGCCCCCGTTTCGTACTGCGGCCCGCGCACCCCGGCATAGACGCCCTCCCGAATCGCAACCGCGCCCGCGTGTTGGCGCGCCAGCACGCGAAGATGCGGCGCATACGCGTCGGTCAGGTTGAGGAACGGGTCGCTGCGCGTTTTCTCGACGGCGGTCGCGCCGGTGAGATTGATATGATCCGAGATCAGCATCACGTCGCCGCGGGCGAAGGCCGGGTTTAGGCCGCCGGCCGCGTTAGTGAGCACGATCGTTCTGGCGCCCGCGGCGGCAGCCAGACGCACGAAGTAGGTTACGTCGTCGACGCTGTAGCCCTGGTAGAGGTGCGCGCGCCCGGCGAAGGCTGCCACCCGTTTGCCCGCCCAAGTGCCCGCCGAGGCGACTCCGGGATGGCCGGCCAGCGGGCGCTCGGGCGCGTACAGCTTTTCGTAAGCGATATCCGTACCGTCGATGCGCTCGCGAACGCCGTCCGAGAGCCCGCTGCCGAGCACGATCGCTGCATCGAGCAGACCACCGGCGCGGCGCTGCAGCCGGTCAGCCGCGGCGACGAGTTTCTTAGTTTTGATGGAAGGCCTCCCCGCTGGGAGTTGCCGCGAGCAGATTGTGACCCGTCATCGCTGGCGGCGCAGCGAGCCCGAGCAGTGGCAAGAGCGTTGGCGCGACGTCACCCAAGCGCCCGCCGGCAAGCGCTCCGAGGTGCGGCTCGCGCGAGACGAGCACGAACGGTACGGGGTTGGTCGTGTGCGCGGTGAGCGGGTTGCCGTCGACGTCGAGCTTCTCTTCCGCGTTGCCGTGATCGGCCGTGATCGCGAGGATCCCGTCGGCGTCGAGAACCGCTTGCGCCAGCCGGCCCAGCGACACGTCGAGCGTCTCGACGGACGAGATCGTCGCCGCAAGCACGCCCGTGTGGCCGACCATGTCGGCGTTGGCGTAGTTCATGATGATGACGTCGTGGGCGTGGTCGTGCAGGTCCTCAGTGGCCGCGCTCGTGATCTCGCCCGCGCGCATCTCCGGCGCCAGGTCGTAGGTGGCGACGCTGCGATTGGAGGGGATCAACGTGCGGTCTTCGCCTTCGAACACCGTCTCCCGGCCGCCGTTGAAGAAGTAGGTGACGTGGGCGTACTTCTCGGTTTCGGCCAGGCGCAGTTGTTTGAGCCCCGCCGCCGCGACGATCTCGCCGAACGTCTGGCTTTGCGGCCGCGGTCCGAACAGCACCGGGTTGGTCATGTCCTCTTCGTATTTCGTCATCGTCGCAAAGATGAAATCGGCGTAGGCGTGGACCGGAAACTCTTTGAAATCCGGTCGACTGAACGCGAGCGTCAGCTGGCGCGCGCGGTCGGGCCGGAAGTTGAAGAAGATCGCCGCGTCGCCGTCCGAGATCGGGCGGCGTTCGCCCACGATCGTCGGCAGGATGAATTCATCGGTTTCGCCGCGCTGGTAGGCCGCGGCCAGCGCCGAGCGAGCATCGGGTGCGGCGTGATTGGCCTCGGCCGATGCGAGCGCGCGGTAGGCACGCTCGGTTCGCTCCCAACGTTTGTCGCGGTCCATCCCGTAGTAGCGCCCCATCAGGGTCGCGATGCCACCGCCGGCGTGGGCGCGGACGAGGTGTGCTTCGAGGGCGTCGAGGTAGCTGGCCATCGAGGACGGCGGTACGTCGCGTCCGTCGCCGAAGGGGTGCACCGCGAGCGGAACGCCGGCAGCCGCCGCAGCGTCGATCAAGGCGAACAGGTGCTCGATCGAACTGTGCACGCGGCCGTCGGACAGCAGGCCCAGCAGGTGCAGGCGCCCGCCGCTGCCCCGGACGTGCGCGAGGCAGGCCTGCAAGGTTTGGTTGTGCGGAAAGCTGCCGTCGGCGAGCGATTCGTTGATCACGACGACACCCTGCGGCACGACGCGCCCGCTGCCGATGTTGATGTGGCCGACTTCGCTATTGCCCATCACGCCCGGCGGCAGGCCGACGGCCTCGCCGCTCGCTTCGAGCAAGGAGTGCGGATAGGTCGCCAGCAGGGCGCGCCAGACCGGCAGCTCGGCGGATGCAATCGCATTTCCGTAGACGGCGTCGCGATGGCCCCAGCCGTCGAGGATCGCGAGCACGAGCGGCCCCTTGCGCCGGCGCTCGGACACCTAGCGAGCCACCTAGGCGCGCTCGCTGGCGCGGAACCGCACCGCTTTCACGATCGCAAGAAAACCCGCAACCGTCAGGCTCGCACCGCCGATGAGGCCGCCGTCGATATTGGGTTCCATCATCAGAGCCGCAGCGTTCTCCGGCCTCATGCTGCCGCCGTAGAGGAGCTGCGCGTTCTCGAGCCCGGCGACGCAGGCTCGGATCTCACCGATCACGGCGTCGGCGCTCTCGGGCGTGTCGACCTGGCCGGTACCAATCGCCCAGATCGGTTCGTAGGCGACGACGCAGCGCTCGACGTCGTTTTCGGCGACGCCCTCGAATGCGGCCCGCGTTTGGCCCAGGACCCGCCCGAGCGTCGCGCCCGCCGCGTGCTCGTCCGCCGTTTCACCAACGGCCACGATCGGTGTGATGCCCTGCCCGAGCGCGGCGCGCACTTTGCGGTTGACCCCGGCGTCGGTTTCGCCGCACTGTGCGCGGCGTTCCGAGTGACCGAGAATCACGTAGCCGACGCCAAGCTCGCGCAGCATGACGGGGCTGATCTCACCCGTATGCGGACCCCGATCGACTTCGTGCATCGTTTGCGCGCCGAGCGCGACCGGCGATCCTTCCAGCGCCTCGGCCACCGCCGCAAGCGCGGTGAAGGGCGGCGCGATGACGACGTCGAGGCCGTCCGGCAGCCGCGACTCGCGCAATTCGGCGACGTAGGCGCGTGCTTCCGCGATCGTCTTGTGCATCTTCCAGTTGCCCACGATGAGCGGCCGCCGGGGCGGCACTATACGGCGCTCTGTTGCCGCGCCGCGCGCTCCAGCGCCTCGACCCCGGGCAACGTCTTTCCTTCGAGAAATTCGAGGGTCGCGCCGCCGCCGGTCGAGACGTGCGTCATCGCGTCGGCGAATCCCAACTCGTGCGCGGCCGCGGCCGCGTCGCCGCCGCCCACGACGCTGGTCGCGCCCAAGCGCGTCGCCTCGGCGATCGCTGCGCCGATCGTGCGCGTGCCCTCGCGGTAGGGCGCCCGCTCGTAGACGCCCATCGGGCCGTTGAAAACGATCGTGCGTGCAGCGCGCAGCACGCCGGCGTAGGCGCGCGCGGTGCGCGGCCCGATGTCGAGGATCATCCGGTCGCCGATTTGCGACAGCGCGACGGTCGTTGCGTCGGCGTCGGCGTCGAGCGCCGTCGAAACGACGGCGTCGACCGGAAGGTGCAACGCCACGTTTCGCGCTTTGGCCAGTTCCAGGATTCCCGCAGCCGGGCCGAGGTCGGAGTCTTTCAAGCTTTTCCCGACGTCGACGCCGCGCGCCGCGAGAAAGGTGTTGGCCATGCCGCCGCCGATCACGAAAGCGCTCACGCGCTCGAGCAGGTGCGTGAACACGCCGACCTTGTCTTTGACCTTTGCACCGCCGATCGCGCACACGAACGGCAGCGCCGGGTTCGTCGTAAGCGTCGCAAGAGCTTTCAGCTCCGCTTCCATCAGGAAGCCCGCCGCGGCCGGCAGGTCGTGAGCGATGCCCTCGGTCGAGGCGTGTGCGCGATGCGCGGTGCCGAAGGCGTCGTTGACGTACAGGTCGCCGAGCGCCGCCAGTGCCTTTGCGAAGCGGGGGTCGTCCGCTTCCTCTTCGGGATGGAAACGAACGTTTTCGAGCAGCACGATATCGCCGTCGTGCAGGGCTGCGACCGCCGCCTGCGCGACCGGACCGACACAGTCTTCGGCGAACGCGACCGGGCTGCCCAGGCGCGCCGCCAGTTCGGCCGCCACCGGGCGCAGCGAAAGCGCCGCAACGGCTACGCCGTCGGGGCGCCCGAGATGTGAGAGCACGATCGTGCGCGCGCCGTGGTCGCGCAGGTAGCGGAGCGTCTCGAGCGCCGCCACGATGCGAGTCGGATCGCCGACCGCGCCGTCTTTCATCGGCACGTTGAGGTCCTCGCGCACGACGACGCGTTTGCCGCGTACCGCGAACTCGGGCAGCGTTCGAAAGTTCATCAGCGCCCGGCCACCGGCTAAACCTTGGTGGGAAGCTTGGAGAGGACCATCGCCGTCAGGTCCGCGAGACGGCACGAATAACCCCACTCGTTGTCGTACCAGGCTGCGAGCTGGATCAGGTCGCCGTTGGCGTTGTTCAACCTAGAATCGACGATCGAGCTGAGCGGCGATTTCTTGAAGTCGGATGAAACCAGCTCTTCGTCGACGTAGCCGACCAAATCTCTTAGCTCGCCTTCGGCCGCGCCGCGCAAGATTGCGTTGAGTTCTTCCTTGGTCGTCGCTTTCTTCACTTGGGCCACCAAGTAGATCATCGAGACGGTCGGCGTCGGCACGCGCAGGGCAAAACCGTCGAAGGTGCCTTCGATCTCGGGGATCGTGAGATAGAGCGCCTTGGCGGCTCCCGTCGAGGTGGGAATGATGTTCGTCGCGGCATTGCGCGCGCGGCGCAAATCCTTGTGCGGTGCATCGAGGATGTTCTGGTCGTTGGTGTAGGAGTGGATCGTGGTCATGAATCCTTTGACCCAGCCCAGATGATCGACGATCGGCTTGACCGCCGTCGCAAGGCAGTTCGTCGTGCACGAAGCGTTCGAGATGACGTGATGCTTCTCGGGATCGTAAGCGGCGTGGTTCACGCCTAGGACGAGGGTGATATCCTCGCCCTTGGCCGGCGCCGAGATGATGACTTTCTTCGCGCCGCCGCCGTCCAGGTGGGCGCGCGCTTTGGCTGCGTCTGTGAACAGGCCGGTCGACTCGATGACGACCTCGACGCCCAGGTCCTTCCACGGTAGCTTGCCCGGGTCGCGTTCGGCGAGCACCTTGATACTGCGGCCGTCGATCGTCACGCCGTCGCTCGTCGCCCGAACTTGGCCCGGATAGGTGCCGTAGTTCGAATCGTACTTGAAGAGGTGAGCGCACTCGGCGGGGCTGGTCAGGTCGTTGACGGCGACGAGTTCGATCCCGGCATGCCGCTCGAACAGTGCCTTCGTGAAGTTGCGGCCGATGCGGCCGAAACCGTTGATTCCGATGCGCATGTGCGCGGATACCGGGCCGTGCGCGAACAGCCCTCCTTTCGGCGGCTGCGGCGGCCTCACTCTTGGGGCGGCTTGCGCTCGCCGAGCGCCTTGGCCAGGCGCAGGAGCGCCGCGAGCCGGCCGTTGACGGTCGATTTTTTCACTTCGGGGGAACAGCGCCGTCCAAGCTCGGCCAAGGTTTCGGTCGGATGTGCTAGGCGCAGTTCGGCGATCTCGCGCAGCGGCGCCGACAGGTTACGCAGACCGAAGGCGTCAGCTAGCAACGAAATCCAGCGGCGCTGGCTTGCGGCAGCGCTCGCGGCGCGGTCGACGTTCGCCGCCTCGGTGTTGACCAGGCGGTGGATGCGATTCTTGGTCTCCTTCAGCGCGCGCACGTCTTCCAGCGCGAACAGCGCTTGCGACGCCCCGATGGCCGCGAGCACGAGCGCGATTTGATCGACGTCCTTGAAATACGCGATGCGGCGGCGCTTGCGCAGCGAGGTCTTGGGTCGCAGGCCCTCGGCCCGCAGCAGCGAGACGAGTCGCAACGTCGCAGCTTCGTCCGGCGGAACGAACTCGAGATGGTAGCCGCGCGCCGGCGCGGCCAGCGACCCGCAGGCGAGGAACGCGCCGCGGATCTCCATGCGCCGGTCGCAGCGCGTCGCCGGTTTGCGCGGACGTTCGAACGCGACCTCGATCTCGTAGACGGGCAGGCGCTGCAAGCGTTTGCCCAGCGTGCGCCGGATCGGATGCGCCTTTCGATCGTCCAGCAGCGACCACAAGAGGCGCGCGACGGCCGCGCGCTGCGTTCGGAACACGCTGCCGCTAGGCCCGCGACCGTAGATCAGCAACCCGTCTCGCAGGGCCGCGCGGCAATGCGGGTTCTCGACCGGCGTGCGCGCCAGCGCGTCCTTCGCGTCGGCGGACAGCGCGCGGGCGCTCACCGGCTTAACGCGCCGAGCCGAGCCAATCCGCCGGCTCGTCGCGCCGTTCGGCCAGCACCTCGTACAACTCGAGCGCTCGCAGCGCCGGCGTTACCCGCTCGGGGACGTGCAGCACGCGCACGGTCACGTACTTCCGCGCGTAGTGCAATTCCAGCACGTCGCCGACTTTTACGTCGTAGCCGGGTTTGAGCGCTTTCCCGTCGCGCTTGATGCGGCCGTTGACGAGCGCTTCGTGGGCTTCGCTGCGCCGTTTCGCGAGCCGGCTGACCTTCAAGTACTTATCGATGCGCACGCGCGCACGCTGCAGCGCTCACGGCTTCGGGCTGCGGTCCGGCACGACGCAGGTTCCACGCGCACGACAGACCACGAGCGGTTTCTCGAGCAGCTCGGCCGCGCTCGGCGAGAGGTCGGGCCGGGCCACGATCACTTTCCGCGCTTCGAATTCGATCCCGCGCGAGCGCCTTCCGAAGCGCACGATGCGCCCTTCGGCTTCGATGTAGTCGCCGGCGTATACCGGCGCCAGAAATTCGACGGAATCGTAGGCCGCGAACAGTCCTTCGTCGCCGTCGCTGCGGATCAGCAGCTCGGTCGCCACGTCGCCGAAGAGCGCCAGCAAGCGCGCGCCGTCGACGAGGTTCCCGCCGTAGTGGGCGTCCCCAGCGCTCATGCGCAAGCGAATGACGACGGGCTCGGACTGCCGTTCGCTCACGCCGCCTGCGTCTTGGCGAGCTGCCAGAGTTCCTCGAGTTCGTCGAGGCTCAGTTCGCCGAGCGACCGGCCCTCGCTCTGCGCGCGGCGCTCCATGTAACTGAAGCGGCGATAGAACTTGTCGTTGGCGTCGCGCATTGCGCTCTCGGCGTCGACTCCGAGGGCGCGGGCCAGGTTGACGACGGTGAAGATCAGATCGCCGACTTCTTCACGCACGCCGCGCGCGTCGGCGTCGCGCCGGGCGCGCTCGAGTTCGGCGATCTCCTCGGCCAGTTTGGCCCGCACGCCGTCGACGCTGGGCCAATCGAAGCCGACGCGGGCGGCTTTGTCCTGCATCTTCTGCCCTCGTTGCAGCGCGCCGAGCCCGCGCGGAATTCCGTCCAGCCGGCTCTCGCGCGTCTTCGCCGCGGGTTCGAGGGATTTGAGCTGATCCCAGTTTTGCCAAACGTCCGCTACGCTCGCGACCGCCTGGTCGCCGAAGACGTGGGGGTGGCGCCGGATCATCTTGTTCGACAGGCCGTCGACGACATCGGCGATCGAAAACTTGCCGCGCTCGGTCGCGAGTTGCGCGTGGAAGACGATCTGCAGCAGCAAATCGCCGAGTTCTTCGCACAGGTCGCCGTCGCTGTGAGCTTCGACGGCATCGACGACTTCGTAGGCCTCTTCGATCAAATACGGCACGAGCGACTCGTGCGTTTGCTCGCGATCCCAGGGACAGCCGCGGCGCAGGCGAGCCATCACTTCGACCAGATCTTTCCAGGTGTAGTGGGCCGAGGCGGGCGGCAGCGGTACGAGCGGCATCTCGATTGCCGCGGCGAGCGTTGCGCGCGGCATGCCTGGAACCAATTCGCTCGGCGCACCGGCGCGTTCGAGCGCCCGCAGCAACAGCGGCAGTCCGGGGAAATCCGACAGCGGGTTGCCGAGCACGCCGATCGCCAGCTCCTCGCCGTCGAGCGAATCGACGAAGGCCTCGATCGCCTCGCGCGAGCCCCGCACGAAGAGCGCTTGATCAGGCACGCGGTCGCGCAAGACCGTTACGCCCTCGCTTTCGATGAACAGCGCGAGTTCCGGCGGAGCGAGAACGAGGATCGCGCGGCCCACGGCACGCAGCGCCTCGAGGCTGCCCAGGGTGACGAGATCCGGATCGCCGGGCCCGAGCCCGACGATCCGCACGGGCGCGCTCAGCGAAGGGTCCCCAAGATGGCCTGCATCTTGGGGACGCTCTTTCGCCGAATCGGAGCGCAGCTCTTATCGCTTACTTGGTCGCGGCTGCACTTGGCGCGGCGGCGGTCGGTGCGGCGGCAGCCGACGCGGCGGCAGGCGATGCAGCGGCGGCCGATGCGGCCGGCCCGGCGCTTGCCGGCGCAGGAACGACCGGCGGGAGCGCGTCCTTGAGCTTGTCGTCGTAGATCGTGATCGTCGCTTTGCTGCGCAGGTTCGAAAGGAAGGCCGGAATCTGCGCTGCCTGTTGCTGTTGCGTCAAAAGCTTGAGGATCTTGTCGCGCGAGTTCGCCAGCGTGGCAACTTGGGCGGGCTTCTCTTCCTCGACGACGATGATGTGATAGCCGAACGGCGAGTGTACCGGCGGACCGACGACGCCGATCTTCTGCGAGAACGCGGCCGCCTGGAAGGCCGGGACCATCTGCCCCTTCGCGAAGAAGCCGAGTTCGCCGCCCTTGTCCTTGCTCGAAGGATCGGTCGAGTATTGCTTGGCCAGGGCCGCGAAATCACCGCCGGCTTTCAACTTGTCTTCGATCATCTGCGCGGTCTTGAGGTCGGCCACGAGAATGTGTTTGGCGCGAACCTGCTCGGCGGTGTCGAGGGTGGCGTGATTCTTGGTCAGGTAGGCCTGGACGTCGGTGTCGCTGACGTGGACGCTTCCGCTGACGGCCTTCTCGACGATCAACTGCTCGCGCAGGATGCGCTGCACGTCGGCCTCGGTCAGGTTCTGCGACTTGAGGATCGTTTCGAATTGACCCGGCGGATACTTCGCTTTGATCTCGTCCTCGCGCTTCTGCACGTCGGCGTCGGAAATGTCGACGTGGTTGTCACGCCCGTACTGATCGATCAGGTCCGTCTGGACGAGCTGGTTGAGTACGGCCTTGCCCTGTGGGCCGGCCTCCAGCTTCGCGTCGTAATCGGCGCGGGTGATGTGGTCGCCGTTCACCATGGCGACGTCGGCGCCCGACGAGCCCCCGGAACAGCCGGCGAGCGTGACGCCGAACAGGGCGGTGGCTAGTGCGATCGAGACGCGGTAAGACATTCGCAAAACAACTCCAAGGGCTGACACAAAGGAGCGGAGTCCGTGGACCCCGCAAACAAGCGGCCTTTCGCCCCAAAGCGTCCGCCGGTCCTGCCGTTGCGGCCGAGCGGTGCCAGGCGGCCGAGAATGGATCCCAAGAGGGCGGCTGGTTCTCAGAGGGCTTCGAGCAGCGCGTCCAGCAGCGGCAGGTGCTCGGCCGGCTTGCGTTCGGGGAGGTCGATCGTGATCCGGCCGTCGCCGAAGCGGAATTTGTTCTTGGTGAGGGATTGCAGCCGCGCGATCGCGGTGGGCGCGATTGCGAAGGCGCTTCCGACACCCAAGGTGAGGCGCTTGTCGTCGATGACGACGCGGGTAACATGCTTCTCGAGCGCTTTGGTGCGCAGCTTCGTGACCCGGACCAGGTTCGCCAGCGGCTCCGGCAGCGTCCCGAAGCGGTCGACCAAGCCCTCTGCGATCTCGTCGACCTGCGCGACGCTGCGGGCATTGGCGAGTTCCTGATAGGCCGCGATTTTCTGCGAGACCTGCGGGATGTAGTCGTTCGGAATGTAGGCGTCGATCTTGACGTCGATCACCGCCTCACGCTTCTCGGGAAGCGCGGCCGCCGCACCCTTGCGCGCGGCGATCGCTTCGGCCAGCAGCTCGCAGTACGTCTCGAAGCCGACTGCGCCGATGAAGCCCGATTGCGCCGCGCCCAGCAGGTTACCGGCGCCGCGGATTTCGAGATCGCGCATCGCGACTTGCAAACCGCTGCCCAAGTGGGCGAACTCGCGGATCGCTTCGAGCCGCGCCTTGGCATCTTCGCTCAGCGCCTTGTGGGCTTGATACAAGAGATAGGCGTAGGCCTGATGGTTCGAGCGGCCGACCCGCCCGCGGAGCTGGTAGAGCTGCGCTAGACCGAACTTGTCGGCGTCGTTGACGACGATCGTGTTGACGTTGGGAATATCGATGCCGTTCTCGATGATCGTCGTCGCAACCAACACGTCGACTTCACCGTCGACGAAGCGCGCCATGATCGGCTCCAGCTCCGTCTCCGGCATCTGGCCGTGGCCTACGACGATCCGGGCCTTGGGGACGAGGACTTCGAGCGCTCGCGCGACGCCGTAGATCGATTCGATGCGATTGTGCAGGTAGTAGACCTGGCCGCCGCGATCGAGTTCCGCCACGATCGCCTTCTGCACGATCGCGTCCGAAAACGGGACCACGACCGTCTTGATCGACATGCGGTTCTTGGGCGCGGTCTGGATCAGCGAGAGATCGCGTACGCCGAGCAGCGACATGTGCAGGGTGCGCGGGATCGGTGTGGCCGAGAGCGTCAGCACGTCCACGCTCGCGCGCATCTCCTTGAGCCGCTCTTTGTGCATGACGCCAAAGCGTTGCTCTTCGTCGACCACGATCAGGCCGAGATCCCGAAAGACGACGTCCTTCTGCAACAGACGGTGGGTGCCGACCACGATGTCGACCTTGCCGTCGGCGAGATCCCGCAGGATCGCCTGCTGTTCTTTCTTCGTCTTGAAGCGCGAAAGCTCTTCGACCCGCAACGGAAAGCTCGCGAAGCGCGCCGAGAACGTGCGGTAATGCTGCGCGGCGAGCAGCGTGGTGGGCACGAGCACTGCGACTTGGCGCCGGTCGGCCACCGCTTTGAAGGCTGCGCGCACGGCCACCTCGGTCTTGCCGTAGCCGACGTCGCCGCAGATCAGACGGTCCATCGGCTGCGGCCGTTCCATGTCGGCCTTGGTCTCGACGATCGCCTTGAACTGATCCGGCGTCGGCTCGTAGGGGAAGGCTTCCTCGAGTTCGGCTTGCCACGGAGTATCCGGCGCGAACGCGTGCCCGGGCGCGATTTCGCGCGCCGCGTAGAGGTCGACCAGTCCTTCGGCGATCTTCGCGAGGTTCTCCGAAACGCGCGTTTTGGCGCGTGCCCAATCCGCGCCGCCCATCTTGGAGAGGCGCGGGGCCACGCCCTCGCTCGCGCCGTATTTGCCGACTTGATGCATCTGGGTGACGGGCACGAGCATGCGGTCGGTACCGGCATATTTCAGATCTAAATAATCTTGGGTTGCGCCCAGGATCGTCTCGGTACGCAACCCCAGGTACTGGCCGATGCCGTGAACGGCGTGCACGACGTAATCGCCGACCCGCAAGTCGGCCAGCGTGACCGGAACGCCCTCTTTGACCGCCCGCAACTTGACGCGCTTGGGCGGCTGCCCGTAGATCTCGCGGTCCCCGAGCACGTGCAGGCGTAGCCCCGGAATCGCAAATCCCGCTTCGATATTGCCCTGATCGACGAACACGATTCCGAGCGACGCAGACCGCGGCCCCACCCGGGTCATGCCCGGAGCACTTCCGACGAAAGACGCCGCGCCGGTCTCGCGCAGGTGCAGCAGGCTGGCGCTGCGTTCGACGCCGAGACCCGCCGCGCGCAGCATCTCGGCCAAGCGCGAGGCGCCGGACGATACGAGTGCGACCGTCTCGCCGTTTTGGACCCAGGCCTTGACCTGGTCGAGAAACATCGTGATTTGACGGTTGAAGTGCTCGGCGGGTCGCGTCTCGAGCACGAAGGTCTCGAGCGAGCGTGGAAGCCAGCCCGAGCGCTCGCCTTCGATCGCGCCCGGCACGATCAACGTGCGCCGCGTCGCGAGCTTGGGGCCGAGGGATGCGAGCGTCGGGTGCGGCGCCTCGACCTCCGCTAACAGCGCTTCGCCGACGGCGTCTTCATCCACGCTCAGTTCGCCCGATTCAACCGCTGCCAGCAAGACTTGTTCTTCGCGCGACCGCTCCTCGTCCAAGCCGCGCTCGACGGTCGCCAGCATCGCCGGCTCTTCCAAGACGACCAGGCCGGCGGGGGAGAGGTAGTCGAGCAACGTTTCGTCGTGCTCGTAGGCCAGCGACAGCCAGGCCTCGGGGATGTCGGCGCCGCTGGCCACATAGGCCCGCGCCGCCGAAACCGTCGCCGCCGGTCCGTCGATGCGCGCCAGGATGCGATCGCGATGCCGTGCGTCGCGCCCGATCTCGCTCCACGGAACGATCTCGACGCTTGGGATCGATTCCGTGCTGCGCTGCGATGCCAGCGCGAACGTGCGCAGCGATTCGATCTCGTCGCCGAAGAACTCGACGCGGGCCGGCGCGTCCGCAGTCGCCGCCCAGAGGTCGACGATGCCGCCGCGGACTGCGTATTCGCCCGCGGCCGCGACGACGTCGGTGCGATGATAACCGAGCAGGTAGAGGCGTTCTTGCAACTCTTCGAAACCGACCGCGCCCCCCGGCCCCAGCGTAAACGAGGCCGCGACGAATGCGTCGCGCGGCATGACGAACTGACGCAGCGCTGCGACCGGAGCGACGAAGATAGCCGTGCGCGAAGCCGCCAGGTCGGCGAACAGCGTCATGCGCGCGCTGCGCTCGGAAGGGCTCTCGATCACGCCGACGCCCTCCTCGCGGGCGCGCACCAGCGTGACGTCGCGCGCGCCGTCGCTGGCGAGATAGTAGCTGAGATCGGCGAAGATCCGTTCCGCCGCGTCGGCGGTCGGCACCACGATCAGCATCGGAGCGCGCAGCGCCGCGAACATGCCCGCGTACAGGTAGGGCCGTGCCGGCTGCGTCGTCTCGTGCAACGAAAATGCGGCCCGGTGCGCGCGCAAGCGCTCCAGCAATCCGGCGAGCGGCCGGCTGGAACTCGGAAGTGCGCGGACGAGCGAGGGCGCGAGCGTGGCGATACCTACTTGAGCAAGAAGGACAAGGTGACGGTTGCAGTGCGCCCGTCTTTGGTCGTCGCGACGATGTCGACGTTGAATTGCTTGCCCCTAGCCGCGTCCGGCACGATCGGAATGATCGCGTCGATCGCGAACAAGCCCGGCCCCCTGCGCGGGATCTCGAGTTCGTAGCCGTACGCCTGCGCTACGACCGACACGACCGAATCGTTGGTGAGAACGCGCGCGTGCAGGGGGCCGGGAGCTGCGAGCGTTTGATCGGTCACGTCGATCTCGA
>Ga0302325_10002482_pt1 | contig 44765 bp, 33 predicted proteins | sample Palsa_T0_2_FD_201948 | JGI IMG/M metagenome (GOLD analysis project Ga0302325, IMG submission 201948) | Peat permafrost microbial communities from Stordalen Mire near Abisko, Sweden - Palsa_T0_2 | ecosystem: Environmental > Terrestrial > Soil > Palsa > Peat permafrost | place: Sweden: Abisko... | reverse complement strand
GCAAGCGAAGATAGCGGTCCTCTACAAACGGTTCGAGGACCGTGCCGTCGACGGCGATGACGCTGACGCGGCCGTCCTTTTGCCAGAGCGCAAAGGCCTGCCGCTCGGTGACGGTGATCTGCAGACGATCCGGGTAGAGCTTGAGCACGGCCGCATCGGCGATCCAGGGATTCGCCATCAGCCGCGCCCGCGCCGCGTCGGCGTCGAGGAAAAGAAGCGATGCATGCCCGGTCACGCCGGCGATGGTGAGGATCTCTTCGCGGCTGACTTCCTTCGGTCCGGTGAGCGAAACGGCGGCGATCCGAAAACCGGCCGCGTTGGCGGCCTGGTCGCGGGCGTCTTTCAGCCAGTCGACCACGTCCGCGACATGACCGCCGGCGACGGCGCCATATCCAAGCGCTGCGGCGAGAAGCAGAACCGACGCGGCGATGCCGAATCCAGGTGGCGGGGGCAGTCGCGCGATACGTGCGCTCCAGCGCCCAAGCCAGCGGCCATAGGCCGCCAGCCACGCAAAGCGATCCGAACGGCCGCGGCGAGAAGCACTTTCGGCGCGCGGACGCTGCGGCTCGTCATAGGGCGCGCCGGCCTCTTCCACCGCTCTTGATCCCGCTATTGGCCCCGACCGCATCAGCGGTTGGTCGAGGCGTCCTCCACCATCCATTGCACCAGCTCATCGAACGTGATGCCCGCATACGCAGCCAGCTCGGGCACGAGCGAGGTTTCGGTCATGCCCGGCTGTGTATTGATCTCAAGACAGACCAGCTTTCCCGTCCCCCAATCGTCGTAGCGAAAGTCCGCGCGGCTCACGCCGCGGCAACCAAGCGCGTTGTGGGCAGCCAGCGCGAGTCTTCGGACCTCCTGGTAAACATTTGGTAAAATTTGCGCCGGCAACACGTGCCTTGAGCCGCCGGCGGCATATTTCGCCTCGTAATCGTAGAACCGCGTCGCCGGTACGATATCGATGACGTCGAGCGGCCGATCGCCGAGCACGGCGCATGTGAGTTCCTTGCCCGGGATGTAGCGCTCGATCAGTATCTGTTCGCCGAACGCCCAGTCGTCGCGAAAGAGCTCTTGCGGCGGGTGGGGATGTTCCTCGGTGACGATAAAGACCCCGACGCTGGAGCCTTCCGACATCGGCTTGATGACATAGGGCGGCGGCATGAGGTGCCGTTGCGCGGCTTCGATGCGTGACGCCACGACATCCTCCGCTACCGGGATACCCGCAGCGCGGAAGATCGCCTTGGCGTAACCTTTGTGCATCGCGATCGCGGAGGCGAGCACGCCAGAATGGCTGTAGGGAATGCCGAGAATCTCCAACACCCCCTGCAGCGTGCCGTCTTCGCCGGGCCGGCCATGCAGCACATTCAGCGCGACGTCCGGCTTCGCTGCGCTCAATGCCGCCGCGACGTCGCGGCCAGCATCGACCAGCGTAACCCGATAACCGAGACGGACGAGCGCATCGGCGCACGCCTTGCCCGAGCGCAAAGAGACTTCGCGCTCCGCTGACCAGCCTCCCATCAGAACGGCGACGTGCTTGGTCATGCCCCGACCGGGTGCCTTAAGCCGGTTCCGTTGATTCGCTGGCTCACCAATAGAATCGACAATTGGCGAAAGGTCGAGAGTCTCAGCGGCCCGCCGCAGCCGGGACTGGCGCGCCGTCGTAGAGCCACGACAAACAGTCGAACAGGTGCGCTTCGTCCCAATCGGCCACGGTGGCATTGCGGACGTCCCGGGCAACGCCTTCGTCGAGGTGGTAAAAGTCCCACAGCGCGCGGGATTCGAGTTGCACGCGCGCCGTACGCAACAGCCGTGCGGCCTCGAAACGGCGAAACGCTGTCGCGAAATCGCCCTCCGCCGCGTGGATCAATTCGCCGAGACACAAACCATCCTCGATCGCCATGCCCGCACCCTGCGCCAGCGATTGCAGCGGCGCGTGCACGGCGTCGCCGAGGAGCACGATGCGGCCTTTGTGCCAATGCCGCACCGGATCGCGGTCGGCGACCGCGCGGCGCCACCGCATGTCCATCATGCCGATCAACGCGCGCATCGCGGGGTGCATGTCGCGGTAGGTGTTTTCAAGCTCGGTGCGATACGACGCGGCGTCGCCCTTCTCCGCATGGGCCGAGGTGCGGAACACGGCCACGATGTTGAACTCTGCGTTGTGGCGCAGCGGATAGTGCACGATGTGAAGGCCCGGCCCGCTCCACAGCGCGACGCAGTCGCACGGAACGTCGGCTTTCAGCTCCGCCATGGGAACGATAGTCCGGAACGCCACGTACCCGCTCGGGCGCGGCTCGCCATCGCCGATCAACGCTGCACGGAACAACGATCTGAAACCGTCCGCTGCAACGAGTGCCCCGCCGGAGAAAGTGCGGCCGTCCGCCGCCGTCACCGCGACGCTGCCGCCGCGATCTTCGTAGGCGGTCACCATCGCATCGGAAACTAGCTCGATCGCGCCGTTGCGTCGGCAGGCATCGAGCAAAACGTTATGCACGTCGATGCGATGGACGACGATGTACGGGTACTTGAAGCGTGCGCGAAACGACGATCCGGTCGGGACCCTGATCAGCGCCTTACCGGTGAGCGCGTCCATCATCACCAGTGCGGACGGCAAAACCGCGACGGCCAGCACCTCTTCGCGCAAGCCGAGGCGGTCGAAGACGTGGAACACGTTGGGGCCGAATTGGATGCCGTAGCCGATCGCGCCGAATTGCGGCGCGCCTTCGAGCACCCGCGAGGGCCGTCCATGGCGCGCCAAGGCCAGCGCCGTGGTGAGGCCGCCGAGACCGCCGCCGACGATGAGAATGGGTTCGTCCCTCGCCATGGCTGCAAATTAACACGTCCGCCGCACTACTGCGCTACGCCGATTCGCTTGATCTCCCATTCGAGTTTGACGCCGGAGTTTTCCATCACGCGTCGGCGCACCGTTTCGCCCAGTGTCTCGATATCGGCGGCTTTTGCCTTACCGAGATTGATCAGAAAATTGCAATGCAGTTCCGATACCTGCGCATCGCCAAGGCGCAGGCCACGACAGCCGGCGGCGTCGATCAGCTGCCACGCCTTTTGGCCGGGCGGATTTTTGAAGGTCGAGCCGCCGGTTCGGCTTTTGATCGGCTGCGTCGCCTCGCGCGATTCCGTGATCTTGTACATTTCGGCGGCGATAACGGCCGGATCGCCGCGTTCGCCGCGAAAGGTAGCTTGCGTGAAAATGTAGTCGCCGGGCGCGCCGCAATGCCGGTAGGTATAATGCATGTCGGCGTTGCCGAGGACGTGAACGCGGCCCGCACGATCGACGGCGCGTGCTTCGACGAGCGCGTCCCTGGTCTCGCGGCCGTAAGCGCCGCCGTTCATGCGCAGGGCGCCGCCGATGCCGCCGGGAATGCCGCGCAGAAACGACAGTCCGGCAATGCCCGCTTCCTGCGCCGTGCGTGCGGCCTTGACGTCAGGTACCGCGGCACCGGCGTGCAGATCGAGTCCTTCGGTCGAGATTTCGCCGAAACCACGCCCCAGCCTGATGATCACGCCTGGCACACCACCATCGCGCACGATCAAGTTGGAGCCGAGACCGACCACGGTGACGGGAATTTCCGCAGAAAGATTGGCCAGCAAATAGGCAAGGTCTTCCTCGTCTTCCGGCATGAACAAGATCTGCGCCGCTCCACCGACGCGAAACCAGGTCAGCTCGGCCAGCGACTGATTCGCCAGCAGTCGGCCGCGCAGCAACGGCATGTCCGACTGCAACGCGGCGACAATATCGGGAAACCTCATGCGGCCGCCTCGACCACCTTGTCGAGCCATGCCGAAAGCACCTTGTGTCCGAGGTCGCGCGCCGGCGGCCCGAATGTGCCCGCCTGCATACGCAGCGCACGCGGATCGATGCCGGCCTTGCCGAGTTCGACGGTGTGGCCGACGAGCCAGGTTTCGAATCGCGCCGGATCGGTTTCCAGATGAAACTGCAATGCGAGTTGCGAAGGCGTGCACTCGAATGCCTGCACCGGACAATGTTGCGTCGACGCGAGCCGCACGCATCCCGTCGGCAATTCGCAATTGTCGCCGTGCCAGTGCAGCACCGGCGTGGTGCCGAGCTGTCCGAGCGCCGATGCCTGGCCTTCGGACGTCAGCGTCAGCGGCGCCCAGCCGATTTCCTTGACCGGCCCAGGCGCGACGCGCGCGCCAAGCGCCGCCGCCATCATCTGTGCGCCAAGGCAAATGCCGAGCATCGGCTGGTCCGCCTCAATGCGCGCTGCGATGGCCGCGATCTCGCCGGCGATGAACGGATAGGCTTCGCGCTCATAGACCCCGAGGGGACCGCCGAGCACGATCAACAGATCGGGCGCCAGCAGCGTTTCCGCGTCGATCGGCTGAACCCCGGCGTCGTGGTAGCGCACGTCATAGCCGCGCGCGGCGATGAGCGGCCCGAGCAAGCCAAGATCCTCGAAGGCGACGTGGCGAACGACAGGGCATTTTCTGGTCATGAGGCAAATGTTTCGTGGCGCACGATCTTTTCGGAAAGCCGGTCTCCACTTTTCCCGATCATGCTCTATTCCGCGGCCGCCAGTTCTCCCGGCAGCGCGTAGGCCCATTGCGTGATTGAGCCGGCGCCGAGGCAGACGACATAATCACCGGGCTGCGCCATTCCGGCGACCAGTGCGGCAAGCTTTTCGGGGCTGTCGAGCGCGAAGACGCGGCGGTGGCCGTGCATGCGCAACCCCTTCACCAGTGCGTCGCGGTCGGCGCCTTCGATCGGCGCTTCGCCGGCCGCATAGACAGGCGCGACAATGACCGCGTCAGCGTCGTTGAAACAACTGCAGAACTGCTCGAACAAGGCGGTAAGCCGCGTGTAGCGATGGGGCTGCACCACGGCAATCACCTGACCCTTGGTCGATTCCCGCGCCGCCCTGAGCACCGCGGCGATCTCGACCGGATGGTGCCCGTAATCATCGATGATGGTGACACCGTTCCACATCCCGGTTCGGGTGAAACGCCGCCGCACGCCGCCGAAATTGGCCAGCGCCTCGCGGATGCGATTGTCGTCGACGCCAAGCTCATGCGCGACCGCGATCGCCGCCGTGGCGTTGAGGGCATTGTGTCGACCCGGCATCGGCAATGCCACGTTCTTGATCTCGCGTACCGACTGCCCGGCGCGGTCGCGCAGCGCGACGGTGAATAGCGAGATGCCGCCGGCGTGCGAGATATCGACGAGCCGCACATCGGCCTGCGGATTCTCGCCGTAGGTGACGATACGGTGATCTTCGATGCGGCCGACCAGGCTCTGCACCACCGGATGATCCGTGCACATCACCGAAAACCCGTAAAACGGCACATTCTCGACGAAGGCGCGAAACGCTTCCTGCACCGCGTCGAAACTCTTGAAGTGATCGAGGTGTTCGGGATCGATATTGGTGACGATGGCGACATCCGCCGGCAGCTTGAGAAACGTGCCGTCGGATTCGTCGGCCTCGACCACCATCCAGTCGCCCGCGCCCAGCCGCGCGTTGGTGCCGTAAGCGTTGATGATGCCGCCGTTGATCACCGTCGGATCGAACCCGCCGGCGTCGAGCAGCGCCGCCACCATCGAGGTCGTCGTGGTCTTGCCGTGCGTGCCGGCGATGGCGACGCAGCTTTTCAACCGCATCAGCTCTGCCAGCATTTCGGCCCGTCGCACGACCGGCACCCGCTGCGCGCGCGCCGCGATGAGCTCCGGATTGTCAGGCTTTATCGCCGAAGAGACGACGACGACCTGAGCGCCATCCAAATTGTCGGCCGCGTGGCCGATCGAAATCTTCACGCCCTTCTCGCGCAACCTTTTGACGTTGGCGTTCTCGGCCTGGTCGGAGCCCTGCACGGCATAGCCAAGATTCGCGAGCACCTCGGCGATACCGCTCATGCCAATGCCGCCGATGCCGACGAAATGCACCGGACCGATGTTGCGCGGCAATTTCATGAGGTCTCCCTGGGGCGAAAGCGCCGGCGCAAAACTACTGGTTTGCGCCCGTCGCCGCCACCTCAAGCACCAGCTCGGCAAGCCGGTCGGCGGCATCAAGCCGGCCCAAAGATCGGGCCGCCGCGGCCATCGCCACGAGCCGCGCCGGCGCGGCCGTCAGCGCCGCGATCTCGGTCGCCAGCCGTCGCGGGGTAAAGTCTTCCTGCGTCAACCGAATCGCGCCGCCAGCGCCCTGCAACACACCGGCATTGGCGAATTGGTCCTGATCGAGCGCATGCGGCAGCGGCACCAAAATGGCCGGACGGCCAATCGCGGAAAGCTCGGCGACGGTCGAGGCCCCCGAGCGGGCCACGATCAAATGGCTTGCCGCCATGCGGGCCGGCAGATCGGGGAAAAAAGCGGCGATTTCGGCTTTGACCGATAGATTGCCGTAAGCGCCGCGGACGCGGCCCAAGTCTTCCTCGCGGGCTTGCTGGACAATCGCAAAACGCGCGCGGAGCGCCGGTTCCAGCAGTCCCATCGCAGCCGGAACGACATCGGCCATAACCCGCGCGCCCTGGCTGCCGCCGAAAACAAGGAGCCTCACCGGATCGGCGGACACCGGGTAGGGCGTTGCCGCCGCGGCAACGACCGCCGGCCGGACGGGATTGCCGGTCAGCGTCGCCTTGGTGGCGAGATGCGCTCGGTCGCGAAACACATCCGGAAAGGTGGTCGCGATCGCGCCGACGCGCGGCGCCAACAGCCGATTGGCCCTGCCGATGACGGCGTTGGCGTCGTGGATCAGGGTCGGAACCCCGCGCCATGCCGCCGCCAGGACCGGCGGCACGGTGGGGTAACCGCCGAAGCCAATCACAGCCACAGGCTTGAGCCGGCCAATCAGCGCCCAGGCCTGGGTGACGCCGACGCCAAGCATGCCCGCTGTCCTCGCTAGCGCGATCGGATTGCGTGCGCGCAGCATGGCGCTGGCGATGACGTGGACAGCTTCGTCGGCAAACGCGCCGCCATAGCGAGTAGCCCGGTGGTCGGTTGCCAGGTGGACGGTGATGCTGCGTTTTGTTAGCGCGGAAGCCAGCGCCTCGGCGGGGAACAAATGACCGCCGGTGCCGCCGGCCGCGACGAGGACCGGCGGCCGACCCGCCACCAGCATCACACGCCGCTCGGGGCGAGCATGATCCCGCCGGAAAGTTGCGCCTGCGGCCGTTCCCGGGTGAGCGCGATCAACATGCCCATGCCGTAGGCGAGCGAGATGAGCGACGAGCCGCCGTAGGAAATGAACGGCAATGTCATTCCCTTCGCCGGCATCAGGTGCAGGTTCACGGCCATGTTGATCGTCGATTGCAGACCAAACAAAATCGCCAGTCCCGCGGCGGCGAAACGGATGAACGGATCGTCGTGGCGCATCGCCTTCGCCAGCGTCCGGATCACGATGAAGGCGAACAAAGCAACGAGAATGAGGCAGAGCGCGACGCCGAATTCCTCCCCCGCCACGGCGAACACGAAATCGGTATGGCCCTCGGGCAAGATGCGCTTGATCGTGCCCTCGCCCGGGCCGCGGCCGAACCAGCCGCCGCGGATAAACGACTCCGTCGCGATGTCGATATTGAAGGTGTCGCCGGAAGCGGGATCGAGGAAGCGATTGATGCGCTGCGCCACATGCGGGACCGTGTAGAACGCCGTGATCAGGCCGACGCTCGCCGTGGCAGCCAGCCCGAGCACCCAGATGAAACGCATGCCGGCCATATAGAAGAGCGCGCCCCAAACCAGCGTGACGAGCATGGTCTGGCCGAAATCCGGTTGCAGCACCAGCAAGCTCACCACGACCACGAGCAGCACCAGCGCCAGCGTATTCGCCGGCATATCGGAGCGTTTGCCGGATTCGCCGAACAGCCACGCAATCAGGATCACGAAAGCCGGCTTGAGAAACTCGGACGGCTGAATATTGACGCCGAGGATCACCAGCCAGCGTCGCGCCCCTTTGATTTCGGCGCCAAAATACGGGGTGGCGGCGACCAGAATGAGGCTGACGGCAAAGACGATGACGGCGAGCTTGCGGACATCGCGCGGCGAGAGAAAGGACGTCCCGATCAGGACGACCGTCGCGGGTATGAGAAAAAATACCTGCCGGTTGACGAAATGGAACGGGTCGAGGCCGATGCGTGCCGCTACCGGCGGGCTCGCGGCGAGGCAGAGCACGATACCGCCAAGCATCAGCGCGCCCAACGCCGCCAGCGTGAGCCGGTCAACCGTCCGCCACCATTCGCTCAACGGCGTTGGCTGTGCACGCGAGGCCATGGCATCCCAGAAAGGCGTCCCCGAGAGAAATCCCGCGCCAGTCGTGACACCGTGGTGGTTTCCAAGCGATTAAAAAACGCCATGCGAGGTATCCAATTCCGCAAGGACAAGCCAAACGTGCCTGCCGCACGCCCCGCCCTCGGAGGACGAGCCTCAAGGTTTTGGACCGGTAAACTCCAGATGCAGCGTCATGGGTGGCGTCGTTATCCCGTACATTTGCCGCCGCAAGACAATATCGATCTGCTCGGCATTCGGGTTCAATGATTTGAGATAGCCCAGGCAACCGCCGTCATCGGCAAAGCAAACGCCGACATATCCTTTCCTCCTGAGCTCCGTCGGGTAGTCGACCCAGGGCGAATAAGCCGGATCGAAATCCGCAAACATTTTCGGATGATCGGTACTGTAAAAAACGACGGGAGCGGCAACTTCGAACCCGGAAACGACGATAGGCAGCGGCGAGTGAAACCGTTCGCGCCACAGCCGCGTTATGTCAGCCGCCGCCTCAACGAACGGCCGATAAAGGCCATCGTCCGGCTCTTTTTTGAAACGCGCCCACGAATAGACCGGTGCGGCCGCAAGCAGTATCAGCGTAACGACCGCAGCAACCACTGCCGATTTGGCGACTGCCTGGCGCGTGACCAGCAGCTTCGGCAGCAAGCTCAGAACCGCGACCGGAACCAGAAAGAAAAACGAGTTGCCCCAATCGGGCTTGAGAAAGACATTGAAAACAAGCCCGAGAATCGCCGGACCAAAGACCAGCACGCCGGTAATGATCAGGACGAGCGACCGCTCGCTGGCCAACGGCGCATCGCCGTCACCGGCCCGCCACCGCCACGGCCACAGCGCGATGGCGGGCACGATCAAGCAAAAGGCGAGCAGCCCGAAGTGTTGACCGAGATACACCGCCACATGCGCCCGGTGGGATGTCTCGCCGACGAAGCCTCCGGCCCAGCGCAGCGATGAAAAATCGTTGTTGATGAGCCAAACGATGTGCGGCGAAAGTGCCACGACGAACGTCGCCGCCGCGACATAGGGTGCCGGCCTTGCGAAGAATCTGCGCCGGCCCGGATGCAGCACGGCGGCAAGCGCGACGCCGATCAGCCCAAACGCGGCCGAATAGATTGTCAGCGTTGCAGCGGCCGCGGCCAAGCCAAATAAAACTCCGGCCTTTGCCGTGGGCTTTTCATAGGCGCGCAAAAAGAGCCAGACCATCAGCGGCGAGACCGCCAGCAGAACTCGAAGCAAGCCGGACGTCGAGCCGGTTGATATGGCGCAAACGCGAATTGAAGGTGCTCCGTTTGAACACCTCATCCCTCGTTTTGCGTCGACGCCAGACCCGGCAACGCGTGGACGAGGTCGCGGAAGGCATCACCGCGTATCTCGAAATTGCGATATTGGTCGAACGAGGCGCAGGCGGGCGAGAGGAGCACAACCGGCTCGGCCACCGCCGACGCCGCGGCGTCGCGCGCGGCCGCAGCGAGCGCGTTGTCGAGCGTCCCGCTGATTTCGTGGGGAACCAACCGCCCCAGCGTGGCCGCAAATTCTTCTGCCGCCTCGCCGATCAGATAAGCCTTGCGGATTCGCGGAAAAAAACTCCGCAGCGGCTCGACGCCGCCCGTCTTCGGCTTGCCGCCGGCGATCCAGAATATGTCGCTGAAGCAAGCGAGCGCCTGGGCCGCCGAATCAGCGTTCGTCGCCTTGGAATCGTTGACAAAGAGGACAGCGCCGCGCCGGCCGACTTCCTCCATGCGATGCGCGAGTCCGGGAAACGAACGCAGCCCCGCCTGAATCGCCGCCGGATCGAGCCCGAGCGCCAGCGCGGCGGCGACCGCGCAAGCGGCGTTCTGCGCATTGTGCTGACCACGCAGCGAACCAATGCCGCCAATTTCGGCGACCGCGGTCGCGCTGCCGCCCACCGCACGCATGATCCGTTGCTCTTCGGCATAGACTCCATCGGGAAGCGCGCGCCGCACGGAAACGCGCACGACGTGTTTGCCTGACCGCGTAAGCCGCTCGGCGGCCGCCCGGCACCATTCATCGTCAACGCCGACGATCGCGGTCCCTTGTTTCGGTATGCCGGCGACCAGACGTTCCTTCACCGCCGCGTAATGCTCCATCGAGCCGTGGCGGTCGAGATGATCTTCGCTGAGGTTGATGAGGATGCCGACCGACGGATCGAGTGAGGGCGCGAGATCGATTTGGTAGGATGAGCACTCAATGACGTGAACGCGCGAAGGTTGGACGCGGCCGGCTTGCGGCGGCGCGAGCGACAGGATCGCGGTGCCGATATTGCCGCCAAGCTGCGCATCCATGCCGGCCGATGCGGCGAGATGAGCAATCAGTGCCGTGGTCGTCGATTTGCCGTTGGTGCCGGTGACGGCGATGAAGGGCGCATCGGGCGCCAGGTGGCGACGCTCTCGGCAGAACATCTCGATGTCGCCGATCACCGCGACGGCGGCCTGTTGCGCGAGCCGGACGATCCAATGCGGCGCCGGATGCGTCAGCGGAACGCCGGGCGCCAGCACCAAAGCCGCGATTCTGGACCAGTCGATGTTTCGCAGATCGGCGGTCGGAATGCCGACGGCGGTCGCCTTCACCACACTTTGCGCATCGTCGTCGTAGGCGATGACATCGGCGCCGCCGGCCAGGAGCGCGCTCGCGCTCACTAGTCCCGAGCCGCCCAGCCCGAACACCGCGACCTTTCGGCCGGCAAAGGTCGTGATCGGGATCACGAGAAGTTACCGCAGCTTCAAGGTCGAAAGCCCCGCCAGTGCGAGCACGACCGAGACAATCCAGAAACGAATGACGATCTGCGGCTCGGTCCAGCCGAGCTGTTCGAAATGGTGATGGATCGGCGCCATCTTGAAGACGCGCTTGCCGGTCAACTTGAACGACACCACCTGCACGATGACCGAGACCGCTTCCAGCACAAACAAGCCGCCGATCACGGCGAGCACGATCTCGTGCTTGGTGGCGACGGCGACGGCGCCGATCATGCCGCCGAGCGCGAGCGAGCCGGTATCGCCCATGAAGATCGAGGCGGGCGGCGCATTGAACCAGAGAAAGCCGAGACCGGCGCCAAGGACCGCGCCGCACAGCACCGCGAGTTCGCCGGTGCCGGCCACATAATGGATTTGCAGATAGTCGGCGAACACCGCGTTACCGGACAGATAGGCGATCATGCCGAAGCTTGCGGCCGCGATCATCACCGGAACGATGGCGAGACCGTCAAGGCCGTCGGTGAGGTTCACCGCGTTGCCCGCGCCGATGATGATGAAGGTCGCAAACAGCACGTAAAACCAGCCGAAATTGATCACCAGTTCCTTGAAGAACGGAAACACCAGCGTGGTTGAAAACGGCGGGCGTCCAAGCTGGACCAAAGCGACGCAAGCCGCCGCTGCAATGAGAGCTTCGAAGGCTACGCGCGCCAGGCCGGGAAATGCGTTGTGGGTCTGTTTCGTGACCTTCAGATAATCGTCATAGAAACCGACAAGTCCGAAGCCGAGCGTCACCCATAGCACGACCCAGACGTAAGAGTTGGCGGGATTGGCCCACAGTACCGTCGAGACCAGCATGCCCGACAGAATCATCAACCCGCCCATCGTCGGCGTGCCGGCCTTGGCGATGATATGCGATTTGGGGCCGTCGGCGCGGATCGGCTGGCCTTTGCCCTGTAACAACCGCAGACGATCGATGATGTTTTGGCCGAACAGAAAGACAAAAAGGAGCGCGGTGATCATGGCTCCGCCAGTGCGGAACGTGATGTAACGGAACACATTGAGGAAGGTGATTTTGTCCGACAGATCGACCAGCCAATAGAGCATCGTATCAACCTTGTGCAGATGCGGTTTCCAGCGTGTCGTGACGCATGGACAGCCGTTGCAGCGCGTTGACGATGGGAGCCATGCGCGAGCCGAGCGAGCCTTTCACCATGACGGCATCGCCGGCCCGGATCGCGGACAGCACTTGCGCCTCGAGCGCGGCAGAGTCCTCTGCATAGCCGCCGCGGCGGCTCGCGGGAAGGGCTTGCCACAATGCCCGCATCAACGGTCCGCAGCAGAATACGAGATCGACGGCGTTGGCGAGCACCGGCTCGACGAGGCCGCGATGGAGCGCGCGAGCGCGCGGCCCAAGTTCGAGCATGTCGCCGAGCACGGCAATACGCCGTCCGCGTGGACCGATCGCGGTCCGGCCGAGCAAAGCCAGCGACGCCGCGACCGAAGCCGGGTTGGCGTTGTAGCTGTCGTCGATGACGAGCGCCGTGCCGCCGGGCAGATCGACCTCGATCGTCGCGCCGCGTCCGGAAGGTGGCTTGAATTCGGAAAGCGCCAGCGCCGCCAGCGCCAAATCGGCGCCGGCGAGCACAGCCGTCGCCAGCACGGCGAGCGAATTGTGCACGAGATGGCGGCCCGGCGCGCCGATCTTGTAAGTGATGTCGGTGCCGAGGATGTTGGCCTGGACGGTTGAGCAATTTGCATGCAGCGCACACTTGATCATGCGCGCGTCGGCTTTTTCGTGTTCGCCGAAGGACACGACACGGGCGACATTCGCCTCCTTCGCGCGCCGTTTCAGATGAGTGAATTGCGAATTGTCGCGATTAAGGATTGCGGCGCCGCCTGGCTCAAGGCCGAGAAAAATCTCGGCCTTGGCGTCGGCGATCTTGGCGAGCGAGCCGAAGAATTCCAGATGGACCGGCGCGATCGCGGTGATCACCACGACGTGCGGTCGCGCCAGCCGCGACAACGGTTCGATCTCGCCGGCGTGATTCATCCCGATTTCCAGCACCGCGTAGTGTGCGCTCGCCGGACAGCGCGCCAGCGAAAGCGGCACGCCCCAATGATTGTTGTAGGAGGCAACGGAGGCGTGGGTCTCGCCGTCCTTCGATAGCGCCAGCCGCAACGCTTCCTTGGTGCTGGTCTTGCCGACCGAGCCGGTGACGCCGATCACCTTGGCTTGTGTGCGCGCCCGCGCCGCGGCGGCAAGCGAGCGCACCGCGGCGAGAACATCGGACACGACCAGGAGCGGAGCATCATTCGGGAAGCCTGCGCGCCGATCGGTGGCGACGACGCCGAGGCCGGCTTTGGCCGCGAGCGCGGCAGCGACGAATTCATGCCCGTCACGGCGATCGGCAATGGCAAAGAACGCCTCGCCACGCCCGACGGTGCGGCTGTCGATCGAGAGGCCCGATACCGCCTGCGGCAACGCGCCTTGACGTTCGGCGCCGATCGCGGCCGCCATGTCGTCGACGGTCCACAGCGCGCGGGCGCTCATGCGGCATGCTCCTTTAGCGCCGCGGCGACGGCTTCATGATCGCTGAACGGCACAACCCGGTCGCCGATGATTTGGCCGGTTTCATGACCCTTACCGGCAATCAACAGGACATCGCCGGGGCGTAGCTCCGCGATCGCGGAGCGGATCGCTTCGCGCCGGTCGCCGATCTCGATGGCGCCGCGCGCCTCGGCCATGATGGCGGCACGAATGACGGCGGCATCCTCGCCGCGCGGATTGTCGTCGGTGACGATCACCCGATCGGCTTTGGCGGCGGCGACAGCGCCCATCAACGGCCGCTTGCCGCGGTCGCGGTCACCGCCGGCGCCGAACACCACGACGAGCCTGCCACTCACGGCCGGCCGCAACGCTTCGAGCGCCTTGGCGAGCGCGTCGGGCTTGTGTGCGTAGTCGATGAAGATCGGCGCGCCGCCGCTGGCACCGATCAGTTCTAGCCGACCCTTGGCGCCGGTGAGTTGTTCGAGCGCCGGGAATATTGCGGCGGCATCACCGCCAGTGGCGATGGCGAGCCCCGCGGCAACGAGCGCATTTCCGACCTGGAATTCGCCGACCAACGGCAAGCGCGCGCGGAAGATTTTCCCGGCATATTCAATCCGCAATAACTGTGCGAAGCCGTCGATGATGGATTCGGCGAGGCGGACGCCCGTGCCTTTGCGTCCGACACTGATGATTGAGAGGCCGCGCGCCTTCGCGACGGCGATGACCGCTTCCGCGTGGTCGCGGTCGGCATCGATGACCGCGGCGCCGCCCGGCGGGACCAGGTCCTCGAACAGCCGCAGCTTCGCGGCGAAGTACGCCTCGAAGCTCGGGTGATAATCGAGATGATCGCGCGTGATGTTGGTGAAAGCCGCCGCCGCGATACGCAAACCGTCGAGACGATACTGGTCGAGACCGTGCGAGGACGCCTCGATCGCAAGGTGCGTGACGCCTTCTGCGGCGAGCGCGTCGAGCGAGCGATGCAGCGCGACCGGGTCCGGCGTCGTCAGTGAGCCGTAGGTTTCGCCGCGCGGTGAAACGATACCGATGGTGCCGATGCTCGCAGCCTGGCACCCCAGCGCCGTCCAGACCTGTCGCGTGAACGCCGCGACTGACGTTTTGCCGCTGGTCCCGGTGACGGCGGCGATGGTCTGGGGCTGTCGCGGATAGAATTTGGCGGCTATCAGCGAGAGCGCGCGCCGGCCATTCGCTACCTTTATGAAGGCGACGTTTCCCGGCAATGACGCATCCGGCCGCCGTTGCGCCACGACAGCGACCGCGCCAGCGGCGATCGCCGGTCCGATGAAGTTGAGGCCGTCGGCGTTGCCGCCTTCGATCGCCACGAACACGTCGCCGGGCTTGATCGCGCGGCTGTCCGCCGACACGCCGCCGATCTCAAGATCGGCACTCTGTGTCTCGATTTCGGCACCGGCGGGCAGAATGTCGCGAAGCTTCATGGCGGTTCGCTTTAGGGCGTGGTTCGCAAAAGTAGACTCCGGCTTTGCGAAAAGATCATGCCCCACCAAAGTGTTAGAGCGGCAATCGATTCTATCGAAGCGATTATGCTCTAACGCGGCTCCCGCCTTACCTGCTTTCCTTTGCCGAGGCCAGTATCAGGTGATCGGCCGTCGGCAGGTCCATACGCGGCTCGATGCCAAGGAGTGGCGCGATCCGCGCCACCACGGCGCCGCCGACCGGCACCGCATTCCAGCCGGAGGTGTTGAAACCGTGCGTCTCGGGGATAATCTGCGGATCGTCGATCATGACGAGCAGCACATAACGCGGCTGATCGGCCGGCAGCACCGCCATGAAATCGGTCAGCACCTTGGTCTTGGAATAGTGGCCGTTGACGACCTTGTCCGCGGTGCCGGTTTTGCCGCCAATGTAATAGCCTTTGACCTCGGCCTTTTCCGCCGTGCCCTTTTCAACGTTGAGCCGCATCAGATAGCGCATCATCTCGCTTGTTTCGGGCTTGATGACCTGTTTGCCCAGCCCAGCGGCCTCGGCCTGCGTCCGCTTGAGGAAGGTCGGCGGGATCAGAACGCCGCCGTTCATCAGCGCGGCAACGCCCATTACGGCCTGGAGCGGCGCGACTGAAAGACCGTGGCCGAAGGCGATGGTGATCGTGTTGAGCTCGCCCCAGCGCTTGGGCACGATCGGCTCGGCGCTTTCAGGCAATTCCGTACGCAACCGGTCAAGCTGACCCAGCTTCTTGAGGAACGCCTTGTGCGCATCGACGCCGACCGCGAGTGCGGCGCGCGCCGCGCCGATATTCGAGGAGTATGTGAAGATTTCCGGAACCGTGAGCACGCGGTTCTGCGGATGGAAGTCGTGAATGTCGAACTTGCCGAAGCGCAGCGGCATTCGCGCGTCGAACGAGGACTTTAGCGTGACCTTGCCGGAATCGAGCGCCATCGCGATGGTGAATGCCTTGAAGGTCGAGCCCATCTCGAACACGCCGGTCGTCAGCCGGTTGATGCGCGTCGGATCGAGCGCCTCGTGGGGATTGTTGGGATCGTAGTCCGGCTCCGAAACCATGGCGACGACTTCGCCGGTGCGCACGTCCATCACAACGCCGGCGGCGGCCAGCGCCTTGAACTTGGTGCGTGCGGCGACGAGTTCGTCGCGCAGAGCGTGCTGCACGCGCAGATCGACGGCAAGCTGCACCGGCGTTTGCAGACGGTCGGTGGCAAGGCCGGCCATGTGCAGCGCGGCGAGACCGTGGCCGTCGAGCCACTTCTCCATGCCGGCAATGCCCTGGTTGTCGATGTTGACGTGGCCGATGACGTGCGAAACTTCGGGGCCGCTGGGATAGTCGCGCTTGTTCTCGTTCAAAAACCCGATGCCGGGCAGGCCCTGCCGGTAAATCTCCCGCTGCTGATCGGGCGTGATATCGCGCTTGAGCCAGACGAAGCCGCGCTTGGAGGAGAGGCGCTCGCGCAGCTCGGCAGCATCCAGATCGGGCAGATCGGCGGTGAGGAGCTCAACCGCCTCGTCGACATCGATCAGCCGGCGCGGTTCGCCGTAAAGCGAGGGTACCCGCACGTCGGTCGCCAAAATTTCGCCGTTGCGATCGAGGATATCGGGCCGCGCCGTCGCGATAGCATCGCCGCCGCCGACGCGGTGAACGGCCCGGCCGTCGGATACGACTGCGAACATGACCAGCCGCACGGCAATGACGCAATAGACCGCCGCGAAGGCGACAATGGCCAATCCCACGCGCGCGCGCGCCTTGGCGCCACGATCGACCTTGCTGCCGTACAGGAGCGCGCGCAGGAACCGCCGCCGCCAGGACTCGGTCGGCTCCAGCGCAGCGGTTTGCGCGATCGCGTTCATCGGTCGAGCCGCCCCGACTTTGCCGTTGGCGCCTCCGCTTCGCTTTCGTCTTCGGATGGCGCCATCGCTCCCGGCGCAGGAACGCTTCCGGTAACCGAAGCAGGTTCCTCCAAATTCTCGATGACCGCGCCGATCGGATCGGAGCTGTCGGGCTTGATAAATTGCGGCGGGCGGTCGGGTAGCTGATTCAACGAGTCAAACTGCGTCGGCGCGACGGGCTTGAGCGGCAAAAAGCGCTTGGCCAGCGCCTCGATGCGCGCGGGATTTTCCAGTTCCCCCCATTCGGCGCGTAGCGCCGCGATGGTGTCGCGTTCGTGTCGCAGCTCGCCGCGGATCTTGGCCAGCCGCTCGGCCTGGACCGTCGAGTCGAACTTGATGCGGTAGACGTAGGCCGCCGCGAGGATGAGTGCCGCGATGACGACGAGATTGAGGAAGCGCAGGATCATGCGCGCCCTCGCATGACGTCCGCGAGCGAAGGCAGCCGCGGCAGCAGCGTGTCGATCGTCGCGGAACGCGCCGCAGCGTCGGTGCGTTCGGCGGCGCGCAGCTTCGCCGAGCGGGCGCGCGGGTTGGCGGCGGTCTCGGCGTCGTCCGGCATTTCCGGACGCCGCGTGAGCGCGCGGAAGGTCAAGGGCGCCGCGGTCACCTCCGGCCGATGACGGGAACCGGCGGGCAAACGACTGCGCTCGATGAGAAAATTCTTGACGATGCGATCTTCGAGCGAATGGAAAGCGATGGCAACGAGGCGGCCCGCAGGCTTGAGCACGCACTCCGCAGCAACGAGTCCATGCGCCAATTCGGTAAGTTCTTCATTGACGAGGATGCGCAACGCCTGGAAGGTCCGCGTCGCCGGATGGATTGCGCCCTCACGCGCATGCACGACGCGGGCAACGATCTCCGCCAGCCCAGGCGTCGTGTCGATGGCGCGCTGGCGCCGGGCTTTGACGATCATGCGCGCGACGGCCCGGGCATGGCGCTCCTCGCCCAGCGTAGCAATAATGGCGGCGAGATCGCGTTCGCTCGCCTGCGCAACGACGTCGGCCGCGCTCGGACCCGCGCGGCCCATGCGCATGTCGAGTGGTCCGTCGAGCCGGAACGAAAAACCGCGATCGGCCTGATCGAGCTGCATGGACGAAACGCCGAGGTCGAACACGACGCCATCGACTGCGGTTACACCGCAGCTCGCCACCAGCGTTTCGAGATCCGAGAACCGCCCTTGAGCAAGCACCAGCCGGCCCTGCGCCTGTTCAACCAGCGCTGCGCCTGCCGCGATCGCGCTTTCGTCGCGGTCAATGCCGATGACCCGCGTGCCGGCAATTTCGAGGATCGCGCGTGCATAGCCGCCAGCGCCGAATGTTGCGTCGACATAGACGCCGCCGTCCCGGGCCGCGAGCCAGTCGACCACGCGGCGGACGAGCACGGGAATATGGCGAGCCGGCCCGCCAGCGACAGCGGGGCCGTCGCTGCCCGCCGTCATTTTTGCGCTCCGCGCGGTTTCGCCGCCGCTGCGCGTGTGCCCGATTCCGCCTTGAAAGCGCGGACTTTGTCGGTCGCCTCCGACAGCTCGACGCGAAAGCGGCCGGGCTCCCAGATTCGAAATTTGTGGCCCAGACCAACAAAAATCACGGCATCGGTGATCGCCGCGTGCATCTTGAGCGTGTCGCTCAGCACCACGCGGCCTTCGCGGTCGATCTTCAGTGTTTCGCTGGTGCCGTAAAGCGAAAGCGAAAACTGTTCGCGCTCTGGCGAATAGAGCGGGAAGCCCGCGATCAGCGCCTCGATCTCCGCTCGCAGCGCGTTGCCGCCGGCATCGAGGGCCGGCCGATCCAGCGCGGGGTAGCAATAGAGTCCGTCGAATCCGTCGCGCGCGAGCACCGCGCGGAACGAAGCCGGCACCGACACGCGACCCTTGGCGTCCAGCCGAAGCACGTGGTGGGACACAAAGCGGTCCATTTTGCTCCTCGCCGTACGCCCGGCGCGACCGCGGCGGCTGCAAACGGCAATTCCCTTGCTCCGCAACGGCGGGGGCTTCTTCGCCCTGCGATCCGGGCATTTCAGGAGCATCTGGGATCAATTGGGCTATCATGGGAAAATATGGGTCAACGGATCGGCGCCTGCGGTTGCGCCGCTCCGCTCCGAAGTCGATTAGTAAGGGGTAAGCTTAAGGAAAGGTTGAGGTCTTGGTTCTGATCCTCAATCGCCGGCCACGGTCAAAACGTTGGCGTTTCGCCAGTCCCGTCGCGCGGGGGTCATCGCGGCTCAACACTGACGCGATCGACGCCAAAAAATTCGTTGCTTGCGAGCAACGTGTCGGAACTTTTTCCACAGGCTGGTCGTCCCCGCGCACAAATCGCCTTGTCGGCGGGACTGCGCGTCTTAATGTCACGATTATGTCCCGCAGCGTGTTTCCAGCCGAATCTTGCGTCGTCGCCGAAGTCAGGCCTTCGCCCAATCACGGCGACCGCAAGGACGGCAAGCGCCCCGACATGATCCTGCTTCACTACACCGGCATGTCGGACGCCGCCAAGGCGCTGGAGCGTTTGTGCGCGCGGGCAAGCGAAGTATCGGCCCATTACTTCGTGTTTGAAGACGGGCGCATCATTCAGTTGGTGCAGGAGAGCCGCCGCGCGTGGCATGCCGGGGCGTCATCCTGGGCAGGCGAGACCGACATCAATTCCTGCTCGATCGGAATCGAGATCGCCAATCCCGGCCACGACTACGATTATCCTGAATTTCCCAAGCGCCAGATCGCGGCCGTCACTGCGTTGTGCCGCGGCATTCAGACCCGCAACACCATCCCGCCGGTGCGGGTGCTGGCGCATTCCGACGTTGCGCCGTCACGCAAGCAAGATCCGGGTGAAAAATTTCCCTGGCGCACGCTCTGCGATTCTGGCGTCGGACATTGGGTCAAACCGGCGCCGATCAGCGAAGGCGGCGTCGTGCTGGCGCTCGGCGACCGCAATAACGCCGTCGCGACGATGCAAGATGAGCTCGGCAAGTACGGCTACGGCGTCACCGCCAGCGGCATCTACGATTCCGCCACGCACGATGTGGTGAAGGCCTTCCAGCGCCATTTCCGCCCGGAGCGAATCGATGGCGTCAGCGATGAATCGACGCGCGCCACGCTGCGCGAGCTTCTTGCCCAGCGCGGCCGGGTCAGGACGCTTGCCGCCCGCGCCCGCGACTTCGCGCGTCTCGCCTCTTGACGGCGCGTGTCAACCTGCCCATCCCTGTGTCCGTCAGTCGGTCGGACGGCCGCTCCGGCGAAACCGAAAGGTTGCCGGGGAGGAAAGTCCGGGCTCCATGGACAAGCGGTGCCGGATAACGTCCGGCGGGCGCGAGCCTAGGGAAAGTGCCACAGAAAACAGACCGCCGCGGCGCGTTGCGTAAACCGCGGCAAGGGTGAAAAGGTGCGGTAAGAGCGCACCGCGCCGGCGGCAACGCCGGCGGCATGGTAAACCCCACCGGGAGCAAGACCGAATAGGGACGGCGCGAGGTTTTGGCGCGAAAGCGTCAGAGCCTCAGGTGATGTCTAGAGCCGCCGTCCGGGTAGGTTGCTGGAGGCGCCGGGTAACCGGCGTCCTAGAGGAATGGCCGTCACGCATGCGGACCTTGTTCGCATGCCATCCAGAACCCGGCTTATAGACTGACTGATCTATACCTTGGGCGTCCGGCGGGAATTCCGCCGGACGCCGCCAAGCTTCTCGGGACCCATCGGTTGGCACGGCACTTGAATGAACCCAGCCGAGCTTAAACCGGGCCGAATTTGCCCGACCAGGGGCTCACGTGAATGAATCTTCTGCGTAGCGCCGCTAGATCGGTGCTCTTGTTCCAAGGTAGGGGCCGCGATTGCAGCAGAACGGAAAGAATTCTATCTCTTGGGACGACTCAAAGGATACCCGTGAACCGCGATCTTGCTAACGTCAGAACCGCTCGCATGAGCCCGCTGGCACGCCTGCCGGCGTTTTTCGCCCTTGAGGGCAAACGCTGCGTTGTCGCCGGAGGCGGTTTGGCCGCGGTGTGGAAGGCCGAGTTGCTGTCGGCCGCCGGCGCCCGGGTCGATGTCTTCGCGCCGGAGCCGTCCGACGATGTGCGCGCACTTGCGGCCGCTCCGCCGGCCGGCGCGGTGGTTGTTCATGCACGCCGGTGGACGCCGGCCGATTGTTTGGCAGCGGCCATCGCCGTCGCCGAATGCGCCGACGACACAGAAGCCGCGCAATTCGCCGTCGCCGCGCGCGCCGCCGGCGTGCCGGTCAACGTCATCGATCGGCCGGAGTTTTGCGATTTCGCGTTCGGCGCGATCGTCAACCGCTCGCCGCTCGTCATCGGCATTTCAACAGACGGCGCCGCGCCGGTATTTGGCCAGGCGATCCGCGCCAAGATCGAGGCATTGATCCCGAAGGGCTTTGCGCGCTGGGCGGACGCCGCCCGCACCTGGCGCCCCCGTGTGCACGGACTGGCGCTGTCCTTCCGCGGCCGCCGGCACTTCTGGGAAAGCTTCACCGACCGCGCCGTCGCCGCCCCCGACAAGACGCCGACCGATGCTGACCTCGATGCATTGCTCACGCCGAGCCATACGGGCGAAGCCGGCTCCGTTGTCCTCGTCGGCGCCGGACCGGGCGATCCGGAGCTGTTGACGTTGCGCGCCGTGCGCGCGCTGCAATCGGCCGACGTCATCCTGTTCGACCATCTCGTATCGGCGGAGATTCTCGATTTCGCCCGCCGCGAAGCAAAGAAGATGCTGGTGGGCAAGACCGGCCACGGTCCGTCGTGCCGGCAAGACGACATCAACGCGCTGATGGTCTCGCTCGCCAAAGCCGGCCGGAGGGTGGTGCGGCTCAAGGGCGGCGACCCGATGATTTTCGGCCGGGCGGACGAGGAGATCGCGGCGTGCAGCGATGCCGGTGTCGCCGTCGACGTTGTGCCGGGCGTGACGGCCGCACAAGCCGCCGCAAGCCGGCTCAAGATTTCGTTGACGCGCCGCGCGCTGGCTCGCCGCGTCCAATACATCACGGGGCACGGCCGTGACGGCAAGCTGCCGGACGATATCGACTGGACGAGCCTCGCCGATCCGGCGGTGACGACGATCGTCTATATGCCGACCAAAACGCTACCCGAGCTGGTCGCCAAAGCCCTCGAAGCGGGCCTCGATCCGGCAACGCCCGCTATCGCGGTTGAACGCGCGACGCGCACCGACGAGCGGCTGATCGACGGCACGATCGCTGATCTCCCGGCGCGCGTTGCTGGCGCGACGCCGTCTGGCCCTATTGTTGTAATGATCGGACGCGTGTTCGCCGAATACCGGGAGAACGCCGCACCCGACGAATTACCAACGGCGACGCAGGTACGGGCGCGGTAGCGTTAGGCTCGATTGAGCGCCGGTTGTTCCAGTCCATAGCGCTGCCGCAATTCTGCGGCGTCGCCGGTTTGTCCGGTGGCATCGAGGGCCTGTGCCACGACCCTGGCGGAGTCAGCTGTCCACGGATGCGACCGGCCGAGAGCGGTTTCATGGGCGGCAAGCGCCGCAGCGCTGAACTTCAGGCCGTTCTGAGGGTCGCCGGTTGCGACCAGCACCTTGGCCAAATTGGAGCGCAACCGATTGGCGTTCGGGTGAGCGGGTCCGAGTGTTCTCTCGGCGGCGGCGAGCGCGCGTTCCAGGAGCGGCCGCGCGCCCTCAAAGTCGCCTTGGTCCTGCAGCAGGCCCGCTAGACTGTTGAGGCCAACAACGGTTGTCAGATCGTCGGGGCCAAAAGTCTTCTCTTTAATCGCAAGCGCGCGCTCGTAATACGGCCGTGCGAGCGGCAGTTCGCCCTGCTCGTGAAGAAGCGAAGCGAGCTCGTAGAGAGTAGCCGCCGCGCGCGGATGCTCGCCGCCGAGAGCTTTTTCCTCGATTGCCAGCGCACGCTCATAGAGCCGGCGCGCTCCAGCAAGATCGCCGGCTTGTTTGAGCAGGAGAGCCAGATTGCTGAGATCGTTCGCCGTATCCGGGTGATCGGCACCGAGCGCCTTCTCGTCGATCGCCAGCGCGCGCTCCAATCGCGCGCGCGCGCCGCCAATGTCGCCTTCCTCTTTAAGTAGCAGGCCAAGATTACCGAGACTCGCCGCCGTCGCCGGATGCTCTGCGCCGAATGCGGTTTCGACGCCGGCAAGCGCCCGTTCAAATAGCGGCCGCGCAGCCGCGAGATTCCCCTGGTCGCGAAGTAACTGGGCCAGATTGTTGAGGGTCGTCGCCGTTGCTGGATGCTCGGCTCCAAGTGCTTTCTCGTTAATGGCGAGAGCGCGTTCGAAGAGTGGCCTCGCCGCTTCATTGTCGCCCTCGTCGAGGAACAACACAGCGAGGTTATTGAGGGTTTCCGCGGTCTCGGGGTGCTCCGGCCCAAGGCGCTTTTCACGAAGCGCGAGCGCGCGCTCGTAAAGAGGGCGCGCCTGCGCATAAGCGCCGAGAGCATTCCGTCGATATTCGGCAAGTCCGTTGAACACGCGGCTTGCCGCCTCCTCAGCCGCTTCGGGCAGCGTCGCGCCGATCAAGGCCAGCGCCGGTCCGTCAAGACGCCGCGCGCGGGGCCAAGTCTTTGCATCCGAAATTTCATCGGGATAGACCGCGGCGAGCGCCGCGATCAGAGCGCATTGCGCGCGCTCCCGCGCTGCGCCGGAGGTGCGGTCTGCCGCCACCTGGCGTACCAGGCGGTGTAGGCGAATTGTCTCGGTATCGATGGAGGGATCACGTTCATCCGCTATTGTTTGACGCTCGATGAGGGCAAAGGCGCGGAGCGCGGCCAAGGCCTCGTCAAGGCCATCATCGGCGAGCGCCGCGTCGAGGGGCTCGCCGAACTTCTCCCGGCCTTCGGCGAACAGAAACACCGGCAGCGGTTCCGGCGCCAGCAGAGCCGCATGGACGATCAGCGGCTCGACTGCGGCGTGCAGCTTTGCCGCCTCGTCGATGGCAAGCGCGAACGTCTTGGTCACCGTCAGACGATCGTGGTACTCGGCCGGCGCGTCGCGGGCGTCGTCGAGCAGCCGCCCCGGCGCCGCATCGAAACGCTTGCGATACTCGGCAAGCGGCTTTTCGAGCCGCTCGCAATAGGCGGCCGCTTGCTCATGGGCAAGCGGTAGTCCGCCCAGCGTCTCCGACAGCGCTTCCGCGGCATCGCGCTCAGCGGCGCGGCCGGTCCGGGCGAGAAGGTAATCGGCCCCGACCTCTTTGCTCCACACTCCGATTTCGACCGGTGCGGCGATATTGCGCCAAGCATGCGCGTTGGACGTAATGAGAATGTTGCACCGTCCGCCGCGAGGCAAATAGGGCTTGAGGGTGCCGGCGCTGATTGCGTTGTCGAAGATGAGCAGGATTCCTTCGCCCTCTTGCCTCAGCCGCTCCGTCACGGCCGCCAGCGCCTCCTCCTCCTTGTCGTCCGCACCGACCCAACGCAACCGCACCCCGAGCGCGGCGAGATCCGCGCGCATGCCGTCCGCGGTTTGCGCCCTGATCCACCATGTCGCCCGATAATCACTGCGATGGCGCTCCGCATAGGCCGCAGCCAGCGTCGTCTTGCCAACCCCGCGAAGTCCGTACAAAGCCGCGACGGCAAGGCCGCCGGTCTCGCGCCGGAGCGCCGCGTCGATTGCGGCCAGCGCATCGTCCCGCCCCACGAAATGGACGGGCACCTGCAACGGGATGTTGGAGACGGCGAAGGCCTGCCCGGGGAAGGCAATCTTCTCGGGAGCGTCGCGTTTTTGCAAAAATTCGCGAAAACGCACACGCGCCGCTTCTTCGTCCACGCCAAAAAGTTCGCACCGCCGGATATGGTCCGAGAGTGCCGGCAGCCGAGCCGGTTTGACCGCGACGAACAGAACGAAGCCGGGCCGACTCCCGGCTGCCTGCCACAGCGCCGCATTGCGCTCGAGCGTCGAGAAGGGGGCCTTGAGATATTCGTCGGAGATGACGCAAAGCACGTGGTCGGCTGCATCAAGACGCTTTTCCATCCAGCCGTAGATGTCGCCGCCGCCCTCGATCTCCCATTCGTGGATGTGCGGAACGTGGCCCAACGCCGTGAGCTCTTTGCCGACCCAGTGGGCCCAGTAACGGTCGGTGCTGGTGTAGGAGATGAAAAAATCGGCCATCAGCGCCAGCTCGGCGGCACGACGAAGCGTCGCGCCGAAAGCATCTCGCCCGGGCCTGATCCCCCGCCGCGCAGCTTACTACCGCAATTCGCTCGCCGCCTGGCCGTACATCGACGGATCGTCCTTCGGACCCGTCGCCGACCAGACCACGCGCAACGGCATCGGCGTCTGCGGCTTGAGGGCGCGGTTGTCCGTCCCGAACTGATTCTCGATCCAGCCGACGCATTCGCTCTTGGCGGTCGCATCGATCCTTTGCGCAATCTCGCCCTTTTCGGCGATGTTGGTTTCCGAAGATGAAATTTTCTCGACATTGTCCGACAGGCAGTCGAACACGATGCGCTCGGCACGGTAACGCAGCGCGTAGCCGTTCTCGTTCTGGCGCAAGGCGGTCTGGAATTTGCCGATCGCGCTGGTCGCCGTGCGGGTGATCATGTCGTCGACGACTTCACGCATCTGGTTGTCCACGAGACCCCCATGGGTCTGATAGAGGCGCTGCATGAACAAGGCCGAACCGCGGTTCGCAGCCAGAAGCTCGGAGACTTCGAATATCCGCCGGTAGGTCTGTTGCGCGGCGCGTTGAATGATGTTGTCTACCTCCTGCATCGGGGCGTAGCCGCGGCTATTGCCCCCGAACAGAGTGTCGACCTCAGCCCAGACCCGGTCGAGGATCATCACCCGTATGCGCTCGCCGGACCAGTTCTCGCCGAGGAACGTTTCGAACGTATCGAGCTTGGCGTTCTTGATCGCAGATTCCAGCGATTGTTCGATCGCGTGCTCGGTCACGTCGCCGGCCGTCGTAACCCCTCGACCTTCCTGGGCCTGTTTTTTTTGGAACTTGCCAAGGATTTCCTGGACTTTCTGAGTCCAGTCGCGCTCGCCCTCCTTGGAGCTGACCTTTCCCAGCGGCGACACCGCTTTGCTCGTGCTGTCGTCACCAGACCCGTTGCGGAGTTCGTCCGGGTTAAGCTGCGCGACGATATGAAGAAGGGTATTTTGGATCTTGCTGGGAGGCGGCTCAAGACTGGCAGGGCGGTCGCTGCGATCCGAGCGTGAGCCACTGCTGTCGTCGCCGGATGATTCGCTGCTTCCGGAGTGCCGGCCGCCGCAATTGCGGCAGCCCCGTCCGCCATACAACCCGAAGCCGCCCATGCGCGGGATAAACAGGCCGAACTGGGCGTGGGCCGGCTCCGGCAGGCTGAACGTGCTCATCGCGAGGAAGGCCATGCCCGAACACGCCGCCATGAGGCTTGGCAGATACCTGTTCATGTCGTGTCTCCAAGGATCATTCTCGTTCCACCGAAAGCAACAACAGATGGACAAACATTACCGCCGCCGGCGTCGGCGCCCGCCATCGCCATCCTGCGTCGGCGGCTTGGCCTGCCCCTCCAGGGTCTGCATTTTTTGGGTCAGCAGATCGGCAACCGCAACCTTGTTCTTCTTGGCCTGCGCGTAGACGTCCATGAGGGTCGCGCGCAGATCGACGGTGTTTCGGCACCCGGTCATCCGTTCAAGAAAGCGAATCTGCACCTCCGTCGGCGGTTCGGACCGGCCCCAGTCCCAAACCCAGATTTGCCTCGGAAAGTACCAGGACTCGTCACAGAAGATCGGGACTTTGAATCCGCGGACCTTCATCTTCTTGGTGGCCGGATCCACCGCCCCGTAATAATGTTCAAGGCGATCGATTTCTTCCGGCGTCAGCAGAGGTCGTCCCATCGCGTCGATCGCTTCGCCGCTTTGGACCAGATCAACGAGCAGATGCGCCGCGTCCATTTCGTAGTATGGATCGCCCTCCAGTACCGTGGGGTCGGCCAAAACCGCCAGGTCGACGGCGTGATAGGCGAGTTTCATCGCCTCGATCGGATTCTTCTCCACACCGACTTCGCCGTTGCGATAGATGTGAGCGAGCTGAACCGCAGCTTGCGCCGACCCCTGGCTCATGGCGCGTTTCAGCAGATTGATGACTTCGTTCTCGCCGTATTCCTCCTTGACCAGAAGCAAGCCGCTATGCAGCCGGTTGGCAAATTCGACCTGCGCATAGGCATCGCCGCTGCGGGCAGCAAGACGCCAGTAGCGCTCGGCGATTTCGGGCTGCTGGCTCGGCAGGCCGTTGCCAGATTCCATGATCTGGGCGACGCTAACTTGCGCGTCGGTATCTCCCTCCTCGGCGGCGCGACTGAACCATAACAGTGCCAGCTCGCCGTCGCGGCCGACATTGTTGGTGCTCTGGGATTCGTCGCAACCGCAATCGGCGCCGCGTTGGTAGATTCGCCCCAACTCGTACTTGGCCCGCAGCGAGCCGGCATCGGCGGCGCGTTGCAGCCACTCCACCGCGCGGCGCGGATTCGCCCTCGAGAACGGCTGTCCGCGGCCGGTTTTCAGCGCGAGGGCATGCTCGACCATCGCGGAGACCAAGCCGCTTTCGGCTGACTTCGCGAACAATTCGGCGGCCTGCCCGACATCGCGCGGCAAGCCGACGCCGTCCCGGTAGTGGAGGGCGAGATTGTACATGGCCAGTGGATGGCCCTGCTGCGAGGCGCGCTTCCAGAGTTCGATCGCGTGGTCGTAGTTGCTGTCCAACTCGTCCAGCACGGCGAGGTCGTTCAATGCGCTGATGTAGCCGCGCTTGGCGGCGTCGTCATAAGCCAGCCGTGCGCTCTTCAGGGCCCGGTTGCGCTCGTCATCGGCCAAGCCTGGCCGCATCGCAAGTTTCTGATAGGCGCGTCCGAGGTTGAAGAGATAGCGAAAGACCCGCGGATTGTCCGTCGTCGCCTTGCTGCAAGCGGCAATGGCTGAATCGGGGTCGAGTTTCTCGGTCAGGACGCCGGGCACTTCCGGCGGCCGCGCGCCGTCGAGCGGCGAGGCGGCAAGTCGGTCGCAGTCGGTGACCGCCTTGTTGGCCACGGCCGTCACCTCGATCGGGTCGTCCGAACTCAGCGCCAGCGTTGCCAGCGCGCGACGGGCTAATTCGGCGGTGCCATGTGGGCACTGGTCGAACCTGCGGATATGACGGTCGTAAAGGTCGCGCTTTTGCAAATTCTTGATTTGCGCCCAGTCGTTCTCCTCACCGGCGCACTTGTCCTGCGACATCTGGAATCGTTCGCGGCCAATCGAACCGACGAAGGAAAAATCGTCGACGCCGGCCGAATTCTGCTGGTCGTAGAAAAGCTCTGGCTCCTGCTGGCGGCCCTTGTCGTTGGCTATCGCGCGCGTCATCAGTTTGACGCGCTCGCCCAGCTCGAGCGCCGACTGCCCGGGCCGCTGGAGTTCCGATCGCAGGACGCCGGTAAACAGCGAGTTCCGCCCAGAGTCATCGCTTCCAAGCTTCTCGGCCGCCTGTTCACCGAACGACGCCGAGTAGAGGACAAGAAAACCCGGCGGCGGCTTGCGGAGATTCAGCAACCGGCTGCCGGAATCATCACCTCGCTTGACGAGCTTGACCTGCTGCGTATCCGAGACGTCGCCCTGAACCAGCGACCGGCACGCGTCAAGAATCATGATGACGGTCTTGGGATTCTTTTCGGCGATCCGGCGTTCGATTTCATTTGCCGAAACTCCGTTCGGAATCTCGTTCTTCTGGTAGGCGTCGACATATTGCGGAATCTTCAGCCGCACCACGTCCGGATTCCTGCGCTCCTGGTCGGTCAACTGCGATTTCACATAGGTGAATGGGCTTTTCAGCTCGGCGAACAACAGATAGTTGGTCTGATCCCCTTCGACGCCGAAACCATGACCCGAGAAAAAGAACACGACATCGTCGCCGGCTTCGACGGTTTTGAGGAAGGCGGCGAATTCTTTCTCGAATGCCTCCCTGCTGCTCAAATCGACCGCAACCTTGATGTTCTTCTTGTCGAAACCGACGTCTTCCAGGTCCTTCGCCAGGTCCTTCGCGTCGTTGGCCGCGCGTTCGAGCCGTTGGATATAACCGTCCGAGTAGCGCTGGATGCCGACAAGGAAGGCACGGCGCGTTTCCGCCGCCGCCGGGCCGGGCGTCATGGACAGCAACAGGAACAGACCGGCGAGTAAGCCACCGACCGCACGGGCGTGGATCATCATCTTGCGGCATTGCGGACCCACCGTCGATTTCGCCGCGCTACCGGCCTTCGCGCCGTTTGTCGAACTTACCATTGCGGCCCTCTTCCACATCGCAATGCGGCTATTTCCGCATTGCGGCAAACTCAGGGTAAGAGATCGGTAAGGTGTGTGAAATTTTGTTAAACAATACCGTTGCGGCACCTCCGAAACAAGGTTTTTCCGTTGCACGGCCGGATCGAAACAGGCGGCCAGCTAATGGCCCGTTTCGCTGCATCAATCGCGCAGTGTGCGCGCGACCCGGAAGCCGATCTCTGCCCGTCTTTCAGTCGTGACCTCCCAGTTGCGTTTGGCCGATCGCAAGTCCTTCGGCTCGTCCGCCCATGAACCGCCCCGCACGACGTGGCTCGAGCAATCGCCCGTGGATCGCGCCGTACCGTCCCGGGGCATGCCGGAAAGGTTTGCGTTCCAACAATCCTCGACCCACTCGCGCACATTGCCGTGTACTTGAAACAGCCCGAACGGATTAGGCTCGGAGGCGTCGGTCGCCACGGTGCGCCGCGCCGGTTGTGCCTTGGCGCTGCCGGCGTAGGAGTAACGCCAGTCGTAGTTCGCGCGATCAGGAGAAATCTCGCCGCCGAACCAGAACGGTGTCGACGGGCAGGCGGATACGCAGCCGCGGGTGACATATTCGCGCTCCGCTTCGCTGAGCAAACGATAGGGCGCTCCGGTCTTTTGCGACAGCCATTTCACATAGGCCTGGGCGTCGTCCCAGGAAACGTTGATGACCGGGCGTTTGCCGCCGCCCCAACCATAGTCACCGGGCCGATAGGCGTTGCAGCCGCCTTCCGCGACGCACGCATTCCACTCCGCAAAGGTTACCGCCGAGCGCCCGACCGCGAAGATGTGCCCGAACGTGATCTGCTGTTGCGGGCCTTCGTCGGCTGTTCGCGACGGCTCGTTGCCGGGGGAACCCATCACAAAGGCGCCGCCGGGCACGGCGACCATTTCCGGGCAATTCTCGCACTCCTTGAAGTGTTGGGCCGGCTTGAGGGCCCGTTCCTGCTCTGGCGACAATTTGCCTACGGGTAACGGCTCCTGGGCGGGAGCGCCCGATTTGGTTTGATCCGATGGCACGCGCTTCTTTGCGGCGTCATGCTCCAATACGGCGATACGCGCCTGCGCCTCGCCGGCGCGCACACCTAGCGGAAACTTTGTGACGAAGCGGCGCAACGATTCAGCGTCGGCCGTGTCCTTGAGATAGTCCCAGGCGATTTCTTCCGTAGATTGGGAAAGGCCGCCCGATGTGACGGCGGCGACCTGGGACGGGACAAAATAGAAGGCACCGTCGATCGGCGAATTCGACATCCACGGCTGCTGTTTGCCGCCAGTCGCGCGTTTTACTTTCAGGCCAACCTGGTTGAAAGCGTCGAAAATGCCGAGCCCCGGCGTGCGAATGGTCTCCGAAAGCGCCTTGGCATAGGGACTGTCGCCGTCGGCTCCATCCATCGCAACGTTGCCGGGCTGCGTGGCGAACGAGATCAGCGTGCCCTCGGGCGCCTGCATCTCGGCAAGGCCGCCGCCGCCGATGTCGCGCATCTTGCCCATTTCATTGTCACGGCCGCGGACCATTGCAAGCGCCCGCCCGCTGAACGGATCGTTACGGCAAGCATCCAGGATGACGATGTTGAGCTTCGTTCCGGTTCCTTCCATCTGATTGAGAATAAGGTTGGCATCGAGCATCTGAATGCCGACGTCCGCCTCGCGGCTCGGGTTGGCATCGACCGGAACGAGATAGTTGATGCCCCGCATCTGGAGGCCATGGCCGGCATAGTAGACAAGCCCAACGTCGGCGCCCTGGAGCTTCGCGCCGAATTCCTGAACTACTTTTTCGAAAGACTGTTTGTCGAGATCAAGCTGCGCACCGCCGCCGACCACAGTGAACCCGATCGATCGCAGCGCTTCGGCAAGAAGCCGCGCGTCGTTGGCGGGATTTTTGAGCGGCGCGACGTGGGTGTAGCTCCCGTTGCCGACCACGAGCGCAACGCGCTTTTCGGCCATGGCGGGCAACGAAAAAACCACCGCGACCAGGACCACTAACGGGCCGACAAGCAGTCGACGCATGTGGAACACCCTCATGCCCGGTTGCCGGCCCCAACGGCATTGGATTTGCGCAAAATCTCCAACAATTGACTATTATCATATCGAGCCGGCGTCTCAACACCGATATTGCCGCACGGGCCGGTGACCGCGTCGAACTGACCCTATCTCCGCCGCATGTTGCCGCCGTCGACGGTGGGACATCGGCCGCCGGCTTCGGAAGGGTTCAAAATCGCCGGCTTTGGCGGGCCAGTGGCGCAAACAACATATTGCGAAACCCTACCCTGCCCGCCTATCTATGGCCGCATGGACACGATGACCGTACCAACACCGGCCGCACCAGGCCAAGCGGCCGAAAGCGGCCGCACTGCTGCCCTGATCGACGTGCTAGTGACCGACATTGAGACCGTTGCACGCGACACCAACGTCTACACGTTCCGGCGATCCGACGGCGGCCGGCTGCCGCCCTACAAGCCGGGCGCCCATATCGACCTCGATCTGCCCAATGGGCTGATCCGGCAGTTTTCGCTGCTGAATCCCGCGGCCGATCCCGAGAGCTACGTCGTTGTTATCAAGCTCGATGCGGCAAGCCGGGGCGGCTCGCGCTACATCTTCGACGACCTGCGCGTCGGTCATACGCTCAAGATCAGCGCCCCGCGCAATAATTTTCCGCTGGTCGAGGACGCCGAGCATGTCGTGCTCTTCGCCGGCGGCATCGGCATCACGCCGATCTGGTGCATGGCGCAGCACCTCGCCGCGCAAAACCGCTCTTGGGAACTCCACTATTCGTGCCGTTCGCGCGCCGACATGGCGTTTGTCGCCACGCTGGAGAAACTCGGGCCGGAGCGCGTTCACCTGCACTTCGACGACGAAGCCGGCGGCAAATTCCTCGATCTGACCGCCGCCATCGCCAGGGCATCGGCGAACGCGCATTTCTATTGCTGCGGGCCCAATCCGATGCTCACTGCTTTCGAGGCGGCGGCGGCGAGCCGCCCGCGGCCCAACGTGCATGTCGAATATTTCACGCCCAAGGCCGAAGCCGCTACGTCCGGCGGATTTTGGGTCGAGCTCGCACGGTCCGGCGAGGAGTATTACATCCCGGAGGGCAAGAAGATCCTGGAAGTGCTGTACGAAGCCGGCATCGATGTCGACTATTCGTGCGAGCTCGGTATCTGCGGCGAATGCGTGACGCGCGTCATCTCCGGCATCCCGGAGCACCGCGATTCGGTGCTCAGCGAGGAGGAGCAGGCGGCGAACGACAAGGTCATGATCTGCTGCGCGGGCTGCAAGAGCGAGCGCCTGGTTCTGGATATGTAGGCGGTGCCTCCCCGTTGGGATGACACAGCCGACATCGTGGTGGTTGGATCGGGCGCTACGGGGCTCCCCGCCGCCATCGTCGCCCGCGAAACCGGCGCATCGGTCATTCTCGTCGAAACGCAGAACCATATCGGCGGTCACGCCATCTGCGGCGGTGGCAACATTTCGTTTGGCGGCGGTAACAGCTATCAGAAAAAATACGGCATCGACGATTCACCGGAACTGCTGTTCAAGGATTTGATCGACTGGTCGGTGGTCGAGCCCAACGGCGCTCCGCCCTACCGCTACAACGACCGCGAGATCGTCCGCGCCTTCGCCAACAACAGTGTGGCCGCGTTCGACTTTTTGCTCACACACGGCGTGAAGGTCGTCGATCAGGCTCCGGACAATCTGAGCGGCCACGAGATCGGCATGTCGGCCTTGCGGACGCTGCATTGCGCGGCGATGGATTGGCCCTTGATTCAAACCGGCAAACCCACCGATCCCGACATCCGCGCAACGACCTCGACCGGCAACGGGCTCATGCAGCCGCTCCATGCCGCGGCAGTGAACGCCGGCGTGAAGATCATGCTCCGGCATCGCATGACCGCCATCCACCGCGGCGCGCCGCCTTCCGGCCGAGTCACCGGCATTGCCGTTGACCACCACGGAGCTGAACTCAACATCCGCGCGAACAAGGCCGTTATTGTCGGCACTGGCGGGTCGTCCGGGAACGTGAACTTCCGCCGTATGTTCGACCCGCGTCTTACGGAAGAATATTGCGGCCTCGCCGGCATGCCGTGGTCCGACCAGGACGCGAGCGGCGAACTGGCCGCGATGGCCGTCGGCGCCTCGCTGTGGGGATTGACCAACTTCGCCGGCGAGTATGGTACCGGCATTACCAAACCGGGCTCGATCGGTTGTCAGTACGGCTACGCCAATCTGCGCTGGTTCCCGGGCAGCACGGTTTTCAGCAAGGCGCGCGCAATCGGGCTGAAGGTGACGGATTGGCAAAACGCCATCCTCGTCAACATGCTGGGCCGGCGGTTTTACGACGAGACCGGCCGCCAATTCAGCCCCAACCGCTTCGGCAGCTTCGAGCCCTACGCGCCCGGCAGTTATCGCAACTCCAGAGCCGTTAGATACAATCCGAGCAATTTCATCAACGCTGCACTTGCCGGCATCGGTGACGGGCAAAACGGCGGCGGCCCTATCTGGGCGATCTTCGACGCCGACGCCGCCGCGCGCGAAATGTGGGACCCGACACCGCCTTACGTCGACATCGACGCAGGCTTCTTCTTCAGCGCGAACAGCATCGAAGAGCTTGCTGCAAAAATCATGATGAAGCACCAGCGCGTGCCGATGCCGCCACGGCACCTGGCCGAAACCGTTTCGCGCTACAACGACTTCGTCGAAGCTGGCGCGGACGCCGACTTCGACAAGCCCAAGCCGCTCTACAAGATCGCCAAGCCGCCGTTCTACGCGGCCTGGGCGATGCCGGTCATCCACGACACCCGCGCGGGGCTCCGCATCAATGCACACTGCCAGGTGCTTGACCTCGGCGGGGCGATCATCCCGGGTCTTTATTGCGGCGGCGAGTCGGCCGGCGGCTTCAGCCTGCACGGTGTGCCGCGCGCCATCTGTCAGGGCTTGATTGCCGGAAGAAACGCCGCCGGCGAGAGCGGCGCTGCCTGAGGACGTGTAAAGTTGTCCCGCGTCCCGTTGCCCTGTGCGCGCAATTACGCTAAGTCCGCGGCCGACGGGGCAAGGCTGGAGGAATGCGATGGCCGACCACGGTGAGCTGGAATACGCCAATGCAACGGGCAACGATTATCCCGCCCATGAGGAAACCTACCGCTCATTCGTGACCTTGGTGAAAACCGTCATGGCGGCCGTCGTTGTCATAGTGATCCTGCTGGCGTTCTTCCTCGGCTGAACCGGACGCGTGCCCGTTCCTCTCGGCTTGCCGAGCGGGCCAGCTCGCCTCCACCCGGCCGCGCGCCCATCTAGGTGTCGGAGGAATCATGAAAGTTGCGGTTGCTGCCGAGGTCGATGCGGGTGAGCCACGGGTCGCCGCAACGCCCGAGACGGTCAAGAAGATGATCAGCCTCGGCGCCGAAGTCGCAGTCGAACCGGGCGCCGGCATAAAATCCGGAATCCTCGACGCGGATTATTCGGCCGCCGGCGCGACGGTAACCAAGGACGCGGTGAACGGCGCCGACATCGTGCTCAAGGTGCGGCGGCCCCAAGCATCCGAGCTTTCGCGCTTCAAGCGCGGCGCGATCGTGATCGCGATCATGGACCCCTACGGCCATGAGGACGCGCTCCGCGGTATGGCCGAGACGGGCGTCATCGCGTTTGCGATGGAGCTTTTGCCGCGCATCACCCGCGCACAAACCATGGACGTGCTGTCGAGCCAGGCCAATCTCGCCGGCTACCGCGCCGTGATCGACGCCGCCGCCGAATACGGCCGGGCGCTGCCGATGATGATGACCGCGGCGGGCACCGTGCCGGCCACCAAGGTCTTTGTCATGGGCGCGGGCGTCGCGGGGCTCCAGGCGATCGCAACCGCCCGACGCCTCGGCGCTGTCGTTACCGCAACCGATGTGCGGCCGGCGGCCAAGGAACAGGTTGAAAGCCTGGGCGCGAAGTTCATCGCGGTCGAGGATGAGGAATTCAAGGCGGCCGAGACGGCGGGCGGCTACGCCAAGGAAATGTCCAAGGAATATCAGGCCAAACAGGCCGCGCTCGTCGCCGAGCACGTCAAGAAGCAGGACATCGTCATCACCACCGCGCTCATTCCCGGCCGTCCGGCGCCGCGCCTCATCTCCAAGGAGATGGTGGCGTCGATGCGGCCCGGCTCGGTACTCGTCGACCTGGCCGTCGAGCGCGGCGGCAACGTGGAAGGCGTCAAGACCGATGCGGTCGCCGAAGCCGGCAGGGTCAAGATCATCGGCTATGGCAACGTACCGGGCCGGCTCGCGGCCACGGCGTCGAGCCTCTATGCCAAGAATCTCTACGCGTTCCTCGAAGTCCTGATCGACAAGAAGACCAAAGCCCTCGCCGTCAATTGGGACGACGACATCGTCAAGGCGACGGTGCTCACCCGCGACGGCGCGGTCGTTCATCCGAATTTCAAACCCAAAACTGCTGCTTAGATCGGCGCGGCGTAGAGAAGCAGGAGGCCAAACATGGTGACTCTGTCGGTCCTCGCTCAGCTCGACATCATTTCGACTGCGAGCGGCGGCGCGATCCATGCGGTCAGCGACGCCGTCGATCCGTTCGTATTCCGGCTTTCGATTTTCGTGCTCGCGGTGTTCGTCGGCTATTACGTGGTGTGGTCGGTGACGCCGGCCTTGCATACGCCGCTGATGTCGGTGACCAACGCGATTTCGTCGGTCATCGTTGTCGGCGCGCTGCTCGCGGTCGGGGTCGCGCTGGTCGCCGACGATTCCGGACCGATCTGGGCGCGCGCCTTCGGCTTCGTCGCGCTCATCTTCGCCTCCGTCAATATTTTCGGCGGGTTTCTGGTGACGCAGCGCATGCTGAGCATGTTCCAACGGAAGCAAAAATAACATGAGCGCCAATCTCGCCGCGCTGGCCTATCTGGTCGCCGGGGTCCTTTTCATCCTGGCGCTGCGCGGCCTTTCGCATCCGACCACCAGCCGGCAAGGCAATCTGTTCGGCATGATCGGCATGGCGATCGCGGTCGCTACCACGCTCGCTGCTCATCCGCCGGCCGGCGTCGGCGCCTGGGCGCTTGTAATCGTCGCCGTAGCGATCGGCGGCGGCACCGGCGCCGTGATCGCGCGGCGCGTGCCGATGACTTCGATGCCTGAGCTGGTCGCCGCCTTCCACTCGCTGGTCGGCACGGCCGCAGTCCTGGTCGCCGCCGGCGCGTTGTACGCGCCCGCGGCCTTCGATATCGGCGCCGAAGGCGCCATTCATGGCCAGAGCCTGATCGAAATGTCGCTCGGCGTCGCCATCGGCGCCGTCACCTTCACCGGCTCGGTGATCGCCTTCTTGAAGCTCTCCGGCCGCATGAGCGGCAAGCCGATCACGCTGCCGGGCCGGCACGCTATCAATATCGCGCTGGCGGTCGCCCTCGTCGCTCTCATTATTTGGTTCTTCGAAGCGCAACAACATCTCGCGTTCTGGCTGATCGCTGCCGTCTCGTTCCTGCTCGGCGTGCTCATCATCATCCCGATCGGTGGCGCCGACATGCCGGTCGTGATCTCGATGCTCAATTCCTATTCCGGCTGGGCGGCGGCGGGCATCGGTTTCACATTGGGAAATTCGGCGCTGATCATCACCGGCGCGCTGGTCGGCTCGTCGGGCGCGATCCTGTCCTACATCATGTGCAAGGGCATGAACCGCTCCTTTATCTCGGTGATCCTCGGCGGTTTCGGCGGCGAGGTGGCGGGCCCGAGCGCCGCCGCCGAGAACCGACCGGTCAAACTCGGCTCGGCCGAGGACGCCGCGTATCTCCTGAAGAATTCGCAGAAGGTCATCATTGTGCCGGGTTACGGCATGGCGGTGGCGCAGGCGCAGCACGCGTTGCGGGAGATGGGGGACAAGCTCAAAGCTGCGGGCGTGGAGGTCAAATACGCGATCCACCCGGTCGCCGGCCGCATGCCGGGTCACATGAACGTGCTGCTCGCCGAGGCCAACGTCCCGTATGACGACGTTTTCGAGCTTGAGAACATCAACTCGGAATTCGCCCAAGCCGACGTTGCCTATGTGATTGGCGCCAACGATGTCACCAATCCGGCAGCCGAAGACGATCCGAAATCGCCGATCTACGGCATGCCGGTGCTGCAAGTGTGGAAAGCCGGCACGGTGATGTTCAACAAGCGATCGCTCGCGTCAGGCTACGCCGGCATCGACAATCCGCTGTTCTACCGCGACAACACCATGATGCTGCTCGGCGACGCCAAGAAGATGACCGAAGAGATCGCCAAAGCCATCTGAGAGCAATTGCCGATGGCTGCGGAGGATGACCCAAAGCCCAAGCCACACGCTCCCGTTCGCGCCCGGCGTTGGTCCGCCGCGCGCTTGTCGGCCGGCACATCCAATCGTTTGTTGTTTCGGCTCATCGGCATTCCCGCGGTCGCCGTCGCCGGCGTGTTGCTTTACCGCGGTCTGCAGGAGCGTTTCGTGCTGCCGGAATGCGATTCAAGCCGCGCCAAGCAGACACTGTCGGACGTCCTGAAGCAGCTCAAGGTCGAGCCGCTCCATGACGAGCCGATCAAAACGATTTCGAGCAGCAAGGATCAAGTCGTCTGTAACGTCGTGCTTCCGCTCTCAGATCGCGGCACACTGAACATCGACTACACTTTCTTCTGGCAGGGCAATGCGGCCGACATGAGATATTCGATTTCGCGCAAGCCGGCGCAGAACCCACGCGCGGGCTAAGCCTTCGCCGGCGGGCGATAGGCCGCGAGAAACGCCACGACCGCAATGCGCACCACGCGTTCGATCTGTTGCGGCGTCGGCTCCGGCACGAAGTTAAACACCATCGATTTGAACAGCATCGCCTGGCACGCTTCCATGAGCTGCGCGGCGGCGATTTCACAGTCCTCGACCACAAGCACGCCAGCCTCGACCTGGGCCGCGATATATTTCGCAAGCTTTGCGATTCCTCTTGCCGGGCCGCTTTCGTAAAACTTGCGGCCAAGCTCGGGCATCCGGTCGGCAATGGCGATCACCATGCGAATCGCCGAGGCCTTCTCCGGCCGGCATAGAAATCTGATGTAGGCGAGGCCGAGCCGCATAAGCACCGCCTCGACGTCGTGGTCGGCCGAATCGAGCTCAAAGATTCCTTCCGCCTGCACTTCGCATTCCTGTTCGATGATCGCCTCGAACAGCTGCTCCTTGTGTTTGAAATAAACATAGAGCGTGCCCTTGGAGACGCCGGCGGCACGCGCAATGTCATTCATGCTGGCGGCGTCAAAACCTTGCGCAAGGAACACGGCGCGTGCGCCTTCGATGATCTGCCGGCGCTTGGCGCTATCGTCGTCGGCCGGTCCTGACGGGACCCGCTCCAGGATCGCCTGTTCGCTCATGTCCAAGCCTTTGACGCTGTTTACAGCCACCTACAGGCCATCATAACAACCGGTAATCGTTCGGATAACGCACGCCTATATATATTGACCGAACGGTTCGGTCAATATTGACTCCGGACTTCTACCGGCTTAGTAATGACCGAACGGTTCGGTCATCCGATTCAACGCCGCCGAACCAAAGGCTGCCGGACCATCAGAGGAGTGCGGCGCATGTATCGTAACCAAGGGAGGGATAGCAGCCCCTCCCGGCTGCAAGTCGTCTCCACTCCAGAACTTGCTCCGGCCGCGACCGAGCCGGTCGGACAGATCGAGCCGGCGGTAGCAAAAGAACCCGCGCCCAAGGGCTCACCGCCGCCGCTGTCCGATGAAGCGGCGCCGCCCGTCGCCAAAAAGCGACGGCGCCTGAGCCGCCGCACGATCGTGCTGGGCGCAGTCGTTGCGATTGCGGTCGGCGTCGCCGGCTGGTTCGGCTACGACTGGCTGACGGTCGGCCGTTTCACGGTCTCGACCGATGACGCCTATGTTCAAGCCTACAACACCACGCTCGCCGCCAAAGTTTCGGGCTATCTCGCGAGCGTCCCGGTCACCGACAATACCTACGTTCACACCGGCGATGTGATCGCAACCCTTGATGACGGCGACTATCGGCTCGCGGTCGATTCCGCGCGGGAGAAAGTCGCGACCCAGGACGCGACCGTTGCGCGGATGGCTCACCAGATCACCGCCCAGGAGGCCGCCGTCGAGCAGGCCAGGACGCAACTCGTCTCCGCCCAAGCGTCCGCGACGCGCACCGAGCTGGAGCTCAACCGCCAGAACCTCCTGGTTGCGCGCGATGCCTCAAGCCGCCAGTTGCTGGAGCAGGCGCAAGCGAATCGGGATCAGGCCGTCGCCGGGGTGCAGGGCGCGCGCGCCGCAATCGACTCGGCGGCTGCCAATGTCGAAGTTCTCAAAGGCCAGCGGCAGGAGGCGATCAGCACGGTCGACGAACTCAAGACCGCACTCGCCAAGGCCGAGCGCGATCTGTCCTTCACCGTCATCCACGCGCCGCTTGACGGCGTGATCGGCAATCGCGCCGTACAAACCGGCGACTACGTGCAGACCGGCCAGCGGCTGGCGAGCCTAGTGCCGCTGGACGAGGTCTATGTCACCGCCAATTTCAAGGAGACCCAGGTTGCACACCTGCGGCCCGGCCAGACCGCCTCGATCACCGTCGACGCGCTCCCCGAACACACGATCCAGGGCACCGTCGAGAGTTTCTCGCCGGCCTCGGGCGCCGTGTTCTCGCTGCTGCCGCCGGACAACGCGACCGGAAACTTCACCAAGATCGTGCAGCGGCTCCCGGTGCGTATCCGCGTGCCGCTCGCGGTCGCTCGCGAGGGGCTGCTGCGCCCAGGCATGTCGGTGGTGGTGAGCGTGAATACCAAGTCGAACGGGCTCGCCGACAAGGGCGCACCGCTCTCCGTCCAGAACACGGCGGCACGCTGATCCGGGGCGAGGTTCCGCGATGGCCACCGCAGCAGCGATTGCATCCTCCGGCCCGGCCGCTCCAGTCAATTCCGAGCGCGTCGACCCGCTTCGTATCCTCGCCTTTCTGGCCATGTGCTTTGGCATGTTCATGGCGTTCCTGGACATCCAGGTCGTGTCGGCGTCGCTGTCGGAAATTCAGGCCGGCCTCGCCGCTTCGAGCGACGAGATCACCTGGGTGCAAACCTCATATTTGATGGCCGAGGTGGTCGCCATTCCACTGTCCGGCTTTCTCTCGCGCGCGCTCGGAACGCGCATCATGTTCGCGGGCGCGGCCGCCGGGTTCACCTTCGCCAGTCTGATGTGCGGGCTCACGTCGACGATGGGCCAGATGATCGTCTGGCGGGCGCTGCAGGGCTTCATCGGCGGCGGCATGGTGCCGACGGTCTTTGCGTCCGCCTACACCATCTTTCCGCGCTCGAAACAGCCCATAATCACGCCGATCATCGGGCTTGTCGCCACCCTCGCGCCGACCATCGGTCCGACGGTCGGCGGCTATCTGACCGACATGCTGTCCTGGCACTGGCTGTTCTTCATCAACATCGTGCCCGGCATCCTGGTGACGATCGCAGCGATCACCCTGATCGACTTCGACAAGCCGAATTATTCGCTGTTCGAGCGGTTCGACTGGGTCGGCCTGATCTTCATGGCGCTTTTCTTGGGGGCACTGGAATACGTTCTGGAAGACGGGCCACGCTACGATTGGTTCGAGGATTCCACCATTGCCTTCGCCGCGGCGGTTTCGGCAGCGTCGGCGGTGATCTTTTTCGCGCGCGTGCTGACGGCGAGGCAGCCGATCGTGGATCTGCGGACGTTCACGGATCGCAACTTCGCGCTCGGCAGCATGTTTTCGTTTGTGCTCGGCATCGGTCTCTACGGTTTGACATATCTCTATCCGATCTATCTCGGCCAGATCCGCGGTTACAACGCGCTGATGATCGGGCAGACGCTGTTCATCTCCGGCGCAACGATGTTCCTGACCGCGCCGCTTGTCGGCAGCCTTATGACGCGGGTCGATGCCCGCCTCATGCTGGCCGCCGGATTCTCGATTGTCGCGATCAGCAATTGGCAAATGAGCTATCTGACAAGGGACTGGGATTTCTGGCAGCTTTTCTTGCCGCAGGTCCTGCGCGGCTTCGGCATGATGTTTGCGATCGTGCCGATCACCAACATTTCGCTTGGCACGCTTGCGCCGGACAGATTGAAGAACGCGTCCGGGCTGTTCAACCTGACGCGCAATCTCGGGGGCGCGGTCGGCCTCGCCGGCCTCAATACGGTTCTCGACAAGCGTATCGACCTGCACTTGGCCCGCCTGCACGAATCCATCACCTGGGCGCGAAAGCCCGTGCTCGAAACGCTCAACGGCCTTGCCGCGCGCATTCCGGGTTCGGACGCGCAAAACATGGCGCTCAAGCAGCTTTTCCAGTTCACGCGTCTTCAGGGCACCGTGATGGCCTTCGCCGACGTCTTCCTGATGTTGTGTCTGATGTTCCTGACCTTTGCCGCGCTGGTCTGGCTCATGCGCCGCCCGCCTCCGGCCAATGCAGAGGTCAGTGCCCACTAGTCGGACGCCGCAAATGGAAAAGGCCAGACCTGAGGCCTGGCCTTCTCACTTAACGGGCTACAAACCGATGAGCTGATGACCGCTCAATGCGTGGCGGCAAACGCGATGCCTTCGCGGACCTGAACGATTGCTCTGTCGACCAGCTCGATGGCGCGCTCACGATGGCCGCCCTTGTTGGGAACCGCCGCTTCCAGTTCGGCGCGCGCGTTTGTCAGAAGGGCAAGCGCTGCATCCATGCGCGGTTGCGCGCCAAGGGCGTATCCGACGCCCAGGCTCGAAGCGACCAGAATTCCGACTAGCAGTTTTTGGCGAGATGCAAAACGAAACATGGAGTTTCTCCCTAAGCTGTTGTCGCCCGCGCCTATATACGGCATCAGCCATTGCCAGACCCTCCGGATACGCGGATTTTGCAAACAAATATATTGCGCATCCACGCCATCGTTCATCGATCGTTCATTTGCTGGTCGTGATGGCGCGCTTCCCGTAACCGCCCGCCGTCGGCGTCTGGATGATGATGGCCTCGCCGGCGTCGATACTGGTGGCGTCGCAGCCGGCGAGCTTTTCCACCCGGCCATCCTTACGCCGCACGTGGTTTTCGCCGACTTGACCGTCCTCGCCGCCGGCAAGCCCAAACGGCCGCACGCGCCGATGCCCGGACAGGATGGTGCATTCCATTTTTTCCAGGAAGCGGATGGTGCGCACGATGCCGTCGCCGGCATTCCAGCGCCCGCGGCCGCCGGAATCCTTTCGGACGTGGAAATCCTCGAGCAGGACGGGATAGCGAAATTCCAGGATTTCCGGATCGGTAAGCCGCGTATTGGTCATGTGGGTATGCACGGCGTCGGTGCCGGGAAAGCCCGGCCCGGCCGGCGAGCCGGAACAGATGGTCTCGTAATACTGGTAGCGCGCATTGCCGAAGTTGAGATTATTCATGGTGCCTTGCGCCGCCGCCGTGGCCCCGAGCGCGCCGAACAGACAATTGGTCACCTCCTGTGAGGTTTCGACGTTGCCGGCGACGACGGCCGCGGGAAATTCCGGCGACAGCAGCGATTTCCTGGGAATGACAATGCGGATCGGGCGCAGGCAGCCGGCGTTCATCGGAATGTCGTCGTCGACCATGACACGGAAGACATAGAGCACGGCCGCGCGAGTGACCGGCTCGGGCGCATTGAAGTTGTTCGGCTGCTGCGGACTCGTCCCCGTGAAGTCCACAGTCGCTTCGCGCTTCTTCTTGTCGACCGCTATGCGCACCTTGATCACGGTGCCCTGATCCATCTCGACCGAGAACGCGCTGTCGTGCAGCCGGTCGAGCACGCGGCGCACGCTTTCCGCCGCATTGTCCTGTACGTGCCGCATATACGCCCGCGCCACCGGCATCGTGAAATGCCGGACCATCTTGCGCAGCTCTTGCACGCCCTTCTCGTTGGCGGCAATCTGCGCCTTCAAATCGTTGACGTTCTGCTCCGGATTGCGCGCCGGATATTTGCCGCTTGTAAGAAGCGCGTAAATATCCTTGTCACGGAAGCGACCGCGATCCACGAGCTTGAAATTGTCGATGTAGATGCCTTCCTGCTCGATCGTGGTGGCGTTCGGCGACATCGAACCGGGCGATATTCCGCCGATGTCGGCGTGATGGCCGCGCGAAGCGACCCAAAAAACGATTTTACGGCCGGCGAACACCGGCGTGCAGACGGTGATGTCGGGCAGATGCGTACCGCCGTTGTAGGGAGCGTTGATGGCGTAGACGTCGCCCGGGCGGATTTTTCCCTTGTTCTCGCGGATGACGGTTTCGACCGCCCGATCCATCGAACCGAGATGCACCGGCATGTGCGGCGCATTGGCGACGAGCGAACCGTCGCCGTTGAACACCGCGCAGGAGAAATCGAGCCGCTCCTTGATGTTGACCGAATACGCAGTGTTCTGCAGCGCAACGCCCATTTGCTCGGCGATCGACATGAACAGGTTGTTGAACACTTCGAGCATAACCGGATCGGCGCGGGTGCCGATGGCGCGCGGTCGGGCGAGCTTTTTTATCCGCCGCAACACAAGGTGATTTTTTGCCGTCAGCCCGGCTTGCCAGCCATGCTCGACGACGACCGTCTGATGAGGCTCGATGATGATGGCGGGGCCATTTGCTTTGTGTCCGGGCGCGAGTGTCGCGCGGGTGAAAACGACCGCACGATGCCATTTCCCGCCGGAAAAGAGGCGCGTGCGCCGCGCCGGCGCCGGTAGTTTGGTCCGTTTAATCTTGCGCGCCGTCTCCCTGAAATTCGCGCCCCCGCCAACCGCTTCGACCGATATCGCTTCGACGACCAGATTCTTGCCGCGGTCGATAAACCCGAAACGCACCTTGTGCGCGCGCTCGAAGGCGGATTGCATTTTCCGAAGGGACGCCACCTTCACCTCCCCCCGCAACAGAGGGCGATGTTCGCCTGCATCAACGATCAACGCCGTATCGGTACCGGCGTAGCGAATATGCGCGCGCGCATGCAGGGTGATCTTGTCCGCCGAGACGCCCTGCCCCGATACCTCGCCGATCGCCGAATGCGCCAGCCGGCGCGCCGCACGCGCAAGCGCTACCCGCGCTTTTTCGCCGAACGGCTCTTCAATGGCCTGCTGACGGACGCTGCGGATATCCGCAAGCCCCATGCCGTAGGCGGACAGCAGCGACGAAAGCGGATGAATCAGCACGCTGGTCATGCCGAGCGCATCGGCAACGAGACAGGCGTGCTGGCCGCCGGCGCCGCCGAAGCAGTTGAGTGCGTAACGGGTGACGTCATAGCCACGTTGAACCGAAATTTTCTTGATCGCGTTCGCCATATTCTCGACGGCGATCTTGATGAAGCCGTCGGCGACCTGCTCTCGCGTGCGGCCGCCGCCGATCTCCTTCGCCAGCATGGCGAATGCTTCACGTACCGCGACCGCGTCGAGCGGCTCGTTTTGGCGCGGCCCAAATATTTTCGGAAAGAAATCGGGGAGCAACTTACCCACCATGACGTTGGCGTCGGTGACGGTGAGCGGACCGCCGCGCCGATAGCATGCCGGTCCGGGATTGGCGCCGGCGGAATCCGGGCCGACGCGAAGCCGCGCGCCGTCGAAATGCAGGATCGAGCCGCCGCCGGCCGCGACCGTGTGGATGAGCATCATTGGCGCGCGCATACGCACGCCCGCGACTTCCGTCTCGAACGCGCGCTCATACTCGCCGGCAAAATGCGACACATCCGTGGACGTG
>Ga0302325_10002478_pt1 | contig 44818 bp, 54 predicted proteins | sample Palsa_T0_2_FD_201948 | JGI IMG/M metagenome (GOLD analysis project Ga0302325, IMG submission 201948) | Peat permafrost microbial communities from Stordalen Mire near Abisko, Sweden - Palsa_T0_2 | ecosystem: Environmental > Terrestrial > Soil > Palsa > Peat permafrost | place: Sweden: Abisko... | reverse complement strand
ACGTTAAGGGCGACATGATCGCGCAAGTCGGCACGATCAGCGCCAATAACGACAAGCAAATCGGCAGCATCATCGCCGAAGCGATGAAGAAGGTCGGCAAGGATGGCGTCATCACCGTCGAGGAATCGAGAACGATGGAGACGACGCTTGAGGTGGTCGAAGGTATGCAGTTTGATCGCGGCTATCTCTCGCCCTACTTCGTCACCGATCCGGAGCGCATGGAGTGCGCGCTCGAGGACGTCCGCATTCTGATTCACGAGAAGAAGATCAGCTCGATGAAGGATTTGCTTCCTTTGCTCGAGCAGATTGCCAAGACCGGAAAGCCGTTGTTGATCATTGCCGAGGACGTTGAGGGCGAAGCCCTTGCGACACTCGTCGTGAACAAGCTACGCGGCACGCTGCAATGCGCTGCCGTGAAGGCGCCGGGCTTCGGCGATCGCCGCAAGGCCATGCTGGAAGATATCGCCACGCTGACCGGCGGCAAGGCTGTGACGGAAGATCTCGGAATCAAGCTCGAGAACGTAAAGATGGAAGATCTTGGCCGCGCCAAGAAGATCACGATCGATAAGGACAATACGACGATCGTGGAAGGCGCGGGCAAGCCGTCGGAGATCGAAGGCCGCGTGAAGCAGATTCGCGCGCAGGTCGAAGAGACCACCTCGGACTACGACAAGGAAAAACTGCAGGAGCGTCTGGCGAAGCTCGTTGGCGGCGTGGCCGTAATCAAGGTCGGCGCAGCCACCGAAACCGAGCTGAAGGAAAAGAAGGCTCGCGTCGAGGACGCCATGCATGCAACGCGCGCGGCTGTCGAGGAAGGCATTGTTCCCGGCGGCGGCGTGGCTCTGGTCCGCTGCATCAACGCGCTCGAAAGGCTCAAGCTGCACGATGACGAAGCCATTGGCGTCAACATCGTGAAGCGGGCGCTCGAAGAGCCGATGCGGCAGATCTCGCACAACGCGGGGCACGAAGGAGCGGTGGTGGTCGGCCGCGTTCGTGACTCGAAGGACGAGAACTTCGGCTTCAACGCGGATACCGGTGAGTTCACCGACCTCGTGAAGGCTGGCGTGATCGATCCTGCGAAGGTCACTCGCTTGGCGCTTCAGAACGCTGCTTCGATCGCTGCCCTGATGCTCACGACGGAAGCTCTCGTCGCCGACATCAAGGAAGACGATAAGAAGGCAGCCGGCGGTGGCGGCGCACCCGGAGCGGGCGGCATGGGCGGGATGTACTAAGCCATCCAGTAAACCTAAATCAGTCATAGCCTTACAGGGCGCTGCGGCCACCTAAGTCGCAGCGCCCTTTTTCATTTTCCCAACTTGCGGCAGCCGGGAGGTTTCGATATAGTCAGGCCTCTCCCGAACACCATGGAGGTCTAACCGGCCCATGCCCGGACTGCTTACGAGACTGCTGCCCCGCGAGCAAAGTTTCTTCGAGATGTTTGTTCGCCAGGCTGAGAACGTGAACGCCGGCGCGCAGGCGCTGGTCGACATGCTCGAGAATTATGACGACCCTCCTGCCCGCGCCGAACGCGTCGAGGATTTCGAGCACATCGGCGATACGATCACCCACGATATCATCACGCGGCTAAACCAAACTTTCATCACGCCGTTTGACCGCGAGGATATTCACGAACTCTCCAGCAAAATTGACGATGTGATTGACCTGATGGACGCGGCGGCAACTCGACTTGTCATTTATCGTGTGCACTCGATCATTCCCGGCGTGAGTGAGCTCGCCCGTACCGTACTCAACGCCACGGATGAGATAGTCCAAGCGGTTCGGGTACTCGAGAAGCAGGATCACATTCTCGATCATTGCATCGAGATCAATCGGCTCGAGAATCAGGCCGACCGGCAGAGCCGCAAATTAATTGCTGATCTCTTCGACGAAGAAAAAGATCCCGTGCAAATTATCAAGTGGAAAGAAATCATCGAGCTGCTGGAATTCGCCGCTGACAAATGTGAAGACGTCGCGAACGTAATCGAAACCGTTACTCTGAAAAACGCATGAGTTCTCTTCTCGGTTCGCACACGCATCAATCACGTCCTGCTCGTTTCAGACGAACCTGAGAGGCCAGTCAGTGAATGACTTCCGGGTTCTCGCGCTCGTCGTTTTCGTCACGCTGGCCTTCGAGTTCACCAATGGTTGGCACGATGCCGCAAGCTCAATTGCGACAGTCGTCTCGACTCGCGTGCTCCGGCCGCTTACCGCGGTGGCGTGGGCAGCTTTCTGGAACTTTGTCGCCGCGTTCGCGTTCGGCACGGCCGTCGCGAAAACGATGGGCAGCGGGCTCGTGAATCTGAATTACGTGACCGTATACGTGATCCTCGCCGGACTTCTTGGCGCCATCCTCTGGAACTACGCGACGATCCGGATGGGAATACCCTGCAGCTCATCTCATGCGCTCATGGGAGGCTACGGTGGCGCCGCACTTGCTGCAGCCGGAACCCGCGCGATCACGATCTCGGGCTGGATCTTGCCTGTAATATTTATCTTCATCGCTCCTGTCATCGGGTTGGCGGCCGGGGCTTTCACGACTATCGTTACAAGCTGGATCGTCCGTCGAGCCCACCCCAGAAACGTCGACAAGTGGTTCCGGCGGCTTCAGCTTGTATCGGCCGCCGCTTTTAGTTTCGGCCACGGTACGAGTGACGCGCAAAAGGGCATGGGAATCATCACGGCCGCTCTCGTCACCGGCCGGATGCTGCCGACGTACGAAGTGCCCTACTGGGTGATCATCTGCTGCCATCTCGCGCTTGCGGGCGGGACGATGGCCGGAGGCTGGCGCGTCGTCAAAACCATGGGGCAGAAAATCACGAAGCTCACGCCGTTCGGAGGATTCGCCGCGGAGACCTCGGCTGCGTTAACATTGATTGCTACGGCGCATGCCGGGATTCCCGTAAGCACGACGCACGTGATCACAGGGGCGATTGCGGGCGTCGGATCGGTGCGGCGATTGACGGCTGTACGCTGGGGCGTGACGCGAAGAATCGTCTGGGCGTGGATTTTCACGATTCCAGGAGCTGGCCTCGTCGGCGCGTTTTTCTATTACCTCATGTTGCATTTTTCGGGAGCATCGAGATGAGCGCGGAAAATATCGGATACGCTACGGTCGAAGAAGCGGTCGAGGAGATCCGCAAAGGACGGATGATCGTTCTCGTGGACGACGAAGATCGCGAGAACGAGGGAGACCTCACGATGGCTGCTGAAAAGGTGACGCCCGAGGCCATCAACTTCATGGCGAAATTTGGCCGCGGCCTCATCTGCCTGGCGCTCACCGAAGAACGATGCGACGCGCTGCATCTGATGCCGATCACGCCGCGCAACACTTCGCTCTTCGGGACGCCTTTCTGCGAGCCGATTGACGCACGCCGCGGCACAACCACCGGAACGAGCGCCGCCGATCGTGCGACTACGATTTTGGCCGCTACCGATCCGAACACGCGCCCCGAAGATCTCGCACGGCCCGGCCACGTTTATACACTGCGCGCGCGGCGCGGCGGTGTCCTCGTGCGTGCCGGGCAGACGGAAGCGTCCGTGGACCTCGCACGCATCGCGGGCCTCGATCACTCCGGCGTGATTTGCGAGGTGATGAACGACGACGGAACGATGGCGCGGATTCCACAATTGCTTGAATTCTGCCGCGAGCACGGCCTGAAGCTGCTCACTATCGCCGATCTCATTCGTTACCGCATGCAGCATGAACGCTACGTCCGGCGAATCGCGGAATCCGTATTGCCCACGCGCCACGGAAATTTTCGGATGATTGCCTATTCGAGCGATGTGGATGGTGAAGTGCATGTTGCGCTTGTTCGAGGAGATGTGACGGGCGATCCGCCGGCGCTTGTCCGCGTTCACTCGCATTGTTTGACTGGCGACGTTCTCGGGTCAACTTCGTGTGACTGCCAAGAACTGATCGATAGCTCGCTCGACGCAATCGCTCGGGCCGAACGCGGCGTGTTTGTCTATCTTCACCACACGGGCCGTGGATTCCGAATTGACTCGACGGCGGCGGACAACGGGGCGCTGCCGAGAATTCTGGCCCACGATCGCAGCGAAATTGACCGCGACCTCAATCGTCAGCGCTTGCTCCAGCGGGAAAGCGGAATCGGCGCGCAAATTTTGATCGATCTTGGCCTGCGGCGAATTCGCGTTCTCACGAACCATCCGAAAAAAGTTGTGGCGCTCGATGGATATGGCCTGGAGATCACCGACCAAGTACCTCTCACCACCGGCAAATCTGAAAAAAGCCATCAGGTTTTGTAATCGTGCGCTGAAGTTACGCGCGGCTCCCGAGAGTCTTCAGTCAGGATTCGCTGTATTTCGCCGGAAGATTCACAATGACGTACGGTCGAATTTTGTCGAGGCGCTGCTTCGTGATGCCGCGAATCGCAAGCAAGTCTTCGACGCGCCTAAACGGACCGCTTTTCTCGCGGAATTCAACGATCGCATGCGCCATGCCTGGGCCAACGTTAGGCAATTGTTCGAGTTGGTCAAGAGTGGCTGTGTTCAAGTCGAGCGGATGTTCAGGCGGATGCTTCTTCGCTTCGGCACATGGAATCAATGATGCCACGAGAAGTACGACGATGCTGGCGCGTCGAACCTCGCTGCTGGCTATGAACCCCACGACGCCGCGGCACACTGAACTCGACATCGCCTAAATCTCGTGGCCGCTCGCGTCGTATTGCTGAACTTCGGCGAAGAGGCCTGCCTGTTCCGCAATCTGATCGCGGTCGCCGACAATGACAATCTGCGCGTTTGCACTATCGAAGTGACGGCGAGCAGCCATGAGAACATCTTCCGTTGTGAGCGCACCGATTCGCTCGCGGTAGGTCTCCAGGTAATCGGCTGGCAGACCATGCAAATAGACGGTCGAAAGCTGCGCAATCATGCCGTCCTGCGTCGCGACGCCGAGCGAGAAAACGCCGGTCATATACGCTCGCGCGTTGTTCAGTTCCTCTTCGCTCACAGGTATCGAGCGCATGCGGTCAAGCTCGTAGAACATTTCGGTGAGCGTCGCCGCAACCACGTCATTTCGCACCGCGGCATGTACTGAGAAAAAACCATGCTCCTGCAACGCGCTGACCGCACTTCGAGGGCTGTAGGTGTAGCCCTTCTGCTCGCGGATGTTCATTACCAGCCGTGAATTGAACGCCCCTCCGAAAATTGAATTCGCGAGTACCAGCCGAAACCAGTCGGGATGGAGTCGCGTGATCGCGCGATTGCCTATCAGCACGTCCGTTTGAACCGTACCGGGCAAATGGATGAGCTGCACGCGGCGCCCTCGATGAGCCGGAAGCTCCACGCTGGATGTTTTTTTTGGAGCCAGGCCGCTCCATTCGGCGAAAATCTTCTCGATCAACGCGAACATTTCCGCGGTCTTGAAATCGCCGACAACGATCAGCAGGGCGTTCGCTGGCGTGTAGTGCTGGCGATAATACGCTTCTAAATTCTCGCCGCGATATGACTCCACCTGTGCTTCCGTCGGCGCAATGATTGCATACGGATGCGCGCCGAAAAGCGTCCGCCGCAAGCGCTCACTAGCAAGAAACCCGGGTGTCGAACGTTCGATACGCAACTCTTCGATCTTCTGGCGGCGAATGCGCTCGAATTCGTCATCCGGAAACGAAGCCTCACGTGCCAGCTCGGACACCAGTTCTAGAAGGCCCTTTGCAAACTCAGCGAGCCCGGAAATCGAGATCGCGCTCGTGTCGGCGCCGGCAGTCGTGCCGAGGTTCGCGCCCATGCTGCGAAGGTCTTCTTCGATCGCGCGGCGCGTGCGATGCAGAGTACCGGTGCGTACGACGGACGCCGTCATTTCCGCCAGTCCAGGCGACTGCAGCGCCGTAGCTGCGTTGCCGCTTCGGAAAAACAACTCAGCCTCAATCTTGGGAAAAGTATGCGACTCCGCCAGCACGACCTTGAGGCCATTGGGAAGTATCCGGGCCGATCGCGCGGGCCACGCCACTTGACGTTCCGGGCCCAGAGGAGGAGCCGAAGTCACGCGCGCACTGGATTCCGTCGATGCCGAAGCAGTCATCGCGCTCCTCCGTTTCCCGTGGGTTTTCGAATCAGAATCGAGCGCTGCGCTGGCGTCAGCATCTTGTTCGCCACATCTCGTACTTGCGCCGGCGTCACTTGCAAAAATTCGTCGAGGACCATATTAATTCTCTGAGGATCGTTATCGAATAGCGTAAAGCATGCGAGACAATGCATCAGTCCAAACCGCGGCATGTGGGCGCCCATACCGCCTTCCAGCATGGAGAAAAAATCCGACCGAAATTTTACTTTCACTTGATCCAGCTCGCTCTCACTGACGCCGTGCTCGCGTACTTCGGCGATTATTTCATCGAATGCAGCGATGGTCTGCCCGGCTGAGAACTCGGGTTTGTGGAAAATACTCGTGACCATCAGCGTCGGACCGTTGTAGTCGAAGAGATTGCCAACCGGATAATTAATGCCTCCCGACGTCTCGATGGCTATCTGGCGCTCCGCGACCAGGCGGCGAGAGAAACGGCCAGCGCGTCCGCCGTGCAACGCGCGGTCGAGAATACCCGCCGCACACCACTCCGGAGTGTTGTGACGAGGCGCGTGATAGCCGATTGCCAGCGCGGGAAGTTGCGCGAATGTTTCGGGCACTTCGCCGTGGCGCTCTTCCGTCTGCGGTGGCTCGCTCGCGTCCACGCGCGGCGGCAGCGGATGCGGCGGAATATCTTCGAAATATCGCTTCGCGAATGCGAAACCGGCAGATGGTTCGACGTCGCCGAGCATCAGAAGCACGGCGTTGTTTGGAGCGTAATAGGTTCGATAGAAATTCATGACGTCATCGAGCGTCGCCGCGTCGAGATCGGCAAAATCGCCGTAGAAATTATGCGCGTTGGGCCAATTGCGGTACGCGACGGGCGGCAGATCGAGCCAGGGAAATCCGCCGTACGGCTGATTCAGGACGTTCACTCGCACTTCCTCTTTCACCACGTCGCGCTGATTCCGGAGATTCTCGTCGTCCACTTTCAGCGCGCGCATGCGGTCGGCTTCGAGCCACAGGACGCGTTCGAGCGCATTTGACGGCACAGCTTCGTAATAATTCGTGATGTCGTAGCTCGTCGTGCCATTCAACAAGCCGCCCGACGAATTGATCAGCTTGATGTGCTCCATTTTTCCGGCGTGCTCTGAGCCCTGAAACATCATGTGCTCGAAGAGATGCGCGAAGCCGCTGCGGCCTCGCGGCTCAAGTCGAAATCCGATCTGGTAGTAGACGCCAACCGTTGCGACGGGCGCGGATCGATCGGGCGAAATGACCACTCGCAAACCGTTCGCCAGCGTCGTGCTCTCTACTGGAATATTCAACGAACTCAAGTTCTGCCTCCTGAAGTTTGCTTCCACGCATTTTGGACTTTGGATTCCGTAAGTTCGGGGTTCGGCGACAAAACGCGCGCGGCCAGCATCGAGAGCGCCAGATAGGCGTCGCTGAACTCGCGCGGGAAACTGCGGAATGCCTGCCGATGAAGCGAAATTGTTTCATAGTCGCCGCGCGATAGCGGCCCCGTCCATGCAAGCCGCGGACCGAGCCGTTCGAAATTCACGAGCATTTGACGCATCAGCGGCAGCAAGGATCTGTTGGATTGCCGCCTCGTGAATCCGATGCTCATCAAAACCAGTGTAGCCGCTTCGACAAGAGCGAGTGCGTGCCCTGCCACGAGGACGCCCGCGGCGTGATACGCGGGTTTGTCGCGGCCTCGCAGCGTCACTGGAATACCGCCCAAAGCTCGGACTATCTTGCGCGCAACGCGAAGGGCGGCGCGGTTGCCCTCAATCGCGACAACGACGCCTTCGAGTTCGGGAACCGCGCGCCCGCTGAAAGTTTGAAGCGGATGCAGCGAGCCAGTGAACGCGTCGAAATCCGCGAGCGGCGCCAAAACTCGGCGGTCAAGCGCCCCGCTGGTGTGGAGCACGATTTTGCCCCTCCACTCCTTCCCTCCGAGCTCCGCGAGGTCGGCCGCGACTTCTGCAACCGCGTCGTCCGGTGTGGTAATTAAAACTACTTCCGCGCTCAAGATTTGCCGCGTCGGAGCGCTATACGCGGCGCCAGCACCGATTTTTTGTACCGCTGTGCGCGCAGTTGATCTCGAGCGCGTTACGACCGCACCGATCTGCCAGCCCAGGCGATGCAAGCGGTACGCCAGCCCGCGGCCCACGCGTCCCGCTCCGACGATTGCTATGGAGGATGCCACGTTGCGTGCCTCTGGAGGACTCGCCGAAAATGCTAGAATAACGTGTTTGGCGTAATCGCGGGCAGAAAACTCACTTGCATATTTTCATCACAATCTTGCTAGGTATTATTGCGGGCCTATGGGCGATCCAATCCGTCCGAGCAGCCATCGGCTTGAGAAAACTGCCCCGCGTCGAGCGATTCGAACCACTGCCGGCGGAAGAATGCCCGAAAGTTTCGATTATTTTTGGAGCTCTGAACGAAGCGGCAGAGCTGCCGTCTTCGCTCCCAACGATGCTGGCGCTCGATTACCCCGACTACGAGCTCATCGCTGTGGACGACCGCTCCACGGACGATACCGGCGGAATCCTCGATGATTTCGCGGCTCGCAATCCGCGCCTAAAAGTCGTCCACATCACGGAGCTCCCGCCCGGCTGGCTAGGAAAACCTCACGCTCTTCACACCGGCTCGAAGATCGCCACAGCCTCGTGGCTGGTTTTCACCGACGCTGATGTTCATTTCGCGGCCGACTCGCTTCGCCGCATTGTCGCCGTAGCGATCGAGCAAAAGCTGGATCACCTTGCTTTGATGACGAAAATGATCATGGTGGGATTCTGGGAGCATGTGGTCATGACATTTTTCGGACTCGGCTTTGCTCTAGGCGAAGAAGCCTGGCGCACGAGCGATCCGCGCTCTTCTCGCTACATCGGCATCGGTGCTTTTCAATTGATTCGCCGTGGGGCCTACGACGCTTTTAAGGGCCATCGGGGAATGCAGATGGAAGTGCTTGACGACATGAAGCTCTCGAAACTCACGAAGCGCGCCGGATTCCGTTCCCAGGTGGGATATTCCCCAAATCACGTCAGCGTGCGCTGGCAGGCCGGCATCGGCAATCTAGTGCGCGGTTCATCGAAGACTTTCTTTGCCGCAGCCAGCTACAACCTCGGGATGCTTGGCGGCCAAATACTCGGACTCCTGATGTTAAGCGTGTTTCCGTGGGTGGTCTTGCCGTTCGTGCATGGAGATGCGCGGATTTTCGCAGCGATAGCCGTGGCGATCTCGTTTGCGTGCCACGCCGTGGTGTCCTACAGCGCCGGTGCATCGCCGCTCTATGGCTTCACGCATCCTATCGGCGCTCTGATTTTCAGTTGGATGCTCGCGCGCTCGGCATTCCTGACTCTGTGGCGTGGCGGAGTGACGTGGCGCGGCACGTTTTACCCGCTCGCCGATCTTCGCCGCGGCCTCGTTTAAGTCTGCTGGGCGGCCGATTCCGCCTGGGCTATTAAGGCAATTTTGCGGGTTCGGGTGGCGGCGCAAAGATCTCGCCGAGATCCCTCTGTCTTAGCAATCGAATGCGATCTCTCAGCGATGCGGCGCGTTCGAATTCGAACTTCTTCGCGGCCTCGCGCATCTGCGTTTCGAGCTGCTCAATCACACGACGCAGATCATCTTCGTTGGCGATATCGTCAATCGCGCTCTCGTCGATCGGCACAGTCAGATAGTCGGCTTCCACAATTGCAGCAAGCTCCATATCCACTGACTTATTGATCGACTGGGGCGTAATATTGTTTTCGATGTTGTAGGCCTGTTGCTTCGCGCGGCGGCGATCGGTTTCGCCGATGGCGAGCTTCATCGAATCTGTCATCGTGTCGGCGTAGAGGATCGCCCGCCCTTCGACGTGGCGCGCGCATCGCCCCATGCTCTGCACCAACGATGTCGCGCTCCTGAGGTAACCCTCTTTGTCCGCGTCGAGGATCGCGACCAGCGAGACTTCGGGCAGGTCGAGACCTTCGCGGAGCAAGTTGATGCCGATCAGCACGTCGAATTCGCCGCGCCTGAGATCGCGCAGAATGCGCACCCGTTCGAGCGTTTCGATTTCAGAATGAAGGTAGCGGCAGCGTACGCCGACCTCTGAAAAATATTCCGCGAGGTCTTCCGCCATTCGTTTTGTCAAAGTCGTAACCAGCACCCGCTCGTTGCGTTTTGCCCGGACGCGAATTTCCTCGAGCAAATCGTCCACTTGCCCCTTCACCGGCCGCACTTCGACTTCTGGATCCACCAGACCTGTCGGTCGAATCACCTGTTCAGCGACTACTCCGCCTGATTTCGTAAGCTCGTACGGTCCGGGCGTCGCTGAGACGTAGATCGCCTGGTTCACTCGATGCTCGAATTCCTCGAACGCCAAAGGACGATTGTCGAGCGCGGAGGGCAGCCGGAATCCGTAATCCACCAGCGTCTGCTTTCTCGAGCGGTCTCCGTGAAACATGCCGCGAACCTGCGGAATCGTCTGGTGCGATTCATCTACGAACAAAAGAAAGTCCGACGGCACGTAGTCGAGAAGCGTCGGAGGAGCCTCGCCCGGCAAGCGCCCGGAAAGATGGCGCGAGTAATTTTCGATTCCGTGGCAGTAGCCGATCGTCCGCATCATCTCGATGTCGAAGCGCGTTCGCTGTTCGATTCGCTGCGCCTCGACGATTCTTCCCTTCTGCGCCAGCTCTCCCTTCCACCATTCGAGTTCTTCGAGAATCGCCTGAATCGCGCGCTCCCTTTGCTCCGCCGGGAGAACATAGTGCGTCTTCGGATAAATTGGCAGGCGTGTGATTTCCGCGGCGCTCGTCAGGATTTCGCCGGTGAGCGTGTCAATTCGCCGAATCGCGTCAATCTGGCTTCCCCATAGCTCGATTCGGACGGCCGTGTCATCGTAAGGGGGATAGATTTCGATCATGTCGCCGCGAACGCGAAATGTTCCGCGACGCAGGTCCTCGCTGCGCTCGTATTGGATTTCGACTAGCTTGCGGAGCATCGCCTCACGCGAAATGGATTGGCCCTTTTCGAGCATCAGCATCATGCCGTAGTACGCCTCGGGCGAGCCCAAGCCGTAGATGCACGATACGGACGCCACGATGATTACGTCGCGGCGCTCGAAGAGCGACCGGGTCGCGCTCATTCGCAGCTTGTCCAACTCCTCATTCGTCGTCGCTTCCTTTTCGATAAAGACATCGCTCGACGGCATATATGCTTCCGGCTGATAATAATCGTAGTAGCTGACGAAGTATTCGACGGCGGTTTGCGGAAAGAACGATTTGAATTCATGGAAGAGCTGAGCCGCGAGCGTCTTGTTATGCACGAGGACCAGTGCCGGACGGTCCATCTTCTCAATGACCTTGGCCATCGTGAACGTTTTGCCGGAACCGGTCACGCCGAGAAGCACCTGATGCTTGTCGCCTGCAGCGATTCCCTCCGTGATCTGGGCGATCGCCTGTGGCTGGTCGCCGCGCGGTTGATAGTCGCTCGAAAGCTTGAAGTTCATAACAGTGGTCCCCAGGCAAAAATGAAGACGTTTGATAAAACATCCATTATACCGCGAGGCGCAAGATTGGGACGAATGGCCGGCTATCGCGAAGATTCGACGCCGACGCTAGGAAGAAGCGCGATCTGAGACTGGCTTTTTACTTCGCCGACGTAGTCCATCCGTGAGGGCGAGCTGGAACTCGAAACCGTGAAGTTCATAAACTGATCGCTGGTTTGGGTGACGCTGATTACCAGTCCGCTGCGAAGTGAAATCGAATTCAGGCTGTCCCCCGAACCAGTCCAACTACCCGAGGTGCGAAGGCCATTGTGAACGTAATCCGGCGGCGTAAGGTCTCCGCGAGGATTCATCTGCAGAATTTTGAATTGCGTTAGTACGACCGCGCACATTTCGCTGTTGCTCGGAGCCGCCGGTGGTGCAGGGACAGTGTTCGCGGACGGCGCCGCGGTACCCTCAGCATGGCATGGTTCGTTTCTTAGATAGGTGGAATCCGCGCGCCAGACGGTGCCCTTCAGTGGAGCCCCGGCGAGCGGTTCTTCCGAATGCCATTTTTCACCGATGGCGATCCCCTTCTTCGGAAATCCCACTCCAGTGGAAATATTCGAGAGCCATCCGCGGGCGTTCGCGATCGCCGACGGGTCCTGGAGGACGCTGTTGAGACCGTGGAGGTCGGAGATCCGTCCATCGCCGTCGAGCGTGAACTCCATGGACTGCCCTTCGAGCTTGCGGAATTGCTCAACAATGGCGTCGGCCTGCTCGTCATAGGCGTCCGATTCATTCGTTGCGGAAGAGTGTTCATATGTGGCGCGAAGGTGAACTTTGGAGAGATCGTGGCCTGCAGGTTGCGGATCCACGCCCAAGACCTCCAGACGAATCACGATGGTGGTAGTCTGCTTCAACTGTGATGCGGCTTCCGGTTCGCGGATCGGTCCAGTCGTGTGTCCCTTTGATACGTTTCGCACTTCAATTTGATATCGCAGAACCTGGCCTGGCGAAAAGCGCGGCGTCAATCGCACACGGCCGTTGTCCGCATCGCCGCGCGGTTGTGCCATGACCGCGAATACAAACAACAGCGTAATTCCCAAAGACACGCGCACCGCTCTCGCTGCGTTCTTCGGCATCGTTCAGCTAACGACTTTCATTTCGCACTCATGGCCGCGGAGGCCCGCCCATGCAGGATTGCGTGGTGCAATCAAGTGAGATTCAGGCTCACTCCCTCGGGGTTGTTCCGGGAGAGGAGAGGCGCGGTGCCGCCAGAGGTCCTTCGATTTGGAAGGCTCCGGGCGTCACCGCAGAGACCGGCACTCCGCCTTCCGCCGAACCGCTGATCCAATGAACGCGCAGATCCAAGTTGCGCGCGGGATCCACGCTGCCGCTGAGGATCAGTTCGGCGTCTGGGCGGACTAGTCGAAGCTGCGAAATTTGAATCCTGTTGTTGCGGCATTTGAACGCTCCCACGGCCCGGGAAAATGAGGTTGTGCCCGGAATCCTTCCGTCGGAGCGAAGCGACTCTATTAAGTCGAACCCGTCGAGCGTTGGATTCTCTATCTCGGTTGAGCCTTCACACTCCAACGATGCCAGCAACGCGTCGCGCCCGGCTCCCGCAAGCGTCAGCGACAAATCGCCGGCCGCTTGGCCGCCGAATGACTTTGGGAGCGTCGGAGAGCTCGCCATGAGAGAGGAGAGCTTCAAGCCCGAAAAGTGCGTCTTGACGCTGTACATCGGGCCCTTTTGCAACTCCGCGATGAGCTTGCCCGAAACGTGTGCGCCATAGAAATCGGCATCAGCATTGTCGAGTTCGAGACGCCGCCCGCGAATCGAAAGATCGCCTTTCATCCGGTGAACCACGAAGCGCAAGAACGCGAACTGCTCGATCGCGACGTGGCCCTGAGCATCAAGATTGCCTGGATTCGGCTGCGCGCTCGTAGATGAATTCAAGAAAGGCAAAATGTTGCCGAGAAACCCTTGCCGCCAGCGTGGATTCAACCAACGATCCAAGTCTTCCGCGTTCAGGCGGTCCACGCTCAAAGCGAAGTGCCGTCCGCTTGCAACGGGATACAAATCCACGGTGCCTCTCCACACGCCGCCAAAGGCCTGAGCGGAATCGATGGCGAGTTGCGATGAATCGCGCGCAAAATTGAGCCGTCCTCGCATTTGCGAGATCGGCTGGTTCAAGTACGGAGCATGCAGCGTCAACCCTTGGAGCTCAACTTTTCCGACCGCATGCCTCCATGGAAGCCTTTCGCGTCCCTGCCAACCGAGATCGAAGGTGGCTGGCCCTTGGATCTTCCACGCGCCTTGCCCATTCCAGCCGAACGCGGCCGCGGCGTCCGAAAGGTCTTCGACGTTTGCCACCTTTCCGGACAGCTTCCACGTCGAATCGCCCGTGGAATCCACAGGTATCGCGGCTTCCACACGAAGAGCACCACCATCCGATCCGATTTCGATCATCGCGGGCAAGAGATGCGCAGACCGAGTATCGAATCTCATCGAACTGCGAGCGAGCTTCAGAGGAACGTGCAGACTTCCGCCTTCGAGCGACGCGCCATCCGTCCAAGCCGTGCCGCGGTCCGGACGCAGCGGCCACCCGGCGAGCGCAATGTTGAATCGCAGGTTTCCGCGCGCGGTGAGCGCTTCGGAAAGCGCTGGGTGAAATGCGCGAATCCACGACAGCACATCCGCGCAATCAACTCCGTCCGAGGAGATGTTGAGCGGACGACCCGTTGCACTGGCCGTATCCGCCCATGTCACGACTCCAGATCCCCGGGCGTTCGAACGCGGAGCTTCGATGGCGACGTCCGAGAAATTGAGCGTGGAAGCTTCCGGAAGCCAGTCGGCGTGAATCAACACGTTGACGGCAGGATTATCGGCGCGCATCGAGAGGTCCCAACGATGCACGCGGCGTAGCTCGACCCGTCCCTGTAAATTCCACGATGCGCCTTGCGTCTGTGCGTCAAGCGCGAGCGTAAATGCGCCGCGAATTCCGTGATCGGTTCCGGTGCCGAGACGAAACGCATCGGCCACGGCTGCGTCCTGCCACCGAATATGCAGATTCGCTGGGCGTAATCGCGATGAAGTGCCTCCGAGTTGCCCGTCTACGTGCAGTGTTCCCGCTTGCTGCAGCACTACGGCCGCACGCGCAGGACTTGCCTCCAGATTCACCTGCCAGTGCCCCGGCACATCCTGTTCTACCGAACCGGTCAAATCCACGAACGCGAAAGGCAGTTTCTCATCGCCACGTTTGAAATTCACCCGGCCCGAGTCAACTGCAATCCCCTTGATTCGTGGTGCGGCGCGCGGCGCCGACGCGCCTGCGGCGAGACTCTCAATTCCACTCGACGGCGTCGGAAGCCATTCTTCGATATTCCATCTTCCGTCCGCCGCCCGAACGAGGTTGAGGCTCGGTCGCGATAATGAGAGCGTGCCGAGCTCTAGGTGTCCGCTAAACAGTGAGAGCCAGCGCAATCGAATCGTAAGAGCGTCAGCTCGGAGAAAATATTCGTGGCCGAATCTAGGGTCTTCCGCGACCGTGACCGGCTCCGCCACCAGCGCCGGTCCGTCCCAAAGCGTTAACGAATACCGGCCCACTTCGACCGGCCGGCCGAATGCTGCGGCGAGCCGTGCATTGAGGATCCGCCGGATGCTTGTGTGCTGAACGAGCCAGGAACCCCCGAGATTGATGGCCACGAATACGGCCAGAACGAGAGAAATCCAGCGCAGCCAAATTACCGCGCGACGCCGGCGGGTTTGGCCGATCGCCCCGGACTGAACTTTCGGCGAGCTCTCGGATTCGAGTGTTGCAGGAGGAGTCAAGGGCTTCTCAGCCGATCAATGAACCTCGCGCAGCATGCGGCCCCACCGCGCGCGGCTCGGAAGATGTGCGAGTGTTTGGAAGAAGCCCGTGATGCCGCCCGTGCTTTCGGAAGAATCATCTGCGTTGGCTTTCACGGACCAGTAGATAACCACCGGCCGCCCCATGATTGCATCACGGCGAACGAATCCCCAGTAACGGCTGTCCCAACTATGGTCGCGATTATCTCCCATCGCGAAATAATCATTCGGTGGTACGACAAGCTCGCCCTGAACGATGTGGTTGTAAATATCTGCCGCCCATTCGGGGCGCACCATCGGATCGTAAGTTTCGCGCGTGATCGGAGGAAAATCGTCGCCAAAGGGATCGTCGCTTGCAGGATCGTGGACGGCGTAAGGCTCGCTGAGCATCGCTCCGTCGACGTAAACTTTTTGATCCGCGATTCGAATTCGATCCCCAGGCATGCCGATAACCCGCTTCACATAGTGCTGATGATCGTCATAGGGAAATTTGAAAACGATCACGTCGCCGCGTCGTATTTCGCGATATGGCAAAAGGTGTTCGTACCAGGCGCCGCGCCCGCCGAAAATAAATTTGTTCACGAGGAGATAATCGCCGACGAGAAGAGTGCGCTCCATCGAAGGTGAAGGGATCTTGAACGTTTGGACGATAAAGGTCGTGCCGAAAAGCACGATCAGAATCGTGACGAGGAGTGATTCGACGTACTCGCGGAAGGTTCCCTGCGCGGCGGGATTGCTGGACGGTTTTGCATGCTCGGCGACGTTCTCGCGCTGGACGTCGACCGTCATCGCAATCGTCACTCCTTCTGCGCCTTCGTCATCAAGCCGGCGAGCGACTTGTGGGCCGCCGACTGTTCGGCTTCCTTTTTGCTACGGCCTTCGGAGGCCGCGAGGCGTTCGCCGTCAAGCCACGCCTCGACCTCGAACAGCTTCTTGTGGTCGGGGCCGCTCTCCTTGTGCACGCGATATTCCACGCGCCCCAGAGCGTGCTGTTGTACCCACTCCTGCAGCGCCGATTTATGATCGGAGACGTGCAGCGGGCCATCAGCGCCCTTCATCGCTGGTTCGAGCAGCGTTCGGCGGATAAATTCACCGGCGGCGTGCAAACCCGCATCGAGGTAAATCGCCGCGACGACGGCTTCGTAGGCATCGGCGAGCAGGCTCTGTTTTTCGCGGCCTCCGGTCATCTCTTCGCCGCGGCCAAGCCGAAGATGACGGCCGATCGCGATGGCCTCCGCAGCGGAGCGAATCGATGTGCCGCTTACAAGTCGGGAATGCGCCTTCGAAAGTTTGCCCGCATCCCAGTCCGGAAAATTTCGCAGCAAATATTCGCTCACTACCAGGCCGATGACGCGATCGCCAAAAAACTCGAGCCGGTCGTTATCATCGGGAGGCGGTGCGGCTTCGCGCTGGCGCGCCGAGCGGTGCGTCAACGCTTGTTCGAGCCATTCCGGCCGCTTGAAATGATGGCCGAGCGCCAGCTCGAACTGCATCAGTTTTTCGCCGTCATCCAAAACTACTCCCTTCATTGCGTCGAAACCGAATGTTTACGGCTTCGCCGCCGGCTGCGACGCCGCTTGCTGCTTCATCTGATCTGCGCGCTGTTTGCAGCGTGACTGCAGGGGGCCTGGCGTAGCGGCGCACTTGGCATAAATATCGGCAGCTTCTCCAAACCGTTTGAGTTGCTGCAGATCGATGCCCATCACGTAAAGATTGGTCGGATCGGCTTCCGAACCGGCGGCCGCCATCTTGAATTCCGCCAACGATTCCTCGTATTTCCCCTGGCGGAAATAGACCAGGCCGAGGCCGCTGTGCGCTTCTTCGGCCGCCGCCGCCTTCGCTTTCGCAAAGTCGTCGTCCGTGACAGTCGCCGGCTTCGGCATCGCCGGCAATAGCTCGAGAGCGTGCTTGAGTTCTTGTTCCGCCTTCTGAAGCTTGCGTTCCGCGTCCATATCGTTCGGATCCGAGAAGTGTGGCGCGACAAATCCCAATTGAACGAGAACAGATACATCGTCCGGATTAATCGCCAGCGCTTTTTCGCCCGCGGCATTCATCTTGGGAACGTCCTGCTTCACGGCATAGGCCTGAGTGAGCTTGGCATATATCGATTCGTCGTACTTGCTATCCGGGTATTTTTGGACGAAATCCTCACCGAGCTTAATCTGATTGCTCACGTCCTCAGTCTTCAGAGCGGTAAAAGCCTTGTAGTCGGCCTCTTCTTGCGGATTCACTTTTGGAGCTTCCGCTGGCGGCGTCTGAGTTCCAGTCGGTGCAGGTTTTTGCTGATCAGTTTGCTGTTGAGCTGGCGGCTGTTGAGTTGGTGGCGGCGGTTGACCCGGACTCTGCCCTCGCGCCGGACTCGCCCCAATCGAACCAAGAATCAGAGCGCAGAACGAGATGCCTACCCCTGAGAATATATTCCTCATCGCTATCCCCTTCCCCTTTGAGTCTGTGCAGATCTTGCAATGATTTCGATCAACGCTTCGCGCACGCTACTGCTTGTCGCTGCCAGAGCCTTTCGTGACGCCGGACGGATTGTACGGCGCGGACTGCCCTCGCTGTGCGGCTACTCGCGCCCCGTCAGGCGCCCCCGAAACCGCCAGCGCGGCATCGTATTCCGTCAATGCCAAATCCCGGTCGCCTTGGAGATCGTGGATCCGGCCCAAGTATACGTGCGCCCAGGCCAAGGATGCTGGATCAGCAGGCAAAGCCCCCGGCGTAGACGCATCCGCCACAATCTCCTCAAAGAGCCTTTGCGCCTGCGATGCCCTTCCCTGCAGCACACAAGCCATCGCCAGGCCGTACTTCGCGCGGGGCAGCCCGGGATGCTTCTCCAGGATGCCCTCAAAAGTCGATTGCGCGGCCGCACCATTCTGCGCCGCAATCTGCTGATCGCCTACGGCGAGTTCTTTTTCCAAATCCGACTGCGCTATCGCCGCGGGCGATTTCTGCGGCTCCGGCTTCGCGGGTTGTGCCGTCGCGAATTTTATACTCTTGAGCCGCTCCGTCTCGGCGTCAACGTCTATGCCCTTCACAAGGTCGGGGAAATAATAGTGCATCGCCGGGCCTTGTTTTTCGAATATTTTCAACTGAGTCACAATTGGCCGGACCAGGATCAGGCCTTCGCGGTCGTCCTCGGCGATGGCTGCTTCGAGTTCGGGCGGCGGCAGCTTCCGCAACCGCAGCTCGATGGCCTTGACCACGCACTCGTCGAACAGACCGAAGAATTCTTCGCGATACTCCACCGGCAACAGCGGCGCCTTGTTGGCGATATCAAGCAACGCGCGCTTTTTGTCAATTTCCTTGCGCGACGACAGCGCCATCGGATCAATCAGAAAATAAAGATAGGAGTGACGAATCGCATCAATCGGGATTTGCGCTCCGGCGCCGACGACGATCGAGTAGTGCAATCCATAGATGCGGAAATTTGTCCGGCTGCCGACAAACGGCTCAACGTAAACAGTAAACTCTCGGCCGCTCGCCGGGCGCATCAGCTCGCGCAAATAACCGGCTGTTACGAACAGTTCCCGCCGCACAGCTGGCTGATATCGTTCAACGACTTGATCGGATTCCTTTGATACTCGCAGCCACTCGCGGTCCAGCTGAGCTTCTCGATAGAATTTTGGAAGAATTTCGTCGAAGCCCTCGAGAGTCAGCACATCGGGCGGGAGAATTTCGTGCTCAAGTTGATAGGGGAATTGCGGAGGCGGTCCGACGACAAGGCCAAAGGAAATGTACCGCGAGAGCATCTCCGCCGGGTCCTTGAGCGCGTGGTCGTGATAAAACTGCCGCAAAGCATCGGTGGCAGGCCCTTCCTGCTGCGCAAGCCTGCGTTGAAGTGCCGCTCGCTCGGGAAATTGGTTGAGAGCGCTCGAGTTTGCGTCGAAACCCGAAGCCTCCAGCGCGCACATCACCGAAAATAATTGCTGGCTGCTCTCCACTGAAATGCCGGTATCGGCATTGCCTTGGGGGGAAGCTAGTGCCGGGAAGAGCGAGATACAAACGGTCAGGACCGCCGCAGCGATGGGGAAATACGACTTCATTTTCACGCAGCGGATTTGCCCGCTCCTTTTCGGCTGCTTCGTGCGATTAGCTTGCTTGAGGAATTCCTGAAGCGGTGTCGGGGCCACGACCCAGACTGTTCCCGCCGAACTCAGCCACTCCAAACTCTATCGACTGAACACAACAGAGTCAAGAAAGCTCGGCAGCGCACACTATGGATGGAATGTAGGTGTGCCGGGGATTCGCGTTATTTGCTTCAGCCGCGAACTAAAACCCAATTCAACACGACGCGGCCGCCGGCAGTAGGCCGGCCAAAACTTAATTGAGGGCTGAACCGCGAGAAGAGCAAAAGCTGATCCAACTGCCGCCGAACACCCGGATCGCTTGGACCGGCCAAGATGACATACGTTACCACTTGCCCTTGCTCATTAAGGGTGGCTTCGAGAATCAGAACGCCGTCGACTCCATGAGCGTCGACATCCGTAATTCCGGTTACCGGGAACGGCGCGAGGCTTTCAAGACGCGCTGGCTGCATCAAGCTTGTCGGCAAATCATTCTGCACCACACCAACTGGAACGCCGACGAGAATACCTTGAACGGTAAACAGAAATGCAACCATGGCTGTCAGAACGCCGCCCGTCGCAGGCAAGGCCATCGGCTCAAGAATGTTCTGGAACACAAGAGTGGCACGGCGCCACATGCGCAGCGGCCAACTTGCTCGCGAGCCCGCCCGTGCCGCCGTCAGCCGAATGCGCACGGCGAGATCTATTGGAGGCGCGGCTGGTTCCACATGAGCGAGGCACACAGCAAGCCGCCGGTAGCGTTCGAGTTGCTCGCGGCAATTTGGGCACGAACCCACATGCTCGCGAACATAAACGCGATCCGCTGGACGGATAGCTCCGTCGAGATAACCGGCGAGGAGACGCTTCGCTGCGCGACAATTCATCGAGCACTTCCTCTTGTGCGCTGCGCCGCGAACGCCGGCATCGGTGGAACGCCCGCTGAAGTTGAGGGACTCACGCCTGGCACGACGCGCGGCGAGTTCTCACTTACGCGCCCACGCTCATGCGCTGAATGCGCATCTCGAGAATGCGCTTCACGATCTCCGTGGAGCAACGGATCCAACAGCTCGCGCAAAGCGCGGCGGCCGCGGAGAATTCGCGATTTCACAGTTCCTACGGACACTTCGAGTACTTCGGCGACTTCTTCGTACGATAGTCCCTCGAGATCGCGCAGAATCACCGCGCTCCGAAAAACGTCGGGGACAGACTGCAACGCGCGCCGAACCGCCAATTGCGCCTCACGGGTCGCCAGCTTCTCGAACGGCGTGGCATCCAAATCTTCGAGCTCGTGAGCTTCCGCCGTCCCATTCGTGTCATCGTCAATCGAAACCTGATGACTGTGGTGCCGCCAGCACCAACGCCGGTGATTTAGGGCTTGGCGTACCGATATTCGATACAGCCAAGTCTTAAGGGAGCTGCCGCGCCGGAAACCGCCAATTCCTCGAAATACGCGGAGGAAGACTTCCTGGGTCACATCGGCGGCGTCAGCTGCATCGTAAAGGATTCCGTATACGAGGTTGTAGACTGGAGCGTGGTAGTAGGTGACAAGCCACTCGAACGCGGCGTCGGAGCCCGCCTGCAGTTCCGTGACAAGCTCCGCTTCGTCACGGCCCCACGATAAACTTTGCGCGAGCTCGGACATGACTTGCGCCTCTGGCAGCGGCCGGGTCGCCTGATTGCGCCAAATTATAACTCGCCCGCCCGGGTCTGCCGGCTGGAAGCCACCCACCAGAGGGTGAGCGCCTCTACCAACGTTGGACACCAACCAGCCTCTTCTAGTTCCAATTATACCAGTAGTCGCTCCCAGCGCGGAGACACCGGGTGGGAGCCCTCTGCTTTAGCAGGGGGAAGCTGGACTTTTAGTCCAGCGGAACAGAGCCTTCGCTCTCATAACGGGCTTTAGCCTCGGGACTTGTCGATCCCACCGCTAAACCGAATGATCAAAATCGCGATCTTTGTACGCGCTGCATCGGATTTCTTGCGCGCCGCGGATGGGTCGATTACGATTGCCGCGCAGTCCGAGCGCGCGTACCGCCTCTAGCTACAGGTCAGGCATCAGCCGACAATTGGAGGGAACTTTGACGATATCCCGGCGCGATCTATTGAAATCGAGCGCGGCGACCCTGGCAGCAGGCGCCGTTTTCCCCATTGCGGATGCGCATAAACTGAGCCGGGCGGCATCAAGCTCCCTCGAGCCGCAAGAGAGCGCCCTGCCACCAGCTTTCAATACGCTCAAACCCATCCGCGATCGCGTGCAGCCCATCACCGCCGACGAGCGCAAGGCCCGCATAGCTCGCGCGCAAGAGTTGATGACAAGCGCCAAGCCGCAATTCTCTGCGCTCTTCATCACGCCGGGGACCGCGCTCTTCTATTTCACGGGGATTCGATGGTGGCCGAGCGAGCGCATGCTTGCTCTTCTGATTCCTCGCAGTGGCGAACCTGTCCTCGTTTCGCCCGCGTTTGAAGAAGGCCGCGTTCGCGAACTCCTGCCGTGGCCCATTGAAATTCGGACATGGCAGGAAGACGAAAGTCCGTACCGCGTAGCCGCGCAGTGGCTTTCGGATCATCGATTGCAAACCGGCCGGCTCGGCGTCGAAGAGACGACGCGCTTTATGTTTTTCGACGGCTTGCGAAAAGCGAATCCCGCGTCCGAATACGTCAGCGGCGATCCGATAACGATCGGTTGCCGCGCCCGCAAGAGCGAGCACGAACTCGCTCTGATGCGACTCGCGTGTGCCGCCACATTTGATGTTTATAAGGCGACGTTTGCATCGTTGCACGAGGGCGTACGCAACAGACGGTCGCGGAATGGATCTCAAAGGGATACAACAAAATGGGATTGGAAGGCGACGCGGACGTGCTGTTCGGCTCCGCTTCTTCGCTCCCACATGGCTCGCGTGAGGAGCACCCGCTGCGCGAAGGCGACTCCGTTCTGCTCGACGACGGCACGACAGTCGAAGGCTATCAATCCGATGTGACGCGGATGACTGTTCTTGGCAAGCCGTTGGACAAGCTGCAGCGCGCGTTCGAGATCGTTCGCAAGGCGCAGGACGCGGCGCTCGCGTCTGCCGTCGCTGGGAAGCCGTGCGGCTCCGTGGACGATGCCGCCCGGCGCGTCATCACTGAGGCTGGATTTGGCCCCGGCTACAAATATTTCGCTCACCGCGTCGGTCACGGAATCGGCCTCGATATGCACGAGCAGCCATATCTCGTCCGTGGAAACGAAACCATTCTTGCAGCAGGAATGACGTTTTCGAATGAGCCTGGAATTTACGTTGCGGGAGAGTACGGTGTGCGCTGTGAAGACGATATGGTCATCTCTGCCGACGGACCCGCGCAATTGCTGACGCCCGGCTTCCAGCCGTCGCTTGAAATCCCGATCGCGTAGCTCGGCCGTTTAGATCGTCCGGTTGGCAGCGCAGTATTCGACAATCCGTGCTTCAACCCAGAATCTCTCGTCGCCCGTCTCCCGCGAAATGAACCCGCCATGGCCGCCGTACTCCGGCGTGACAATCGTGATATGGCGATTGGAAGTGAGATTCTCATCGCGAAGCGTTTGAATCGGCACGATCGGATCATCCTGCGCGGAGATGACAATCGTGGGAATGCGAATCGCGTCCGCAACTCGCAGCGCGCTCGCCCGATAGTAGTAATCATCGGCGTCGCGATACCCGCAAAACTTCGCGGTGATCGCGTCGTCAAATTCACGCACCGTCCGCACGCCTTCGAGGCCATTCAACGGATACCGATCCGGAAATAGCGCCGCCTTCACGCGCGTGTGCTTCTTCAAGGAACGAACGAAGTGTCGCTGATAAATAATATTCTGGCGCTCGTTGAGCGCGTCCGCACAAGCCGCGAGGTTGGCCGCCGGGCACACGGCGATCACTCCGCGCACTTCGCCCGGAGCCCGATCCGCCATCTCGCCCGCCATTTTCAATACCAGATTCCCGCCCATCGAAAAGCCCACGGCAAAAATCTCCGGCAACCGGTCTCGTTCAATCAGTTCCGCGATGATCGCGCGCATATCGCCGCTCAGCCCGGAGTTGTACAGAGTGGGCGTCAAATGATCTGTTCCGCCACAATTGCGCTGATTCACGCGAATGACATTAAGTCCTTCACGAAACGCCTTCTCCGCGATGCCGCACATGTAGCCCGACTCGCTCGACCCTTCGAGGCCATGAAGCAGGACAATCGTCGAGTGCCGGCGCGGCTCAGTCTGCCAATGGCACTTCGCGAGAACGCGTGAGCCCGGTTCCGTTTCGAATTCGCGTGGCTCTGCGGCGGGCAAAAACGGGAAGCTTCGCCGCCAGAGGGCGCCGGCCATCGTCATTAGATGAGGATTTCGAAGCAGGAATGCAGGCTGAAAATCTTTCACAGTTAAAAATTTACGCTACCGGCAGAAACTGCGCAACCCGGACGAGCAAGGCCCGGCTTGCTTTCCGCTTACCGTGCCCGTAAAATAGCGGGTTACACGATGAAGATTTGTACCGACATTTTCAGCATATGACGGCCCAGCCCTCGCGGCTGGGTTTTTGCGTTTCTGGGGTCAACGGCCTCACAAAGATGAGGAAACGATGATAGACGGAGCTATTCCGGAAGGTCTGACATTCGACGATGTCCTGCTGCTACCCGGAAAATCCTCGGTGCTTCCTGGGCAGGTGGACACGCGCACGTGCCTCTCGCGCAAAATTGCGCTGAATATCCCGGTGGTGGCGGCCGCGATGGACACAGTAACGGGCTCGCGCCTCGCCATCGCCATTGCGCGGCAGGGCGGCCTCGGCTTCGTCCACCGCAACATGCCCGTCGAGCGCCAAATCGAGGAAGTCGACAAAGTGAAGCGCTCGGAGAGCGGCATGATCGTCGATCCCGTGACGATTTCGCCCGAGCTATCCGTGAGGCAAGCGCTCGACATCATGACCAAATACCGCGTCTCGGGCCTCCCTGTCACTCGCGGGTCGCGCCTAGTGGGCATCCTGACGAATCGAGATCTGCGCTTCGAACGCAATCTCGATCAACCCGTCAATGCCGTGATGACGAAAGATCACCTCGTGACGGTTGCCGTCGGAACGACGCTCGACGAAGCAGAACGCCTTCTTCAGCAGCATCGAATCGAGAAACTTCTCGTCGTGGACAACGATTTCAATCTCAAGGGCCTCATCACGGTCAAAGACATTCAGAAGAAGCTCGAGTATCCGATCGCGGCGAAGGACGATCAGGGCCGGCTTCGCGTCGGCGCGGCGGTGGGTTCAACGGGAGATTATCTCGAGCGCGCTGTAGAACTCGCTAAGGTGAAGGTGGATGTACTGGCGATTGATAGCGCGCACGGACACTCCACGCGCGTGATGGATGCGGTGCGCGAACTGAAGCGGCGGCTTCCGGATGTGCAGCTCGTCGCCGGTAACGTCGCAACTGCCGAAGGTGCGCGCGACTTGATTGCCCTCGGAATTGACGGCCTCAAAGTTGGTATCGGGCCGGGCTCGATCTGCACCACGCGCGTCGTCACCGGCGCAGGCGTGCCCCAGATTACGGCCATCGCCGACGCCGCTCGCGCCGCGAAAGACTCTGGAGTGCCGATTACCGCCGACGGCGGCGTGAAGTTTTCGGGCGACATTACGAAGGCGATCGCAGCCGGAGCTTCAGTCGTGATGATTGGGGGCCTATTTGCCGGCACCGAGGAATCACCGGGCGAAACGATCCTCTACCAAGGCCGCACCTACAAATCCTACCGGGGCATGGGCTCTCTTGCGGCGATGGAAGGCGGTTCTGCCGATCGCTACTCTCAGGAAGCGGCCGAGCGAGGCAAATCTGTGCCTGAAGGCATTGAAGGGCAGGTCCCTTACAAAGGACCGCTGTCGGGACTCGTCGACCAGCTCGTCGGCGGCTTGCGCAGCGGCATGGGATATTGCGGCGTCGCGAATCTCAAGGAATTGCAGGAGCGTGGCCGTTTCGTTCGCATCACGTCGGCTGGCCTGCGCGAGAGTCACGTCCACGACGTCATCATCACCCGCGAAGCGCCGAACTACCGGCTGGAATAGTGGAATATCGACTCGCAAATCTCTCGCGTTCTAGCCATGCATCCGCGTACTACTGCGTGGACAACTTCTGATGTCTCCATTCCGCCGTTGGGCGCCTGTTGTCATCTGGGCCGCCGTCATTTTCACATTCTCCACGAGTTGGTTCACATCTGACAATACCGAGGCGATCGTCAAGCCTTTTCTGCATTGGGTCTTTCCGAGCCTGACTCCCGACGCTATCGGTTTCACTCACCACCTCATCCGAAAATGCGGGCACCTGACCGAATATTTTATTTTTGGCTTGCTGGTGCTGCGCACGATTCGAGCCGGACGCCCGGGCATGCGCCTTGCGTGGGCGCTCGCGGCAATCGGCATTGTCGCGGCGTACGCATCTACCGATGAGTTCCACCAGTCGTTGGTGCCCGGACGAACCGCTTCCATTTACGACGTAATGTTGGATACTGCCGGCGGTGCGTTTTCTCAAGTTGCTGCTGCGCTCTTCGCTCTCCGCCATAGCCACCTCGAGCAGCGGGATTCGAACAAAACAGATTAAGGAGAAGCAATGAATCGAATTTTCAGACGCGTCCTCGTGGCCACGGTTGTGCTCGGTGGATTCGCGGTGGGCGCCAGCACAGTCGTTCGCGCTGCCGATTCTCCACTGCGCTACGAGCTGAAGTTTGAGGCGCCCAATACACACCTGATGGACGTCACGGTACACGCGAACGGCCTCGACGGAAAATCGGCAGACTTCGCCATTCCCGACTGGGCTCCGGGCTCTTACTATATTGAAAATTACTGGATGTACGTCCAGGGCTTTCACGCGATGGCTGCGGACGGAAGCGCGCTCAAGTGGCGCAAGACGGACGAGCAGACCTGGCACGTCGATCTCAATCGCTCGACATCCGTCACCGTCTCCTATCAGCTATATGGAAACACGCTCGCCAACAATCACGCACAGTACAATGAGAAGCACGCGTTCATCGGCGGTCCTGCGGTCTGGATGTATCTCGTCAACGGCAAGGAGCGCCCGATAGAGCTATCGATCGCTGTTCCGAGCGGTTGGAAGATCGCAACGGGAATGACGCGCACGGACGAAAATCATTTCACAGCGGCTTCCTACGACTGGTTTGCGGATGCGCCGCTCGAAATCTCCGATTTCAAGGAGCAGACATTCGACTTCGCCGGAACGAAATATCACGTGATTGACCACGACATCGAAGCGGGCAACGACTTCACAAAATTCACCGGCGACGTGCAAAAGATTGTCGAAACGCTCGTCCCAATGTTTGCCACTATCGCCGGAATGCCCCAACAGGAAGCGCCGTTCAAGGATTACTGGTTCCTGTTTCACATCTGGCCGAACTCAGGCGGCGGTCTCGAACATCTAAATTCCACGCAAATCAACTTTCGCGAGGATTGGGATAGCGTGGCGCCGAACGAACGAGGAATGCCGCAATACCAACTGAAGCTATATGTCACAGCGCACGAATTCTTCCATGCCTGGAACGTCAAGCGGATTCGCCCAAGGCCGCTCGGCCCGTTCGATTATTCGCGCCAGGTGCACACGCCGTCGCTCTGGATTTCGGAGGGCCTGACGAGTTATTACGGCAGCCTCGCGCTCGTTCGCGCCGGCCTGATCTCGCCCCAGGAATATCTGGATACGATCGCGAAGCTCATCACAAAGTTCGAACAGGAGCCTGGGCGGAAAGAACGAAGTATCGAAGATACGAGCTGGGACACGTGGTTCGTCCGCAATCCAAACCTGGACACGAATCTCACCAACGAGAATTATTCCTACTACGATGGCGGCCAGATCGTCGGACACCTGCTCGATTTCGCCATCCGCCAGAAAACGAATAACACTAGGTCCCTCGATGACTGGATGCGCCTGATGTACTCGCGCTACGCCCTGCCGAAACCAGGCTTCGAGCCGGACGACGCGATCAAGGCCATTTCGGAAGTCGGCGGCATGGACTTCACCGACTTCTTCCATCGTTACATCAGCGGAAAGGAACCGCTGCCTTACGACACTTATTTCGCTTACGCCGGCATCACAGTTGAGAAAAAAGCGGATGCCACGAAGCCGTGGACGGGATTCAGCACGAGCAAAAGCGACGACGGCCGCGCGAAGATCTCGAACGTGCTTCCCGGAAGCCCGGCGGAAGCGGCAGGTCTTTCGAAGGACGACGTGCTCATCGCGATCGATGACCGATCCATCAGCCCGGATGATTTGAGCAATGCCATCGATCCGCACAAGCCCGGCGATACAGTGAAAATCTCGTTGATCCGCCTGGGCGAGTTGCGCAATATCGATCTCACGCTCGGCTCGAATCCCTATCCGACGTACCACCTCAAACCAGCCGAGAACCCGACGGATTCGCAAAAGCAAATCTACAAAAGCTCGCTTGGGATCAAATAAGATCTGGCCTGGCACCATGAATTTCACGACGCGAGTTCGACCTCAAAAAGAAAAGGCCCGCGCGATTGACTATCACGCGGGCCTTTCTACTTCGATTGTCTTGAGCTTTACGCCTTCGCCTCAGCCTTCTCTTCCGGCTCCTCGACGGCCTGTTCCTTCTTCGGCTTCTTCTCTTTCTTCTTCAACTCCGAGCCGATGAATTCCAGGATCGCGATCTCCGCGCCATCGCCGATTCGCCAGCCCGCTCGGATGATGCGAGTGTAGCCGCCCGCTCGGTCAGCAAATCGCGGCGCGAGATCGGCGAAGAGCTTCTTCGTCGCTCCGGGCGTCTGCAGAAATGCCGCAGCCTGCCGGCGCGCATGAAGTGAATCCCGCTTGCCGAGAGTAATCATCTTCTCGGCGAGCGGGCGAGCCGCCTTTGCGCGCAACACCGTCGTCGTGATCCGCTCCTTCTCAATCAGGTTCGTCACCAGATTGCGAAGCGTCGCGCGGCGATGTGCCGGTTTGCGCCCGAGTTTAAAGCCTGACTTCAGGTGTCTCATGGTCGTCTTCCCCGCCGGTTACAATCCGGCGGTTTCCTCCGGAGGCAGAGGCGCTGTCTGGCTCGGCAATGGCGGCCAGATGATCCGGCCGCGGTCGTCGAACTTCATCCCCAGGCTCAGGCCCATCTTTTGCAGTATTTCTTTGATCTCGTTCAGCGACTTGCGCCCGAAATTTTTCGTCTTCAGCATTTCGGACTCGGTCTTCTGGACGAGCTCCCGGAGGCTCTGGATGTTCGCGTTCTTCAGGCAATTGTAGGAACGGACCGAAAGCTCGAGCTCTTCCACAGATCGGTCGAGGTGCTCGAGTCGCGGATCGTTGTAATTCTCCACCACTTCTTCCGGGAGATCCGGCGATTCCTCGAAATTGATGAAGATGCTCATGTGATCCTTCACCAGCTTCGAAGCGAGGCCGATCGCGTCTTGCGGCGTGATCGCGCCGTTGGTCCACACTTCGAGCGACAGCTTCTCGTAGTCGGTCATCTGTCCGAGGCGCGCGGCTTCGACGGCATAGTTCACCTTGCGCACCGGCGAATGCACCGAGTCAATCGGAATGTAGCCGATAGGCAGGTCTTCGTCGAAGTTGCGGTCGGCGGAAACGTACCCGCGGCCGTTCTTCACGCGCATTTCGAGTTCGAGTTTGCCACCTTCGCTCACAGTTGCAATGTAAACGTTCTTGTCGAGCACGGCGATGTCCGCGTCTTCTTCAATCTTCGAGGAGGTCACCGGGCCGGGCACGTCCACATTGAGCGTGATCGTCTTCGGCTGATCCGAGTTCAACTTCAAAGGCACCTGTTTCAAATTCAAGATGATGTCGGTAGCGTCTTCCACCACTCCAGGAATCGGCGAGAATTCGTGGAGCACACCTTCAATCTTCACGGCGGTGATGGCCGCGCCTTCAATCGAGCTCAGCAAGGCGCGCCGGATGGCGTTGCCAACCGTCGTACCCCAGCCGCGCTCAAAAGGCTGCGCCGAGAATTTTCCGAACTTGTCTGTCAGCGACTCGAGTTCCGCCGCCAGTCGCTTTGGCTTCTGGAAACCTTTCCACATCTTCAACCTTCCTCCCGCCCGCTTAACGCAGGCCAACGCAACAACTGTTTCTACTTACTTGGAATACAATTCGACGATGAGCTGCTCGTTCACCAGCGGCGTCTGCACGTCTTCGCGACGCGGCATCGAAATCACCCGCGCCTTGCAATTCTCGCGGTCAGTTTCGAGCCACGGCATCTGCCCCTGGCTCTGCGCCAGACTGCGCGCCTCGAGCACCATCGGGTTCTGGTGCAGCTTCTCCTTGACCATGATGTCGTCGCCAACGTGCACCAGATAGCTGGGGATATTGACTTTGTGCCCCTTCACGCGAACGTGGCCGTGCAACACGAATTGCCGCGCCTGCGAGCGCGATGACGCCACGCCCATGCGGTAAATCACGTTGTCGAGCCGCCGCTCCAGCATCACGAAGAGATTCGAACCCGTCGGACCCTGGGCGCGCTCCGCCTTCTCGAAATACGTGCGGAACTGGCGCTCGAGCAATCCGTAGGTGCGCTTCATCTTCTGCTTTTCACGCAACTGCACGCCGTAGCCCACCATCTTGGCCCGGCGCGCCTGGCCATGCTGGCCGGGAACGAAATTGCGCTTTTCGATCGCGCACTTCTCGGTAAAACAGCGCAATCCCTTCAGGAAAAGCTTCTGCCCTTCCCGCCGGCACAGCCTGCAAACTGCTTCACGATGTCTTGCCAATTGCCTTTCTCCTTTTCCCTTCCAAAACCGTCAAAAAACATCAAACTCAAAAATCAGACGCGGCGCCGCTTTGGCGGCCGGCAGCCGTTGTGCGGTACCGGCGTGACGTCCTTGATGCCGTTGATGTGCAGCCCGGCTGCGGCCAAAGCGCGAATTGCCGACTCCCGTCCAGCGCCCGGCCCCTTCACTCGCACTTCGACCGACTTCATCCCATATTGATCCCGCGCGATGCCCGCCGCGGACATGGCCGCCTGCTGCGCGGCGTAAGGCGTGCCCTTGCGCGATCCCTTGAAGCCCACGGAGCCGGCCGAAGCCCAGCTCACCGCGCGGCCGTCGGGATCCGTCAACGTCACAATGGTGTTGTTGAACGTCGCCTGAATGCACACGACGCCGTGCGGCACCACGCGCTTTTCCTTCTTCTTGCGAAACTCTTTCTTGCGCTTGGCCGGCTTAGCGCCTGCTTCCGGTGCAGCAGCGGCGTCCTTCGGTTCCTTAGCCACGAGTGTTCTTCTCCTCTATTCCCCGTTCGAATTTCCTGCCGCGAATTACTTGCGCAGCGCGACTTTCTTCTTCGCTGCGACCGCGCCCTTCCGCGGACCCTTCCGCGTGCGTGCGTTGGTGTGCGTTCGCTGCCCGCGCACCGGCAGATTGCGGCGGTGCCGCAACCCGCGATAGCACTGAATCTCGATCAGCCGGCGGATGTTCATCTGCATCTCCTTGCGGAGATCGCCTTCCACGCGGCCCTCGGATTCAATCGCCTGGCGAAGCTTGTTCACTTCTTCTTCGGTCAGGTCCTTCACCTTCTTCGTCTCGTCCACACCGGCTTTCGCGGCTAGCTTCTTCGCGCGAGCCTGTCCGATCCCGTAGATGGCCGTGAGGCCGACCCAGAGTCTCTTATTCGGCGGCAAATCCACGCCTGCGATACGTGCCATATTTCTTCCTCCCTAGCCCTGGCGCTGGCGGTGCTTTGGATTCACGCAGATCACGCGAACCACGCCGCGCCGATGAACCACCTTGCACTTCATGCAAATCTTTTTTACTGAGGCTCGAACCTTCATTGCTTGCTCCGTTCCAATTTACAGTGCTGTTATTTGTAGCGATACACGATGCGGCCGCGCGTCAAATCGTAGGGCGAAAGCTCCACAGCCACGCGGTCGCCCGGAAGGATTCGGATGAAGTTCTTCCGCATCTTGCCGGAAATATGCGCGAGCACCCGGTGCTTGTTCTCGAGTTCGACGCGGAACATCGCGTTCGGCAACGGCTCGATTACCGTGGCCATAACCTCGATGGCGTCTTCTTTTGAATTGCCGTCGTCGCTCTTTTTCTTTTCCGGTAGAGGTCTTTTATTCATGAACTCCAATTTTCCTTCGCATTCGATGCTTCGAAATCTTTCCCGCGCTTACCAGCAGGGCCCGGCCGCTTCGCGCGGCTTCGTCAAAATCCACGGCCCGTTCGCCGTCACGGCCACGGTGTGCTCGAAGTGTGCCGAATCGCTTCCATCCGCCGTTACGGCCGTCCACTTATCGCTCAGGATTCGCACGCCGGGACCGCCCGAATTCACCATCGGCTCGATCGCGAGAACCATCCCTTCCTGCAGCCGGGGTCCGTGTCCGGGTTCGCCGTAGTTCGGCAATTGCGGCTCCTCGTGCATGTGCGTCCCGATGCCGTGGCCCACGAACTCCCGCACAACCGAGTATCCGTTCGACTCAACCCAAGTCTGCACCGCAGCCGAGATATCACTCAGGCGATTCCCCGGCCGAGCCTTTTCAATGGCGTGGTCAAGCGACTCACGCGTCACGCGCAACAGCTTTTCCCGCTCCGGAGCAATCTTTCCGACCGGCACCGTAAACGCCGCATCCGCGTAGTAGCCGTCGAGCTCGACGCCAAAATCCATCGAGAGAATATCGCCCTCTCGCAGCAGCCGCCTGCCCGACGGAATCCCGTGCACGACTTCCTGATTGATCGAAGTGCACAACGATCCCGGATAACCCATGTAACCCTTAAACGCAGGCCGCGCGCCGTGCTCGGCCGTGTACCTCTCCGCGATCTCGTCCAATTCCTTGGTCGTGACACCCGGCTTCACGTTCGTCCGCAGCTCGTGGAGCGCGTTCCAAACGATCTGCCCGGCGCGGTACATCTTTTCGAGTTCGCGTTCGTCCTTACGCACGATTGCCATCGGCGCCATGCCTGGCCAGAATCTCTGACAGCCTCTTACTCACTTCTTCGACGTCCGCCGAACCATCCACTTCGGCGAGATCGCCGGTCGAGCGGTAATAATCAACCAGCGGCTTCGTCTGCCTATCGAAAGCCGCCAATCGGTCCCGAACCACTTCCGCACGGTCGTCCGATCTCTGAATCAGCTCGCCGCCGTCCTTATCGCACCGGCCTTCCACTTTTGGCGGACGCTCGTGGACGTTGTAAACCTCGCCGCCGATGCTGCAAGTTCGCCGCCCGGCGATCCGGTAGACCAGCGTGTCGTGGTCCACCTTAAAATTCACCACCAGCGGCGAGCGAAAATTCCCTCGCTTCAGAATCTCATCAAGCGTCTTCGCCTGCAGCATCGTCCGCGGAAATCCGTCGAACACGAATGAGCTTGCGCAATCGGCCCGCGCAATCCGTTCTTCGACGATGCCCAGCACGATATCGTCTGGGACGAGTTCGCCGCGCTCCATCAGCGGCTTGGCTCTTTGCCCGAGTTCGGTTCCGCGCGCCACATGATCGCGCAGCATCTCTCCCGTCGAAAGATGCGGCACGCCATAAAATTCGGCTAGGCGTCGCGCCTGTGTTCCTTTTCCCGCTCCCGGTGGACCGACAAAAATAATAGCCCGCTTCAAAGCCATCCGCACCGCCGCCAGTCTCGCTAACTACGACGGCCGCGCACTTTGCCTTTGCGCACGAAGCCTTCGTAGTTCCGCATGACAAGTTGCGCTTCCACCTGTTGAACCGTATCCATTGCTACGCCAACGACGATGAGCAGGGAGGTTCCCCCGAAATAGAACGTAACGCCCAAACCTTCGAGAACGAACCGCCACATATGCGCGTCAAACCATTCACCGCCAAGCCAAATCGGCAAGTGCTGCAAGTGAATCCCTGAAATCATCCACTCCGGAATCAGGCAGACGATGGCGAGATACACGCCGCCGACGAAAGTCAGCCGCGTCAGTATGCGATTGATGTGCTCCGAAGTGTTTCGTCCCGGACGAATCCCGGGAATGAACCCTCCGTATTTCCGCATGTTGTCCGCGAGCTCGGTGGGATTAAAAATAATTCCCACATAGAAAAACGCGAAAAATATGATCAGAAAAACGTAAATCAGCGTGTACAGCGGCTCACCCCAGGAAATCATCTTGGCGAACCGGCTGAAAAACGGCGACTTGCTTTGGAAAATTAGCGCCAGCGTCTGCGGAAACGTCAGCAGCGAGCTCGCAAAAATCGGAGGAATCACGCCGCCCGAATTCACGCGCAGCGGCAAATAAGTCATCTGCCCGCCCATCACGCGCCGCCCGACTACCCGCTTCGCATACTGCACAGGGATCCGCCGCTGGCCGCCCTCCACAAAGACAATGAACGCCACCACCGCCAGCATCATTCCCAGCAGCAGAATGATGGCAATGGGCGTAAATGCGCCCCATTGCTGCTGCGTCGCCTTGTCCCACAGATCCTTGATGCCGCGTGGCAATCCCACCACGATGCCCGCGAAAATAATGAGCGACATTCCGTTGCCGATGCCGCGGTCGCTAATCTGTTCGCCGAGCCACATGATGAACGCCGAGCCGGTCGTAAGCGTCAGCATCGTCATCAGAATGAATCGCGGGCCGGGGTGATAGACGAGTGACGCACCGCCAAGCCTCTGGTTCTGCAGCGTCAACGCGATCGTGAACGACTGGAAGCAGCTCAATATGATCGTCAAATAACGCGTATATTGCGTGATCTTGCGCCGGCCGAGCTCGCCTTCCTTCTGCAATCGCTCGAGGTACGGCCAAACGACGACCATCAGCTGCAAGATGATCGACGCCGTGATGTACGGCATGATCCCCAGCGCGAAAATCGTCAACCGGCGAAGATTGCCGCCGCTGAACAAGTCGATGATCCCCAGGACCGAGCCCTGGCCTTGCTGGAATAGCGTCTGCAACAGCTCCGTATTGATGCCCGGCGTCGGAATGAAAGCTCCGAGGCGGTACACACCCAACAACGCCAGCGTAAACAAAACACGTGTGCGCAGGTCAGGCGTGCGGAATATGTTGCGAAACGCCTCGAAAAGCTTCCTCATGAAAGAATCTCTGTTGTCCCTCCGGCCGCAGTGATTTTCTCCTGAGCCGATTTGCTGAATGCGTGCGCCTTCACGGTCAGCGCGACTTTCAAATCGCCGTCGCCAAGAATTTTTATGCCTTTGCGCCGCGCGTGAACCAAACCTTCGAGCGCGAGCTCTTCCGGCCCGATTACCGCGCCCGCCTCAAACGCGTTGAGAGTCTCAACATTTACGATAGACAGATCGCGCGAGAACGGATTCGCAAATCCGCGCTTCGGCATCCGCCGGTGCAGCGGCATCTGCCCGCCTTCAAACCCGCGCCGACGCGAATAGCCGCGCCGCGACTGCTGGCCCTTGTTGCCGGCTCCGGAAGTTTTGCCGAGCTTCGAGCCCATGCCTCGCCCAACGCGCCCGCGGCGGTGCCGCGAGCCCTTCGGCGGTTTCAGATTCGACAGCGTGGGTTTCATCCTCATCCTCTACTTTTGAATTTCCACCAAATGATGCACGCGCGCGATCATTCCGCGAATCGATGGCGTATCTTCCCGCTCGAGCACCTGGTTCATGCGGCGAAAGCCGAGGCCGCGAACCGTCTGCCGCATCGAACGCGGGCAGCCGATAAAGCTGCGCACCCACTTGATTTTCAATGTTCCGGTTGTTTTCTTCGTCATCTTCGCTATCCGTGTCCGCTACGAACTGGCCGCGGCCACTTCTTCGTTTGTCTTGCCGCGAAGTTCAGCCACCTTCGACGCGTTCTTCAGGTGCAATAGGGCGTCGAACGTCGCCTTGATCACGTTGTGCGGGTTCGATGTCCCGATGGACTTCGTAAGCACGTTCTGGATCCCCGCAACCTCCATCACGGCGCGAACCGGGCCACCCGCGATCAGCCCCGTACCTTCCGGCGCCGGCTTCAAGAGCACCTGTCCCGACCCGTAGCGGCCAAGCACTTGATGCGGAATCGTCGAGCCCTTCAGATTCAGTTTCACCATGTTCTTTTTGGCCTGCTCGATCGCCTTGCGGATCGCCATGGGAACTTCTCGCGCCTTGCCCATCCCGAAGCCGGCATGGCCGTGCTGGTCGCCCACCACCACGAGCGCGGAGAAGCTGAGGTTCTTGCCTCCCTTGACGACCTTCGTTACGCGGTTGATGGCCACGACCTGGTCTTTTAAGTTCGCGAGGTTCGTGTCGATGATTCTGCGAACCGAAAGAATGTCTTTGAGTTCTTGTTTCGGCATAGAGTTAGAACTTCAGTCCTGCCTCTCGGGCCGCATCCGCTAATGCCTGAATGCGGCCGTGATATTGATATCCGCCCCGGTCGAAAACCACCTTCTCGACGCCCGCGGCGCGCGCGCGCTCCGCAATTGCCTTGCCCACTGCCTTGGACGCGGCGACATTTCCGCCGCCCTTATTCCCTTTGCGAAACTCGCCATCGAGCGAGCTGGCCGATGCGAGCGTTCGCCCGGCCTGATCGTCAATCACTTGCGCGACTATGTGCCGCGATGACCGGAATACGCACAGCCTTGGACGCTCCGTGCTGCCTGAAATCTTGCGGCGCAGGCGCGAATGCAGCCGCTCGCGATGGGCGCTGCGCGAAAGCCTTTTGACTGGAACTGTAGCCACGCTGGTTCTCCTCGTTCTTGCCGCGAATTATCCGGCGGTCTTTGCCGCGCCGGCCTTCCCAGCCTTCTTCTTCAAGCGCTCACCCGCGATTCGAATTCCCTTTTGCTTGTAAGGGTCGGGCGGACGCAGGTGGCGCAGATTTGCAGCCACTTGTCCCACTTGATTCTTGTCCGCGCCGCTTACGGTCATGTGCGTCTGCTTCTCGACGGCGATCTGAATCCCTTCCGGGATTGGAAACTCCACTGGGTGCGAGAACCCGAGCGAGAGCACCACGTTCTTGCCTTTTACCTCGGCGCGATATCCCACTCCGACGATGTCGAGATCTTTCTTGAAGCCAGTCGTGACGCCGAAAACGGCGTTGGCTACCAGCGCTCGCGCCAGTCCGTGCAGCGCCCGTTGTTCGTCGCTTTCACGCAGCGCCGAGAGGACTCCATCCTTCGTTTCAAAACGGATGCCGTGCGGCACGCGGACCGACATCTTTCCCTTCGGTCCTTGCACGTCGACCGAGTCCGCCTGTAGCTGCACTTTTACTCCCGCGGGCACCGGTATCGGTTTATATCCAATTCGCGACATGGTTCACTCTTCCCGAAAATCTCCTGCTAAGCCGTCTGCCAAATAATGCTGCCAAATATCGTTACCAAACCTCGCACAACAATTCGCCGCCAACGCCGCTCTTGCGCGCGGCATGCCCCGTCATCAGCCCTCGCGGTGTGGACACGATAGCGATGCCCATTCCGCCTACCACGGAACGAATGTCCGACTTCCCGACGTAACGCCGGCAGCCCGGCCGCGATATGCGCTTCAGGTTGGTGATCACGCTGCGCCGGTCGGGCGTATAGCGCAGGAACATGCGTAGGGTCTTTTTCACCTTCGTGTCGTCCACAACCTTGTAGCTCGCGAGATAGCCTTCATCCTTCAAGATCCGCGCGATCTCCACCTTCATCTTCGACGCGGGCAAATCCACGCGCGCGTGCTTGGCATGCGATGCGTTGCGGATGCGCGTCAACATGTCCGCGATAGGGTCTGTTTGCATTCCATCCTTCCTTGATTACCAGCTCGCCTTGACGACGCCGGGAATTTCACCCTTGAGCGCCAGGCCGCGGAAACAAATGCGGCACATCTGAAATTTGCTGAGAGTCCCTCGCGCCCGGCCGCAGATGCGGCAGCGATTGCGGTAGCGAACCTTGAACTTCGGTGTTCGTTTCTGTTTGGCGAATTGACTGTCGCGCGCCATTCGATCTCCTTCGAGCGCTTACGCTCGATTCTTCCCTTACCCCTGTACCCGGAACGGCACGCCGAGCAGCTTCAGCAGCTCGCGGCCTTCCTCGTCGCTGCGGGCCGTCGTCGTGATCGTAACGTTCATGCCCTTGATCTTGTCCACTCGCGTGTAATCGATTTCAGGAAACACTAGCTGGTCCTTCAGCCCCAGCGTGTAATTTCCGCGGCCGTCGAACGAATTCGGCGCAAGTCCCTTGAAGTCGCGCAAGCGTGGCAGCACGATGTTCGCCAGGCGATCGAGAAATTCGTACATTCGCTCGCCGCGCAGCGTGACCATGCAGCCGATCGGCATGCCTTTGCGGATTTTGAAATTTGCGATCGACTTCTTTGCGCGCGTAATCACCGGCTTTTGCCCCGCGATCAACCCGAGCTCCTGCGCCGCCACGTCCAGCAGCTTCACGTTCTGGCTCGCTTCGCCGAGGCCGATGTTCACGGTCACTTTCTTCACTCGCGGCACGGCCATCGAGTTCGGATAGTTGAACCGCTTCGTGAGCGCCGGAACCACGTCTTTGCTGTATCGCTCGTGCATACGGCTATTCATCGCTCTGTCCGCAGCCTCTTTTCTTCTCTAGTTCTCGAACGTTGTCTTGCAGCGCCGGCAAATGCGCGTCTTCGTGCCGTCCGGCAGTGTCGTGTGCCCCGCGCGGGTATGTTTTCCGCAGCCCGGGCAGATCAGCATCACGTTCGACGCCTGCAGCGGCGCTTCTTTGTCGATGATCCCGCCCTTAATATTTTTCTGCGGGTTGGGCCGCGTGTGGCGCTTGATGATGTTCGCGTGCTCCACCGTCACCGTGTTCTTCCACGGATCGACGGAAAGCACCCGCCCCGTCTTGCCCTTGTCCTTGCCGGCCACCACTTTTACGTTGTCGCCGTGCCGGATGCTCATTGTCGTTCTGATTGTTCTGTCTTTCATCGCTACCACACTTCCGGAGCCAGCGAGACGATCTTGGTGAACTTCTTCTCGCGCAGCTCTCTGGCGACTGGCCCGAATACGCGTGTTCCCACAGGCTCGTTCGCGTCGTTGATCAAAACCGCGGCGTTGTCGTCAAAACGAATATACGATCCGTCCTTCCGGCGATGCTCTTTTCGCGTCCTCACCACCACCGCGCGCACTACTTTGCCTTTTTTTACTTGGCTGTCCGGCGCGGCTTCTTTCACCGCCGCCGTGATGACGTCGCCCAAGCCCGCCACCAATCCGGCATCGCCGCCAATCGGCAAAATGCACGTGATCTGGCGCGCGCCCGAATTATCGGCCACCGTCAACCACGTCCTCATCTGAACCATGTTCGTGCTCCCTCAAATACGCCTGGGCGGGCTTTTACGCCACGCGCGTCGAGCGTCCGACAACTTCCACCAAACGCCACCGCTTCAGTTTCGAAAGCGGCCGCGATGCCGCGATTCGTACCGTATCGCCCACCCGCGCTTCGCCGTTTTCGTCATGCGCGTAATACTTTTTCGAAAATCTTATAACGCGGTGATAGAGCGGGTGCGCCACCGCGCGCGTCACCTTCACGACGATGGTCTTCTGCATTTTGGCGCTCGTGACCACGCCGGTTCGTTCCTGGCGCTTGCCTCTGTGTTCGGCCGGGGCTGGTGTCGCGCCCGGCGCCGGTGCCGCTGTCTTCTCGTCCGTCATTTGCTCTTCCTTAGTTCTTGCTTAACGTCCTGCTGGGGTTCCCGCTTGAGTTCTTGCTGGCGCAGCAGCGTCTTCACTCGCGCCAGTTCTTTGCGCGCCTCGCGCAATCGCTTGAGACCTTCCGATTGTCCCGTGGTCAATTGGAAGCGCAGCCGGAAAATCTGTTCGCCCAATTCCTGCTGCTGCGTTTCCAGTTCGTTCGCACTCATCTGGTTGAATTTCTCCGCTCGCCGCGCCATTAAATTCCTCCCGCTCGCGACACGAATCGAGTGCGGATCGGCAATTTGTGCGAAGCGAACTTCATGGCTTCCGTCGCCGAAGCAAGGTCCACGCCAGCCATCTCGAACATGATCCGGCCCGGCTTTACCACCGCAACCCAATGGTCCGGTGGCCCTTTGCCCTTTCCCATTCGAGTTTCGGCCGGCTTCTTGGTGAACGGCTTGTCGGGAAATATGCGAATCCAAAGCTTGCCGCCGCGCTTGATGAACCGCGTGATCGCCACGCGCGCCGCCTCGATTTGGCGGTCGGTGATCCACGCCGGCTCAAGCGCCTTCAGCCCGTACTCGCCGAAAGCCAGCGACCCTCCGCGCCACGCTTTGCCGGTGCGCCGGCCGCGCTGCTGCTTCCTGTATTTAACTTTTTTCGGCATCAACATGATGATTTTTGCCCTATCGTTCCGCTTGCGCGCCCGTTACGCTTCGACCGCGCTGGCCGCAGCAGACTGCGCCTTGCGGCGCGGAATATTTTCACCCTGGTAAATCCAGCACTTCACACCAATCAAGCCGTACGTCGTCTGCGCCTCGGCCGTGCCGTAATCAATGTCGGCGCGCAGCGTCTGCAACGGCAGTCGCCCCTGTAGGTACCACTCTTTTCGCGCGATTTCTGCGCCGTTCAATCGTCCCGCGACGCGGACCTTGATTCCCTTGCATCCGAATCGCAGCGCTGAATCGACCGACTTCCTCATCGCTCGCCGGAAGGCCACGCGCTTTTCCAGTTGCAGCGCAATCGATTCCGCCACCAGCGTGGCGTCAAGTTCCGGGCGGTGCACCTCCTGAATGTCGATGTGCACTTCGCGCTTGGTCCGCTTCTGCACTTCCTGCTTCAGCTTGTCGATTTCCGAGCCCTTCCGGCCGATGATGATTCCCGGCCGCGCCGTATAAATGCGGATGACCAGCTTGTTCGCCGCGCGCTCGATGTCAATTCCGCTTACGCCCGCCGACCGCAGCTTTTCCTTCAGTTGCTTGCGCAGCGCAACGTCTTCATGCAGCAAGTCCGCATAGTCGCGCTTCGCAAACCAGCGCGACTTCCACGACTTGTTGTAGCCCAGCCGGAATCCGTACGGATGTGTCTTCTGCCCCACTCTCGCCTCCTACTTCTTGTCCTTCTTTTTCTTTTTGGTTTGCACCGGCCGTTGGCGTTGCGCGAGGGCCTTGCGCGCCTTGCGAATCGTGCCCTTTACGCCCTTCGACGCTTCCGCTTCCGCCGCAGCCGATGCCGCACGTGTTGCGGCGGCCTTGTGATGCTCGGCCACTTCCACGACGATGTGGCTCGTCCGCTTCTGGTAACGGAACGCCCGGCCCATCGGCGCGGGACGAATTCTTTTCCACCGCGGGCCTTCGTTCACGAAACATGCCGACACGAAAAGCGAATCCACGTCGAGCGTGTCGCCGGCATCCTCGGCCTTGCGCTCGGCGTTTGCGATCGCGCTGCGCAATACCTTCTCTACTTCCCGCGCCACGCGCTTTTTCGTGAACTGCAGCGTTTGCAGCGCATTTTCCGCGCGGTGTCCGCGGATCAGATCGATCACGAGGCGCGCCTTTTGCGGCGAGACGCGCACGAACCGCGCTTTCGCGATGGCTTCAATTGCTGCCGGTCCTTGATGAACCGAACCTTGATGAATCTCATTCGCCATTTCTTGTCTCTTTTCCTAACTTCCCGTGCTAACTCTTGGGCGCGGGAGTTCCGCCGCCCGATGCTGGCGCTGCGCCGCCCGATGGAGCTGCAGCCGGCACTCCTGATGCCGCGGCAGCCCTTTCGAGCGCCGCTTTCACCGCGTGCCCTTTGAACGTGCGCGTTGGCGCAAATTCGCCAAGCTTGTGTCCGACCATCTGCTCGGTGATATACACCGGGATGAATTTCCTCCCGTTGTGCACCGCGATGGTGTGGCCGACCAGTTCGGGAAGAATCGTCGAGCGCCGCGACCACGTTTTTATAACTTTCTTCTCGTTCCGAGTGTTCAGCCCTTCCACCTTCAAGCGCAGGTGGTCGTCAATAAACGGGCCCTTCTTCAGCGAGCGTGGCATGCCGTCTCCGTTACTCTTCGTTACTCTTCGTTACTCGTCGTTATTCTTCCACCCGGCGCAATTTCACCCACTGCGCCCGGCGCATTTTTCGAAATCCGCGGACAGGTCCCGGAACGCGATGTGAGATCGTGCAGAACGGGCAAACAAACCGCGTTCCCTGAGCGTTCGGAATTTTGTCCACAATCACGCCCCAACCCGCGCGGCACAGGCGGAAAAGCACCTGCGGCGCCGGTCCGAGCTTCGACGAAATCTTTGCGGCTGGCTTCGCTACCGCTTTCACCGGCCGGCGATGCGCGACGCTCGCCTTGCGCGTGCGCGCGGTCCGGCGTGTTCCTCTACGGCTTATCCTCGTGGCTGTCATCTCTCTCTCGATTCCCCGCCGCGCCGGCATCATTTCTCCTGCTCCTGCTTCTGCTGCTCTTGATACTACGGCTTGCGCCGTTCAACGATCATCTTGCTTCCGCCGCGCTTTCGGCGCGTCTTCGCGCCCAGCGTGGGAAAGCCCCACGGCGTCTGCGGGTGATTGCCCTTCACGCGGCCTTCGCCGCCGCCGTGAGGGTGATCAACCGGGTTCATAGCCACGCCGCGTACAGTCGGGCGAATGCCCAGCCATCGCGACTTTCCGGCTTTGCCGTAGGTGATGTTTTCATGGTCGAGGTTGCCAATCTGTCCAACCGTGGCCATGCAATTCACGTGAAACTTGCGCGTCTCGCCCGAAGGCAGCTTGATCAACGCGATGTCGCCTTCCTTGCTCAGAAGCTGTGCCGCGCCGCCTGCCGAACGCACTACCTGACCGCCCTTGCCGGGTGACAGCTCCAGGTTGTGCATCATCGTGCCGGGAGGAATGTTCCGCAGCGGCAACGCATTGCCCGGAAGAATGTCGGCGCCTTCGCCGTTCTGCACCGTCATTCCCACTTCAAGCCCCACGGGATGCAAAATGTAACGCTTCTCGCCGTCCGCGTAGTGCAACAACGCAATTCGCGCCGAGCGGTTTGGGTCGTATTCAATGGCCGCAACCTTCGCTGGCACGCCGATTTTGTCGCGGCGGAAATCAATCTTGCGGTACTTCCGCATGTGCCCGCCGCCGCGGTGCCAGATGGTGACTTCGCCGTGGTTGTTTCGTCCGCCCGTACGCTTCTGAACTTCCACCAGCGACTTTTCCGGTTCCTGCTTGGTGATGTCGCTTCTGTCCGTGAGCGTCAGGAAGCGCCGCGAAGGCGTGTACGGTTTGAAAGTTTTCAGTGCCATCGTTCCCTCTTGCCTGCTCTTCGATCCCGATGTTTCAGATTCCCGGAAATCTCAGTTGAAAGAGCCGCGCATCCGATTTTCAATGATTCGTAGGTTCTACGGCGCTCTACAGATTCTCCGCGTACTCGATCATCTTTTCGCCCGGTGCGAGCTTCACGTACGCTTTCTTCCAATCGCGCCGGTAGCCTTCTGCGCGGCCGCGACGCCGAAATTTTCCGTGAAACATCGCCGTGCGCACGGCGGCAACTTTCACCTTGAACACGGTTTGCACGGCTTCCTTGATTTCTGTCTTGGTCGCATCTGACGCGACTTCAAAAACCACCGTGTGCTGCGTCTCCTTCACCCCGAGACCCTTCTCGGTGATGATAGGCCGCCGAATCACTTGAAACGCCCGGGTGGTCATCGCTTATTCCTTCTTGCCTTTTGGCTTTGCCGTCTTCTTCGGCTTGGCCGCGGCCTTGTGCGCTTTATGCGCTTTGGGCGCCGCTTTTTTCGCGTGAGGCTTAGCGGGCTTATGCGCCGGCTTTGCATGCGCGGCTTCTGGCGCGGCAGGCGCGGCTTCAATCTGTACCGGCGCGGCTGCCGCGTCACCTGACTTGTTCACGCGCAGCGAGCGGCTCAGCTTCTCCGCTGCCGGCCGCGACAATAGCAATCGCTCGTGCCGCAGCAGTTCGTAGGGCTCGAGCGCCGTCGTCGCTACCAGCGTCACGCCATGCAAATTCCGGCTGGCGCGTTCGAGATTGACGTTCTCGCCCGTATCGACGAGCAGCATCGTCTGGCTCGCGTCATCGAGCTTCGTCAGTTGTTCGCGGAACAGCTTCGACCGGTGCGACTCGAGCGTCCAGCCTTCTACAACCGTCAGCTTCTGGTCGGCCAGTTTTGCCGACAGTGCCGAACGCAACGCCCCGGCATGCATTTGACGCGGCACTACGTAATCGTAGCTTCGCGGTACCGGTCCGTGGACCGTGCCGCCCTTGCGCCAAAGAGGCGAACGTATCGAGCCGATTCGCGCGCGCCCCGTGCCCTTCTGCCGCCACAGCTTGCGTCCCGCGCCGCTTACTTCGCCTTTCGGTTTCGTCTTGTGCGTGCCCGCGCGCCGCGCGTTCAGGTAATGCCGCGCCGTCTCGTGCAGCAAATGCGGATTGACCCTCGCGGCAAACACTTCGTCGGAAAGCTCGACTTGTCCGACCGTTTCTCCGTCCAGGTTTATTACGTCCACGACTGGCATATTCTTCTCGCTATTTTCCGTGCTTCGCTTTGCGAATCACGATGTAGGCGCCGCTTGGTCCCGGCACTGCGCCGCGCACCAGCAACAAATTTTCTTCGGAATCTACTTTCACCACTTTCAAATTCTTCGATGTCTGCCGCGCGTTGCCCATGTGTCCGGGGAAATGCTGTCCCGGCCAAACGCGTGACGGGAACGAGCTGCCGCCGATGCCGCCCGGCGCGCGATGGAACATCGAGCCGTGCGTCGCGTCGCCGCCGCGATAGTGCCAGCGCTTGACGCCGCCCGCGAAGCCTTTGCCCTTGCTCACGCCCGTAACATCCACATACTCACCCGCGGCAAATGCATCCACCAGTACTCGATCGCCTGGCTTGGTCTCATCGTTCGAGACTTCGAGGCGCACCTCGCGCACGAATCGCATTGGCGCAACGTTCGACTTCTTGAAATGTCCGGTCATGGCCTTGGTCAATCGCTGCGGCTTGATGAATTCCACAAGGCCCAACTGCACGGCATCGTAGCCGTCGGTTTCCTTGTTTCGCCGCTGCACCACGACGCATGGACCCGCCTGAAGAACGGTGCATGGCACCGACGAACCGTCCGGCTCGAAATACTGCGTCATCCCCAGTTTGATTCCCAAAATTCCGTTGACTGCCATCGTCGTCGCTCTTCCCCGTTACTTCGTAGTGTGTTCGCGGCCGAAGGCCTTGATCTCGACGTCCACGCCCGGCGGCAGGTCTAGCTTCATCAGCGCGTCCACCGTGTCTGGCGTTGGCTCGAGAATATCGATGAGCCGCTTGTGCGTCCGCATCTCAAACTGCTCGCGCGATTTCTTGTCCACGTGCGGCGAGCGCAGCACGGTCCAGCGGTTGATCACCGTCGGCAGTGGAATCGGTCCTGCCACATCCGCGCCCGTGCGCTTGGCTGTGTCCACAATTTCCTTGGTGGACTGATCGAGAACGCGGTGATCGTAAGCCTTCAGGCGAATCCGAATTTTTTCTCCGTTGGCCATGGCTACTCGACGATCTCGGTTACCGCGCCTGCTCCGACCGTGTGGCCGCCTTCGCGAATCGCGAAGCGCAGCCCCTTCTCCAGCGCCACTGGCGTGATCAACGCCACTTCCATCGTCACGTTGTCTCCCG
>Ga0302325_10002477_pt1 | contig 44824 bp, 43 predicted proteins | sample Palsa_T0_2_FD_201948 | JGI IMG/M metagenome (GOLD analysis project Ga0302325, IMG submission 201948) | Peat permafrost microbial communities from Stordalen Mire near Abisko, Sweden - Palsa_T0_2 | ecosystem: Environmental > Terrestrial > Soil > Palsa > Peat permafrost | place: Sweden: Abisko... | reverse complement strand
GAAGTCGCTCTACGAGGCCACCGGCGACCTGCCCGCCTGCCGGGGTTGCGGCGGGATCGTGAAGACCGCGACCATCTCGTTCGGCCAGCAGATGCCGCCGGGGCCGATGGCGCGGGCGGAGGCCGAGACCCTGGCCTGCGACCTCTTCCTGGTGCTGGGCTCGTCGCTGGTGGTGTTCCCGGCCGCCGGCTTCCCGCAACTGGCCAAGCAGAACGGCGCGCGCCTGGCCATCCTCAACCGCGAGCCCACCGACCAGGACCCCAGCGCCGACCTCGTCCTGCACGACGAGATCGGCCCGGTGATGACGACCGTCGCGCCGGCGAACTGAGGCGGCGCTACATGCCCGCGTCGCGGACCACGAAGTCGGCGGCGACCGCGCCGGCGCGCTGGAATTGCAACACGATCCTCACGTGCTGGCCGGCCCTGAGCGGCGCCTTCAGGCCGGTCAGCATCAGGTGGGCGCCGTTCGGGGTGAGGCTCACGCTCGCCGACGCGCCGATCGGCAGGCCGGCGGGCAGCGGCCGCATCCGCATGACGCCGCCGGCCATCGACGTCTGGTGCGGCGCGACGCTGGCCGCCGCGCCCGAGTAGGCCCCGGTCAGCCGGTCGGAGCTGATGGCGTGGTTGGTGAGGGTGGCGTAGCCGGCGGCGGTGGGCGCGCCGGGCGGCGGGGTGCGGATCCAGGCGTCCCTGACCTCGATCGTCGCCGCGGCGGCGACGCCGGCGGCGGCGAGGACGAGGCTGGCGACGGCGGCGAACAGGACTGGGCGCATGACACTTAAGGACTCCAAAGGCGCGCGGGGCACGGCGTCTCGCGCGCGGCGGCGGCGGCGTCAACCCTCGCCGGCGCCGTCGATGAGGTCTCGCAGATAGTCGACGTGGCGCTCGAACGCGCGTCGCCCGGCGGGCGTGACCGAGACCCGGGTGCGCGGCTTGCGGTCGACGAAATCCTTCTCGACCGCGACATAGCCGGCGTTCTCCAGGGTGGCGATGTGGGCGCCCAGGTTGCCGTCGGTGGCCTTCAGCAGTCCCTTCAGGCGGGTGAACTCCAGCTTCTCGCCCTTGGGCAGGGTGTTGAGCGTCGCCATGATGCGCAGGCGCAGCGACTGGTGGATGATCTCGTCCGGTCCCACGGCTCAGAGCTTCCGCAGCCAGAGGCCGCCCAGCACCAGCGCGCCGCCGCCGGCCACGCCCATGAACGTCAGGTATCCGCCCCAGAGCGGCAGCGCATAGAAGGCGAACAGCGTCAGCGCGGTCAGCAGCGCGCCCAGCACGACCAGCCGCCAGCCCCGCCAGAGGCCCTGCACGATGTAGGCGAAGCCGAAGAAAAGGCCGAAGACCGAGTGGTCCCGCTTGGCGTCCACCGGCTCGATCGCGAAGGTCAGGATGACCAGAAACAGCATGATGGTCCCGGCGGTCGCCATCGGCCGCCAGTCGCGGCGCCCGCCCGTGGCATAGGGCGAGCGCCGCCGCTGGGCGAAGGCGTAGGCGATGGAGGCGGCGGTGAAGACGGTCGAGGTCGCCGGCCAGATCCAGCCGCCGAGGCGCGGCGCGATCTCGGTGCCGACGTCGCCGACCATCCAGGCCAACCCCCACAGGACCAGGTAGGGCCAGGCGTAGCTGTAGGTGATCGCCTCGCGCAGCCGTCCCCGGGCGCCTTCGATCTCGCCCAGCGCCTGGCTGGCGTCTTCCTTGGTGATGGTCACGGCGTCGCTCCTCTGGCAAATGATAGATAACTCTATGATGCAGAGTTCTCTAATCGTCAAGCCGCGGGCTTGTGAAGGTGACGAGTCAGGCCAGCGCCCAGGCCTGGCGCGCGGCCTCGATGCGGCCGAGCTTGGCTTCGAACGGCGTCCAGTCGTCGCGCTCGGCAATGGCGGCCCACAGCGCCTCGATCTCGTCGTAGAGCAGCTCTTCGGGCTCGGCCGCGGCGAAATAGGGCGCGGCGAGGCGCTCCGGCCGGTCCATCTGGTAGGGCGCGAGGCGCGCGCGGAACTCGCCGAACGCCTCGCCGCCATAGAGCGCGGCGCGGGGTCCGCCCAGCGCCCGGGCTTCTGAGGCCAGGCCGCCGAACCAGTCGAAGAAGAACGGCTCCCAGCGCAGCGCCGCGCCGCCCTCGGCCAGGGCGCGGAAGGCGGCGTTGACGAGGTCCACGTCCGCGTCGAACCCCTGCGGCGCCAGGCCCAGCCGCCGCAGCATCGCCGCGGCGAGCGCGGCGCGGTAGGCGGCCGAGAAGCCGTTCAGGGCTTCGACCAGCGGGTCGGCGTCCGTCACCATCGTCAGGGCGCCGGCGAGCTGGCGCAGGTTCCAGAACACCGCCTCGGGCTGGCGGCCGAACGCATAGAGACCGTTCTCGTCGAAATAGGCGGCGGTGAAGTTGGGATCGTTGCGCGGCAGGAAGCGGTAGGGGCCGTAGTCGAAGCTCTCGCCGGTCAGGTTCATGTTGTCGGTGTTGAGCACGCCGTGCACGAAGCCGGCCGCCATCCAGCGGCCGACCAGTTCGGCCGAGCGCGCCAGCACCGCCTGGAACAGCGCCAGCGCCTTGTCCGGCGCGTTGCCGAGGCCGGGGTAGTAGGTCGCCACCGAATAGTCGACCAGCTCGCCGATCAGGTCGGTGCGGTCGAAGAAGGCGTGGCGCTGGAAGGTGCCGAACCGGATGTGGCTGTGCGAGAGCCGGGTCAGCACCGCCGAGCGGGTCGGGCTGGGCTCGTCGTTGCGCTGCAGCTGCTCGCCGGTCTCGATCAGGGAGAAGCTGCGCGAGGTCGGCACGCCCAGCGCCTCGAGCATCGCGGTCGCCAGCACCTCGCGCACGCCGCCCTTCAGCGTCAGTCGCCCGTCGCCGAAGCGCGAATAGGGCGTCTGCCCCGAGCCCTTGGTGCCGAGGTCGAGCAGGCGGCCGGTTCCGGCTTCGCGCAGCTGAGCGAACAGGAAGCCGCGCCCGTCGCCGATCTCAGGATTGTAGGAGCGGAACTGGTGGCCGTGGTAGCGCAGCGCCAGCGGCTCCGGCAGGTTGCCCGGCAGCGGCTCGAAGCGGCCGAAATGCGCCAGCCACTCGGCGTCGGTCAGGCTGTCGAGCCCGACCGTGGCCGCCGCGCGGTCGTTGCGGAAGCGCAGGATGGTCGCCGGAAAAACCGCCGCCTTCACCGGGTCGGCGAACTCGGGCCCGAGTTTGGGGAACTGCGGATCGGGCTGATAGGTCGGCGTGAGGGGCATGGCGGCCAGATGCGACCGCGCGCCGTTCGCCGCAAGGGCGCATTCCGCTTCACCGCCGCCGCGTGTTAACCGGGGCGCATGCGCCGCCTGACGCTGGACTATCTGAAGACCGAATCCGGCTCGGGCCTGGTGCTGGCCGCGGCGGCGCTGGCGGCCGTCGGCGTCGCCAACTCGCGGCTCGGCGGCGACTACTTCGCCCTGCTCGCCCTGCCCATCCCGCTGCGGATCGGCAACCTCAGCGAAACCCTCAGCCTCGCCGGCTGGGTGCGGGTGCTGCTGATGCCGGTGTTTTTCTTCGTGCTCGGCATGGAGCTGAAGTTCGAGCTGTTGCGAGGCGAGCTCTCCAATCCCCGCCGTCTGGCGCTGCCGGCGGCTGCGGCGGCCGGCGGCCTGTTGCTGCCGGCGGCGATCTATGTGGCCCTCAACCGCGACGACCCGTCAGGCTGGGCGATCGGCTGCGCCACCGATGGCGCCGCGGCGTTGACTGCGTTCAGCATCGCCGGCCAGCGCCTCGCCCACTCCCTGCGCGTGCTGCTGATGAGCGTCGCCCTCGTCGGCAACCTCGCCGCCACGGTGCTGACCGCAATCCTGGACGACGGCACGCTGCGCGACTCGATGCTGATCGGGGCGGCGGTGGTGCTGGCGCTGCTGACCCTGCTGGCGCGCTGGCGCAAGGCGCCGTTCCTGTTCTACGCCGCCGGCTTCGCCTTGGTCTGGGGCTTCGTGCTGAAGTCGGGGCTGGATACGGCGCTGGCCGGCATCGCCTGCGCCTTGGTCGTTCCGATCGGCGCGCGGCGGCTCGGGCAGGACAGCATGGTGCGCTACTTCATGGAAAGCCTGCACGGCTATGTCGCCTTCGCGGTGCGGCCGCTGTTCGTCTTCACCGTGGTCGGCGTCGCCTATCGCGACCTGCGGCTGGCCGATCTTGGCCAGGCGGCGCCGCTCGGCGTGATGCTGGCGCTGGCCGTTGGCAAGCCGCTGGGCGTCTTCACCGCCTGCGCGGCGGCGATCGGGCTGAAGCTGGCGCGGCGGCCGACCGGCGCGAAATGGATCGAGCTCCTGGGCGTGGCCCTGCTCTGCGGCGCGGGGGGCACGGTCAGCTACTATGTCGCTAGCATGGGCGGCGGTGCGTCGGCCGCGGTCGCCACCGCCGTCGCCGGGGGCTGGCTGCTGGCGACGGCGCAACGGGAGCGAGGCGAGACTGCCGCCTGATCCGCTTCAGTGACCAGACATAAGCAGGGCGGGTAGCTGCGAGAGCCGCCCGCCCTTAGCCCCCCCTCAAGGGGGAAGGGAACTGAGTGTTACTCGGCCGCCTGCTTCGGCGTGTAGCCGAGCATGGCCTTGGTTTCGAGGTACTCGTGGAAGCCGTAGTCGCCCCATTCGCGCCCATTGCCGCTCATCTTGTAGCCGCCGAACGGCGCCGTCGGATCCATGCCGCCGCCGCCGTTGATCGAGACCTGGCCGGCGCGGAGCTGCGCGGCCACGTCGTGGATCTTCTTCGGGTCGGTGCCCGAGATGTAGGCCGCGAGGCCGTACTCGGTGTCGTTGCCGATCTTCACCGCCTCGTCGACCGACTTGTAGCCCATGATCGAAACCACCGGACCGAAGATCTCTTCCTTGGCGATGGTCATGTCGTTGGTGACGTTAGCGAACACGGTCGGCTTCACATAGAAGCCCTTGTCGAGGCCTTCCGGACGATCCGGGCCGCCGGTGACGAGGGTGGCGCCCTCGGCGATGCCGGCCTTAATCAGGCGCTGGATCTTCTCCCACTGGGTCTTGTTGACCACCGGACCGATGGTGGCGTTGCCGTTCGGATCGCCGACGGTGATCTGCTCGGCGGCTTCCTTGGCGATGACGATGGCCTCGTCCATCTTGCCCGCCGGCACCAGCATGCGGGTCGGCGCGTTGCAGGACTGACCGGAGTTGTTCATCACCGAGGCGACGCCGCCGCCGACGGCGGTCTTCATGTTGGCGTCCTCGAGGATGATGTTCGGGCTCTTGCCGCCCAGCTCCTGGGCGACGCGCTTGACCGTGGCCGCCGCGTTGCGCGCCACTTCGACGCCGGCGCGAGTCGAGCCGGTGAACGATACCATGTCGATCCCCGGGTGCCCGGAGATCGCCGCGCCCACTACCGGGCCGGTGCCGTTGACCATGTTGAAGACGCCGGCCGGCACGCCCGCCGCGTCCATGATCTCGCACCAGATGTAGGCGCTGAACGGCGCCTCTTCCGACGGCTTCAGCACCATGGTGCAGCCGGTGGCCAGCGCCGGCACGACCTTGCAGGCGATCTGGTTGATCGGCCAGTTCCAGGGCGTGATCAGGCCGCAGACGCCGATCGGCTCCTTGACCAGCCGGGTCGTGCCACGGTCTTCCTCGAACTTGAAGGTCTTTAGCACTTCGATGCCGGTGGAGATGTGCACCATGCCGATCGGCGCCTGGGCGCGCTGCGCCAGGCTGGCCGGGGCGCCCATTTCCTCGGTGATGGCGTTGGCGGTGTCGCCGAAGCGCTTCTGGTACTCGGCCAGCACGCGCTGCAGCAGCTCGATGCGCTCCTCGCGGCTGGTCTTGGAATAGGTCTCGAACGCCTTCTTCGCCGCGGCGACGGCCTTGTCGACGTCGGCGGCCGAGCCGGCCGAGATGTGGCCGCAGACTTCCTCGGTGGCGGGATTGATCACATCGAGGCTCTTGGGGGTGACCGGGTCGACCCACTTACCGTCGATGTAGAATTTCATGTATTCGCGCATGCCGTGCTCCTTGGCCTCGTCCCACCCGAGCCCCACCGGTTATCCACAGGGGTCTCGCAAGCTGCGCATATTAGTGATCGCGGTTCAGACTGGAAGGGGAGTCGCGCGAGATTCGCGAATCACCAGTGCGGCGAGGCCTCCGCGCCGCCCAGCGCTTCGGCGATCCGCCGGCCACTGCCGGGGCTGATATCGTGCGGCAGCTTGTCCACGGCGAACCAGCCGACCGCCCTGATCTCGCCCTGCTGGCTCGCTGTGCAAGGCTCCCAGTTGTCGACGCGGTAGACCAGCACATGATCGCCGCGGAAGACGCGGTGATTGGCGTGGACGCCCACCAGCCGCGGCCGGCCGATCACCTTGACCCCGGCTTCCTCCTGCAGTTCGCGGATCACCGCCGTCTCGGTGGTCTCGCCCCGTTCGACCCCGCCGCCCGGAAGGTACCATCCGCGCATGTAGGTGTGCTCGACCAACAGCACCTCGCCGGCCTCGTTCAGCACCAGTCCGCGCACGCCCAGCGTCACGCCGCGGAACAGGCGCGAGTGGACCTGATAGAGTGGCCACGCGAGAGGTTGGAGCATTCGCCGCCAGGGCATGGCCGCCTCCTACGCCGGTTCGCCGCTCAGGCGAAGCGCCGGGCGGCTTGACGCCGCGCCCGCAACGCGTGATCTCCCCATCTTGAAATCTCAAGGAGACCCTATGGGCTGGTACGCCATCATTCTCATCGTGGGCTTCGTCGTCGCCACCGGCGTGCTGAACCGCATCGAGTTCGGCCGCTTCGACTGATGCGCGACCGCGGCTGGGCGCTCGTCACCGGCGCGGCCAGGCGGATCGGACGGACGCTGGCGTTGACCGCCGCGCGTGCTGGCTACGACGTCGTCGTCCACCACCGCCGGTCCCCCGAGGACGCCGCCGAGACGATCCGCCAGATCGAGGCGCTCGGCCGCCAGGCGCGGGCGTTGGCCGCCGATCTCGCCAGCGACAGCTTCGAGCAATTCGTCGGCGCCGCGCCCGGCCCGCTCACTCTGTTGGTCAACAGCGCGTCGCTGTTCGAGGACGACCGCATCCAGAACGTCACGCCGCTGAGCTGGGATGCGGCCCTGGCCACCAACCTGCGCGCCCCGGTGTTGCTGAGCCAGGCCTTCGCCGCCGCCCTGCCGGCGGACCGGCAAGGCCTGATCGTCAACATCATCGACCAGCGGGTGCTGCGCCCGACGCCGCAGTTCTTCAGCTATGCGGTCGGCAAGGCCGCGCTCTGGACCGCGACCCAGATGATGGCGCAGGGGCTTGGGCCACGCATCCGCGTCAACGCCATCGCACCCGGCCCCACCCTGCCCTCGATCCATCAGTCGCAGTCCGCGTTCGACGCCGAAACTGCAGCCGTGATCCTGGGCCATGGCGCGACGCCGGACGAGATCGGCCAGGCGCTGGCCTACCTCATTGACGCTCCCTCGGTGACGGGCCAGATGATCGCCGTCGACGGCGGCCAGCACCTTTCCTGGCGCACCCCCGACATCATCGACCCCTGAAGGAGGCCGCCCGCCATGCCTCTGCCGCAGTCGACCCCTGACGAGACGCCGGGCGCCTCGCGCATCGTCATCACCAAGGTGTTCGTCCGTGGGCTGACGGTCGAGGCGCAGATCGGGGTCTACAAGCACGAGAAGGGCCGCGCCCAGCGGCTGGTGGTCGACGTCGAATTGGACGTCGCGGTGACCAACTGGAACGACCTCTCCGAGACGGTCAACTACGAGATCATCGCCGCCAAGGCGCGCAAGGTCGCCGCTGAGGGCCACCGCGGCCTGGTCGAGACCTTCGCCCACCACCTCGCCGACGCCTGCCTGGAAGAACCGAAGGTCACCCGGGCGCGCATCCGGGTCGAAAAGCCGTCGGCGCTGCAACCGGACGCCGCGGCCGCCGGCGTCGAAATCACGGCGGTGCGGGGATAGCGCTGTCCCAATGCGCGAGGGACAGTTCTTCTGCCAGCCAGGTGTTTCAGGTGAAACCGCAGATCACCGCAGATTACGGTTCCCGCCCCCTGCTGCGCGCCTTGCGACGCCGGCGCGCCGGCCAAGATTTCGAGCAACCTGACGATGTCAAAGACCCTGCCGCGCGAACACAGCGACGCCAGCCCTTCACGCCGGGGATTCCCCGTCAAGCCGGCAGCTTACCCGAGGCCGAATGCGCCTCGGTTGCGGGACCTGGCGGGGATCTGCCGACAAGCGGACGCTCCGAACAGCTGCCCAGGCGCGTTAGCGTATCTGGTTGAGGAAGCGGCCGAGCCTGGGATCGTCGCAGAGGGCGACGTTGAAGCGCATCCAGGCCGAGGCCTCGAGGTTCGGCCGAAATACATCGCCGACACCCAGGATCACACCTTGGTCGCGCGCTCGCTCGGCAAGCTCCTTCGAGCTTTCGATGCCCGGGAACCGCGCCCAAAGGAAGTTCGCGCCTCGCGGCTCGACAAACACCTCCATGCCGGCGCCGCGCAACAGCGGCAACGCCAGAGAGCGGGCTTCCGCGATGCGCGCCCGCACGCGCTTGAGAAAGCGCCCATAATGCCCGTCGATCAGCAGACGGCAGACCAGCTTCTCCGCGAAGGGTGACGTTGAAATGGCTGTCAGGACTTTGACATTGGCCAGGCTGTCGATCCGCGCCTTGCTAGCGGCGACGAAGCCTACTCGAACGCTTCCCGAAAGGGTCTTGGAAAAGCTGCGGACATAGATGACTCGCTCAAGCTGATCGAGTGTCGCTAACCGCGGGCCGGGCGATGGATCCAGATCGGCGTAAGTGTCATCCTCGACCAGCGTGAGGTCGAGGTCCTTGGCGGCCTCCAACAGCCGGTGCGCCACCGCGGGCGCCGTATCCGATCCGGTGGGATTCTGCATTGCGGATTGTGTGAAGAAGACGCGGGCGCCGTGCAGGGTCGCGAGGTGGCGCAAGGCCTCGATGTCCGGGCCATCGACACGCCGGGGCACGCCGATCAGGCGCGCGCCGTAGAAGCGCAGGAAGCCGAACAAATTGTAATAGCCGGGGTCTTCCACCAAGACCGGATCGCCGGGCCGGATCAAAGTACGTACGACCAGATCGAACGCGTGACTGGAGCCGTTCGTGGTGAGAATCTGATCGAGGCTGGCCTCGACGCCGATCGCCGCGAGTAGCGTCTGCAGTTCCTGCCGCAGCGGCGGATAGCCGAGCGGCCGCCCATATCGCACCAGATGACTGGATTCCCCCCGGGCCAACGCGCGGACGGCTTGCTGGATCGCCTCGATGTCCATCCATTCGTCAGGCAGCCAGGGTCCGCCGACCTTCAGCCAGTCGTCCGAAGCCTCTAGCACTTCACGTATCAGCCAAGCCACCTCGTAGCCGCCGTGTACATCTGGCTCGGAACGCGGCGCCGGGCGTCGGTGGCCCTCGTCGACATAGAAGCCCGAGCCTGGTCGGGCGACCAGGTAGCCTTGTGCGGCCAGGCGGTCGTAGGCGTCCACCACGGCGTGCCGGCTGACCCCGCAAGCCTTGGCCATTACCCGGATCGACGGTAGACGCGCGCCGCTGGTCAGCGCCTTGCGCTCGACCCGAGCGCGGACAGCCTCGGAGATACGCTCGGCGCTGGACCTCGAATCGTCTGAGCGGCGTCGGGCTTCTTCGAAAAGGGCCAAGTGCGATCCAGGCATGCGCCACTGTACCCTCGATCCGGCGGTACGCCTGCGGACAATTCCAGTGAAACTGTCCGGGCCAGTTACGCTGAAAATGGCCCAAGTTCCCGAGATCAACTGGGAGGCCCGCTCAATGGCCAGACTCGCTCAGATGGCATACGCCACTGCCGCCTACCTGCTGTTCTTGGGCGTTTTCCTTTACGCGATCGCCTTTGTGGGCGACATTTTCGTGCCCAAGACGATCGATTCTGGGCCGTCGGGACCGACGCTATCCGCCTTGGCGATCGATGCGCTCCTGCTCGGCGTCTTCGCAGTCCAGCACAGCGTGATGGCCCGGCCGGCGTTCAAACGCTGGTGGACCAGAGTCGTGTCCCCGGCCATCGAGCGCAGCACCTACGTGCTGGCCTCGAGCCTCGCGCTGGCGCTGCTGTTCTGGCAGTGGCGTCCCATCGGCGGGGTGGTCTGGGCCTTGAACGGCCTGGCCGGCGAGACCGTCCTCGGCGCCTTTGTCCTGGGATGGCTGATCGTGCTCGCGTCGACCTTCATGCTCAGCCACTTCGAACTGTTTGGGCTGAGCCAAGCCTACGCGGCGCTCCGTGCACGCGCCGCGGGGCCGATGCAGTTTCGCACCCCGATGCTGTACGGCCTCGTGCGCCACCCGATCATGCTTGGCTTCATCATCGCCTTTTGGGCGGCGCCGGTCATGAGCGTTGGCCGCCTTGTGTTTGCCATTGCGACCACGCTCTACATCCTGATCGCACTGCAGTTCGAGGAGGCCGATCTAATGGCCAGCTTCGGAACCGCCTACGCGAGCTACCGCGGCCGCGTTCCCATGCTGCTGCCCTTCACGCGTTGGCGCTCCGCCCCAGCAACAGGAGCGCCGACTATTCAGCGGTGAAGATTGGCCTCAGAATTTGGAGGCTGGTGATTGAGGGGCCGGTCAAGACCGCCTCGTCCGCCAGCCGCGACGCCTTTTAGCTCAGTCCCACCGCCACTAGCGCCGCAGCCTGCCGCTCGGCCAGCGCCTGCTCGGTGAAGCCATCCAGCGTCGCTTCGAACACCTGGCGCCAGTTCATCTCCGCGCCCAGCCGAAGGAACGCCGCGCCGAGGCCGATGGCGGCGCGCTCCATGAACACGAACTCGCGCGGGATGGTCACCGGCCCCTGCTTGTCCAGCGCCTGCTTGACCTGGAACGCCTCGCGCCGGCCGTAGGCGCCTGGGCTGACGCCGTCGGCGACGGAGCGCACGCGGTCGTCGAGCAGCGGGCCGTAGATGAAGCGGGCCCAGATGTTCAGCGTGTCGATCAGCTCGCGGCTGAGGCCCTTGAAACCCCAGACCCGGTAGGCCCCGGCCTGGGCCTCGTGGTCGTCGGCGATCAGGGCGCGGTAGAGCTTCAGCACGCCGTCGACGAAGCTCGGCGGGAAGATGCGGATGCAGCCGAAATCTAAGAGGTTTAGCCGCGCCGCGTCGCCGGCAAAGGTGTAGTTGCCCAGGTGCGGGTCGCCGTGGATGACGCCGATCCGGATCAGCGGCGTCCACCAGGCTTCGAACAGCAGCCGGGCGATGCGGTTGCGCGTCTCCTGGTCGCTCTCGGTGAAGTCCATCAACCCGCGGCCCTCGAGCCAGGTCATGGTCAAGAGGCGGCCGGTGGACAGCTCCGCCAGCGGCTCGGGCGCGCCGATGTCGTCGCGATCCGCGAAGAAGGCGCCGTAGAGGGCCATCGACTTCGCCTCGCGCTCATAGTCGAGTTCTTCGCGGATGCGTTCGCTGATCTCGTCGGCGATCTCGCGGGTGTCGACCGAGCCGAACAGCTGGCGGCCGATCGCCATCACCGTACGCATCTGCGAGAGGTCGGTTTCCACCGCGCTCTGCATGTCCGGGTACTGCAGCTTCACCGCCAGCGACCGACCGTCGAGCGAGACCGCCCGGTGCACCTGGCCGAGCGAGGCGGCCGCCGCCGGGGTCAGGTCGAAAGTGGCGAACCGCGCCTGCCAGTCCGGCCCCAGTTCCGCGGCCATCCTGCGACGCACGAACGAGGCGGCCATCGGCGGGGCGTTGGCCTGCAGCTTGGCCAGTTCCTCGGCGAACTCCGGCGGCAGCAGGTCCGGCACGGTGGTCGCCATCTGGGCGACCTTCATCAGCGGACCTTTGAGGCGGCCCAGCGCCTCCTTCACCGCCCGCGCGTTGCGGGCGTCCTGATCGCCGCCGCCGCGCAGCGCATTGGCCCCGATCGCCGCCGCCGCCCCGGCCGCGCCAACGCCGACGCGGGCGAACCGCGCTACGCGGCCGCTGAGGCGATCGCGTTCCGGGTCAGTGGGCATGGATTGTGCGCGCCATCGCGTCCCCTCCACCGCGCCGCTTTGCGTCGCGGTCCCCCTTCCCCGCTTCGCGGGGCAGGAGCGAGGCAGCCTTGCTCCTGCCCCGTGAAGCGGAGCGGAACGGGGGAGGTGGCGCGGCGCGAAGCGCCGTGACGGAGGGGGCGTCTGGCCGCGACAATATCCTCAAACCAACGCCTCGAACTCGTCCACCAGCCGCTCCAGCCGCGCGCAGCCGCTGGACCAGAACGACGGGTCGCGGGGGTCCAGCCCGAACGGCGCCAGCGCCTCGACATACGTCCGCGCGCCGCCGGCGGCGAGCAGGTCTTCATAGAGCGGCGTGAAGCCGGCCGGATTGAGCCGGCGCGCCTCCATCAGCGCCTCCACCAGCAAATTCCCGAAGGCGTAGGCGTAGACGTAGAACGGCGCGTGGATGAAGTGGCTGACGTAGGACCAATAGACCTCGTAGCCCGGATTGAGCTTGATCGCCGGGCCGAGGCTCTCGCCCATCACCTCGAGCCAGATGGCGGCGATCTCGTCGGTGGAAAGCTCGCCCTTGGCCCGGGCGTCATGGAAGCGGGTCTCGAAGCGATGGAAGGCGATCTGGCGCACCACTGTGTTCAGCGCATCCTCGATCTTGCCGGCTAAGAGGTCGCGCCGCTCCAGCCCCTTGGCATCGGCCAGCAACCGTTCGAACACCAGCCCCTCGCCGAAGATCGAGGCGGTCTCCGCCAGGGTCAGCGGCGTGTCGGCCAGCAGGGTGCCCTGCGGCGCGGCCAGGGTCTGGTGCACGGCGTGGCCCAGCTCGTGCGCCAGGGTCAGCACGTCGCGCCGCTCGCCCATGAAGTTGAGAAAGACGTAGGGATGCCGCTCCGAGGTGACCGGGTGCGAATAGGCCCCCGACTGCTTGCCCGGACGCGGCGCCGCATCGATCCAGGGCTCGGCGAAAAAGCGCTCTGCAGTGGCGGCGAAGCGGGGCGCCAGCGCGTCGAAGCTCTCCAGCACCATCGCCCGCGCCTGCTCCCAACCGTAGCGGCGCGGGGCGGCGGCGGTGAGCGGGGCGTTGCGGTCCCAGTGGTCGAGCCGGCGCCGACCCATGACCTTGGCTTTCAGCGCGTAGTAGCGGTGCGAGAGGCGCGGGTAGCTCGCCACGACCGCCGCCTCCAACGCGGCTACCGCCTCGGCGTCGACTTCGTTGGCGACGTGGCGGCTGGCGGCCGGGGTCGGATAGTGACGCCAGCGATCCTCCACCTGTTTCTCGAACGCCAGGGTGTTGAACGCCAGCGCCAGCGTGCCGCTCCTGGCTTCGAGGGCGCGGGCGAGGCCGTGGGCGGCGGATTTGCGCCGGCCGGCGTCGGCGTCCGATAGGCGGTTTAGCGCCTCCGACAGCGTCAGGCCTTCGTGCCCGGCGCGGATGGTGAGGGTGGTCAGCGTCTCGTCGTAGAGCCGCACCCAGTTGGCGACGGCCGGCCCACGGTCGAGCAGCATGCGCTCCAGGTCCTGGCTGAGCTCGTGCGGCCGCGATAGCCGCACCCGCCTCAGCCACGGCCGCCAGCGCGCCGCCGGTGGGTGCGCCTGCAGCGCCGCCTCGATCTCGGCGTCCTGGAGCTCGTTCAGCTCCAGGGTGAAGAACAGCGTGTCGGCGGCGATCTGCGAGGAGCGGGTGCGAATGTCGGCCTCGAACCTGGCCCAGGCCGGATCGTCGCGCGCCGTCGAGGCGGCAAGGCCGGCGTAGGCGCCGACCGCCCACAGCTTGTCGGTCGCCGACTGATAGAGCCTGGTCCCCCGATCGATCAGCTCGCCGAGCGCCGCCGGCTTCTTTTTCGCCGCGAGGAAGGCGCCTTTCAGCGCCGCCAGCTCGCCGTTGATCTTGGCGGCGGCGTCCAGATCGAGCTCGACCCTGGGGTCCTCGCGGCCGGCGTAGAGGTCATCGAGCCGCCACTGCGGCAAGGCTTCGGCGGGCGTTTTGACAGGCGCGTTCATGGGCCGGCTTTAGCGCGAAAGTGGCGGCGAGGCGAAGGGGCGGTGAAAGCGACCGCGTTAACCCCCCGCTCAGGTATCCGAAACTCCGCCTTTACCGTCCGCCTGTATCAGGAAGGCACAGAAAAGAAGTTTCGCCCTCGATGGCGCGACGCATTTGTTGGTGGGTGTTTTCAGATGAACAAGACGGTTCTCGTCGTCGACGACGATCCGACGCAGCGGCGGCTCAGCCAGGCGGTGCTGGAGCGCGAAGGCTTCCGCGTCGCCCACGCCGACGGCGGCCGCGCGGCGCTCGACCATCTGGCCTCCGGCGCGCCGATCGATGTGGTGCTGCTCGATCTCAACATGCCCGGCGTCAGCGGCATGGAGACCTTGGCCGACATGCGCCAACGCGGCTTCGCCCAACCGGTGATCGTGGTGACCGCGACCGGCGGCATCGACACCGTGGTGGCCGCCATGCGCGCCGGCGCCGTCGACTTCATGGTCAAACCGGCCAGTCCGGAGCGCGTCCTGGTCTCGATCGGCAACGCGCTGTCGCTGGGCGCCTTCCGGGTCGAGGTCGACCGGCTGAAGAAGCACGCCGGCGGCAAGACCACCTTCGCCGACCTGATCGGGTCGGGCCCGGCCATGCAGATGGTCAAGCGGCTCGGCGAGCGGGCGGCCAAGTCGTCGATCCCGGTGCTGATCACCGGCGAGAGCGGCGCGGGCAAGGAAGTGATCGCCCGAGCCGTGCACGGCTGCTCCGACCGCGGCGGCCGTCCGTTCGTGGCGGTGAACTGCGGCGCGATCCCAGAGAATCTGGTCGAGTCGATCCTGTTCGGCCACGAGAAGGGCAGCTTCACCGGCGCCAGCGAAAAGCACCTCGGCAAGTTCCAGGAAGCCAGCGGCGGCACCCTGTTCCTCGACGAGGTTGGCGAGCTGCCGCTTGACGTGCAGGTCAAGCTGCTGCGCGCGCTGCAGGAAGGCGAGATCGACCCGGTCGGCTCCAAGCGGCCGGTCAAGGTCGACGTGCGCATCCTCTCGGCTACCAACCGCGATCTGTCGCTGGCCGTGGCCGAAGGTCGTTTCCGCGAGGACCTGTTCTATCGGCTGAACGTGTTCCCGATCGAGGCCCCGGCCCTGCGCGATCGCCGCGAGGACGTCCCGGCCCTGACCGAGGTGTTCATCCGCCGCTTCAACCTCGAGGAAGGCCGCCGCGTCGCCGGCGCCTCGGCCGAGACCCTGGCGCTGCTGACCGCGTTCGACTGGCCCGGCAACGTGCGCCAGCTGGAGAACGCGGTCTACCGCGCCATCATCCTGGCCGACGCCCCCTATCTGCAGCCGCACGACTTCCCGGCGATCTCGGGGCTCGCCCTGCCGCCGTCGGCCCCGCCGGCGCCGGCGATGCCGTCCATGTCTTCGGCCCCACCAAGCATGGCCGAACTCGCCGCCGACCTGCCGAAGACCGCGCCGGTGCAGATCCTCGACGACCGCGGCCATCTGCGCACGCTGGAGGACATCGAGCGCGACCTGATCCAGCTGGCGATCGAGATCTATGCCGGCCACATGAGCGAAGTCGCCCGCCGCCTCGGCATCGGCCGCTCGACGCTCTACCGCAAGGTCCGCGAACAGGGCCTCGAGGACCAGGTCAGGGAAGCGGGTTAGTCCCGCCTCGTGACGCTCGGCATTCGAGAATCTCGATCCGGTTGATATGATGCCGGCTCGAGGAGCCGTTTGCCGTGATCGAGACCCAGGGTCTGACGCATATCAACCTGCTGGTCGCGGACGTTGACCGCGCCGCGACGTTCTACAAGGCGGTGTTCGGTCTGCAGGAGATGTTCCGAGAGGGGCCGGGGTTGGTCTTCCTGCGGCCCCCCGGCGCCCGCGACACGATCACGCTCCAGTACAGCCCAGGAGCGCCCCACGGCGCCGGCGGCATAGATCATTTCGGCTTCCGACTAGCCGATCCGAGCCATCTGGACCGCGCAGTCGAGGAAGTCATCGCCGCTGGCGGCGCCTTGGTCGAGCGGGGCGAGCATGAACCAGGGCGCGCCTTCGCCTATGTGACCGACCCGGACGGGCATGTGATCGAGCTCTAGCCGCTCGGCAATCCATCCGTGGGCGTGGCGGCGCCGCGCAGCGCCGCGCTCTCCGCCCTGATCCGTACAAAGAGGATTGCCGCGTTCAGGGCGGTGAACAGCAGGGCGTAGGCCCAAAGGCCGAACGCCAGCGGCAGCACCAGGATCTCCGCCGCCACCACGGTATAGTTCGGGTGCGGAATAAAGCGGTAGGGTCCGCGGCGCACCAGCGGCGCGTTCGGCAGGATGATGATCCGTGTGGTCCAGCGCGGGCCGAGGCTCGCCAGCACCCAAACCCGCACCCCCTCGATGACGATGAACAGCGCCGCCAGCGGCAGGTTCAGCGTCCGGTTCCAGGCCAGCACCCACAAGCCGATCAGCCAGGCGGCGTGCAGGATCACGATCAGCGGGTAGTGGCCGGGCGCGACCTCGTAGGCGCCCTGAACCTTGAGCTTCGCCGTGTTGCGATTGGCGAGCACCAGCTCGCCCAGGCGTTGGGCGGTGACCAGGGCCAGCAGTACGATCGAAAGAATCACGCCGCCATCGAGACGCACGAGGCGGTAAAGCCGGGGCCGAGCGCGGTCAGCACCAGCTGACCGCGGGTCTTGGCCGCCAGCGCCCGCTCGAGCACAAAGATCACCGTCGGCGCCGACATGTTGCCATGGTCGGCCAGCACCTCGCGTTCCCAGTTCAGGGCGCCCTGGCCGAGGTCGAGGGACTTTTCCAGCGCCTCGATCACCTTGGCCCCGCCGGGGTGGCAGACGAAGCGGTCAACGTCGGCCATGGTCAGGCCCATCCGCGCCAGCGATGCCTCCATCGCCGGACGAAAGTTGGCCTCGGCGAACATGGGGATCGAGCGGTCGAAGATCACGCCGAAGCCGAGCGGATCGACGTTCCAGCCCATGATATCGAGGCTGTCCGGCCAAGTGTGCTCGGCCTGGCCGGTGATCTCGGCGATGCCATCGGCGCCCGCCTTCAGCACGCAGGCCGCCGCGCCATCGCCGAACAGGGCCGTGGCGACGATGTTGGAGCTGGTCATCTCGTCCAGCCGGCAGGCCAGGGTGCAAAGCTCGACCGCGACCAGCAGCACCACCGAGCCGGGCTGGGCCTTGGCCAGTCGCGCCGCCAGCGAGATCCCGCTGACGCCGCCGGCGCAACCGAGCCCGAACACCGGCACCCGCGCCACATCCTCGCGGAACGCCATCTTGCCCATCGCCCGCGCTTCGAGGCTGGGCGTGGCGATGCCGGTGGACGACACGGTGACGATGGTGTCGACGTCGGCGGGCGTCAGGCCCGCCCGCTCCAGCGCCTGGCCGGCGGCGTCACAGAACAGGTCGACCGCGCCTTGCAGATAGACCGCGGTGCGCTCCGGCCAGGTGCGATCCTGGAAATACCATTCCATCGGCATCACCGCCTGGCGCGTGCGGATGCCGGTGTTGCGGAAGATCGGGAACAGACGCTCGAAGTCGCGGAACTTGGGGCCGAACAGGCGGCGCGCCTGCGTACCGACCTCGGCCTGGAGGAACTCGTGCGGTGGCGAGGCGCAGGCAAGCGAAAGCAGCCGGGCAGATGTCGTCACCTGACGTGAACCTCAGAGTCTCTTGTGGATTGCGCCCTCAACGCTCTACCTAATCCGGTTCCCGGGATTTCCCAAGCGGCCTGCGATGGCGGAACCCTGGCTTGGGCTTTCCGGCCGCTTTTGACGCGATTTCCTTCAGTTTAACGCCTTGGCGAGCGGAAAGCGCCGCGCCGGCCGCGCCTTTTTCCGGGTCGCCGAACGCGCGACCATAGGTCGAAACCCGCTCGGCCACCGAGCCGAGGAATTCGCCCTCCCATTCAGAGAGTTTGACACCGGCCCGCTCCGCCGCGCGCCTGGCGCGCCGCAGGGCGTTGAGGGCCGAGCGCTTGGCCTGCGCCCGGCGATCGGGCGGCGTTCGCTTCACAGACCCCCGATCGCCGTGATGTAGAGCTCGATCAGGGCTTCCTCCTCCGAACGCTTGGCTGCGTCGGCCTTGCGCAAGCGAACCACCTTGCGGATGATCTTGGTGTCGAACCCCTCGCCCTTGGCCTCCGCGTAGACCTCCTTGAGGTCGCCCGCGACGGCGGCCCTGTCCTCCTCCAGCCGCTCGATCCGCTCGACCAAGCTCTTCAGCTTGCCTTGGGCGGTGGCGCCGAGCGTGTCGATGTTAGGGGAATCGTCGGCCATGGGGCGGGAACTCTTGAAGGGGTTGGCGGGGAGAGAAGCCGCGCGACCCTAGCGGGGCGCCGGCGGGCTCACAACAGGCCGCGCGCGGCCAGCGCCGGCTGCAAGGTCGCGGGGTCGTCGAAGAGGTGCACATCGAAACCGAGCGCGGCTGCGGCATCGGTGTTGCGGCGCGAATCGTCGACGAACAGCAGCTGCGAGGGCGCCAGACCGGCGCGCTGCGCCGCCAGCGCGAAGATGCGCGGATCTGGCTTCATCAAGCTGACGGCGGCGGAGACGACGATGTCCTGCAGCCGGGCGAACGCCGGGCTCATGGCGAACGTACCTGCGGAGGTCTCGGTCGACATGTTGGTGAGGCCCACCATCGGCACGCCCCTGGCCGCCATCGCCGCGATCGCCGCCTCGGTCTCTGGAATCGGCCCCGAGAACATCTCCCACCAACGCTTTTCCCAGGCGACAATGGCCGCCTCGTGCTCGGGGAAGGCGGCCACCAGCGGCGCACGGTTGCCCGCGAACGACACGCCGGCGTCGTGGGCGGTGTGCCAGGCCATGGTGCAGACGTTGGCGAGGAACCAGTCGCGCTCAGCCGGGTCGGGGAATATCTTGGAGTAGAGCGTGCGCGGGTCCCAGCGCACGATGACGTTGCCGACGTCGAAAACGACCCCGCGAACGGGCAACGGCCTGCGGGCTCTTAGCCCTGCCTGGCCTTATAGCGCGGGTCGGTCTTGTTGATGATGTAGATGCGGCCCTTGCGGCGCACGAGCTTGCAGTCGCGGTGACGCGTCTTCAGCGACTTCAGGGAGCTGCGAACTTTCATCGTCGGGAACGCGTCTGCTTGGGCGGCGGATGGGAGCGGGCGGATATAGAGAGCGGCGTCTGCCAAGTCAATCGCCGCTCGGACCCCCGCCCGCCCTAGGCCAGCAACAGGAGCACTGGCAACGCTGCGCCGGCGACGAACAGGGCCAGCACTACGGCCTTGCGGCGACCGAACGTGAAGGCGAGCCACAGGCCGAGCAGCGTCGAGGTGATCAGGCCGATCGCCACCGCGAGAAACACCCACTTCAGCGCGACGACCGGCCAGGTGGGCGCCGCCGCCGCGTGGTGGTCGTGGTCGTCGTGCGCGTCGGCCCCCTCTGATGCAGGTTCAGGACTTTCCTTCAGCACTTGGTCCTTGTGGACCCGGCCCAGCGCCTGGATGATCGCCGGCGGCGTATAAGCGCCGTGCGCCTCGTGCAGGCTGAACAGCTGCAGCGAGCCGGTGAAGGCGAAGAACAGCACGCTGGGGGCGATGAAGGCGCCGATATAGGTATGGACTTGGCGCACCGTCATCATCACGGGCGGACCAATCCTCCGTGTGTTCGACCGTCGTCCCGCGTTCGCCAAGATCGTCTCCTGCCCTGATTGTTCGGCCAACTGCGCCGGCTGGTCGGCCGCGGGCAAGCGGTCAACAGCTCGTGGTCGCAAGCTTTTTCATTGCGGCGCAGAACGTGCGCCCGTTAGCGTGATCCCATGAACCGACGCCTGTTCCTGGCGCTGACCGCCGCCAGTTGCGCGCTCTCCGCCTCCGCGGCGGCTGACGTGCGGCCCTCCGACCTGCTGGGCGCGGCCGGCGACGACGCCTTCCTCAGCTGGCTGGACGGTTTCTATACGCGCGAGCTGGCCGCGGGATGGTCGACGACGGCGCTCGCCGCTGTGCTCTCCGGACTGGCGCCTGATCCGCGCGTGCTGTCGAGCAACGCCGGCCAGCCGGAGTTCGCCACGCCGATCGGCGTCTACGTGCAGCACCGCGTCACACCCGACGCGGTCGCCCTGGGGCGGCGCAAGCGCGACGGCGTTCCTCAACTGGGCGCGATCCACGAGACCTACGGCGTTTCAGGCGACGTGCTGACCTCGATCTGGGGCATGGAGACGGGCTTCGGCGCCAACCAGGGCGGCATGGACGTGGTGCGCTGCCTGGCGACGCTGGCGGCGGAGGATCCGCGCCGCAAGGCCTGGGCCGAGACCCAGCTGGAGGCCTGCCTGAAGATCGTCGCCACCAACGCGGCGGCCCGGGCGGCGCTGCGGGGCTCATGGGCCGGGGCGATGGGCCAGACCCAACTCATCCCGTCCACCTTCCTCTCCACCGCCGTCAACGCCGACGGCAAGGGCAAGCCCGACATCTGGAACTCCAGCGCCGACGCCCTGGCCTCGGCCGCCAATCTGTTGATGAAGGCCGGCTGGAAGCGCGGCGAGGGCTGGGCGGTCGAGGTGAAGCTAGCGCCGAAGTTCGATTACAGCCTCAGCGAGGGCCCGAAGCAGACGCCGGACTGGTGGGCCGACAAGGGCGCGCACCACGCCGACGGGCGGGCCTGGTCGGCGGCGGATGCGGCGGCGCAGGCGGTGCTGCTGCTGCCGGCCGGCGCGGACGGCCCGGCGTTCCTCGCCTTCCCCAACCACTTCGTCATCCGCACCTACAACAACTCCCTGGCCTACGCCCTCAGCGTCGGCCTGCTGGCCGACCGCATAGGCGGCGCCGGACCGCTCGCCACCGCCTGGCCGAAGGAGACGCCGCTGTCGCTGGAAGACCGGATGGAGGCGCAGCAGGCGCTGGCCAAACTCGGCTACAGCCCCGGCCCGCCCGACGGTCAGATCGGCCTCGGCACGCGCCAAGCGCTGCGGGCCTGGCAGAAGGAGCGCGGCCTGCCGGCGGACGGTTATCTTTCACCGGCCATGATCGCGCGGCTGAAGGCGACTCAGAAGGCCTCCAACTAGTCGCTAGTTCGTCGCTTCGTCGCAGGACTCACTCACCAGGGATTAAGCATTAACCGCGAAGCTGCGCCGACCTGCAGCGGGGATCCCGGCGTTGTTCCAGATTATCGGCATAGTGCTGCTGTTCGCGCTCGTGTTCGGCAGCTTCATCATTTCCGGCGGCAACATGGGGGTGATCCTCGAAGCCCTGCCGCATGAAATGATGGCGATCGCCGGTGCGGCGACCGCCGCCTTCCTAATCTCCAACTCGATGACGGTGATCAAAGCCACCGGCGGCGGCTTCGGCAAGGTGTTCGGCGGGCCGAAGTGGAAGCCAGCCGACTACCGCGACCTGCTCTCGCTGCTGTTCCTGCTGACCAAGACCATGAAGTCGAAGGGCGTCATCGCCCTGGAAAGCCACATCGAGCGGCCGACCGAGAGCACCATCTTCTCGCGCTACCCCAAGGTGATGAAGGATCATTTCGCCGTCGACTTCATCTGCGACACGCTGCGGATGATGACCATGAACCTCGAAGACCCCCACCAGGTCGAGGACGCCATGGAGACCCAGCTGGAAAAGCATCACCACGAGGCGACCGCGCCGGCCGACGCGCTGACCACCATGGCCGATGGCCTGCCCGCGCTCGGCATCGTCGCCGCCGTGCTGGGCGTGATCAAAACCATGGGCTCGATCACTGAGCCGCCCGCCGTGCTGGGGGCCATGATCGGCGGCGCGCTGGTCGGCACCTTCCTCGGCGTCTTTCTCGCCTACGGTCTGGTCGGCCCGTTCGCCGTCCGGATGAAGGCGGTGGTGGATGAGGAAGCCAGCTACTACCGCATCATCCAGTCGGTGCTGGTCGCCCACCTGCACGGCAATGCGGCGCAGATCTCGGTGGAGATTGGCCGCGGCAACGTACCGTCCGGCGCGCAGCCGAGCTTCCTCGAATTGGAAGAGGCGCTGGGCGCAATTCCCGCCGAAGGCTAAGCTTTTTCGGCTATCTTTGTTACGCTCGACGTGAAAAGTGATCACGCGGCCGTGAACAAGACTCTTGCGCTTCGGCAGTATCCCGGCATATTGCACCCCAGCGTCACGAACGGCGCTGCCAACCTCATCCATACTGGGACCAGGAACATGACCTCAGGTACGCTTCGTACTATCCTGATCGTCGGCGCCGCCGTCGCCGCCGTTTCCGTTGCCGCTTGCAAGAAGAGCGACGCCAACACCGCTTCCGCCGATGCGAACGCCGCCGCTTCCGACGCCAACGCCGCCATGGCCTCGGCCAACTCGGCGACGAACTCCGCGACGGCCGCGAGCAATGCGGCGAACGATGCCGCCGCCACGGCGCCGATGAACGCGACCAACGCGCCGTAAGCGTTTTCGCTGATCAGCGATTTCGAAGGGCCGCCCTCCGGGGCGGCCCTTTTTGATTCGGCCCCGCCCCACGCTGCGGCCCTGGGCTAAACTAGGCGCATGGCTGAGCCGCCCGTCTCCCCGGTCATCTTCGACGCCGACGGCCTGCCGAGGTCGCGGCGTTATGGCGACGTGTATTTCTCGCGCGAGGGGGGCCTGGCCGAATCGCGGGCCGTGTTCCTGGCCGGGTGCGCCCTGCCGCAGCGTTGGGCGACCCGGCGGCGTTTCACCGTGGCCGAACTCGGCTTCGGAACCGGCCTCAACCTCCTTGCCCTGCTCGACATGTGGCGCGCGCACCGGCCTGCGACGGGCCAGCTCTCGATCTTCTCGGTGGAGGCCGAGCCGCTGACCGCTGACGAGGCGGGGCGGGCGCTGTCGGCCTGGCCCGAGCTCGCCGACCTCGCCGCGCCGTTGCTGGCCAGCTGGCCCGGCCGCCGCCGCGGCTTTCACCGCGTCGAGCTGCCCGCGCTCGGCGCCACCCTCGACGTCGCGGTGATGGACGCGGCGGCCGCCCTCGACGCCTGGAGCGGACGCGCCGACGCCTGGTTCCTCGACGGCTTCGCGCCCGCCGTGAACCCCGAGATGTGGACCGACAGCCTGATGGCCCTGGTCGCGGCCCGCTCTGCGCCGGGCGCGAGGGCCGCGACCTACACCGTCGCCGGCCAGGCCCGCCGCGCCCTCGCCGCAGCCGGCTTCGCCATCGAGCGCCGGCCGGGCTTCGGCGGCAAGCGCGAGCGGCTCGAGGCCAGCCTGGCCGGCGAGCCGCCGCCCGAGCGCGCCGCGCCGCGGATCGCCATCGTCGGCGCCGGGGTCGCCGGCGCGGCGCTGGCCCGCGCGTTCCGCCAGCAAGGGCCGGAGGCGCGGGTGTTGGAAGCCGACCGCCCGGGCGCCGGCCCCTCGGGCAATCCGGCCGCGCTAGTCACGCCGCGGCTTGACGCCGGACTGGCCGAGGCCGCCCAGCTCCACGCCCAGGCCTTCGCCCGCGCCGGCGCACTTTACAGCGGCCTGGACGGCGCCGTGATCGCCGAAGGCGTGTTGCAGCTGGAAACCGCACCGCGCGACGGCGCCCGCTTCGCCAAGATCGCCGCCTCCGATCTGTTCGAGCCAGGGACGCTGGTGGTCCGCAGCGCCGACGAGGTCGGCGCCGTGCTCGGCGAGCCAGCGCCGCTGGCTTTGCGCCTGGAGCGCGCGCTGGTGATCGACCCGGGCCGGGTGCTTGCCGCCTGGCTGCCGGAGGTCGAGACCGCGGCTGTCGCCGCGATCGAGCCAGCGGGCGGGGCCTGGCGGCTGTTGGGCCACGGCGGTGACACCCTGGCCGAGGTCGACGTCGTCTGCCTGGCCAACGGCGCGGGACTGTCGGCGCTCTGGCGTGACGCGCGGCTCCAGCCGGTGCGCGGCCAGCTCAGCCAGGTCAGCGGGGTCGCCTCGCCCGCCGCCGCCTGGGGCGCCTACATCGCGCCGACGCGGGACGGGATCGTCTTTGGGGCCACGCATGATCGCGATGACGCGGCGAGCGATCGGCGCGCGGCGGACGACCAACGCAATCTCGCCGCCCTCGCCGCCCGCCTGCCCGGCCTCGCCCGTCGGCTGGACGGCGCTCCGATCGAGGGGCGAGCCTCGGTGCGCGCGACGACGCCCGATCGGATGCCGCTCGCCGGCCGGGTCGCCCCGGGCCTGTTCGTGTTGGGCGGCTTGGGATCGCGCGGCTTCACCCTGGCGCCGCTGCTGGCCGATCATGTGGCGGCGCTGGCGCTGGGCGCCCCCTCGCCATTGCCCGGGCCCCTGGCGCACACGCTCGCGCCGTACCGGTTCGCCCAGCGGGCGACGCGGCGTGGCTTGGTGGCCCGCGCCTCGCCGGTATAGTCTGCCCCGCGAGGGCGAGACGTGGTTCAGGAGTGAAACCCCGATGAAGATCCTTGCCGCAGCTGCCCTGGCGATCGCCGCCGCCATGGCCGTCGGCGCGTCCGCCCAGCCGCCCGGCGGCGCGCGGCCGCCGCCCAAGCCCCGGCCGTCCTGTTTCTGGACCAACCGGGTCGAGAACTTCGCCGCCGTCGACGAACAGAACCTCTATCTGCGGGTCGGAATTCACGACGTCTACCGCGCCAAGCTGTTCTCGGACTGCTTCCAGCTCGATTGGGTCCACCACCTCGCGCTGATTTCGCGCGGCTCCTCGCTGATCTGCGAGGGATCCAACCTCGATGTGGACGTGATCGTCCGCGACGTCGCCGCGGGCCGCCAGCGCTGTTCGGTGACCGATATCCGCAAGCTTACGCCGGACGAGGTGGCGGCGCTGCCCAAGGGTGCGCGTCCCTGAGCGGCCTGCGCATCCGAGGCGCTCGGCCAGCGCATCGACGTCCGTGCACGGAACCGATTGGCGCCGGGAGACGCTGTTAGGTTTCTCTGCGCCGGCTTCGAAAGCCCGCCGGCGCATCGGAGGCGGGGAAGGCGGCGCCTTCGTCTTGGCAGGTGATTGTGCGGCCTTCCCTTGCCGGCCTCCGGCTGGGTAGCGCGCACGCCAGGTCGGCCGTCGGCAGGCCGCCGTGCTCTGCGGCGGCCATCCTAGGAACCAGCCTTGGAGCGCCTTCGATGGGCCTCTAAGAGATTGGTGGACGCGACAGGGATCGAACCTGTGACCCCCTCGATGTCAACGAGGTGCTCTCCCGCTGAGCTACGCGTCCGGCCAGCGGAGGAGCGCTAATAGCTTGGGCCGCCGCCGCCGACAAGCGCGAGGTGGCGATCAGGGCTGCGGCGCATAGGGGCCGAGCGCCGCAAACAGCGGGGCGAGCTGGGCCTCGTAGCGGCGCCAGCGCGCGACCGAGGTAGTGAAGATCGGCTGTCGCACCTGGCCCGAGCTTGCCGTCCTGACCGGCCCCGCCGCCTCGTGGAAGCGCAGCGCCGCGTCGTTCCAGCCCAGCTTGCAGGCCTCGGTGACCAGCCAGCGGATCTGGCGCTCCGGGTCGGCGACCAGCGCCTCGTGGTTGACGTCGATGACGCGGCCCGGCAGCGCCTCGCGCCAATGTTCCATCACGCGCCGGTAGGTGACGTATTCGGCGCCGATATCGGCCAGATCGTAAAGGGTCTCGGCCCCGCTGGCGAACAGCTGGCGATAGCAGGAGAGGCAGGTGTCGACCGGATCGCGCACCGCGTGCACGATCACCGCCTTGGGGAACATTCCGGCTATTGCGCCGACGTGCAGATAGTTCTCCAGCGTCTTGTCGACGAAGCGGCCGACCCCGCGCCAGCCGCGGTCGCGCATGGCCTCGAGATAGCGGCGGGCTATCGCCCGGGTCTCGGCCTTGTCGGCGGCGAACCCGCCCTCCAGCAGCCGTGGCAGCACCGCCGTCTCGCCGAGCGCGATCACGTCGGGAAGGCTGGCCAGGATCTGCTCCAACAACGTCGAGCCGGATCTAGGCATACCGACGATGAAGATCGGCGCTGCGGTCGCCAACCCCTGGTCCTGGCGCCGCAGCCGCTCGGCCGTGAAATGGGCCATGACCGCCCGGGCGGCCGCGGCATGGGCGTCGACCAGCTTGCCGAGGTCGAGGCCGGCCGCCGCGAAGGTCTCGCGCTTGAGCCGGTTGCCGGCGCTGAAAGCCCCAAACGCCGTCGCGTCGTCGCCGCGCCGCTCCAACACCTCGCCGATCGCGAACTGGAACCCGGCGCGCGCCGCCTGGTCCGCCTGCGGATCATCTGCGGCCAGTCGCAGGTCGCCCAAGTCGTGATCGCTGATGGCGGCCGGTTGCAGCAGGGCGATGCGAGTCAGCGCCCAAGGCCGCGTCGCCGCATCGCCGGCTAGGCGGCGGTGCTGGTCCAGCGCCTCGTCGGTCCGTCCAAGGATCGTCAGCACGATCGCCAGATTGCGGCGGGTTTCCAGCGCCTCGGGCCGCAGGCCGAGGGCGGCCTGGTACGCCGCCGCGGCGTCGTCCCAAAGCTCCAGGGTCTGCGCCACGGCGCCTAGGTTGTGCTGGGCGTCGAAGAGATCGGGCTTCAGCCCCGCAGCGCGCCGCAGCCGCGGCAACGCCCGCGACGGCCGCCCGAGCTGCAGATCGATCGTGGCGAGGGAGAACGGAGCGCGGAAGTCCTGCGGGTCCGCGGCCTCGGCGCGTTCGTAGGCGCTCGCCGCCTCGGCCAGCCTCCCCGCGGCGGCGTGACGGGCGCCGTCGTCCAGAAATGGCGCGGCGCCGGCTGGGTCCCTTGCGGGTCCCGGCCGGCGCCGGTCAGTCTTGGGCCTCATCGCACGCATCGCGACAAGGTATCACCCGGACGCCGCGGGCCAACTGCCCGCGGCGCGGCGCTTATTTCCAGCGGTACTGGAACTGGATGCCGAACGTCCTGGGCGCATTGAGGAACGGCGCGGACTGAATGTCCTCGACGCCAGGGGTGCTCGCTAGAAGCCCGCCGGCCGCGCCATCGTAAGCGACGCTGTCGAACAGGTTGTCGCAGAACAGGATGATGTTGTAGCGGTTGTCGTCGCCGGTCCAGGTCGCCCGGATATTGACTTGGGTGGAAGCGGGCTGGAAGTTGTACCAGCGGTTGAAGACGCTGTCATACGTGCCATCCCGCCAAACGAACGTGCCGGAGAGCGTCAGCTTCCCCGGGTCGAAGGTGAAGGTATACAGACCGTTGAGCGAGAGCTTGTTGGGTGTCGCGCCAGGGATTGTCTGACCGACGAGGTTCTGGAGACCGGTTCCTGGCGTGCAACCCTTGGTGTTGGCCCCTGGCTGGATCGCCTGCGGGTCTGTCTGATCCACGAAGCAGGGCGAGCTCTGAACCGTGGCGCTGAGATACGAATAGCTGAGCGAGATGGCCAGCGGATCGATCGGGCGCCAAGTGCCCCAGAGTTCGACACCGTAGTTCTGCACCTTCGGAATATTGATCAAAGCCGGGGTGACACCCGAAACAGGGTTGAACGTCGCCAGCGGCGTCTGCTCGCCGTTGTAGTTGTAGTAGAAGACGTCACCGTTCAACGTCCAGGTTCTGCCAATGGTCTTCTTGGCGCCGACCTCGAAGGCGTCGACAAACTCAGAGCCGACCTCGGGGTTGGCGCCGAGCGTGTAGGTCGACCAGCCGCCGGATTTGTAGCCGCGGCTATACTTGAAGTACGCCAGCATGGTGGGATCGGGCGTCCAGTCGAAGTTGGCCTCGCCGGTCAACGCGTTCCAGGTGGCGCCAAGGGTGCGTTGGGCGTTGCCGGTCAGAGGGTTGATGGTGGTGAGGCCCGCGCCCTGATATTTCGTGGCGCAGGGGCCGCCCCCGCCTGGGCAGGCGGCCAGGCCGGTGATGTCCAAGGCCGGGGTGGCCGAGCCGAACCCGGGCGACCCGAGTATCGAGTCAAAGTCGACGACCCGCCAAGTCTGCCATCCGTCCTTGTGGTCGTTCGTATAGCGCATGGCGCCGGAGAACTTAAACTGGTCGTTGAACTTGTAGCTCGCCTGACCATAGACCGCGATGCTGTCGTAAGTGACGGCCGTGGTGTCCGACGAGCCCGCCATGTCCGGATTGGCCGGGGCGGCGCAGAGCAGGGCGCCGCCGGCGCAAGTCCCTCCACCGGCTGCCGCCAGTGGTGAGAAATACATCGGCGTGGCCATCTGAGTCTGCGACGTCATGCTGTACTGATCGACCGGCTGGATCCAGCGCTCGCGATACCAATAGAGGCCGCCGATGTATTGGAGCGGAGAGTCGGTGGTCGACGTGAAATTGACTTCGTGACTGAACGCCTGGTCGAACTCGTCGAAGGTCAAGAAGTTGGGCGTGGGTTTGACCGTCAGCGGCGCCTGGCAAGCGGCCAGCGTGAAGCCGGCCGCCGTACAGGTGCCTGCCGCCGCCGCTGTCGGCGCGCCCAGCTCCTGCCACTGGGTGACGCCGGAGTCCGACGAGGCCACGTACTGGGTTGGAATGTGCAGAATATAGTGGAAGTTCTGATAGCCGCCGAGATAGTTTATGTCGATGTCGGGCAGGTGGTACGTCACGTGCGATGAGATCTGCACGTCCCCCTGCATCTTATTTTGCCCGTTGTCCTCATTGATGAAGTCACGGATATTCTGGTTGCCGGGTTGATTCCCAGTGAACAGGTTGGCGGTGATCGGCAGCGTCTTGACTGATCCAGGTACGATGGGATTTCCGCCGGCGCACCCGGCGCCACCCGCCGACGCCGCGACCCCAGGCAGGCCGCAAAGGCCATAGAAGCCGCTCGGCGTCAGCGTGTTGGCGTTGTTGAACTCCGTGTCCGGGTAGAAGCCGAGCCCTGCGGCGCCGTGCGTATTGCCGTTGAAATTGCCGCTGGAGACCATCACCCAGGCGTCGAGGTGATCCCAGTGACCCTGCAGCTGGCCCTCGAAGTATTGTGACTGCGCGCCGCCACCCAGCACCAGATTGCCGCCCTGCGGCGAGCCGTCGAGATTGTCGAAGAACCCACCTCGCTGCGAGGTGAAGTTGGCGCCGAGGCGGAATTTCAGGTGGTCGTCGATGGGGCCCGACACCACCGCCTCGGCGAACTGGGTGTTGTAGTTGGCAAAGCCGATCCGCGCCTCGCCATACATCGTGTCGGTCGGCTTCTGCGAGGTGAACTCGACCACGCCGCCGTCGGCGTTGCTGCCGTGCAGCGTGTTCTGCGGGCCGTTGTCGACCTCGATGTTGCCGATGAAGAGATCGCTCTTCTGCTGCTCGACCGCGGCGTTGGCGCCGTAGTAGATGCCGTTGTAGTAGATGGCGACGCCGGACGTGTTGTTCAGGTTGTCGCTGTTGCGGCCGATGCCGCGGATGTAGACCCGGTCATCGATGTCGGTCCAGTTCAGGCTCGGCGAGAAGTCGGCCAGATCCTGGATGACCTGGATGCCGATCAGCTTGCGCTGCTCGGGGGTGAACGCGGTGATCGCCACCGGCACGGTCTCGATACTCTGTTCGCGCCTCTCGGCGACGACCGTCAGCTCGCTCACCGATGCGCCGCCGTTAGCCGTAGCTGTGTCGGTGGCGGTGGCAGCGAAAGCTTGAGACGCGAATAGTCCAGTAGCGAGCGCCAGCGCAGAGCTGGCGCATAGCATTGCTGTCTTCGGCACGAGTCCGTCCTCCCGGTTGTTCCTCCGGGCTCGGCCATCTTTTGTGTGCGCAGCCGTAGCCCTGCCCCCAGGTTAGGCAGCGCTTGATGCAGCTAGCAAGCAAAGTTTGGGCTGGGCGGAAGCGCTGCGGCCAACAAGCTGAACACTGTTACGTGTTTCGCACAGTGGAAATGCGGACGCCTCACGCAGAGCTTCAAAGGCGGCGGCCAACGCCCAGCCGCCGCACGAAAAGTGCGTCTCTCACGGAGGGCTCCGCCCTCGCGAATCTGGCGTCGGACTCAGCTTTTTCTCAGCCGCCCGGACTGCGCGGTAAATCTAGGCAGGGCTGCCTATGGTTGGCAAGTCATTCTGTCATGGCCGCAACAATCGCCGCGTCCGTGGCCGCGGCGCGCGGAGGATTGCCCGCGCCGCCACCACCGAGGTTCAGGCGGCGGCCATCATCCGCTCCACCTCGGCGACGATCTCGCGCAGGTGGATGGGCTTGGAGAGCACCTTGGCGCCGGCCGGCGCGCGCTCGCCGACAGTCAGGGCGACAGCGGCGAAACCGGTGATGAACATGATGCGCAAGCCGGGATGCCGGGCGGCGGCCAGGCGCGCGACCTCGATGCCGTCCATGCCGGGCATGACGATGTCGGTGAGCAGCAGGTCCCACACCTCGTCCAGCACCGCGACCGCCTCTTCGCCGTCGGCGCAGGCGGTGACGTCGTAACCGGCGCGCTCCAGCGCGCGGGTCAGGAAGCCGCGCAGGGAATCGTCGTCTTCGGCAAGCAGAATACGCGGCATGGGGCGGTTGACGGTCCGGCGGAAGCTGACGTGAGCGGGGAACCTATACGCACAGCCGTAAATTGGCGATGAACCGTTTGACCGCGGCTCTCTCGCCCGCGAATACTGATCGCCATGGACGATGCGACGCCGCCGGCGCCGGCCCTGGAAGCGACGCCCTACCGCCTGGCGCGAGCGGACGTCGCCGCAACGCCGGTGATCTGCGCCTCGCCCCATTCGGGCCGCATCTATCCGCTGGCGATGATGGCCGCCTCCCAGCTCGATCGCCGCGCCATCCGCCGCTCGGAGGACGCCCACGTCGATGAGCTGATCGCCGCGGCGCCCAGCTTCGGCCACGCCCTGATCGCGGCCCAGTTCGCCCGGGCCTTCATCGATGTGAACCGCGAGCCCTGGGAGCTCGACCCGGCCATGTTCGAGGACGAGCTGCCGGCCTTCGCCAAGGCGCGCACCGCCCGCGTCGCCGCTGGCCTGGGCGCGATCGCCCGCATCGTCTGCGAGGGCCAGGAGATCTACGCTCGCAAGCTGACCTTCGCCGAGGCGGAGGCGCGCGTGCGCCAGGTGCATCAGCCCTATCACGCCGCCCTGACCGCCCTGATCGCCGAGACCAAGGCCACGCGCGGCCTGGCCATCCTGATCGACTGGCACTCGATGCCGGCGGCGGCCGCGAGCGGACGCAACGGCGAGCCGTGCGATTTCGTGCTGGGCGACCGCTTCGGCGCGGCCTGCGCCAGCGCGGTGCCCGCCCTGGTGGACCGGGAGCTGAGCGCGATGGGCTACCGCGTCGCGCGCAACACTCCCTACGCCGGCGGCTACACCACCGAGCACTACGGCCGACCCGGCCGCAAGGTCCACGCGCTGCAGATCGAGATCAACCGCGCGCTCTATTTCGACGAGGGCGCGATGCAGTTGACGGCCGGCTTCGCGACGCTAAAGCGCGACCTCGAACGCCTGTTCGCGGCGTTGGCGGCGCAGGTGTGGACCGCGCTTTGAGACTGGTGCGCAATCTGCTGCTGACGCTAATCGCCGTGTTGCTGGTGGGCCCGGTGTTGGCGGTGGTCGTCTACCGGTTCGTGGCGCCGCCGATCACCATCCTGATGCTCGAGCGGATGGCTCAGGGGCAAGGGCTGGATCATCGCTGGACGCCGATGTCGCGCATGTCGCCGGCCCTGCCGCACGCGGCGATCGCTGCCGAGGACGCCCGGTTCTGCTCGCACCACGGCTTCGACTTCAACGCCATCGAGAAAGCGGTGAGCCACAACGACAGGAAGCCGTCGAAGATCCGCGGCGGCTCGACCATCAGCCAGCAGACCGCCAAGAACGTATTCCTCTGGCCGGAGCGGTCATGGATCCGCAAGGGCTTCGAGGCCTATTTCACGGTGCTGATCGAGGTGATCTGGGGCAAGCCGCGGATCATGGAGGTCTATCTCAACACGGTGGAGATGGGCCCCGGTGTCTACGGCGTGGAAGCCGCAGCGCAGAAGTACTTCCACCTCAGCGCCAGGGACGTCAGCCCCGCCCAGGCCGCGCGCCTGATCGCCATCCTGCCCAGCCCGCTGAAGTGGCAGGTGATCGATCCCGGCGCCTCAGTCCGCCGCCGCGACCGCAAGATCGGCGCGGCCGAAGGCACGGTGGAGCGGATCGGCGGGGCGGAGTGCCTGTCTTAGAACTGTGCGACGGCGGGCCGGCCGGAGAGGGTTCACCAGCGGTAGAGGCTGGCCTTCCAGTGGAACTGGCTCAGCGGCGCGACGCAGTCCATCCGGCGGGTCTCGTCACGGAGCCAGGCGCGGCCGTCGTCCAGCCGCAGCACCCGCCAGGTCGGCGCGCCGCCGGCCTCGACGCTCACCACATCGCCCACCTGAACCTCAGCCTGGGCCGCTTCGTTCAGCAGGACCCAATCGACACGCATCACCCGTTCCTTCTTCGCTTTGGCGAGCCCGAGGTGGGCTCGATGGCGTGAAGGATGCGGCGGCGCGGCTGAGGGAGGCCTGAGGGCCGCGTTCAGCCGGCATTCATCGTCGCGGCAGGAGGCGCGGCGAGCCGTCGAAGGTGCGTTCATCAACCCAGCGCAGGCCGTCGCGGGCGTCGAAGACAAACAGGTGCGGGTTGCGAATGCCCTTCCAGAAGGCATCCGGCAGGGGGACGCCCTGGCGCGCCAGCAGGTGCCCAAGCACGCCGCCGTGCGAGCCGACCGCGATGGTGTGGCCCGGGTGGGCGGCGACAATCCGCGCCAGCGCCGCCTCGACCCGGGCGACGCAGGCGTGGCCGCTCTCGCCGCCCTCGAGCTGGAAGGCGAGGTCGGCGTGCATCCGTCGCACCGCCGCTTCGATGTCGGCCACATCCGGCATCCAGCCGCCGAGCGCCCGCTCGCGCAGGTCTTCGTCGACCGCGATCTCGAGCCGGGCGGTCTCGGCGTAGGGCCGCAAGGTGTCGATGGCGCGGATGTAAGGGCTGGACGCCAAGGCATCGACACGCAGTTCGGTCAGCGCCGGCGCGAGGTCGAGCGCCTGTCTTTGGCCCTTCGCCGAGAGCGGCCAGTCGCGTTCCGGCAGCGCCGGGTCCGGCGCGCTCTGGGCGTGGCGCACCATGATCAGGGTGGTCATGACGCGGCCAGCCCCTTCAGCCGATAGAGCGCGTCCATCGCCTCGCGCGGGCTCATGCCGTCGACATCGAGCTGCGCCAGCGCCGCCTCGACCGGGCCAGGACCGCGGTAGACCGGCGCGTCCGGCGCCGCCAGGGCCGCGAACAGCGGCATCTCGGCGAGGTCCTGGCGCCCACGCGTCTCGCTCTCCAGCCGGTCGAGCACCTGGCGGGCGCGGGCGACCACCGCGGGTGGTACGCCGGCCAGCTTGGCCACCTGGACGCCGTAGGAGCGGTCCGCCGGACCCGGCCCCGCCTCGTGCAGGAACACCAGGTCGCCGTTCCACTCCTTGGCCCGCAGCGACAGGTTGGAGACGTGCGCCAGCCGGTCCTCCAACGTCGCCAGCTCGTGGTAGTGGGTGGCGAAGAGGGCGCGGCAGCGGTTGACGTCGTGCAGCGCCTCCGCGCAGGCCCAGGCGATGGCGAGGCCGTCATAGGTGGCCGTGCCGCGGCCGATCTCGTCCAGGATCACGAACGAGCGCGGCGTCGCCTGGGTCAGGATCGCGGCGGTCTCGACCATCTCGGCCATGAAGGTCGAGCGGCCGCGCGCCAGGTCGTCGCCGGCGCCGACGCGGCTGAACAGACGGTCGACCACGCCCAGCCGCAGCGACCGCGCCGGAACGAAGCACCCCGCCTGGGCCAGGATCGCCAGCAGCGCGTTCTGGCGCAGGAAGGTCGACTTGCCGGCCATGTTCGGCCCGGTGACGATCGAGAGCTGTGCGCCAACCTCGCCCGCGGCGTCCAGGCGGCAGTCGTTGGGGGTGAACGGATCGCCGGCGCGCTTCACCGCAGCCTCGACCACCGGGTGGCGCGCGGCCTCAGCTTCGAAGACCAGCGAACGGTCGACGCGCGGGCGGCAGGCGCCGGTCTCCTCGGCCCATTCGGCGAGGCCAGCTGCGACATCGAGCACCGCCAGCGCCTCGGCCGCCGCCTGGATCGGCCGCGCCAGCGCCTGCGCCTGCGCGCGCCAACTCTCGAAGATCTCCAGCTCCATCGCCAGCGTTCGGTCGGCGGCGCGGGCGATCTTGCTGTCGAGGTCGGCCAACTCGACGGTGGTGAACCGCACCTGATTGGCCATGGTCTGGCGATGGATGAACAGCGCCGATAGCGGCGCTCGCAGCAGCGGCTCGGCCTTGGCCGCGCCGATCTCCAGGAAGTAGCCCAGCACCGCGTTGTGGCGGACTTTCAGCGGAACGCCAGTCTCCAGCTGCAGCCGCGCCTCGAGCGCGGCCACCACTTGACGGCTGTCACCCTGCAGGCCGCGCGCCTCGTCCAGCTCGGGCCTGACGCCGTCGGCGACGAAGTCGCCGTCGCGGGCCAGCAGCGGCAACTCGGCGTCGAGTCCCGCCGCCAGCGCTTCGGCGAACGCCGCCAGTTCCGGCGCTGGGATCAGCGCGATCGCCGCCGCCTCGAGCTCCTCGGCCGGCGGCGCCAGCGGCTCGCGCGCCGCGGCGATCAGCGCGGAAACCTCCTCGCCGATGGCGAGGCCCCGGCGCAGCACCGCCAGATCGCGCGGGCCGCCGCGGCCCAGCGCCAGGCGCGAGAGAGAGCGGGCCATGTCGCCGGCGCCCTTCAGCGCCGCGCGCAGCTTCTGGCGCAGCGCGCGGCGCCCCAGCAGCCAGTCGATCGCATCCAGCCGTGCGTCGATCGCTTCGGGCGACATCAGCGGCCGCGCCAGCCGGGCCGCCAGCAGCCGGGCGCCGGGCGCGGTCACCGTGCGGTCGATGGCCGCGAGCAGCGAGCCCTCGCGGCCGCCGCCGCCGCCCGCCCAGCCCTGCGCCCGCTCGATCTCGAGGCTGGCGCGCGTCGCCGGATCGATCGCCATCACGTCGCTCTCGCCGGCGCGCCGCGGGGCCGACAGCGCCGGCATGCGGCCGCCCTGGGTGGTCTCCAGATGCGCCGCGATCAGTCCGAGCGCCGCCACCTCCGCGCCGGAGAGCGCGCCGAAACCGTCGAGCGTCTCGACGCCGTAGAGCCGCTTCAGCCGCGCCTCCGACGCCGAGGGCTCGGCCAGCGCCTGGGCCATCGGCTGCACCAAGCCGCCGGCCGCCTTCAGCGCGGCGCTGAGGCCCGGCTCGGCGAACAGCCGGTCGGGGACCAGGATCTCGGACGGGGCCAGCGCCGCCAGCGCCGAGGCCAGCGCCTCCTTGCCGAGCGCGAAACACTCCACCTCGCCGGTCGAGAGCTCGACGCTGGCGACCGCCGCCTGGCCGGCGCGGATGGCGACCGCCGCCAGCCGGTTCGCGCCACGCGCCTCCAGCAGGCCGTCCTCGGTCAGCGTGCCCGGCGTCACCACCCGCACGATCTCGCGCCGCACCACCGACTTGCCGCCGCGCTTCCTGGCTTCGGCAGGGTCCTCCATCTGCTCGCAGACCGCGACTTTGAAGCCGGCGCGGATCAGCTTGGCGAGATAGGCTTCGGCCGCGTGCACCGGCACGCCGGCCATCGGGATCGGCGCGCCGGCGTGCGTGCCACGGTGCGTCTGGGCGATGCCGATCGCCGCGGCGGCCTTCACCGCGTCCTCGAAGAACATCTCGTAGAAATCGCCCATACGGAAGAAGATCAGCGCGTCGGGCTGGCGCGCCTTGGCGTCGAAGAACTGGGCCATCACCGGCGAGGCGCCGGTCGCCTCCGGAAAGGCCGTCTCGGCGGATGGAATCGGCGCGTTCATGCTGCTGACGCTAGCCGGTCGGCCATCGTGTTTGAAGGCGGCTTGACGCGCCCGTTGAACCACCCAACTTTGATCCTGTGGAAGACTTGCTCGACTATGCCATTTCGCCCGCCGGGCCCGCCGACGCGCTGGAGCTCGGCCGGGTGCACGTCAGGTCCTGGCGCGAGACCTACGCCGGCATCCTGCCGCAGGCGGCGCTGAACCGGATGAACGCGGCCGCCCACGCCCGGCGCTTCCACCTCGAACTGGCGCGGGCGAAGAAGGGCCATGTGACCCTGATCGCCGAGGGCGCGGACGGCCCGGTCGGCTACGCCGCCGGCGCGCTGCTGGACGGCGAGGGCCGCACCGCGGACGCTGAGGTGTTCACCCTCTACGTGCTGCGCGAGGCGCAGGGCGCCGGCGTGGGACGCGCGCTGCTGCGGGCCTCGGCGCGGGTGCTGAAGGCCGAAGGCGCGAAGTCGCTGATGCTGTTCGTGCTGACCCGCAACGAGCACGCCCGCGGCTTCTACGAACGCCTGGGCGGCGAAGCCTTCGCCGAGATCGCCTCGAAGGGCTGGGGCGATGGCCTGACCGAAACCGCCTACCGCTGGAGCGACATCGCCGCGCTGGCGGGCTGATCAGACTACCGGCCTGGAGAAGAACAGGGCGATCTCACCCTCGGCGGGCGTGCCGACATAGAGCGTCAGGTCGATCCCGGTCAGCTGGAAGCCCAGCGCTTCATAGACGGCGACCCCTGGAGCGTTGAGGTTGCTCGTTTCCAACCACAAGTGGCGGGCGCCAAGGTCGCGGCCAAGGCCCAACACGCGCTCCGTAAGAGCCCGGCCAACGCCTTGCCCCCGGGCGGGGGGATCGACGTAGAGGTGCCAGAGCGTCAAGCGCCGGTTCCACGGCCCGAAGCCGGCGGCCGCGAAGCCGAGGCATGTCCCCTCTGCATCGGCGACGAAGGCGTGGGACCAGGGACGCTCCGGGTCGTCCAGGTCATCGAGGGGAAATCGCTTACGCAGCGGCGAGGCCAGACGCCGCGGCTTCAGCGATATCGAGTGGTCCGCCGTCTCGACGTCGTAGACCACATCTGTCGAAAAGCTCGTGTCGATCCCGCGGATCGCCATTGCGTCATGCGGAAAGCGCGCCTCGCGGATCGAGACCATGGACCGGCGCTCACTCGCCCCGCGTGATCCCGTCCCAGAACCGCCGCGCCTTGCCGAAGAACGTCGCGGTGCGGGGGTGTTGCTGCTCGCCGCAGAGGCCGGCGAATTCGCGCATCAGCTCCTTCTGTCGTGGCGAGAGCCTGGCCGGGGTCTCGATGAACAGCTCGACCACCAGGTCGCCGCGCTCGCGTGAGCGCAGCGAGGGCATGCCGCGGCCCTTCAGGCGCACCGTACGGCCAGTCTGGGCGCCTTCCGGCACCTTGACCTCTATCTTGCACTCGCCGTTGCAGTTCTCGCCGCCGAGCAGGCAGGGCGCCTCGACCGCGCCGCCCAGCGCCGCGGTCGCCATCGGCACCGGCACCGAGCAGAGCAGATCGAGCCCGTCGCGCTCGAACAGCTCGTGCGGCTGCACCGAGAGGAAGATGTAGAGATCGCCGCGCGGGCCGCCGCGCTGGCCGGCGTCGCCCTCGCCGGCGAGGCGGATGCGCGCGCCGTCGTCGACGCCAGGCGGGATACGAACCTCCAGCGTGCGCTCGCGCCGCTGCTGGCCGTGGCCGTGGCAGGTCTTGCAGGGATCCAGCACCAGCCGACCGGCGCCGCCGCAGCGCGGGCAGGTGCGCTCGATGGTGAAGAAGCCCTGGCTGGCCCGCACCCGCCCCGCGCCGCCGCAGCTGGCGCAGGCCGAGGGGCTGGCGCCCGGCGCGCAGCCAGAACCGGTGCAGTCTTCGCAGGTGAGCGCCGCCGGCACCTTCACCTCCACCTCGGCGCCGGCGTAGGCCTGCTCCAGACTGATCTCGAGGTCGTAGCGCAGGTCGGCGCCGCGGGTCGGGCCGCTCGGGCGCCGCTGCTGCTGGCGGCCGAACATGTCGCCGAAGACGTCGCCGAACACCTCGTTGAAGATGTCGTGCACGTCGGTGAAGCCGGCGCCGCCGTTCGCGCCGTTGACGCCGGCATGGCCGAAGCGGTCGTAAGCGGCGCGCTTCTGCTTGTCGGAGAGGACCATATAGGCCTCGTTGATTTCCTTGAACCGCGCCGACGAGTCCTCGCACCCGCCGTTGCGGTCGGGATGGTGCTCCATCGCCATCTTGCGGAAGGCGGATTTCAGAGCGGCGTCGTCCGCGCCACGGTCCACGCCCAGGATGTCGTAGTAGTCTCGCATGGAAATCAGCCGCCCCGGCGTTTCATGCTGGAACTTCGCCTTGAAGGGAAGTGGGAGATCGCCCGCCTCGTCGCAAGGTTAGCTGCGCGAGGCGGGCGCCTTTGCCCAAGCGGGCGGCGGCGACGTTCCCCGAATGCGATATTTTGACTCGGGGGAACAGCTCCGCCATGAGGCAAACCGTCACGTACTGGGCCGTTGTCCAGCACGTCACGCACCTCAGGCCGGCTTATCGTCGGAGACTTCCTCGAACTCGGCGTCGACCACGCCTTCCTCCGCCGGGTTCTCGGCAGACGCCTCCGCGCCCTCGCCGCCGGCCCCGGCCTTATACATGGCCTCGCCCAGCTTCATCGAGACCTGCATCAGCGCCTGGGTCTTGGCCTGGATCGCGCTCGCGTCCTCGCCTTCGAGCGCGGTCTTCAGCTCGGCGATGCCCGCCTCGATCGCCGACTTGTCGGACGCGCCGACCTTGTCGCCATACTCGGCCATCGCCTTTTCCGTCGAGTGGATCAGCGCGTCGCCGTGGTTCTTGGCCTCGACCAGTTCCTTGCGCTTCTTGTCCTCGGCGGCGTTGGCCTCCGCCTCCTTGACCATGCGCTCGATGTCCGCGTCGGAGAGGCCGCCGTTGGCCTGGATGCGGATAGACTGCTCCTTCGAGGTGGCCTTGTCCTTGGCGCCAACGTTGACGATGCCGTTGGCGTCGATGTCGAAGGTGACCTCGATCTGCGGCAGGCCCCTGGGCGCCGGCGGGATGCCGACCAGGTCGAACTGGCCCAGCATCTTGTTGTCCTGCGCCATCGGCCGCTCGCCTTGGAAGACCCGGATCGTCACCGCGTTCTGGTTGTCGTCGGCGGTGGAGAAGGTCTGGCTCTTCTTGGTCGGGATGGTGGTGTTGCGCTCGATCAGCGGGGTGAAGACGCCGCCGAGGGTCTCGATGCCGAGGGTCAGCGGGGTCACGTCCAGCAGTAGCACGTCCTTGACGTCGCCTTGCAGCACGCCGGCCTGGATCGCCGCGCCCAGCGCCACGACTTCGTCCGGATTGACGCCCTTGTGCGGCTCACGACCGAAGAACTCCTTCACCGTGTCCACGACCTTGGGCATGCGGGTCATGCCGCCGACCAGCACCACTTCTTCGATGTCGGACTTCTTCAGCCCGGCGTCTTTCAGCGCCTGATCGCAGGGCCCGATCGTCTTGTTGATCAGGTCCTCGACCAGCGACTCCAGCTTGGCGCGGGTGATCTTGATGTTGAGGTGCAGGGGCCCGGAAGCGTTCATCGAGATGAAGGGCAGGTTCACCTCGTACTGGGTGGTGGTGGAGAGCTCCTTCTTGGCCTTCTCCGCCTCTTCCTTCAGGCGTTGCAGCGCCAGCTTGTCCTTGCGCAGGTCGACGCCCTGCTCCTTCTTGAACTCGTCGGCCAGGTAGTCGACCAGGCGCAGGTCGAAGTCCTCGCCGCCCAGGAAGGTGTCGCCGTTGGTCGCCTTCACTTCGAAGACGCCGTCGCCGATCTCCAGGATCGAGATATCGAACGTGCCGCCGCCGAGGTCGTAGACGGCGATCTTCTTGCCTTCGTTCTTCTCCAGCCCGTAGGCGAGCGCCGCCGCGGTCGGCTCGTTGATAATGCGCAGCACTTCCAGGCCGGCAATCTTGCCGGCGTCCTTGGTCGCCTGGCGCTGGGCGTCGTTGAAGTAGGCCGGGACCGTGATGACCGCCTTCTCGACCTTCTCGCCCAGGTGCGCCTCGGCGTCCTGCTTCAGTTTCTGCAGGATGAAGGCGCTGATCTCTTGCGGGGAATAGTCCTTGCCGTGGGCGCGCACCCAGGCGTCGCTGTTCGCGCCCTTGACGATCTCGTAGGGCACCATGCCCTTGTCTTTCTCCACCATCGGGTCGTCGTACTTGCGCCCGATCAGGCGTTTGATGGCGAAGAGGGTGTTGGAGGGGTTGGTCACGGCCTGGCGCTTGGCCGGCTGGCCTACCAGGCGCTCGCCGTCGTCCAGGATGGCGACGACCGAGGGCGTGGTGCGCGCGCCCTCCGCATTTTCGATCACTTTCGGCGTCTTGCCGTCCATGATGGCGACGCACGAATTGGTCGTGCCAAGGTCGATGCCGATAATCTTGCTCATGAGAACTCTGGTCTCGCTCCTTAAGTGGCGAACGCTCGCGGGGGCCTTCGGGGATGAAGCGCCGGATGCGTCGTTCCCGGTTCGATTTCGTCTCTCTTTTGGGTGCGGGCGAGAGGCCCGCGCGGGGCCGCCCCAAACTTCGGGGAAACGCCGCTTCACGCCCGATATTGGGAATGTGACGCCCCCCCGCAAGGGCTTTTTGGCGCGCCGTCGCTGCGGCGGAACGCCAGGCGGGGCGCTAGACGGGCCAATCCAATGAACCTGCCCGGCTTTCGCCTGCTTCCCGGCCGGCTGAACGAAGCTGTGCAACGTCAGCTTACAGACGAGGTCGTCGCCCTGGCGGCCGACGCTCCGCCCTATCGGCCGGTCACGCCCGGGGGCAAGGCGATGAGCGTCGCCATGACCAACCTAGGCCCACTGGGCTGGATCACTGACGCCGCCGGCTATCGCTACGAGCCCACCCATCCGCTCACCGGCAAGCGCTGGCCGCCGATCCCGGCGATGCTGACAGCGCTGTGGGCCGAGCTCTGCGACGCGGCCACACCGCCCGACTGCTGCCTGGTCAATTTCTACGACGCGGGCTCGAAGATGGGCGCGCACCGCGACTCCGACGAGGCCGACTTTCGTTTCCCGGTGCTCTCGGTCTCCCTCGGCGACACGGCGCTGTTTCGCCTCGGCGGACTGCGCCGCACCGATCCGACCGGACCTATCAGACTGGCGTCCGGCGACGTGGTGGTATTAGGCGGCGAGGCCCGGCGCGCCTACCACGGCGTCGATCGCATCATCCCCGGCTCGTCGCGGCTGATCGCCGGCGGCGGGCGGATCAACCTTACGCTACGCCGGGCCGCGCCGGCTTGACCTAGCCGCCCCGACCGTTGCCCGCTTGACCTTTGGCAGGGCGCGAGGGAGAGGGCGTCTTTTCGCCCATTTGGAGAGCGCCATGCTCACCCTTACCCGTCCGGACGGCAACCAGCCGGAGGATTTCCACCTGTCGCGTCGCGGCATAGCGGCGCTGATCTTCGGCGGCTACGCGGCTGCCGCGCTGGCCGCCGAGGCCGACCCGATCCAGACCGATGAGACCGGCCTGGTCACCGAGGTGGTTCAACTGCCGGTGTCGGGCGCGACGATCCGCGGCTACGTCGCTCGCCCGAAGGCGGCGGGGCGTTTCCCGGTGGTGCTGGTCGTCAACGAGGTGTTCGGCCTGCACGCCTACATCATGGATGTCTGCCGCCGCCTGGCGAAGCTCGGCTACGTCGCGATCGCGCCCGGCTTTTTCGACCGCGCCGGCGACCCGGCGCCGCTGACCGACTTCCCGGCGATCATGAAGATCGTCGCCGCCGCGAGCGACGCGCAGGTGATGGGCGATGTCGGCGCGACGCTGAAATACCTCGAGGGCCAGCCCTGGGCCGACATGCGCAAGGTGGCGATCACCGGCTTCTGCTGGGGCGGCAAGGTGGTCTGGAACGCCTGCGAGACCTATCAAGAGTTCAAGGCCGGCGTCTCCTGGTACGGCCCGCTGGCGCCATCGGCCACCGCCCCGCCCGACCCGAGCAGGATCTGGCCGATCGAGCATGCGGCGGGTCTGCGCTGCCCGGTGCTGGGGCTCTACGGCGGCAAGGACCCGCTCGCCCTGTCGGTGCCGGCGATGCGCGACGCGCTGGCGGCGGCCGGCAAGACGTCGAGCGAGATCATCATCTATCAGGACGCCGGCCACGGCTTCCACGCCGACTACCGCGCCAGCTACAACGAGACCGACGCCAAGGACGGCTGGTCGCGACTGTTGGCCTTCTTCGCGGTCAACGGCGTGCTGCCGCGCCCGTTCCGGTTCGGCTGATCCGGCGACGCTCGGATCTTCCGCCGGCGGAACGTGCACCGCCATGCACCATCATGCATGTCGACGCACCTAAACGCTGTTCGATGCGCCTCCCGCGCGAAGTCTGACTGAGCCAGAATGACACACGTCTAGAGACGGTGCGAAGCGACGACGCTCCAGTCGGGCGGCCAGGCCGACGGCTTGCGCGCCCGACGTGGGGCGCATCCGCCGTCCGAGACCGCAGAGCAACGGCGAGGCAGGATCACGATGGACGGCGCGCACAAGACCCAACTGGCGTTGAAGGCCGAGACGCCAGAGGCGCACGAGACGCGCCCGCCACCGATCTGGAGTCTGCAACTTGTGAAGGCCGAGCGTCTCAACATCCTACGGCGCTGCGCGCCGGGCCAGCCGTACTGGGAGCAGGCGCTTCACGCCTATGTGGAAGCCGACCGGGACCTGCAGAAGGCGCTGCTGGACCGCTTCGGCCTCGACACGGTCTACTGAGGTGGCGGCGGCGAGCCGGGACGGCGCCAACCGGCCCGCAACCGCGGCCGCCCCCCTCAGCCGCCGCGCAGCTTGCGCGTCAGCGTTTCCAGGTCCCGCGCCAGTTGGGGATCGCCCTGCCGCAGAGCCTCGATGCGGCGCACGGCGTGCAGCACCGTGGTGTGGTCGCGCCCGCCGAAGCGCCGGCCGATGTCCGGCAGTGAGCGCGTGGTCAGCTTCTTGGCCAGCCACATCGCCGCCTGGCGCGGTCGCGCCACCGACCGCGTGCGCCGCTCGGAAATCAGATCGACCTGCTTCAGGCCGAAGTGATCGGCGGTGGCCTTCTGGATGTCGTCGACCGTGACCCGCTTCTCGCCGCCGCGCAGGTGTGGCCCGAGGAACGCCTGGGTCTCCTCCAGAGTCAGCCCGCCGACGCCGGCGCCGGCGCGGACGATCAGGGTGTTGAGCGCCCCCTCCAGCTCGCGCACGCTGTCGGTGAAGCGATCGGCGAGGAACTGCAGCACCTCGGGGCGCATCTGCGCGGTGACGCCCTGCTGGCGGCCGAGCACCAGCGCCTTGCGGTCAAGGATGTCGAGGCGAAGGTTACGGTCGGCCGGCTCGATGCCGCAGACCAGACCCGCGGAGAGGTGCGAGCGCAGCCGCGCGTCGATCTCGATGAGCGCCGACGGCGGTCGGTCGGCGGAGAACACCACGCGGCGTCCGTCCTCCATCAGCGCGGCCAGGGTGTGGAACAGTTCTTCCTCGGACGAATGCTTGCCGCCGATGAAGTGCACGTCGTCGATCAGCAGCAGATCGGCCGAGCGCAGCTCGTCCTTGAAGTCCGCCGCCTTGCGCTCCATCAGCGCCCGCACGAACGACGACAGGAACCGCTCGGCGGTGAGGTAGACCACCTTCTTCTCCGGCGCCGAGCACATGGCTTCCCAGGCGATGGCGTTGAGCAGGTGGGTCTTGCCGAAGCCGTAGGCGCCGTGGAAGACGACCGGGTTGAAGTGGCCGTCAGCCCAGGACGCCACCCGGCGGGCGACCGCCAGGGCGAACTCGTTCGAGGGTCCTTTGACAAAGCTGTCGAAGGTGAAACGCTCCTGCAACCATTGACTGCGGGTCGGACGGGCGGAGGCGATCGGCGCGGTGGCCGGGCTGTCGGTGGAGACCGGATCGGCCGCCTCGATCGCCATCTGGCGCGGCGATGAGACCGGACCCGGCGCCGGCGTCTCGCCGCCCTCGGCCTCGAACTCCAGCCGTGACTTCAGCGACAGCACGCGGCCTTCCGGATCGTAATGCGCCCAAAGTTCGCCGATGCGCCGCCAGGCGTAGCGGCGGATCCAGTCGCGGGCGATGCCGGTCGGCGTGACCAGGCACAGCTCGCCCCCAGGGGCCGTCCGCAGGCAGGCCTGCGCCAGCCACGATCCGAACGTGTCGTCGCCAAGCTCACCCTTGAGCGTTTGGCTGGCCTTGGTCCACACGCCCGTGGGCGTCACCGACGCCATTTCCGCCAGTCCCTTGCTCGCCATTTGCCCCTGTACCCCTAATCCGCACCTCCCATCCGGAGGACGGAGGCCGGCCGCGACACCCCCATGCACCGCGGGCCATCTCGAGTAAGCGAACGCACACACTTTCTCTGGCGCGGCGGCCCGTTACTTGCCGCCTCCACTCATTCATCAGTACAATGGAAATGCCTTGAGGACCCCAGACTACGCCGGCGAAGGGCGTGGTCAATCTGATTTCGAGCACGTCGCAGATCAAAAATTGCTTGACATTCCAGCCTTCCGAAAACGCTTGGGGTTAGCGCTTTTGGGGCGCCATTTTGCCGCACAAAATGACCGGGATCGGCCTATTTCCACCACGACGCACAGAAGCGGCCACCGCGTAGCTTGGCGGGTAAAACAGCAATGGATTCAAGGTAGTGATGGCCATAGCGGCCGCTCAGGCAACCTGCAGCTTCTTGAGCTGAGCCGCCAGCCGCGACACTTTGCGCGACCCCGTGTTCTTGTGCACCACGCCCTTGCCGACGGCGCGCATCAGCTCCGATTGCACCTCGACGAAAGCGGTCTTGGCGAGGCCCAGATCGCCGGCGGCGAGCGCCTCTTCGAACTTGCGCACGAAGGTGCGGACACGCGACCGGCGCGCCTTGTTCACCTCGGTTCTGCGCGCGATCTTGCGGATCGCCTTCTTGGCCCCGGGGTTGTTCGCCATGGTTCTTGGACGGCCTCGAATGGGCGCCCAACTCGGCGCCGGAAAAAGGAGGCGGCGATATACGCTAAAGCCGACGCGGGGGTCAATGCGGCGCCGACAGTTCCTTCTCGGGCGCCGCCGCTGGTCACGGCCCGTCCACCTGGTAGCCCTTGGCGCGCAGCAGCGCCGGCAACCCGCCGGGCCCGATCAGGTGGCCGACGCCGACCACCACCACGATCGATCCCGGCTGCTTCAGCCGCGCCTCCAACACGCTGACCCAATGGCGGTTGCGGCCGTCGATCAGGCGAGTGAACAGCATCGGCGAGACCTTGCGCAGCGGATCGAGCGCGTCGTGCTCGAGACCGGCGAGGTCGCCGGACATCCACTCGTCCACCACCCGGCGATAGGAAGTGGGGTCCTGTTGGATCTCCGAAACGGTCCAGTTCAGCGAGGCGATCTGGTCCTTGAGC
>Ga0302325_10002472_pt1 | contig 44873 bp, 35 predicted proteins | sample Palsa_T0_2_FD_201948 | JGI IMG/M metagenome (GOLD analysis project Ga0302325, IMG submission 201948) | Peat permafrost microbial communities from Stordalen Mire near Abisko, Sweden - Palsa_T0_2 | ecosystem: Environmental > Terrestrial > Soil > Palsa > Peat permafrost | place: Sweden: Abisko... | reverse complement strand
AGCCCGACTACGCGAATGCCTATTGCAACCGCGGCACCGTGCTGGAGCGACTGGGCCGATGGGAGGAGGCACTGGCGAGTTATGAGCGCACGCTGGAACTGAATCCTGCTGATGCCCTGGCGTACTACAACCGCGGCTCGGTGCTCAAGGAGCTGAAGCGGCTGGAGGAAGCGCTGGCCAGTTACGACCGGGCGATCGGGCTTCGAAGCGACTATGTGGAGGCGCATTTCAATCGCGGCAACGTGTTGCAGGCACTGCGGCAATACCAGGCTGCGGTGGGCAGTTACGAACGTGTGCTCGAACTGAAGCCCGCATTCGCCGAGGCATTTCATGCCCGCGGCCTCTCGCTGACGAATCTGCGGCGGCTTCCCGAAGCCCTGGCCAGCTATGACCGGGCCATTGCACTCGATGTGAATTTCACTGAGGCCTACGTCAATCGGGGCCATCTGCTGCATGATCTGCAGCGATATGACGCAGCGGTGCGCGACTACAGTCGCGCGATAGAGCTCGACGCCAATCGATCCGAGATCTGGCTCGGTCTGGGCTCCTCGCTGTCGCGGCTGAAAAGGCACGAGGAGGCGATTCGCAGCTTCGATCGCGCGCTGGCAGTCAAACCGGATCAGAAATACCTGATAGGGCTTCGACAGTACGCCAAAATGCAGATCTGCGACTGGAGCGAACTCGCCCCGGAACTGCAACGGCTCAAGATCGGGCTCGAGTCAAGCCAGGCTGTCTCGGTGCCGCTGACCGTGTTGGCACTGTTCGATTCGCCGCCGCTGCACGAATGCGTGTCTCGCGTCTGGGTGCGCGAGGAGTGCCCACCGGATGATTCCCTGGGTGTCATCGCGAATCGACCGCGCAGTGACCGGATTCGGGTCGGCTATTTCTCCGCGGACTTTCGCACTCACCCGGTGTCTCTATTGACTGCCGGCCTGTTCGAGCAGCACGATCGGTCGAAATTCGAGATCACTGCGTTCGCGTTTGGTTCGGATGCGGACGATCCGGTAAGGGCGAGACTCAGGCGCGCGTTCGATCACTTCATCGACATAAACGCCCGTTCCGATAGCGAGGTGGCACTGCTCGCCCGCGAACTCGGCATCGATATCGCGGTGGACCTTGGCGGCTTCACGGAACATGCTCGCACCAAGATCTTTGCCCAGCGCGCGGCACCACTCCAGGTCAGTTATCTGGGCTATGCGGGTACTTCCGGCGCGCCGTACATAGACTACCTGATCGCCGATCGCACGCTGATTCCCGAGGGCGCGGAGCGACACTACAGTGAGCAGATCATCCGCCTGCCCGATAGCTTCATGGCCACCGATTCCACGCGGTCGGTTGCAGATCGGATTTTTACGCGCGAGGAGCTCGGGCTGCCGAACGAGCGCTTCGTATTCTGCTGCTTCAATCGCGGCTTCAAATTGATGCCCGACACGTTTGATGACTGGATGACAATCCTGAAAGCCGTCGAGGGCAGCGTGCTCTGGCTGTCCGAAGGCGATAAGAGCGCTGTGGCCAATCTGCGCCAGGAAGCCGCGCGACGCCATGTCAGCCCCGAGCGGCTGATCTTTGCTACTCCCATGCCGTCAATGGCCGAGCATCTGGCCCGTCAACGCGCCGCAGACCTGTTCCTCGACACGCTGCCATTCAATGCACACACGACCGCCAACGATGCGCTCTGGGCGGGCCTTCCGGTACTTACCTGTGCCGGCCATGCCCTGCCGGGGAGAGTGGCCGCCAGTCTGCTGAACGCGCTCGACCTGCCGGAACTTATCACCACGGCGCGGCAGCATTATCGGGAGCTGGCCGTGCGGCTGGCACTGAATCCGGCGGAATTGCGGCAGATTCGAGAGAAGCTGGCCCGCAACCGGCTGACGGCGCCGCTGTTCGATACGGTACGGTTTACGCGGAACCTGGAGTCGGCCTTCACTTCGATCTACGAGCGGCAGCAGTCGGGTTTGCCACCGGCGCACATCCTGGTTGACCGCAAGGCATGAGCGCGTGAGCGCATCGGCGGAGCTGGAATCACTGCGCGCGATGGCCGCCGGGGCACTGCAGGGCGGTGAGCTGGAGAGAGCCGTTGAGCTCTACGAGGGGCTGATCGGGCGCAAACCCGATGATGCCGAGGCGCACTACAAGCGCGCCAATGCGCTGAACATGCTCGGCCGATTCGAGGCGGCAGTGGCGGGCTATGACCGCGCGGTTGCCCTCAAGCCCGACTACGCGAATGCCTATTGCAACCGCGGCACCGTGCTGGAGCGACTGGGCCGATGGGAGGAGGCACTGGCGAGTTATGAGCGCACGCTGGAACTGAATCCTGCTGATGCCCTGACGTACTACAACCGCGGCTCGGTGCTCAAGGAGCTGAAGCGGCTGGAGGAAGCGCTGGCCAGTTACGACCGGGCGATCGGGCTTCGAAGCGACTATGTGGAGGCGCATTTCAATCGCGGCAGCTTGCTGCAGGGCCTGGGGCAAAACCAGGCCGCCGTGGGGAGCTATGATCGGGCCATCGAACTGAACCCGGCCTTGGCCGAGGCATTTCACAGGCGCGGCATTTCGCTGGCGCGTATGCGGCAGTTCGATGCGGCTCTGGCGAGTTACGACCGGGCCATCGCGCTCAAAGCCAATTTCGCCGCGGCGCACGTCGACCGGGCCAATGTGCTTCAGGAAGGGCAGCTGATGGACGCCGCCCTGGACGAGTACGCCAGGGCGATCGAGATCGATCCCAATCTTCCCGAGGCGTATCTCGGAATGGCATCGGCGCTCGGCAAGTTGAGGCGGCACGCGGAGGCGGTCCGAAGCTACGATTGTGCGCTCGCGCTCAGGGCCGATCTCCGGTTTCTGCCTGGCATGCGACGCTTCGCCAAGATGCAGATCTGCGACTGGGGCGAGCTCGCCTCGGATCGGCCGAAACTCAGCGCCGGGCTTGAGGCGCAGCAAGCGGTCTCGGCGCCCTTGCCGGTGCTGGCGCTGTTCGATTCCGCGCACCTGCATGAGCTGGCTGCTCGGATCTGGGTGCGGGAACTGTGTCCGCCGGACGATTCTCTGGGTGTCATTGCGAGTCGACCGCGCCGTGACCGGATTCGTGTCGGCTATTTCTCCGCCGACTTTCGTACTCACCCGGTGTCTCTGCTGGCTGCCGGTCTTTTCGAGGCGCACGATCGGTCGAAATTCGAGCTCACCGCCTTCGCATTGGGAGCCGATGTCGACGATCCGATGCGCACGCGCCTCAAGCATGCCTTCGAGCACTTCATCGACGTGGGCCGATATTCGGATGCCGGGATCGCTCTGCTGGCTCGCGAACGCGGAATTGATATCGCCGTGGATCTGGGCGGGTTCACCGATGGCTCGCGCGCCCGCGTTTTTGCCAAGCGTACCGCTCCGCTACAGGTGGGCTATCTGGGCTATCCGGGCACCTCTGGCGCGCCCTACATGGACTACCTGATTGCCGATCGCACCCTGATACCGGCAGGCGAGGAGCGGCACTACAGCGAGCAGATCATCCGCTTGCCCTATAGCTTCCAGCCCAACGATGCCACTCGAGTCGTCTCGGGCCGGATTTTTGCGCGCGCGGAACTTGGGCTGCCGGAGTCAGGTTTTGTGTTCTGCTGCTTTAACCGCGGCTTCAAGCTCATGCCGGAAACCTTCGATGACTGGATGCAAATCCTCAAGAGCGTCGAGGGTAGTGTGCTGTGGCTGTCCGAGGGGGATAAGACCGCCGTGGCCAATCTGCGCCGGGAGGCCGCCCGACGTGATGTTGGCCCCGAGCGGCTGATCTTCGCGACTTCTGTGCCGTCGATGGCCGATCATCTAGCGCGGCATCGCGCTGCGGATCTGTTTATCGATACCTTGCCGTTCAACGCGCACACCACCGCCAGCGATGCGCTTTGGGCAGGGCTGCCGGTGCTGACCTGCCTCGGTCAGGCACTGCCGGGCCGGGTGGCAGCCAGCCTGCTGAATGCGATTGGGCTGCCAGAGCTGATCACGACCACGCGGGAGCAGTATCGGGAGCTGGCGGTGCGCCTGGCTCAGAATCCGGGGCAACTGCAGCTGCTTCGGGACAAACTGGCAGGCAACCGCCTGGTGGCTCCCCTGTTCGATACGGTCCGGTATACCCGCCATCTCGAATCCGCCTTCACCTCGATCTATGAACGCCAGCAGAGCCGCTCGCCGCCCGCGCCCCTTTCCGTTGGTAGCCTCGCATGAGCGCGCCGGATGACGCTGCCCTGCGGGCCCTCGCCGAGCGCACGGGCGCCGTGCTGCTGGAGCGTCGGCGGCGCGTAGTCGTCGCGGAGTCCTGCACGGGTGGCTGGGTGGCCAAATGCCTGACCGACATTCCGGGCAGCTCACAGTGGTTCGAGCGCGGTTTCGTGACTTACTCGAATGCAGCCAAGGAGCAGTCCCTCGGCGTGGCCGCCAGCGTGCTCGACACCTTCGGGGCCGTGAGCCGGCCCGCGGCCGAACAGATGGCGGCCGGAGCCCTGCACCATAGCGATGCGACGCTCGCCGTCGCCGTCACCGGGATCGCCGGCCCGGATGGCGGCACCGCCGAGAAGCCGGTTGGCCTGGTCTGGTTCGCGCGGGCGCAGCGCGATGCCGTATCGCTGGCACTCGAGGAGCGCTTTGGGGGTGATCGGGAGGCCATCCGTCGTGCCGCGGTTGCCACCGCCTTGCGCCTGATCATCGCGGCGCCTTAGAGACCAGGGCGGGCGGATGGGTACGCGGCGGCTGTTCTTTGCGCTCTGGCCGGAGGCAGATTTCATCGCGCGTCTGCGCGCGGCCGCGCACCCGCTCGGCCTGCCCGGCGGCTGGGCCGTGGGGGAACTCGATCTGCACGTGACGCTTTGTTTCCTCGGCGCGGTGGAGGAGTCCAGCCTGCCGGCGCTGCGCGAGCGCGTGGCTGCACTGCAGCTGCCGCCGTTCGAGCTCGAGTTCGAGGCAATCGAGTATTGGTCGCGCTCGCGCGTGCTGGCGGCCACGAGTGCGACCGTGCCCGCAGCGGGGGTGGCGCTCGCTCGGGCACTGCATGCACAGGCGCGCGCTGTGGGTCTGCGCACCGATGAGCGGCCGCTACGGGCTCACGTGACGCTTTTGCGCGGATTAGCCGCGAGTCCGGGGTCCGCGGCGGCGCCATTGCCGCTGTCGCCACCCCTGAGGCTGGGGGCGAACAAGTTCTATCTGGCGCAAAGTCAGCAGCTTGAGGCGGCATCTGCAGGCAGCCTCGCGCCTGGCCGCTACGTGCAGCTTGCGGCGTGGCCGTTGCGTGTGCATTTGCAGTGACCTGCGGCCCTTTTGGACCCGCGCTGGCGCCCCCATTGTGGGATAATTGAGCATCCCCGAAACCGTTGCCGCTGATGGAAGGACCACACCGATGGAAAGAACTGCCGCCATGGATGAAAACCGAAAAAAGGCGCTGACTGCCGCGCTTGGACAGATCGAGAAGCAGTTCGGCAAGGGTTCGGTGATGCGGTTGGGCGATGCCTCGGCGACCTACGATGTCGAGACGGTGCCGACCGGCTCGCTCGGCCTCGACATTGCGCTCGGCGTAGGCGGTTTGCCGCGCGGCCGCGTGGTGGAAATCTATGGGCCGGAATCCTCGGGCAAAACCACGCTCACGCTTCAGGTGGTCGCGGAAATCCAGCGGCGCGGCGGCACCGCGGCTTTCGTCGATGCGGAGCACGCACTCGACCCGGCCTATGCCGGCAACCTCGGCGTCAACGTGCAGGATCTGCTGGTCTCGCAGCCTGATACCGGCGAGCAGGCGCTCGAAATCACCGACATGCTGGTGCGATCGGGTGCCGTGGACGTGGTGGTGATCGACTCGGTGGCGGCGCTCACGCCGCGCGCGGAGATCGAGGGCGAGATGGGCGAGCTGCAGGTCGGCCTGCATGCGCGGCTCATGTCGCAGGCGCTGCGCAAGCTCACGGGCAATATCAAGCGCTCAAACACCATCGTGATCTTCATCAACCAGATCCGCATGAAGATCGGTGTGATGTTCGGTAGCCCCGAAACCACGACGGGCGGCAACGCGCTCAAGTTCTATGCCTCGGTGCGGCTCGATATCCGCCGCATCGGCGCCATCAAGAATGGCGAAGAGGTGGTCGGCAACCAGACGCGCGTCAAAGTGGTCAAGAACAAGGTGGCGCCGCCGTTCCGGGAAGCTGAGTTCGAGATCATGTACGGTCTGGGTATCTCGCGAGAGGGTGAGATTATCGAGATTGGCGCAGCCCAGGGCATCATCGACAAGTCCGGGTCCTGGTACAGCTACAACGGTGAGCGCATCGGCCAGGGCAAGGACAACACGCGCCTGTACCTGCAGCAGCACCCGGAGATCGCCAAGGACATCGAGGACAAGATCCGCCTCAAAATGATGCCGCCCAAGCGTGTTGAGGAAAAAACCGCGTAAGCGCGCCCTCGAACCGGGCCAATCGACCGACACCCAGGCCGCCGGCAATGCGGCCGTGGCACTGCTGGCACGACGCGATTTCTGTTCGCGGGAGCTCGCCGATAAGCTCAGCTCCCAGGGCTACGAACTCGAAACCGTGCGGGTCGTGGTCGATCAGCTCTGCGAGCGCGGCTACGTCAATGACGAGCGCTATGCGCAGCAGTATGTGGCGCTGCACGCGGAGCGTGGCCACGGTCCCCGGCGCATCGAGCGCGATCTATCGCAACTCGGGCTCGATTCCGGCTTGATCGAGGCGGCGCTCTCCGCCGGCGAGGACTGGGCACAGCGTGCGCGCGAGCTGCGCATCCGCCGCTTCGGGCTGCGGGTGCCTGCGGACTGGCAGTCCAAGGCGAAACAAGCCCGGTTTTTGCAATACCGAGGCTTTTCCAACGATCATATCCGCATGGCTCTGGGTTCCGAGGTTAGCGACGATTTGTCATGACAAGTAAGCCCCCCTTCATGAGTGCAGCCGACGTGCGGCGCACCTTTCTCGATTATTTCCGCGAGCATGGGCACACCATTGTGCCTTCCTCTTCGCTGGTACCTGGCAACGATCCGACGTTGCTTTTCACCAATGCCGGCATGGTGCAGTTCAAGGACGTGTTCCTGGGCAAGGAGACGCGCGACTACGTGCGCGCAGCCTCCAGTCAGCGCTGCGTGCGCGCCGGCGGCAAGCACAACGACCTCGAAAACGTGGGCTACACGGCCCGGCACCACACCTTCTTCGAGATGCTCGGCAATTTCTCCTTCGGCGACTATTTCAAGCGCGAAGCCATCCGCCTGGCATGGGACTTCGTCACCAAGCGACTCAAGCTGGACCCGTCGCGCCTGTGGGTCACGGTCTACCGCGACGACGATGAGGCAGCAGAGGTCTGGACCCGCGAGATCGGCGTCGACCCGGCGCGCGTGACGCGCATGGGAGAGAAGTCCAACTTCTGGGCCATGGGCGACACGGGACCCTGCGGGCCGTGCAGCGAGATCTTTTTTGATCATGGCCCCGAGGTCCCTGGCGGACCTCCGGGCTCACCAGAAGAGGACGGAGACCGTTTCGTCGAGATCTGGAACCTGGTCTTCATGCAATACGACCGCACGGCCGACGGCAAGCTGACGCCGCTGCCGAAACCCTCGGTCGACACCGGTGCCGGCCTGGAACGCGTCGCCGCGATCATGCAGGGCGTACAGTCGAACTACGACATCGATCTGTTTCGCGATCTGATCAGCGCGGCGGCCAGCGTGACCGGCACCACCGAGATCGATTCGCCTTCGCTGCGCGTCATCGCAGATCACATCCGCGCCTGCAGCTTCCTTATCGTCGATGGCGTCATGCCGTCGAACGAAGGCCGCGGCTATGTGCTGCGCCGAATCATCCGTCGCGCAGTGCGTCACGGCTACAAGCTCGGCCAATCCGAGGCCTTCTTCCACAAGCTGGTTCCGGCGCTGGTGGTCGCGATGGGGGACTCGTATCCGGAACTCAAGCGCGAGGCGCCGAAGGTCACGCGCATCCTGAAACTGGAGGAGGAGCGCTTTGCGGAGACGCTCGTGGCGGGCATGGCGCAGTTCGAAGCGCGCATGCGCGAAGCCGCTGGCGCCACCGTACCAGGAGCCCTGGTCTTCCTGCTGCATGACACCTATGGGTTTCCGCCGGATTTGACAGCCGACATCGCGCGCGAGCGGCAACTCTCGGTGGACATGGAGGGCTACGAGCGCGAGATGGAGGCGCAGCGCGACCGCGCGCGAGCCGCGAGCCGCTTTGGCATCGATCAGCATGATGGCGCGCAGGTGGCCGGACGCAGCGAATTTCGCGGCTACGAGGAACTGAAGTCGCAGGGACGTGTGCTGGCGCTGCTGCGCAATGGCGCCGGCGTTGAATCGCTCCGGGAGGGCGAGCAGGGTGAAGTCGTGCTCGACCGCACGCCCTTCTACGCCGAGTCGGGTGGGCAGATCGGCGATACCGGGGAGCTGACCGCGCCGAGCGGCATTCGATTCGTGGTCGAGGACACGCAGAAGCGCGGTGCCGTGCACTCCCACCGCGGCAAGCTCGTGGGTGGCTCCCTCAAACCCGGCGATGTGCTCGAGGCGCATGTGGATGCCGACCGGCGCCAGGCGATTCGGCTCAACCACTCGGCGACGCACCTGCTGCATGCGGCACTGCGCCAAGTGCTGGGCACGCACGTGGTGCAGAAGGGCTCGCTGGTGGCGGCTGACCGCCTGCGGTTCGACTTCTCGCATTTGCAGCCGGTGACACCCGAGGAATTGCAGCGCATCGAACGCTTGGTCAATGCCGAGATTCGCGCCAACAACGAGGCGGCAACGCGGCATATGGACTACGAAGATGCCATCGAGGCGGGTGCGATGGCGCTGTTCGGCGAGAAGTACGACAAGCGAGTGCGGGTGCTGTCCTTCGGCGGATTTTCCACCGAGCTATGCGGCGGCACGCACGTGGCGCGTACCGGCGACATCGGCTTGTTCCATATCATCAGCGAATCGGGAGTGGCTGCCGGCGTACGCCGCATCGAAGCCGTGACGGGCCAGGGCGCGCTCGACTATGTCGAGCACGTGGATGAGGTGCTCGATGATGTCGCGCATCTCGTGCACGGTTCACGCGATGAAACCGCCACCAAGGTGCGCGAGACGCTGGAGCGCATTCGCCTGCTCGAAAAGGAAAACCGCGCGCTCAGGGACAAGCTTGCGATGAGTTCCGGGCGCGACCTCGCCGCCTCCGCGATCGATATCGAGGGCGTTAAAGTGCTGGCCACGCGCGTGGATGGTGCTGATGCCGGTGCGCTGCGATCGGCGCTGGATCAGCTGAAGAGTCGGCTTGGTTCGGCAGTCATTGTGCTCGGTTCGGTGGAGTCCGATACCAAGGTGCTGCTCGTGGCCGGCGTCACCGCCGATCAGACCGCGCGTGTTCGCGCGGGGGAACTAATCGGCAGCGTCGCGGCCCAAATAGGTGGAAAAGGCGGTGGACGGCCGGATTTCGCGCAAGCCGGCGGCAACAATCCACAAACACTCGATCAAGCACTCGCCAGTGTTGCGCCGTGGGTACGTTCGCGACTCGTTACTGCAGGACATTGACGAAAATTAACTTTCCCTTCTCTTGACTTTAATGTGAACTGTAACGATCGAGACAGTTCGTTGTAGAAATGAATTGAAATCGCCGGCCGCCGCAGTAACCTGCCTACCCGGATTCCGGCGTCCGCTGCCTGACAGTGTTGCGCCACGGGCCGCATGAAGCGGCAATGCAGTATCGGAGGAATGAGCAGTGTTGATCCTGACGCGTAGAGTTGGTGAGACCGTGATGATCGGTGACGAAGTCACCGTAACGGTATTGCGCGTCAAGGGAAACCAGGTCCGTCTGGGAGTGAACGCTCCCAAGACCATTTCGGTGCAGCGAGAAGAAATCTTTCATCGGATCAAGCGCGAGAATACCGAGCCCCAGCCGAGCTGAATTTCGTCCGCTCGGGGCCCCTCCGCGCGGCGTCCGCCCCTAAGACTTCCCAAACGCGTCCTTTTTTTGCCCCGCCAGACCCGCTTGCGTATGATTGCGCCGCAGCGGAGAGATGGCCGAGTGGTCGAAGGCGCACCCCTGCTAAGGGTGTAAGGGTCAAAAGCCCTTCGAGGGTTCGAATCCCTCTCTCTCCGCCAGTTTCCCTTCTCACGCCGCCTCAGGCGATGTCGAAAAGACGAGAAGGCCTTAAAAATAAGGCTTTCTGAGTCTCAAGCGGTCTCGGGGCCGCGCTGACTGCTCTCTCGTCGTTGCTGGTATATTTGTTGGTACCTGCTCTCGGGCAGCCCGAAAAGTACCAACAAATGCTCACCAATGCTCAGATTCGCGGCGCCAAACGTGCGCAGAAGCCCTGGAAGGTCGCGGACAGCGGCGGCCTGCATCTTCTCGTGGCACCCAACGGTGGCCGCTACTGGCGGTACAGCTATCGCTTCAACGGCAAGCAGAAGACGCTGGCGCTAGGCGTCTACCCTGACGTCACCCTCGCCATGGCACGCTCGCGGCACCAGCGCGCGAGGCAACTCCTGGCGGATGCGGTTGATCCCGGCGCTGAGCGTGAGACATCGCAGAAGACGTTCGAGGTGGTGGCGCGCGAATGGCATACGCACTGGAAGGCCAACCGGCATGAGCGGCACGCGTACTACGTGCTGCGCCGCCTGGAAGCCGACATCTTTCCCGAGATCGGCGCATCGAGGTTGTCGGATCTGATCACGGTGCATTTTCAGGATGCCGTCCAAAAGATTGAGCAACGCGGGGCGCTCGACATCGCCAGGCGGGTTCTCAACACGTGTGGCCAGATCATGCGATACGCCATCGCCAACGATCTGGCGACCCACAATCCGGTCGCGAGCATCAAGCCGGCGGATGTGTTGAAGCCGCGCAAGCGCCGCAACTACGCGCGGATCGATGCCGCTGACCTGCCGTCTCTGCTGCACGCCATGGACACCTATGTGGGTTCCGAGCACACGCGGTTGGCGTTGCAGCTGATGGCGCTCACGTTCGTGCGCACATCCGAATTGATCGGTGCATCGTGGTCGGAGATCGACACGGACGCCGCCCGGTGGAACATCCCGGCGCAGCGCATGAAGATGAAGACACCGCACGTCGTCCCCTTGAGCAAGCAGGCGCTGGCCGTGCTGGGGGAGCTGCGGGAAATTTCATTCAGCAACGAGTTGATCTTCCCCGGTGACGTGAATTCCACGAAGCCGATGAGCAACAACACGCTACTCTTCGCCCTCTACCGGATGGGCTACCGCGGTCGCATGACAGGTCATGGCTTTCGCGGCGTTGCTTCGACGATCCTTCACGAGCAGGGCTGGCCGCACGAGCATATCGAGCTGCAGCTCGCGCACCAGGAGCGCAACGCAGTCAGTGCGGCCTATAACCATGCGCTGTACCTCAAGCCACGCGCCGCGATGATGCAGGCTTGGGCCGATCACCTCGATGCCATGCGAAACCTTGCGGAAGCCAGGCAGCAAGCGAAGGCTGCCTGAAGCCCAAGCTCAGCGTCCGCGAAACTCCGGATATTTCAGCGGACGGCCGCGGCACAGCGGCCGCGGAGCTGGAGCGCGCGGCCTCACGTTCGGTGTGTCTGGCGTCCTATAACCTTCAGGGTCCCTGATCCAAGCCGCAAGATCGCTCGAGGCCCAGCCGCATGCACGACCGCCCAAATGCACCGGGCGCGGAAAGCGCTGCGCGGCAATCCGGCGATAGAGCGTCGGCCGGCTGAGTGCGGTGACTCGCATGACGTCCTTGATGCGTAGGAATGCGGGTTCAGGATGCGCGTGTGGTGGTGCTGGCGTCTGATGATCGGATACAGGACTCATAAGCAACCTTGATGTGTGGCTCCGGTCGTTCAGGGGCGAGCTGTCACGCATGTACGTAGTGTGAGAGTCGCGCCGGGAAAACGGGAGCTGGGTTTCGCGCGAAATTCGGTGAATCTCAAATGCGAGCGGGCAGCGATCGCGATGGCGCTCCGGCAGGGCGCGGCGTGCGGGTGGCACGTTTCGCTGAATCTTAAGCGGAAGGCAGGATAGCCGCAGAGCGGCTGTTGTATCACGATGCTTTGCATGGCGGCGGATGCGTTCATACATTGCAGAGTGCCGGGGGCGACGAAGATGGCGTTTAGTGTCATGGCGCGCCGTCAGGGGATGACCGATTCCGCGCTGCTCAGACGCATGATCGGTCTCTCGTTGAAATCCGCCTGCGTGGTCAGCGCCACCGGTGCGGACGCAGATGGCCAGGCGGCTGCGCGGATGGTCCGATTGACGGTCCGGCTACGGACCGACGATCAACTGTTGCTACGGGAGCGGGCAGCTGCACGAAGTATGGCGGCGGCAACCTACGTCTCGGTCTATGTGCGGGCGCACCTCCGATCACTGGCGCCGTTGCCGAAGGAGGAGCTGCTGGCCCTCAAGAAAACGATCGCGGAATTGGGAGCCATCTGCCGGAACTTGAATCAGCTCGCTAGGGCGGCGAACCAGGGTGAGCGGGTCGATGGACCAGGCCAGAATGATATCCGAGTGATGCTCCGGATATGCCAGGCCCTCAGAGATCATGTGAAGGCGCTATTGCTCGCCAACCTTCGGTCTTGGGAGCTGGGGGAGGCCAAATCGGGTGAATATCTTTCTGAAACAGAGATTCGCTAAGGATGTACACAGATTCGCCGAAAAAACCGCCCTTTTTTGCGACGCTGAACGGCAGCTTCCCGAAGGAACGTCCGGCGCTTCACGGCCAACTCCGGCCGGTCAGGATGCCGAACCGAGCGCCGGAAAGCGGTCATTCATGAAAACTGGCACAGTTGCACGTTTACTGGGTGGGCAGTTTTGGGGGTTACAATGTCACCGCATCAAATTCTCGCTGTCGCAGGCCGGCTTTTTGTCGTGTGGCTGGCGATCCACTTGCCCGGTCAGGTGTTTGAACTCTTCACAGCTGACAGCACACACGGCGATATAAGCACTGTGCGGGTTGTATCGGCTAGTGTGTTGCTTATCGAAGTTGTCGTTATGTTCGCACTTTGGTTTTTCCCCCAGAGCATCGCGCGAAAACTCCTGACTTCCACGGCATCAGACCCTCAATCCCCGTCTTCTGCGGATACCTGGCTCCGCTTGGGTTGCGGTCTAATTGGGGTGTGGGTGTTGGCCACCTCCTTGCCGAAACTGATGCTGGATGCGTTTGTGCTGTATTCCATCAAGCCGGATGACGCATCGTCTCTCCGATTCACGGTGATCTACTACCTCGCAGAAGTCGCAATTGCCGTTTGGTTAATCGTCGGCGCCAAGGGCTTTAGGGAAGTGTTCTGGTGGGCGCAGAATGCGGGCGTAAGCAAGCACTCTGGACAGACGCGGGACTAGACCAGCCGATCTTTAATCGCTACCGGAATCGGTGTGCCTGATTTCAAAAAGCGGACAGTCGCGAGCGGCAGCTCGGGGTCAATGGCTGTCGGTGATTGAATTACCGATGACTTACGGCAACTCGCGGCCCAAAGCGGCCGGCTCCATGGGCTTCGATATAATGATGTTTAGGATGGATATTGATCCAAAGTCACTGGTCCTTTTGGCGCTAACGGGTCTACTGTTGATACCGCCATCCGTACATAGCCAGACCGTTGCCGCTACTCAGGGTGACAGCCTGATCTCTCTATCAGCCCCTTTGGGCATGTCCTTCCGAACATCCGATTCTGTGCGAACGGAGTGTCACAACAATTTGCTGAAAGGCAATGATCTAGGATGTGCCGAGATGGATCGCGAGCTGGTCATCATGGCTAACGAGCGTCGGGATGAAGTGTGGGCAAAGCGTACGGAGCGTACTTTTCGCGAGTGGATTGAATCCAACGGCTCCGACTACACAATTCGCTCACTGGAGTGTCGCCGGACACTTTGCGCGGTGGAGATTTCGTCGACGACAACCGGCGAGACTGCGAAGGCTTGGTCTTATGCGTTCTGGCGCAAGGCGAACTTACTACCGGCATTTGGAGGACGGTCGCCAAAGATCTTTGGATTCGAAAAAGACGCCGAGGGTGCCAAGGTTGTTGTCGGTGTATACCTGTTCCAACGGAGACCTTGAAATTTGCTGCATTGAGAATCGCTATGACGTGGGCTTGTGCGTCGATCAGGCGTCCCGATAGCTGCCACTCGCGACGGACTCCTTCGGGTCAGGTCCGGGCATCCCGAGTGGAAGCACCAAGTCTCCACGCGCCGCACTTGACAGCTACGCATATTGCGTAAACAATTACGTAATATGCGTTACGTTGGTCCCCTCGATGCTTTACTGCCAAAGACCCGCCAGGGAATTCTGGCCGCAATGCTCGTGCGGCCGGAGAAGACTTGGTATGTCTCTGAGTTGGCACGGCGCATGGGGGTGCCTTCCTCCAGCCTTCAGCGAGAACTCAAAGACCTAACCGCTGCGGGAATCCTGAAGACCCACAAACAGGGCCGCATGGTTTACTACCAAGCCAACGCAGAGTCGCCGGTATTTCCTGACCTGCGTGGCCTTCTGGTGAAGACTGCCGGCCTGGTGGACATCCTGGCCGATGCCCTGAAGCCATTGGCGGGCAAGCTGCGGATGGTGTTCGTGTATGGATCGATCGCCAGCGGCCAAGAGCGCAGTGACAGCGATATCGATCTCATGGTGATCGGTGCTGTGCAGCCTGCCGAGCTGGCTTTGCCGCTGCGCAAAGCGCGGGAAATGCTCGGACGGGAAATCAACCCCACCGTCTATTCATCCGCAGAGTTCGACAGGAAGCGCGCGACGAAGGATCATTTCCTGACGCGAGTGCTGGCCGAGCCACGGCTCATTGTTTTGGGAAACGGGGATGAGTTGGGAAAAGCTGCTCGCTGACCGGGCGGTAACTCCGCTTCCTGCGACGAAGCAGGAACTCGACAATCTGCGCTCTATCGTAACTCGCTGCCTGAGCGACGTGACGGCATCGGGGCTCTCGGCCGATGCGCGCTTTGTCATCGCGTACGATGCGGCGCGAACCCTATCACTGATGGTCGTGCGCGCAGCCGGCTATCGACCACGTTCAGCGGGGGCGCACTACCATACGTTTGCAGCGCTGGAAGCGGCGGACGCAGCCTTCGTCACGGTATCGGTATACTTTGATGGCTGCCGGATCAAGCGTAATGTCTCGGAGTACGAAGTCGCTGGAGGTGTCACCGACACGGATGCGGACGGCCTGCTGAAGACGGTTCAGCAGTTCGCGATGGACGCAGAAGCGTGGATCAGGGACCACCATCCATGGCTTGCATGACGCATGGTGGCTGACGTGTTGGCACTTCTGATGGTACGCAAATTCGGTCCAGATGAATAAAACCGTGCAATCAATTAGTTGCGTGAGGCCGTGAATTCCTCTCTCCCGCCAATATTTTTGTATCGGTTGTCAGTCAGTTGCGCCTCGGCGTCGCGGCCAGTGACAGGTTCTGGGGCGCAAGAACGCGAACGGGCTCGCGACCCTCTCCACCACGTGTCCAGCGCAAACTTGTTAGACAGTCTTTCATCCTCAAAGCTGATGGACGTCCCGCAGCCGCAGCGCCTGACCCGCTCGGCTCAGTCGGAAGACACCGCACGCACCACCATAGTTTCCGTCAGCGGCAGCTCGCAATTCAGTTCCAGCAGCAGCGCCAGGCAGTGCCGGGCGCTGACCGGCTTGCTGTAGAAGAAGCCCTGTCCGAAATCACATCCCAGGTCCTGCAGCATCGCGGCCTGCGCTGCCGTCTCGACACCCTCGGCGACGGTAGACAGATGCAGCGTCCTTGCCATGTCGATTACGGCATTGATGATTGGCTGATGCGGAGAATCGGTTGCAAGATCGAGCACGAAAGCGCGATCGATCTTCAATGTATTGACCGGCATCTGATTCAGATAGCTCAGGCTCGAATAGCCAGTCCCAAAGTCATCGATCAGGATCTGCGAGCCGAGCGAGCGCAGTGTCTTCAGCGTGCCGATGAGCTTCTGCGGCTCTTTCATGAGCGCCGATTCGGTGATTTCAAAGCGCAGCCAGGACGGGTCGACGCCGGCCTCGCTCGAGTACTGAGCCACCAGCGCTGCAAAGTCGGTGCGATCGAACTGCAGCGGCGACACGTTGACGGCGATCGGCACGATGGGCACTTTGGCGTCGATCCACTCGCGCAGCTGTGCCAGCACCTGCCGCAGCGCCAGTTGCCCCAGCTCCACTATCAGGCCGCTCTTTTCTGCGACGGGAATGAATTGACCGGGTGAAATCATTCCGATTTCGGGATGACGCCAGCGCATGAGTGCCTCGAGCGAATTCATGCGGCCGGTGCGAAGTTCTATGATCGGCTGGTAGTTCATGAACAGTTGGTCGGTACCGATGGCATGGCGCAGGGATTGCTCCAAAGCCACCTGCTCGCTAACCCGGATATCCATGTTCTGCGAGAAGAAGCGATAGCAGTCTCGGCCCGCCTCCTTTGCTTGGTACAGGGCAATATCCGCGTGCTTGAGTAGTGTCTCAATGTCCAGGCCGTCGTGCGGGTGCATGGCGATGCCGAGACTCGCGGTGACGCTGACGGGTTCCCCCACCAGCACCAACGGCGCCCGGATGGCCGTGAGCAGCAGTCCTCCCAGGTGTTCAGCCGCTTCAGTTCCCGACAGCAGCGGTGCGACCACAACGAATTCATCGCCGCCCATGCGTGCCACGAGGTTGTGCCCGGAGACGGCGGCGCGCAGTCGACCGGCGATGACCTGCAGCAGCTGGTCGCCGCATCCATGACCGCGCGAATCATTGATGTTCTTGAAGTGATCGATGTCGAGGTAGATCAGCGCCAGCAGGCGGTTTCCCACCGCGGATTTCTTCAGGATCCGAGGCAGTTTGGCGTGCAGGTACATGCGATTGGGCAGTCGGGTGAGTGCGTCGTGCTGCGCCAGCTGCAGCAGCTTGCGCCGGTTCGATCGTTCGAGAGCCTCAGCCTCGCGGCGGTGGCTCACATCGTGCCCGACCAGAGTCAGCAGCCGGCGGCCCGAAATCTCGACGGCCGTGACCGCGACTTCGACATCCGACCATTGGCCATGGCTGCGGCGGGCACGCGACTCGATGACTCGCCGTGTCGGATCATGCGCGGCCACTTCGAGCATCTCGGAACTAATGTCAGGAAAGATGTCCTGGACGCGGTACCTCGGAAGCGCGGCGGCGGTACAGTCGAGCGCCGTCATGACGATCCGGTTGGCTTCAAGGATTCGCCATGAGCCGGGGTCCACGAGCACGATCGCTTCCTGCAGCTGCAGCACGATCGACTGATAGCGTAATTCGACCTCGCGCTGTGCCGCCAGGGTGCGCTGCAGCCGCAGCAGCAACCAGGCGATCGCCGTCCCGGACACGATGAACAAGGCCAGCAGGCCGGCCAGGAAATACCAGGTGGTGCGGTAGCCGAGCGCGAAGATGTCACGCGCAGCGGTTGTCCTCAGCAATGCGGCCGGAACATGATCGACGGTACGCAGCATCGTATAGCCCGTAATCTGATGTTCGTTCGAAACGAGCACCAATGTACTCGGCGCTGGGTAGGGAATTGTCAGCCAGTCCCGAACCGCCGCGGGAAAGCCCGAAAGCTCGTCCGCAGCGCCGGTCAGGTAGGTCACTGACACGGGTAATCGGCTGGTGGTGTGAATGCGCTGAATCTCCTGCTGGCCGATCAGGCGTGCGAACAGCAGGATGGCGCCCGTAGGGGCGGTCCGGTCAGTGCGCTTGATCTCCATGGTCGCGACGCCCGCCAGGCCGGCGGGAGTCCTCACGAGCCGATCGGCCGGCGCCAGCTGTGCGAGTTGCTGGTCCGGGGCGATGAAGGGCCGCAGGGATTGCAGCAGCGCAACCGGCGCCGGGGATACGATGCGGCCGCTGGCACGATCCAGATAACAGGAATAGACCTCGTGCCCGTCGGCTGCGATGATCCAGGCAATGTCTACATGCAGGCCGCCAAGAGTCTCGGGAACGTAATTCGCCGCGATGTACTTGGGGTCGCCGCTGAGCAGATAATTTACGGTGTCATCCCACTCGGCATAATCGCGATTGCTGATATCCAGCTGCTGCAGGTCGGAATCGAACGCGCGGTATAGCTGCATCGCGTTCTGGTCCATGGCATTCGTCTCGATCAGCCGGAAGCTGCTGAGCAATGCTCTGGCGCCAGCAGTCACGCCTGCACACACACCAAGTAGCGTCAGGATGCAGACCACGATCAACGGCAGGAATTGACGAGTCGCTCTGAAGCTAAGTGCGGATCGCGCTGGATCCGGCGGCTCGGCTCCGGGTTGCAAGATCGTGTCCTCGGGCGCGCGCGAGCTCGATACCGGCGTGGGGCGAGGCTGGGACATGCCATCCTTGGGAGATTATGGCGCTGCGCACTACTCACTAAGCTCGCGACGCCGCTGCGCACGATTGTGACGCAAGACTGGCGATCCGACGGTGATGCACTCGGCACAATTCACACGGAGACGCGGACCAGGGAGGCAATCTGCATGCCTGAGCCCGGCGACCGCGGCTGACGCTGCAGAACAATGGTGCACTTTGTCGTGGGTTCTATCGTGGCGGCGAAAGCGATAGATGAGGAGCAAGTCCGCGCCTAGGTGGCACTCGGTGAACCAAGCCAAATTGAGCGCGCGCCTGCCGAGACGGTGTTACTGGAATTGCTCCAGCGCCTCAGTCCCGGAAATCAGGACGTCGAAGATATACTCAAGCGTCTCTCGATCGAATTCCGCATGTTTTCGCGCAATACGGTAGTCGCGCGTGAAGCGCGGCAGAATAATCAGCTCTCGAACCACCGGATCGCCTCACGGCCGCTTCGGAAGCGTTGCCCCTTACCGGCGCGGTCACTTCCTTTAGCGACTGCTTTAGCGCGGCTCTGAGCGCGGTCGACGAGCGTTTTGGGTTCGCGCGGACGACCCAGGCCTTTAGCGCCGCCTCTGCATTCCCTTCGCCGGTGCGCGCCGTGAGCGTCTTGATCTCCTGATCGCTGAGCTGGACTGTCACGCTTGTCACAACTAACTCCTGATTCCGCTAAATTAAGAGGCGACCTTAAAGCCGGAGTCAAGCAACCTCTGCGCGATCGGCCGACCCATGTAGCGCATCCGGAGTGGGTGCGTACATTCGCTGGATTGGCAAGGAATGCTCTCGGGATCAACTCGGGGGCGGCTATCCCGCTGGGCTATTCAGAACTTGAACAGCACTGCCAGCAGCCCAGAGACGATGCCCATTACCAACACGACCAGAGATATCATCGCCAACACGCGAATCGAGAACACTTTTCCCGTCATGGCGAGTGACGGCAGACTGACGGGCGGCAGAGTCATCATCAGTGCCGCGGCAGGTCCCGCCCCCACGCCCAACGCCAGCATAGCCTGGACGATGGGCACTTCCCCCGCAGTGGGGATGACGAACAGCAGTCCGACCGCCGACATAAGGGCAATCCATCCCAGATCATTGCCGAGCGCGGGACCTGCACTCGGAAACAGCCACGTCCGGGTGGCACCCAGAATCAGCACCAGCACCAGGTATTCTGGAATGAGTCCCATCACCAGCCGTGCAAAACGGGCGAGCCAGCCCTTGATGGATGGGGTTTCGGGCGCGGATTCGGCGGCGGCCTGACTCAACCGCGTGCGCAGCGCCGCAATGTCACCCGGTTGGGACAGTCGGCTGATCAGATACCCCCGTGCCAAATACCAGCGGTATGCCCAAGGCCAGGCGCAGCGCCGACCATTTCCAGCCCAGCACGAATCCCATAAATACCAGAGCCGCCGGATTCAGGACGGTGTTACCCAGCCAGAATGCGGTTGCAGCGGCTGCGGATGCGCTCGCGCGTCGCAATCCAATCACCACTGGCGCTGCGCAACAGGTGCACATCATGCCGGGAATCGCCAGCAGACCTCCCAGCGCCACGCTGCGAAAACTCGCCTGCCCGAGCACCCGGGCAATCCATGCTCGGGGGGCAAACTCCTGCAGCGCGGACCCCAGCAGTAGTCCCAGGACCATCGCTTGCCAGATGGCCTTTCCATAGGCCAGCGCGTAGTCGACCGCCGACTGCCACGACGGCAGAGCGGCCGTCATCTTGGCTTTGTTCGGCGCCGCGGCCAATGGATTGAAGCCCTGCGCCAGGCACCCGCGCTGCGTCTACACGCTGCTGAAACAGCATTACGCGCGCTATGTGCCGGAAATGGTGGAGCGCGTCTGCGGTACTCCCAAGGACAAGATGCTGTTCATCTGGGACCTGATTGCATCCACGGCGACCCCGACGCGGGCCATGACCATCATGTACGCGCTCGGCTGGACCCAGCACTCGACCGGTTCGCAGATGATTCGCACCGGCGCGATGGTGCAACTGCTGCTGGGTAATATCGGCGTGGCCGGCGGCGGCATGAATGCGCTGCGCGGACATTCAAACATTCAGGGGCTCACCGATCTGGGTCTGCTGTCGAATCAGCTGCCGGCCTACATTGGCCTGCCGCTGCAAAGTGAACAGGACTATGGGAAGTTCATCGCCGCCCGGGCACTGAAGCCGCTGCGGCCGAATCAACTCAGTTACTGGCAGAACGCGGCAAAATTTCAATGCCATGGCCGCTGCCGGGCTCAAAACACTCCCCAAAGTCATTGAACTGAAGGTAACCAAGGAGCAGCTGGCTCTGGACCGTGCGTTTTTCGAAGGTGCCGTGGGCTATCCACTGCAGGTACTGTTTCGCATCGATGCGCAGTAAGCATTTGTTCGCAGCCCCCTCAAATCTCGAGATTCGGAACAGAGGTCTGGAGAACCAGGCGGACGGCATCAACGCGGGATGCGCGACATCTTCGATCCTTTGAGTGTCTCGTTGGCACGGCTCGCGCGGGCGCGGGTCATTGCCGGAACCGCAGGAATGAGTGTCGACGGTTAGACACCGCGGCGTTGCGTAGCATGGCGGTTCACTGCTCGCCTTCGATGGCCCGCAAGGGACTCGTACCCTCGAACATGAACAATTGGGGCACGGCCGCTCTTGCGCCCAGCTTGTACCACTCGATGCTGGCCGTATGTGCGGTAAGGCACTCTAACGAACACACAACGCAACGTAGTTATTACACCGCACGCCCCGCTTATCGAACATGTGAGGTTGCAACGCAGTTCCGCTTTAACGGCTTGTCGCCCCTGCCATATGCTCCTAAGCTCGTCAAGCCTAATTTCTGATGCTTGCAGTAATGCAGCACGGCGTTACAGAGGGCCTATGGAACACAGCGGCGCGAGCCAAGATATCAACGACAGCATCGTTGCCAAGCGCATCCTGGCGATTGCACAGGGTTCGGAAGCAAGAATCCTGCTGATAGATGACGACGAGCTCACGCTCGCACTGATCAGCGATCTACTGCGGTCCAGTGGCTTCGAAGTGCGCCAGGCCGCTGACGGCGCTCAAGCACTAAAGCTTCTCGAGCACGAATGGTTTCCGGTGATTATCACAGACTGGCAGATGCCGGTCATGAGCGGCCTGGAATTCACGCGCCGCTTTCGAGCGAAAGGGGTGCTGGACACCTATATCATAATGCTTACCGCACTCGAGACGGACTCTGACTACGAGAGCGCCTATGAGGCCGGTGTGGACGATTACATGACGAAAAGGCTGCCGGACATCGAGCTGTTTTCGCGCATCCACGCTGCCTACCGCACGCTTGACCTCCGCCGCTCGCTGCAGGAAGCGCGCGCCGCTCTGGCGGAAAAAAACGCAAACTGAGCGCGTCGCGCATGGGCCGACTTTGGTCCAGTGTGAGCCAATCGACACTTCCTGATGCTGCCCATGATTTATGTGGGAAACCGCACCGACCTCGCCACGTGCTCCGCGCACGCTGCAATCAATGCAGACCACGAGGGCATGCGCGGTGCTGGTCGCCAATCTATGTTCACTTGTCCCTCCGTGCGCCGTGTCGAGTCGGTGCCCGAGGCCGCGGAGTGTGGTCGCAGATGAATCCAGAATTCGGTCAGACCCAACAGATCCGGAAACTCGGTCTCGGCGTCGTGCCACACATACTGCTCGTGGACGACGATGAGTTGGTGCTGGGGTACCTGGAAGCATCGGTAAGGGCGGCGGGCTTCGAAGTTCGTACGGCGCCCGGCGGCGCGGAAGCACTGGCATCCCTTAGGGAAACATTTACACCGGTCGTCATCGCAGATCTGAATATGCCCAGCATGGATGGGCTGGAGCTATGCCGCAATATTCGCAAGCACCCTTGGCCTGGCTACATCTACCTGTTACTGCTCACGTCTCATGACGCGGAAGAGGACGTTCTGGCGGGATTGAATGCTGGTGCCGACGATTATTTGAGCAAACGCACCTCCTCGGCACAGCTGCTGGCGCGGTTGCGTACCGCTCAGCGCCTGCTGACGCTTGAGCAGTCGCTAAAAGACGCCTTGACGCAAACGCGCCGTCTGGCACTGACCGACCCTCTGACCGGCGCGCCGAATCGGCTTTACTTCAAGAAACGCCTGGGCCGTGAGCTCGGTCGCCTGCGTCGCATAGGCGGCGAACTCTGTCTGATGTCGCTCGACATCGATAGTTTTAAACAGATCAACGACCGTTATGGCCACAGTTCTGGCGACTTGGTCCTGCAGGAGTTTGTGCGGCGCCTCGGCCGAGCCCTACCTCGCGATACCGATTGGTACGCGCGGATAGGCGGGGAAGAATTCGCCGTGGTACTCGATGGAACCGATATGAATGGAGCGGCATTAGTTGCCGAAAGAGTGCGACGGGCGATCGCAGATACCCCGATGAGGACCTCCGATGCCTTGCTTAGCGTCACCGTAAGTATTGGAGTCAGTGGATTGTCGGCCGACGCCGATCGGGAGGACTGCACCATCGAGTCCTTGCTGCACATTGCCGACCGAAGACTTTACGCCAGCAAGGAAGGCGGCCGTAACCGTGTCACTTCGGATGGATCAATGTCGTCAATTGAAGCGCCCGAACTCATCGTCCAGGGGACATCAAGATGAACGCTACACCACTGCGAACGGTTTTGTATGTGGACGATGACCCCGACATTCGAGAGATTGTGCAGATCGCTCTTGGTCTGACGCAGGATTTGGCGGTACATACTGCCCCAACCGGCGAACAGGCTCTCACGCTCGCTCGCGAGCTACGACCCGATCTCGTACTTCTGGACGTGATGATGCCCGGTCTCGACGGTCCTGGAACCTTAGGACGCATGCGCCAAGATCCCTGCACGGCGCCGATACCCGTAATTTTCATTACCGCCAAGGCAATGCCTGGAGAAGTGGCGTCGCTGCTGGAAATGGGCGCCCTCGGCGTCATCGCCAAACCCTTTGATCCCATGCGACTGAACGCGCAAGTGACCTCGCTTTGGCAGGGGCGCCTCGCTCAACCATCGAGTTTGGCTAACATCGCTGGTAGATCCGACTTGCATCGGCAGGTGACGAAATTTGGTGAGAGGTTCCTGCTACGCACGAGAAGGGAGGCGGTGCGTTTGTGTAACCTGGTCGAGGTCATCCATCCGGGGGATGTAGCGCAGATCGACGAGCTGAAAAACCTGGTACACCGTATTCGCGGTAGTGGGTCAACGTTTGGTTTTGCGGCGGTAAGCGAGTGTGCCGGGGAAATCGAGCGCATGGTCGATGGCCTAAAAGAGCGCCGCGCGACTCCCGGCACGCCCATGGAGTCAAAAATGCGCTGGCGGCTGACCGAATGTACGCGACGGCTGGGCCGGGAAGTGGAAGCTGCAGCTGTCCGCTAGAGCCGGTTTCAGAGGCACTTGCACCACTTCAGTGCCCTAAGGAAGCAATGAGTTAATCGTCTTTACTATGTGTGCTTCCGACACACGCGACTTGACGAGCGTGGTGGCGACCCGCTGTCGCACGTCACGGGGAACTTCGCTGCCAGAGAGAATCACGACTGGCAATGAACGAGTAGTCAGTGACGGCAGCCGATCAAGCAAATCGAGTCCGGTGCCGTCCGATAATGTCAGATCCAACAGCAGCAATGAAAATGATCCACCGCGCAGCAGTGTTTCTGCTTCCTTTAAGGTGCGAGCTGCCACTACTGTTGCGCTACCGGCGAGCGCCGCCTCGATGACCTGGGTCAGATCGCTGTCATCTTCCACATGCAATATGCGGGGAATGCCACTTTGTGCGGCTAACGCTTCACTATCCCTAGCGAGAACCAGTGCTCGGCAGCGAGCCGTATCGGACGATGCCGCCACTTTCCGCAGTTGCATCGTCCCCGTGGCGCTTGGCAACTCGAAATAAAAGGTCGTGCCTTGATGCGGGATGGTGGTGAAGCCGATCGAACCTTCCATCGCCTCTACCAATTTACGCGTTATGCTAAGTCCCAGACCCGTGCCATCGGAGCGCCGCGAAGTCGACGACTCCGCTTGGGCGAATTTCTCAAATACACGCTCGCGAAAGGCTTCTGGAATTCCCGTGCCGTAGTCCTCGACCTCAATGCGCACGCCCGTATCAACTTCGGACGCGCGTACGTGCACCGTAGATCCCGGCGCAGAGAACTTGGCGGCATTCGAGAGGAGGTTGGCCATAACCTGCATTAGCCGATCCCGATCTGCCGACATCTGCAGACCGGCCGGCGCCGTATCCAGTACAAAGCGCACCTGACACGTCGCGCCATAGGCCTGATTGACGGCTAGGGCTTCCTGCAGAAAGTCCGTCACTGTCACGGCTTCGATCCGCATCTCGAGACCGCCGGAGTCGAATTTCTCCATGTCAAGAATGTCATTGATGATCCGCACCAGGCGTTCGCTGTTTTGATAAGCGATCTGCACCATGGTTTTCGCTTTTTCCGGCAGCTTGCCCAGCACCTCGGCATTGATGAGACCCAAGGCACCGCGAATGGAGGTGAGCGGCGTGCGCAGCTCGTGACTCACCATGGAAATGAACTCGTCGCGGAGCTTTAGCTGCAGTTTCCTTGTTTGGTCTTTTTCGACCTGCATTCGCTGGCGCTCGATCGCGTGTCGAATTGCCCGAAGCAGTCCGTGGGTGCCAATCTTACCTTTGATCAGGTAGTCTTGTGCTCCCTCGGTCAATGCCTGCGTCGCGATGGTTTCATCGTCGAGGCCCGTGAGCACGATCAGTGCGATACGGCCTGCCAGGGTATGCACCTTCCTTACGGCGTCCAATCCGTTGGCATCGGGCAATCCGAGATCCACCAAGACCAAGACGATGTCTGCCATGGCCGTTGCTAAATGGTTCGAGGCGTCGGCCAAAGTCGAGCATTGTGTCACTTCGAATTTGAGCGAGCCCGACTCCTTGAGCATATCCTGCAGTAAGCGCGCATCTCCAGGATTGTCTTCAATCAGAAGTACCTGGACAGGTACTCTGCTCATGGATAGTTCCGTTTCTTGTCTCTCAAGTCATCTTTCTTACTTCGCGCCAGTGCAAAGCTGAACGTCGAACCTTGTCCGAGTTGTGAGTCAACCGAGATGCTGCCGCCGTGCCGCTCGACGATCTTTTTGCATATGGCCAGCCCGATGCCGGTCCCGGCGAACTCTTCGCGTTTGTGCAGCCTCTGGAACATGCCAAAAATCCTGTCAAAGTACTGTGGGTCGATTCCCAAGCCGTTATCACGTACCGAGAACATCCATCGCGTTCCACCATCAGGCATGGCGGAGATGTGTACTGACGGGAGTTCGGAGCGCCGGTACTTTATTGCATTGCCCACGAGATTCTGGAAGAGCTGAATCAACTGCGTCTCGTCGGCAAAGACGGCAGGTAATGGACTGTGCGTCACAACGGCACCGCTGTCTTTAATGGCGGCACGTAGATTAAAAAGTGTTTGTTTCAGCGCGTCTTCACTCGAGATCTCTGACAGGCTGTCCTTGGCTGAGCCGACGCGCGAATAGGCAAGCAGGTCCTGGATTAGCCGCTGCATGCGGCAGGCCCCGTCGACCGCGAAAGCAATGAACTCGTCCGCATCGGCGTCAAGCTTTCCCTTGTACCGTCTGCCTAGAAGCATCGTGTAGCTGGACACCATTCTTAGCGGTTCCTGTAAGTCGTGGGAAGCAATATAGGCAAACTGGGCCAGGTCTTCATTCGAGCTGTTCAGTTCGTCCATCTTCCGCAGCAAAAGCGCTTCGGCCCTCTTGCGCACGCTGATGTTGCGGATTGCCGCTGTCACCAGGGTACCTTCGGTGCTCTCCAGTGGACTGAGCATCAGTTCGATTGGAAACTCGCTGCCGTCCTTACGTCGTGCCGTCAGCTCAATGCCAGTGCCGATCTGCTGCGCCAGCGCGTCTTCGGTGGATCGCAGGCCATCCGATACCAGCCGCTCGGCGAACCCTTCCGGAATGATGTTTGTGACCTTCTGGCCCAGCAGCTCATTCCGTCGGTACCCGAACTGCTTCTCCGCCTGTACATTCAATAGCACGATCTCTCCGCCCTGGTTGACCACGACCATGGCGTCGGGCGCTGCCTCCAGCAGGCCGCGATAACGGCCCTCCATCTGGGCCAAATGGCTTTCGGCAGTCTTGCGCACACTGATGTTGCGGATTGCCGCTGTCACCAGGGTACCTTCGGTGCTCTCCAGTGGACTGAGCATCAGTTCGATTGGAAACTCGCTGCCGTCCTTACGCCGTGCCGTCAGCTCAATGCCAGTACCGATCTGCTGCGCCAGCGCGTCTTCGGCGGATCGCAGGCCATCCGATACCAGCCGCTCGGCGAACCCTTCCGGAATGATATTCGTGACCTTCTGGCCCAGCAGCTCATCGCGCCGGTACCCGAACTGCTTCTCCGCCTGTACGTTCAACAGCACGATTTCTCCGCCCTGGTTGACCACGACCATGGCGTCGGGCGCTGCCTCCAGCAGACCGCGATAACGGCCCTCCATCTGGGCCAAATGGCTTTCGGCGGTCTTGCGCACACTGATGTTGCGGATTGCCGCTGTCACCAGGGTACCTTCGGTGCTCTCCAGGGGACTGAGCATCAGTTCGATTGGAAACTCGCTGCCGTCCTTACGCCGTGCCGTCAGCTCAATGCCAGTACCGATCTGCTGCGCCAGCGCGTCTTCGGTGGATCGCAGGCCATTCGATATCAGCCGCTCGGCGAACCCTTCCGGGATGATATTCGTGACCTTCTGGCCCAGCAGCTCATTGCGCCGGCAACCGAACTGCTGTTCCGCCCGTACATTCGATAGCACGATCTCCCCGCCCTGGTTGACCACGACCATGGCGTCGGGAGCTGCCTCCAGCAGTCCCTCCATCAGCCCAAGACGTGCCGATACATCGGCGCCTGCAGGAGCCCGCACGGATCTCATACGAGGACGCCTTCTCTCGCCCTACCGCCTAGAATCGGCGTCGCTGAACCCGAGAGCGCAGATGCGACAGTCATTGCCAAGCCCTGCCTGAGTAAATCCATGAACTTGTCTGCAGGGATCGGCTTACTGAAATAGTAGCCTTGTGCCTCATCGCATTCATGAGCCAGAAGAAAATCCAATTCCTCCCGCGTTTCCACCCCTTCAGCAATAACCCTTAATTTGAGATTCCGAGCCATGCCAATGACAGCGGTAACAATTGCGGCGTCACTGCCGTTGATGGCAATTTGACGTACGAACGACTGATCTATTTTGAGCACATCGAGTGGAAATATCTGCAGATAACTTAAGCTCGAGTAACCCGTGCCAAAATCATCGACTGCCACCTGTACCCCTCTTTCCCTGAGGATCGTGAGGATCGTGATCGTGGAATCAGTACGCCTCATGAGGACGCTCTCGGTCAGCTCCAGCTCCAGTAACCGGGGATCCAGACGCGTTTGCTCGAGGATCGCCAGCAGATCTTCCAGAAAGCCCTCCTCTTTCAGCTCCGCGCCCGAGACGTTTACGGCTATGCCAATCGCGGGGTAGCCCGCATCCACCCAAATTCGCGCCTGTTCGCACGCTTGACGAAGTACCCACTTTCCGATGGGTAGAATGAGTCCACAATCTTCGGCAATGGCGATGAACTGCGCGGGAGGGACCATTCCGCGAACGGGATGCATCCAGCGTATCAGCGCCTCCGCACCGACAATCGCGCCGGTTCTAAGGCAGATCTTGGGCTGGTAGTGCAGCGTAAACTCATCCCGCTCCAGAGCGCACCGCAAACTCGCCTCGATCGATTGCCGTTCCACTGCGCGCGTATTCATGGCGGGAGTAAAGAACCGAAAACCCTGACGCCCGTTTTCCTTGGCTTGATACATCGCCGTGTCAGCGTTCTTTATCAATGTTTCGGCATTCGTACCGTCATCGGGGTAGGCGCTTACGCCAATGCTCGCAGTGACGTGGAGCTCGTGTCGGTCGATAGAATGAAGTTTCGCGATATCTTTGAGTATCTTGGCCGCTATAGCAGCGGCAGCATGCGGTTCCTTTACCTCTGAAAGCAGCACGACGAACTCATCGCCTCCTTGCCGGCTTACGGTATCCGTATTGCGCACGCAATTCACGAGGCGAACGGCGATCGATTGAAGCAATTTGTCGCCGATCGAATGCCCCAGCGAATCGTTAATATATTTAAAGCCGTCCAAATCCAGGAACAGCACCGCCACTTGCATCGCGCTTGCCTGCGCTAAAATAATTGCCCGGTCAATCCGGTCGTTAAGAAGCAGGCGATTGGGCAGCCCGGTGAGAACGTCGTGTTGCGCCGCATGGACTACCATCGACGCCGCTGCGCGGGCGGCGCTCACATCGCGGAAAACGATAACCGTCCCAATCGCTTGCCCTTCCCGATTGTTGATTGGGGCGATGGAGCTTTCGATAGGGATCACGGATCCGTCACGCCGTATGAGGGCGCGGCTCGCCGCAGAGTACATGGTATGGATCCGCGGAATGGCCGTAGCCGTCGTTCTATTGGCCCTGTTGGCTCTGTTGTCCGTGCTGTTAAAAACCTCGATCAGGGGTCTGCCGACCGCTTCCAGCAATGACCAGCCGGTGGTTGTCTCCGCGACCAGATTGAGGAACGTGATAATCTCCTGATTGTCTACACAGACCACAGCATCGCCGATGCACCTGAGCGTGACCTGGGCGCGCTCCTTTTCCTCGTAAAGCGTCTCCTCAAGAGCTTTGCGCTCAATAGCGTATCGTAGGGCGCGAAACAGGCCGCGCGCCTCGATGTGGCCCTTGATGAGATAATCCTGAGCACCTGCCTGCAGCGCTTGAGCGGCCAGAGACTCGTCGTCCAATCTTGTCAGCACCACCAGAGGAATGCGTGGAGCGGCTGCCTGGGCCCGTCGAACTGCCGTTAGACCGGTCGCGTCGGGTAATCCTAGATCGAGCAGAACGATGTCCACCTGACCTTCCGACAGACATCTCTCGGCTTCACGACAGGACGTCACGACGGTGACCGTCGCCTTGCGAGAGATTTCCGGTTGTTCGTCGAACATCTCGCGCAAAAGACGTGCGTCTCCAGGGTTATCTTCAACCAGAAGAATTCTCTTGACTGTATCTTTCCTCACGCGTGGGATCCCGGCAGTTTTGCCGTTGTCAGCCAAAAATCATTGATCCTCTTCACGAGACTATAGAACTCCTCCAACTCCACGGGCTTGCTCAGATAGCAGTTGGCCTTGAGTTGATAGCTCTTGACGATATCTATTTCGGCTGCGGATGTGGTCAAGATGATTATTGGAATCGTTCCCAGAACTTCGTCTTCCTTGATGAGAGTCAGGACTTCTCGACCATCCATCCTTGGTAGGTTCAAATCCAGCAGGATCAGATCGGGCCGGGGGTCGTCGATATGAGTGCCTGTCTGTCTTAGGAACGCCATGGCCTCAACGCCATCGCAGGCCACGTGCAACCGAACGGCTCCGTTAGCTTCGCGGAAGGCTTCCTGAGTGAGGCGGGCATCACCAGGACTGTCTTCGACCAGGAGAATGTCCACGAGCTCACCTGCCACTCCTGACTTCTTCATGAGGTTCGCCAAATCCATAGCAAATCACCATTACGCGTCGATCTTTTCCGTTTGCCCGTCTATCTAGCCCTGTTCCGCACGGTGCTCTGTACGGAGAGCAACATTGGAAACTGATTTAACTCAATGGAATCGGGGATTCGTGACGCGCATCACGTGCGCCTGTTCCTTTCAGCCAACTCTCTCAGGTTTGGGTGATCGCGCTCGGAGTGTGGCGCGCGACTCATCAGGAATAGGTGTCCGTGAGTGTGGGCCGCCGTGTACGTTCTGGTACATACGCTGTACCTGCGACGTAATTGGACGACGCCCGGCGCCGCCGGTTCGCAGTGTCAAGTGTTTGACAGAAGCTCCGGCCCGCGAATCGCAAGATTGGCCCTGACGGTGAATGCGCATCTGCCCGCGAAGACGTGAGGCATCGCATGAGCCGAACCAAAGGAGAAATCAAACATGGATACCGGCAATCTTTCAGTCGCCTCGAAGCCCGCCATCAACTACGGCGTGCTTTTCATCCTGGTGTTTGCGCTGATCGTCGGCACCCGCCCGGTACGCGCCGACGATCCGGGTGCGGATGATTCTGTTGCGCAGTCCGACACCGTCTCCGCTTCAGGGAGTCCGTGTAGGGGTGGCGTGTGCGATGTCGTGCTGTGAGGGCAGTTGATCGGCATCCCAACCGCCGCCCAGCGCCTCGATCAGTTGCACGCTGTCTGTCAGCTGCTGCATGCGCAGCGTTACGGCGGTCTGCTGATTGCTGAGAAAGGCCGTCTGCGCCGTAATGACATCGAGGTAGGGATCCAGTCCCAGCTTGTAGCGATCCGTGGCGATTTTGAGGTAACGCTGTGATGAAGCCACGGCGTCATCCTGTTGCTGCAGTTGAATGGCCAGTATCCGAATGGCGGCAAGATTGTCTTCCACCTGTTGAAATGCGGTCAGCACCGTTTGCCGGTAGGTGGCGACAGTCTGGTCGTAGGCTGCCTGGAATTGCTGAACCGTGGCGCGGCGCAATCCGGCGTCAAACAGGGTCTCGGCCAGCGCGGGCCCCACCGACCAGAAGCGGCTCGGCCAGGTGAGCCAGTCAGAGACGCTTGAACTCTCGAATCCACCGGCAGCGCTCAAGGTCAGTGTCGGAAAGTAGGCTGCCTTCGCAATGCCGATCTGAGCATTAGCCTGCGCCATGAGTCGTTCGCTGGCGGCGACATCCGGGCGGCGCTCGAGCAGTTGCGAGGGCAGGCCGATCGGTATTGGGGGCGGACTGGCCTTGAGCGGCTCGGGAGGAATTGAAAACGTCGAGGCCGGCTGGCCTACGAGCAGCGCGATCGCGTGTTCGTATTGGGCCCGCGCGATCCCGAGATTTGTGTCCTGCGCCTGCGTGGACTTCAGCTGCACTTCCGCCTGCGCGACGGCCTCGTCGGTTCCGATACCGGTTTCGTATTGGGCGCGGGTCAGATCGAGCGATTCCTGGTAGGCGACGACGGTCTGATCGAGCAACTGCCTCAACGTGTCTTGAGTTCGCAGTTGGTAGTAGTCCACGGCCAGTTCGGCCTGTGCGGTCAGCCGCGTGTTTTCCAGATCGGCCGCGCTGGCCTGCGCGGCGGCGACGTTGCCCCGGACGGTATTGCGCACGCGGCCCCAGAGATCGGGAGTCCAGGAGGCATCGAAGGGAAGGTCGAAGTTGTTGAATATTCCACCACCGCTTCCTGCGATGGTGGTCGTTCCGCTCGTGGTGCCGCCTGCACCCGCGGCCAGGGTCGCCGACGAGCGCGTACGACTTACGCTGGGACTGACGGTCAGCGTGGGGAAGTATTGAGATTGCGCCTCTTTAACCACAGCGCGGGCCTGCATGAAGCTGGCAAAGGCCGCAGCGATATTCTGATTGGAAACGTTCACCTGCTGCTCGAGCGCATTGAGCTGCGAATCACCGAATAGTTCCCACCAGTTGCCATGCAGCGCCGCATCACCCGGCTGTGCCAGTTTCCAGCCCTCGGCCTCCTTGTATGCCGGCGCCGATTCCACGGCAGGGCGCTGATACTTCGGCCCTACGGTGCAGTCCGTCAGGTACCAGGGAGCCAGCAGCAGCAAAGCGCATACAGTTCGAACTCGGGCGTTCATGTGGGTTGAACTCCGGGCGTGGCCAGAGAGGGGGTCCGCGAGCCGCGCCGCGCCCACCAGAGGCTGAAGCGATCCATGTAGAGATAAACGACGGGTGTCGTGTAGAGCGTCAACAGCTGGCTGATGATCAGTCCACCGATGATGGCGATGCCGAGCGGACGGCGCAGCTCCGAACCCGTACCCGTACCGAAGGCGAGCGGCACGGCGCCGAAGAGCGCCGCCATGGTGGTCATCAGGATGGGCCGAAACCGCAGCATGCAAGCTTCGAAAATGGCGTCATCGGTGCTCTTGCCGTCCTGGCGTTCGGCCTGCAGTGCAAAGTCGATCATCATGATGGCGTTCTTTTTGACGATGCCGATCAGCAGCACAATGCCGATGATGGATATGACATTCAGATCCTGACCAAACAGCATCAACGCCAGCAGCGCGCCCACGCTCGCCGGCGGCAGGCTCGAGATGATGGTCAATGGGTGCACGAGGCTCTCATACAGGATGCCAAGCACGATGTAGACGGAGAGCAGCGCCGTCAGGATCAGGATCGGCTCGCTCGACAGCGATTGCTGGTAGGCAAGCAGCGTGCCTGCAAAGAAGCCCTGGATCGAGGAGGGCATGCCGAGCCGCAGTTGCAGCTCGCGAATGCTCTTGGTGGCGTCACTCAAGGAGACGCCGGGTGCCAGGTTGAAAGAGGTGGTCACCGACGGGAAAAGTCCGGTGTGATTGACTGCCAGCGGCGTCGTGGTTGCCTGGGCGGTGACCATCGTCATCAGCGGTACCTTGTTGCCGGCGGGCGATTGCAGATAGATGGACTGCAGGCCGGCCGGGCTTGCCCAGTACTGCGGCGCTACTTCCAGCACCACGTAGTACTGGTTCAATTGTGTATAGATGACCGAGACCTCGGATTGGCCGAAGGCGCTGTAGAGATCTGAGTCGAGCGACTGCGCGGTGGCACCGAGCTTTGCCGCCGTCACGCGATCGTAGTTCAACAGCAGATCCAGGCCGCCGTTCTGCTGATCCGAGTTCACATCCTGAAATCCGGGCAGCCGCTTCATCTCCTTGAGCAGCGTCGGACCCCATTTGGCGAGGTCCTTCACACTGTCGGACTGCAGCGTGTACTGATACATGGCGTTGCTGCCGCGGCCCCCGATCCGCAGATCCTGCGCCGCCTGCAGAAACGCGGACGCCACCGGCAGCCGGTTGAGCTTGGGGCGGATGCGGCCGATAACTTCCGGGGCGCTGACTTTGCGTTCCGCCAGCGGCTTGAGTGCGATGTAGATGAAGCCCGTATTGGTAGCGCCGCCGCCGCCGGTGAACGCGATCACGTTGGCCACCGCGGGATCGGCCTTGATAACGCCCACGATCTGCTGCAGCGAGTTGTTCATGGCCGGGAAGGAGGAATCCTGCGGACCCTGCATGCCGCCGGTAATCGCGCCGGTGTCCTGTGAGGGGAAGAAGCCCTTTGGGATGATGATGATCAGCGCCACGTTGAGCGCGATGGTCAGGAACAGCACCATCATGGTGAGCCGGGGGTGATCCAGCACCCAGTGGAGGCTGCGTCGATAGGAATTCAGCAGGCGATCGAAAGCGCGTTCGGCGCCGAGATACAGGCGTCCATGATGCTGCTCGCGTTCGTTGCGGAGCAGGTAGGCGCACATCATCGGCGTGGCCGTCAGTGAGATAATCATGGACACCACGATCGCACTGGACAGCGTCACCGCGAACTCGCGGAACAGGCGCCCGACGATGCCGCCCATGAAGAGCAGGGGTATGAACACCGCCACCAGCGAGATGCTGATGGTCAGTACGGTGAAGCCGATTTCCTGCGCGCCCTTGAGGGCGGCGTCCATCGGCTTCATGCCGGCTTCCAGGTGCCGCGAGATGTTCTCCATGACCACGATGGCATCATCGACCACGAATCCGGTGGCGATCGTCAGGGCCATCAATGACAGGTTATCGATGCTGTAACCGAACAGGTACATCACCGCAAAGGTGCCTACGAGTGCTGCCGGCATCGATACGCTGGGAATCAGGGTGACACGCCCGTTGCGCAGGAAGATGAATACCACCGCGATGACGAGACAGATCGAGATGAGCAGGGTCCGCTCGACATCGTTCACCGAGGCGCGAATGGTCGTGGTGCGGTCGAGTACCACGGTGGTGTCGATGCCGGAGGGAATGGAGGCCCGGATCGACGGCAGCTGCCCGCGTATATTGTCGTTAGTCTGGATGATGTTGGCGCCGGGCTGGCGGGAGATGATGATCATGACGCCGCGCTTGCCGTTCAGGTAACCCGCGGCCCGCACGTTCTGCACCGAGTCGGTCACGTCGGCGATATCCGAGAGACGCACCGCGGCTCCGTTGCTGTAACCAATCACCAGGGGCTTGTAGTCGCTGGCGTGCGAGATCTGATCGTTGGCGAGAATGTCCGCCGTCACGATGCCATCGGTCAGCTGTCCCTTGGGCATGTCGCTGTTCTGAAGGCTCAGGGCGGATTTGATGCTGGCCAGCGTGAGGCCGTAGCTCGCCAGTTGATCGGGATTGACGTCCACGCGCACGGAGGGCAGCGCGCCGCCGCCGACCGTGACCTGTCCCACGCCATCGATCTGCGACAGCTTCTGCTGCACGACGGTCGAGGCCTCGTCGTAGAGCTTGTCCGGTCCGAATTTATCCGATGTCAGGCCCAGAATCATGATCGGCGCGTCGGCCGGATTGACTTTGCGGTAAGTCGGGTTGGTCGGCAGGTTAGCGGGCAGGTACGAGCGCGCGGCGTTGATGGCCGCTTCCACATCGCGTGCCGCGCCGTCGATATCGCGGCTCAGGTCGAACTGGATCGTAATCACCGTCGAACCCAGCGAACTGGCCGAAGTCATTTCCGAGACTCCCGCGATGTGGCCGAACTGCCGCTCCAACGGGGTGGCCACCGATGAGGCCATGATTTCCGCGCTGCCGCCGGGCAGGCTGGCGGAGACCGAGATTGTCGGGAAATCGACCTTGGGCAAGGGCGACACCGGCAGCACCCTGAATCCGATGGCGCCCGCGATGACGATCGCCACGGTGATCAGCGTCGTGGCGACGGGGCGATGGATGAAGGGCGCGGAGATGTTCATGCCGGCGCCTCGGGGCTCGAGTGACCGAACCGCTGGCCCAGGCGGTCGAAGAAGATGTAAATCACCGGCGTCGTATAGAGCGTCAGCGCCTGGCTCAGCAGCAATCCGCCGACCATCGCGATGCCCAGTGGGCGGCGCAACTCCGATCCGATGCCAGTGCCCAGCGCCAGCGGCAGGCCCGCGAGCAGCGCGGCCATGGTCGTCATGAGAATGGGGCGGAAGCGCAGCAGGCAGGCTTCGTAGATTGCGTCGGTGGAGTTCTTGCCCTGGGTGCGCTCGGCGTCGAGTGCGAAGTCCACCATCATGATGCCGTTCTTGGTGACGATGCCGATCAGGAGAATGATGCCGATCAGGGCGACCACGTTCAGCCCCTGCCCGCAAATGATCAGGGCCAGCAGCGCTCCCACGCCGGCCGACGGCAGGGTCGAGAGAATCGTGATGGGGTGAATGAAGCTCTCGTATAGAACCCCGAGCACGATGTACACGGCAACCAGCGCTGCGAGAATCAGCAGCGGCTGGTTCGAGAGCGAGTTGGTGAATGAAGCCGCCGTACCCTGGAAACTTGCCTGCACGCTGGCGGGCATGTGCAGGTCCGCCGCGGTCCTGTCGACTGCCTTGATGGCGGCGCCGAGCGCGTTGTTCGAAGTCAGATCGAATGACACCGTGATAGCCGGAAATTGACCCTGGTGCATGATTGCCAGCGGCTCGGTGGTCTTCTCGAAATGGGAAATGGCGCTCAGCGGCACCGCGCTGCTCAAGGCCGAACTGGTAGCCCCTGCCGAACCCGCGCCGCGCGCGGGCCCTGTGCTGGACGGACTGGCAGCCAGCGCGTTCGAGGGCGGCGTCAGGGTGCTGGTCGTGGGCGTATAGAGGGCCGTGCCGGTGGTCGCGTTCGAGCCGGCCGACGCAGATCCGATCGAGGCAAACGAGGCGGCGGCGCTGGTGCCGGTGGCATTCGCGGAGGCGCTGGCCTGAATGTAGATGTGGCTCAGCTTGTCGGGGTCCTGTTGAAAGGACGGATCGCTCTCCAGGATCACGTGGTACTGATTCACCTGCGTGTACATGGTATTGATCTGCCGCTGCCCGAAGGCGTCGTACAGCGTGTTGTCGATCGTGGCGGGCGCTATCCCCAGGCGGGAGGCGGTGATGCGATCGATGACGAGGTACACCGCCAGGCCTCCCGGCTGCTGGTCGGTGGCCACGTTGGTGACCTCCGGCAGCTGTCGCAATCGCTCCACGAAGCGATTAGTCCAGAGATTAAGCTCGTTGGGGTCCGGATCCTCGAGCGTGTACTGATACTGCGAGCGACTCACGCGATCATCGACCGTGATGTTCTGCACCGGTTCCATGAACAACTGGATTCCATCCACCTGTGCCAGCCTGGGCGCGAGCCTTGCGATGATCTCCGTCGCGCTGCCATCGCGATCCGACAGGGGCTTGAGATTGATCGACATGCGGCCGCTGTTCATGGTCGTGTTGGTGCCATCGGCGCCGATGAAGGAGGACAGGCTCTCGACAGCGGGATCCTCCAGGATCACTTTCGCGAGCTGCTGCTGGCGCTGTGCCATCGCCTGCGCGCTGATGGTCGGCGCTGCCTGCGAGATGCCCTGGATGACACCCGTGTCCTGGATGGGGAAGAACCCCTTGCCAATCACAACGTAGAGAAACACGGTCAACATCAGCGTCGCGACCGCGACCAGCAGGGTCAGGGTCTGGTACTCGAGCACGAATTTGAGCGTGCGGCCGTAAAAGCCGATCACGCGTTCAAAGGCGCGCTCGGAGGCCTGGAACACCCGGCCCTGTTCTTCCTTGCCTTTGCGCCGAAGAATGCGGGCGCACATCATCGGCGTGAGCGTCAGAGACACGATGGCCGAGAAGCCGATCGTCACGGCGAGTGTGACGGCAAATTCCCGGAACAGGCGGCCGACCACATCGCCCATGAACAGCAGCGGTATCAGCACCGCGATCAGCGCCACCGTCAGTGACAGGATGGTAAAGCCGATCTGGGCGGCACCCTTCAACGCCGCTTCAAGCGGCTTCTCGCCCTGTTCGATATAGCGCGAAATGTTCTCGATCATGACGATGGCGTCATCGACCACGAAGCCCGTGGCGATGGTCAGCGCCATCAGCGAGAGATTGTCGAGGCTGTAGCCGAAGCCGTACATGACCGCCAGAGTCCCGATCAGCGACAGCGGTACGGCCACGCTCGGGATGATGGTCGCACTGACGCTCCGCAGAAACAGGAAGATCACCAGCACCACCAGCGCAATGGCGAGCAGCAGTTCGAATTCGACATCGGAGATCGACGCCTTGATGCCCGTGGTCAGGTCTGTCAGCGTGGTGACCTGGATGCCGCGCGGCAGGTTTGCTTCCAGCTGCGGCAGCAGCTGTTTGATGCTCTTGACCACGCTGATCGTGTTGGCGCCGGATTGGCGCTGCACGTTCAATATCACCGCCGGCGTCTGGTTCATCCATGCGGCCAGGGCGCTGTTCTCGACGCCGTCGACCACCTTGGCCACGTCCGCCAGCATGACCGGAGCGCCGTTGCGGAAGGCCACCACGACGTTGCGGTAGTCCTGGCTGGTTACGAGCTGATCGTTCGCGTCGATCTGATAATCCTGCCGTGGACCGTCGAAGTTGCCCTTGGCGGCATTGACGCTGGCCTGTGTCAGCGCGGTACGCAGATCCTCCAGGTTGATGCCGTAGGAGGACAGCGCCGCGGGGTTGGCCTGAATGCGCACGGCCGGTTTCTGTCCGCCACTGATGGTCACGAGTCCGACCCCGGTCAGCTGCGAAATCTTCGGCGCCAGGCGCGTGTCGACGATGTCCTCGACCTTCGATAAGGGCGTCGAAGTCGAAGTGATGGCGAGCGTCAATACCGGCGCGTCTGCGGGGTTGGTTTTGCTGTAGACCGGCGGCGCCGGCAGATTCGAGGGCAATAGGCTCTGCGAGGCGTTGATGGCGGCCTGCACCTCCTGTTCGGCGACATCGATATTCAGGCTGAGACTGAATTGCAGCACGATCACCGAGGCGCCGCCCGAACTGGTTGAGGTCATCTGGCTCAGGCCCTGGATCTGGCCGAAGTTGCGCTCCAGCGGCGCGGTGACGGTGGTTGCCGTCACATCGGGGCTCGCACCGGGGTAGAAAGTGACCACCTGGATCGTCGGATAGTCGACCTGCGGCAATGCCGACACCGGCAACTGGGTGTAGCCCACGGTGCCGATCAGGAAGATGGCCGCCATCAGCAGCGATGTGGCCACCGGCCGCAGGATGAATTGTCGAGAAGGATTCACGGCGTGGTGGCCCTCCTCGGAGTTAAGGCGCGCTGTTCCTGCCGCTACTGCTGCTGTTACTGCCGCTGCCGCCGCTGCCGCTACTGCTGCTACTGCCGTTGGAGGCGGCAGCTTGCGCCGCCGGTGCGGGTTTGCTGACGATAGTGACGCGGGCGTTGTCCTGCAGCTTGTCAAAGCTGCTGTCGGCAACGACTTCACCGGGCTTGACGCCATCCACCTGTGTCATGCCGGCATCGGTGATGCCAGGCTTGATAGTGCGTGTGTGTGCCACATTGTTCTGGATGACGTAGATGAAAGACGACTGGCCGTTCTGCTGCACGGTGGAGGCGGGCACGAGCGTCACGCCCTTGAGCGTATCGACCAGCAACCGCGCGGTCACGAACTGATTCGGAAACAGCGCATTGTCCTTGTTGTCGAACTGCGCCCGCACTTTGACAGTGCCTGTGGTCGTATCGATCTGGTTGTCGAGCGCCAGCAGTTCACCGCTCGCGATTTTTTTCTGCGCGCTGCGATCGAACACGTCGACGGCCAGCTGGGCGTGATCGCGCAGCCGCGCGATTACCGGCGACAAACTATCCTCGGGCAAAGTGAAAATCACCGTGATGGGCTGCAGCTGCGCGAGTACGGCCAGCGCGGTGGTGCCGTTGGCCTGCACGATGTTACCCGGATCGACCAGGCGCAGGCCGATCTGGCCACTGAATGGAGCGGTGATGTGGCAGTAGTCGACCTGCAGCTGATCGAACTGCACGGTGCCCTCATCGTTCTTGACCGTGCCCTGGTCCTGCAGCACCAGCTTTTCCTGGTCGTCAACCATCTGCTGTGCGATGGCGTTGCGTGCGATCGCCGCGCGATAGCGCGTGAGGTCCATCTGTGCCTGCGCGAGCACGTTCTGATCGCGCTCGAGAATGCCCTGGGCCTGGAGCAGCGTGGCACGATAGGGACGCGGATCGATCTCGATCAGCGCATCACCTTTGTGAACGATCTGTCCTTCCCGGTAGTTGACGGCGACCACCGGGCCGTTCACCTGACTGGTGATGGAATCGGTGTAAACCGGCGTCACCGTGCCAATCGCATTCAGATAAACGTTGATGTCGCCGGCATTGGCAGTGACCGTGGTAATCGAGATACCGGCGGTCGCCGCGCGATGTGCCGCGGCTGCTGCGGCTTTGGAAGCTTCGTGATGGCGCCAGATCAGCGCGCCCACGACGACAACGAGTATGACGAGCGCGAAGAGCCCAATGCTGCGGAAGCGCTGTGTGCGTGCGGTATATGCGAGGGCGTCGTGATCGGAGTCGGTGGCGGGCGGCATGTTCGGGGGCTGCCAGGCGGAGGGCATTCCTTGAGACGCTAGCATGCCCTTAGCGCGGCCATTCCGCCACGAGGGTTAACAACACTTAATAACGGGTTATGCTGTCCTACATGAAAATCTACTCCTGGAACGTCAACGGCATACGCGCCGTCCTCAAGAAGGGCGTGTTCCTGCCATTCATCGAGGCGCACCGGCCTGACGTGCTGTGCCTGCAGGAAACCAAGGCCGAGCGAGGGCAGGTCGAGATCGAGCTGCCCGGCTATCACGAGTACTGGAACTCCGCCGTCAAGAAAGGCTACTCGGGCACGGCGATCTTCTCGAAGCACAAGCCGCTGAGCGTCATCAATGGCTATCCCGAATCGTTTGCGCAGCGCTACAGTTTTGCCGATGAGCTGTTGCGCGACAGTGCCACGGAGGGCAGGGTCATCACCGCGGAGTTCAAGTCGTATTACGTGGTGACTGTGTATACCCCCAATGCCAAGGACGACCTGAGCCGTGTGGCGTTGCGTTTCAATCATTGGGATCCGGCATTCCTGGCGTATTGCCAGCTGCTCGAGAAAACCAAGCCGGTGATCTTCTGCGGCGATCTCAACGTGGCGCACACCGAGCTGGATCTGGCCAACCCGAAGAGCAATCGGGGTAAGAAGGGCTTCACCGACGAGGAGCGCAAGGGCTTCCAGAACTTCGTCGATGCCGGCTTCATCGACACATTCCGCCTGTTCAAGCAGGGCAACGGGTTCTACACATGGTGGAGCCACTTCGCGAATTCCCGCGCCCGCAACATCGGATGGAGAATCGACTATTGCCTGACCTCGCAGGCGCTGCGGGGAGCCGTTGACTCAGCCGAGATCCATCCCGATGTGCTGGGCAGCGATCATTGCCCCGTGAGCGTCTCGCTGCGCGCGTGACGCGCCCGCGTGATGCGCCCGCTGGATCGCGGCCGCAGCGCCTATTGCGTGGCGGTGGCGGCGGGCAGCGCGGGGATCATCTGCGGCACCACGTACTGCTGAATGACCACCAGCAGGGCGAGCAGGATAGTGAGCACGACACTGTGAATGAACGTGCGTGCGACCACCTCGCCCTCACGCCCCTTCAGCGAGGTGACGGCGACCCCGGTGGCGATGTTCTGGGGTGAGATCATCTTGCCCATGACACCGCCAGAGGAGTTGGTCGCCGCAAACAGTACCGGATCGAGCTGCAATTGCCGCGCCGCAACTACCTGCAGATTGCCGAACAGCGCATTGCCGGAGGTGTCGCTGCCCGACAGGAACACCGCCAGCCAGCCCAGGAAGGGCGAGAACAGGATGAATAGATGACCCACCGAGGCCGCGCCCTTGCCGAGCGTGTAGGCGAGTCCCGAGTAATTCATCAGGTAGGCGAGGCCCACGATGAGCATCACCGTTACGACTGCGAGCCAGGCCTGGCGAATCGTATAGCCCACGCAACGCAGGAATCCGGCGGGAGATAGGCGCACGATGATGGCCGTGATAATGGCCGAGAGCAGAATGGCCGTGCCCGTGCCAAGCGGCTGGAAGGTCCACACCGCCGCATAGGGCTTGTCGTTATAGAGCGTGATCGAAATCAGCTTGTGCAGACCGGGCCAGTTGATCGCCTGCTGGCCATAGGTGGCGACCTTGTAGGTGGTCCACAGGATCACGACGGCCGAAACGATGAGCCACGGCAGCCAGCCCTGCCAGGCCGGAACGGGTCTGGCCGGCGATCCACCGGGGACCGTGGCGGCGCCGCGCAATCCCGAGTCGGCGATGGCGAATTCCGGATCGACGGCCGGGCGCCACACCCTTAGAAACAGCAGCGTGATGATCAGCGAGCCCAGGGATGAGAGTACATCGGTGAGCGTGTAGTTGATGTAGTTGGAAGCCAGGAACTGCATACCCGCGAAGCTGCCGCCCGACACCAGCAGGATCGGCCACAGCGCGCGTACCGAGCGCCACCCGCCATACAGTGCCATGACGTAGAAGGGCAGGATGAAGGCCATGAAGGGCAGCTGTCGGCCGACCATCTGGCCGAGCACGCTGGCCGGCAGATTGGTAACCGCACCGAGCACCGTGATGGGTGCGCCCAGCGCGCCGAAAGCCACCGGCGCGGTGTTGAAGATCAGCACAAAAACCAATGCTTCAAGCGGCGGGAAGCCGAGCAGGATCAACAGCGCACTTGTGATCGCTACCGGCGTGCCGAATCCGGCAATGCCCTCCATCAGGGCGCCGAAACAGAAGCCGATCACGATCAGTATCACGCGCCGGTCATGCGGCAGGTGCGTCACTACCCAGGAACGAAACGCCTCAAAACGGCCCGAATGCACGGCGATGTTGTAGAGCAACAGGCCGTTGAGGACGATCCACATCACCGGCCAAAGCGCGAACACCGAACCGTTGAGAACCGAGTTGAGCGCGAGAGTCAGTGGCATTTGCCACGGAATCACGGCTACCACCAGGCCGACGATCAGGCCCGCCAGCGCCGCCAGCCACGCCGGCCGGCGCAATACGCCCAGCAGCAGCAGCACCGTGAATGCCGGCAGGATGGCGACCAGACACGACAGCGCCAGGCTGTTGGCAACCGGCGTCAGTAGCTGATGAAACATGATGACCCCTATTTATTGTTAGTAGTGCGCGTGCGCTCGCGATGCTCAATCGGAATATTCGGGACCGGTTGTCACAGACTCGAGCTTGCCGGACCCGCGACGTAGATCACCCCCTGCTTCATCACGAAGACGGGGTGCTCGGTGGCGTCGATGCTGGCCAACGGGTTTCCGACCACGGGCACAATATCGGCATATTTCCCCGGCTGCAACGTCCCGATCCGGTCCGCCAGACCAGCCTGCGCTCCGTGGCGACAGTGTTGTTGCACAATAAGATTATGAAAAAGGATAGCGCAGCAGCGGAACCCGCGGGCACCTGGCGCGCATTGTGGTCCTCGCACATGCTCGGGCGCTTCCTGTTGCTGTGTCTCGGCGTCTGGCTGCACGCGGCCGACACGCTCGTGACGGCAACCATCACGCCCTCGATCGTCGACGAGATCGGCGGCGTCGCCTATGTGAGCTGGATGATCTCGCTGTACCAGGTGGGCGCCATCATTGCGGGTGCCGCCTCGGCGGTGCTGTGCCAGCGCCTGACCCTCAAGCGCGTGCTGCTGGGTGCGGCGTCGATGTACGGTGTGGGCTGTGTCATCGCGGCCATCGCCAGCCACATGGCGATGCTGCTGGCCGGGCGATTCATCCAGGGTATGGGCGGCGGCCTGCTGTTGTCGCTGTGTTACCTGGCCATTCAGCAGTGGTTTGCGCCCGCCCTCTGGAGTCGCCTGTTTGGGATCAATGCCTTCATCTGGGGCGCGGGCTCGTTGTTGGGCCCGCTGATCGGCGGCGTATTCGCGAGTCTGCACGCCTGGCGCATGGCATTCTGGTTGTTCGCGCTGCAGGCGGGAGTCCTGTGGCTGCTGGCCGCGCGCTACCTGCCTGCCGAACAGCCACAGATGTCGCGCATGCAGACAATGGACTGGCCGCTGCGACCGCTATTGATCCTGCTGATTGCCACACTGGTCATCGCGCAAAGCGGTGTCACCGGCAGCTCGATGCTGGCGCTGATCGGCTGCATATCCGGCGCACTGCTGCTCTATGTGGCGGCGCGGCTCGACCGGCGCGCCCGCGCGCGGCTATTGCCCGCGCAGCTGCTGGATATGCGAGCGCCCATCGGCGCGGGATTGCTGATGGTATTCGCCCTGTCGGTTGCGACCACGGGGTTCTGGGCGTACGGGCCGCTCATACTGAAGGTGCTGTTTGCCATCAATCCGCTGTTCTCGGGATACGCGCTGGCCGCCGAGGCGCTGGCCTGGAGTCTGGCGACGATGGCCGTATCGGCCGCACCCCTGTCAGCCGATAAACCACTCATTCGTGTCGGCGCGGTGGCCGTGTCGGCCGGCGTGGCGGGATTCGCATGGGCGGTACCCGAGGGCTCACTCGTGGGCATCGTGGTTTGCTCACTGCTGCAGGGCGTGGGCTTTGGCCTGTTCTGGCCCGCGGTGGTTCACCGCCTGGTGCGCTACGCAAAACCGGACGAGAAAGATCTGGCTGCCGCATCGCCTTCGACGATCCAGCGCATCGGCTATGCGCTCGGCACCGCGATCGCAGGCATCGTTGCCAACCTCTGCGGACTGGCCGAAGGGGTCTCGGCCGCGGCGGCGCGATCGGCGGCGTTCTGGGTTTTCGCCGGCTTCATTCCGGTGCTCGCCGCGGCACTGTTCGGTGCCTGGCGCTTTACGGCGGCCTCGATGCCGGCCTCAGAACCCCTTCATCGCAAGTAGCGATCGAACCATGCCAGCGTGCGCGCATCCAGATCTGCGAGATGCTCGGGATCGTGAATGTGATGGCCTTCGTCGGGATAGATCACCGTCATCGACGCTCGTCCCAGCACTTTCAGGGCGTGACCAAACTCCAGCGTCTGTGCCGGCGGACACTCGATATCCGAGCCGCCCACGTAACTGAAAGTCGGTGTGTGCACCTGGCGGATGAAGTTGATGGCCGATGATGCCGCGTAGATCGCAGGGTCGTCATACACCGAGGCGCCAAAGAATGGAATCATCCACTCATCGATGCCGTTTTCGCCGTAGTAGGACTGCCAGTTGCTGATACCGGCTCCGGCTACTGCGACCTTGAAGCGATCGGTCTGCGTGACTGCCCACATGGTCATGAAACCGCCATAGCTGCCGCCGGTGATGCCGAGGCGATCCGGATCGGTGAGCTTGAGGGTTGCCACGGCGTCAAGGCCGGCGAGAATATCGCGCAGATCTCCATGTCCGAAGTCGCGCACGTTGCCGGCGACGAAGGCCTCGCCCGCACCGAAGCTGCCGCGCGGATTGGGCATGAAGAGCGCATAGCCGTGTCGTATCAGCGTCTGCGAGGAGCTGGCTTCGATGAATCGCGGCCTGAACGCGGCGCCTGGACCGCCGTGGACGATCGTGATCAGCGGCGGCCGCTCAGCGCCGGATTCGGGCAGCGCCAGCCAGCCTTGCACGCTGAACTGATCACTCTTCCAGCTCACCGATTGCACCGGGAAATGCGTTTCGAGCCCGGCATTGAGGCGTGTCAGGTCGCGCCATTTCCCCATGGTACCCTGCTCGATCTCGGGTGGGTTGTTGAAAGATTGATGCAGCAGCGCCATCTGCCTGCCGGGGCAGGCGGCACGGGAGTCGCCATCGGCGTGAACCGGGGTGCCACCGATCATGTCCTGTCCCTGCCAGAGCACATTGCCGGGC
>Ga0302325_10002470_pt1 | contig 44886 bp, 39 predicted proteins | sample Palsa_T0_2_FD_201948 | JGI IMG/M metagenome (GOLD analysis project Ga0302325, IMG submission 201948) | Peat permafrost microbial communities from Stordalen Mire near Abisko, Sweden - Palsa_T0_2 | ecosystem: Environmental > Terrestrial > Soil > Palsa > Peat permafrost | place: Sweden: Abisko... | reverse complement strand
AGCGGAAGAAGGCCAGACGTTGAGCGCGTCAGAGGGTTCGTGGAAGGGCAGCCCGACGTCCTACGCGTATCAGTGGGAGGACTGCAACAGCTCGGGAGCGAGCTGCTCTGGAATTGGCGGTGCGACGTCTTCGAGCTACAAGCTCCTCGCGGGTGACGTGGGGCACACGGTTCGTGTGGTGGTGACGGCGACGAACGCAGGCGGCTCGACCAAGGCCAGCTCCGAGGCGACGGCAACGGTGACGGCGGTGGCAGCGCCGACGAACACGGCGTTGCCGGTAACGAGCGGGACTGCGCAGGAAGGCCAGACGTTGAGCGCGTCGGAGGGTTCGTGGAAGGGCAGCCCGACGTCCTACGCGTATCAGTGGGAGGACTGCAATAGCTCGGGAGCGAGCTGCTCTGGAATTGGCGGTGCGACGTCTTCGAGTTACAAGCTCCTAGCGGGTGACGTGGGGCACACGGTTCGGGTTCTCGTGACGGCGAGCAACGCTGGCGGCTCGGCGAAAGCCAGCTCCGACGCGACCGGGATCGTGGTGGCGGCTGGGTCTGCGGGTCCGCAGGTGTTTGTGTCGCAGGCTGGTGCTGGTGGTCAGAGTGGGGCGGGGAGTTGTTCTGATGCGCGTTCGCTTTCTTGGCTGAACTCTGAAGGTAACTGGGGTTCCGGGTCTGGGAAGGTGGCGCCTGGGACGACTGTGGAGTTGTGCGGCATTTTTACTGAGCAGGTGGACGTGAGGGGTAGTGGGTCCAGTGGTGAGCCGGTCACGATGTTGTTCACGGCGGGCGCAAAGATTGCTATTGGTGGCGCGGGCTGTCCGGGTAGCGGGTGTATCAATGTCAGTAATGGCAGTGAATATGTGACGATCGATGGTGGTGTCGGTGGGGCGATCGAAAACACTGAACGGTCGTACGCCAGGGAGAAAGAACAGGGGCCCCCGACGACTGGGGTTGTGGCCAACGGCTGCCGTCACTGCTCGATTGAGGATCTTGATATCGGTCCTCTGTATGTCTCTGAAAAAGGGGATGTCGTCGGCAACACGGAAATCCGTGGGATCGAGAGCGACCCGGAAGGCGGTAGTCCTGAATACATCAGCGTCGATGATGATGTGTTTCATGACATGGGCTGGGCGGTGAATATCCAGGCGGCTGAAACGACTTCCCATATCTATGTGGAACACGACACGTTCTACCATCTCACGCATGGGTTTACGCCTGGCTCGAACTTCAACGGTGGAGATGTGGGTCCGGTCGTTTTCGCGCACAACCGCTTCTACGGCAACAGTAATTGGGAAGACGGCGAAGCTGACACGAACCACGTGGACGGTGTGCACTGTTTCGGGGGGCATGAAAAAACAGCCCATTACACGGGTCTTTACATCTACGACAACTACATCACGACGGAAGGCGCGAACACGACGGGGCCGATATTCCTTGAGGGTACCAACGGCGGCACGCCCTGCTCGGATAAGACGTCGAACATCTGGATCTTCAACAATGTGCTTACGGGCAACACGTGCTGTGGTCTGGCGGGCGCGTTCACGGGCGAAGATCACACTTACAACAACACCATGATCGGTGCGGGGCCGAGCACCGAAGAGGGCGAACAGGAGACTTGTGAAACGTGGAACAGCGATACCAAGGAAGGACGGCCGCTGACGGTAGCTAACCGCGTCTTTAAGAACAATGTGGTGACGAGCTGTCATGATTTGATAAGCGCCGAGAGGTTCCTCGCGGCGCCGAACGGCATGGAACACAACCTGTGGGCGAATGCTGGTAGCGGCAACGAAGTGTTCGCCTGCGATCATGGCGAAGTCGAAACCGGCGCCGAAGACAAAGAAGCATTCCGCTCGGGTGAAATCGGCTCTTGGGTGACGTGCATGCAGCAGCCCGAAACGGAATCGCGCTACCTCAGCACAGCAAAACTCCAGCTGACGGGCCAAGCCCAGGCGCCGCTCGGAGAACCCGAAAGCGGCTCACAAGCAATCGGACACGGCAAGAACCTCACAAGCCTATGCTCACAAACACCCGAAGAAGCACTCTGCAAGAACATCGACGGCGAAACACGACCCAACACCGGCCCATGGAACATCGGCGCCTACTAACAGAACCTCAAACACGGTAGAGTGCCTTCGCAGGAGTCGGCTTGGCTCATCCCAATCGCGCGCCACGATCGCAGTGCTCGCGTGGGCATCGTACCCCAGCACAGAAACGGTCTTTGTTCCGATGGCATTCACGTCGCGACCCAGGAGGCTCGGTGGTCTCATTGCGCTTGCTCTCGTAAGCGCCGTGGTTGTCGCGCAAGTGCTGGTGCCTGCACACAATGGCGCTGGTCCCCGGCTCTACGTCGCGCAGTCAGGCGCGGGCGGTGAAACTGGAAAGAGCTGTGCGAGTGCCCGCTCGCTCGCTTGGTTGAACTCGGGGGGTGATTGGGGCTCTGGCATTGGTAGGGTCGGTCCTGGGACGACTGTGGATCTGTGTGGCACGTTTACGCAGGCTATCGAAACTCAGGGGAGTGGTGAAGCTGGCGAGCCGATCACGATCGCTTTTACGGCTGGCTCTAAGATTGCCATGGCGGGAGATGGTTGCCCGGGTACTGGCTGTATCAACTTGAAGAGTGGTAGCGAATTCGTCACGGTCACGTCTGTCGCGGGGTACAAAGGACAGATTGAGAACACGGAACGGTCGTATGCAAAGGATCACGAAGAAGGGCCGGGGACGACAGGCGTGAAAGCCTTTGGCTGCAGGCACTGCAATATCGAAAACCTCGAAATTGGCCCGCTTTACGTCTCCAAGAAAGGCGACGTGGTGGGGAACGTCGAAATCCAGGGCATCACCATCGACGACGAAGGTGGCGAACCGGAATACGACACCATCGAGAACAGCTACCTTCACGACCTGGGGTGGGCGGTCAACGTCCAGAACGGGGCGCACAGTGGGCACATCTATGTGGAAGGCAACACCTTCTACCACCTCACCCACGGGCTTTATCTGGGTGCGAACGCGAAAGGCAGCGTCGGCCAGGAGGTGTTTGCGCACAACCGCTTCTACGGAAACAGCAATTGGGAAGACGGCGAAGCCAACACCAACCACGTGGACGGTGTGCATTGTGCCGCCGACGAAGCGTACCTGACGCATTACACGGGTCTTTACCTCTACGACAACTACATCACGACGGAAGGTGCTGACACGACGGGGCCGATATTCCTGGAGGGTACCAACGGCGGCACCCCCTGCGCGGATAAGACGTCGAACGTCTGGATCTTCAACAATGTGCTTACGGGCAACACGTGCTGTGGTCTGGCGGGCGCGTTCACGGGCGAAGATCACACGTACAACAACACCATGATCGGCGCGGGGCCGAACACCAAGGAGGGCGAAAAGGAGACTTGTGAAACATGGAACAGCGATACCGAGGAAGGGCGGCCGCTGACGGTAGCTAACCGTAGCTTCAAGAACAACGTGGTGACGAGCTGCAGCGACCTGATAAGCGCCGAGAGGTTTCTCGCCGCGCCGGGCGGCATGGAACACAACCTGTGGGCGGATTCGGGTGGCGGCAACGAAGTGTTTGTCTGCGATCTTGGTGAAGTCGAAACGGTGGCTGAACGCAGACAGGCGTTCTTCCCAAGCGAATTCGGCTCGTGGGTGACGTGCATGGAGCAGCCGGAAACGGAATCGCGCTACCTCAGCACGGCGAAGCTCGAGCTGACGGGCCAAGCACAGGCGCCGCTCGGGGAGCCCGAAAGCGGCTCGCAAGCAATCGGGCACGGCAAGAACCTCTCGGATCTGTGCTCACAAACGCCCAAAGAAGCGCTTTGCAAGAACATAGGAGGCAAAACACGCCCCAGCGTCGGCGCATGGAACATTGGGGCCTACTGACGATCGGACGCGAACAGGCTGCTGATCAAGCAGGCTTTCAGCTGTGAGTCGGTTAGCTCGTCATTCGCGTCGCCGTCGACACGACACAGGCACATGATGTGGCACGGGGCCGCGGATCGCAGCATCGCCACCTGCAGGCCGGCAGCCCGGCACAGGTCCACGACGGTTGCTGACACGAACACGTGGTGGTGCATAGACCGGGTCGCAAGGTTCTCACGGCAACGCTGCTCGAAGACCGCGCGGCTTGGTGCCGCCGGGTCACGCTCGAGATCGTGCAGCGCGAGGACCTCGTCGAGGTGTGTCACGTCGTTCTCGTCTCTGTCGACGGCGGCGTCCTCGAGCATGTGCGCGAGCGTCGTCACGGGTCGGCGATGATCGAACGTCGCGTCCTTGTGAGGCACGATCAGCATGATGTGACCACCGGGACGAACCACTCGCCGCCATTCGAGGAGCGCGCCAAGCGGGTTCGAGATGTGCTCGAGCACGTGGGAGGACAGCACGGCGTCGTACGCATCGTCGGCCACCCCGTGAAGCCGAGTCGCCTCCCCGATCACACGCCGTCGCGGCTCGACCTCACGACGAGTCGACGACCATAGGGTGTTCTCGGCGAAGTCCAGCGTATCTAGAGCGGCCAGCTTGGGGTAGACATGCACTACTCCAAGGCGCCCGAAAGCCGGGCTCGGCCCGCCAGGCTCCAGTGCGACCGCCCCCTCCAGTCGCGCCGCCGCCAGGCGCAACCCCCGATCTCGTCGTGCGGCGCGAAGCTCCGCTCTTGCGCGCCTGGCGATGCGCTGTGCGGTGAGCATCGGCGTCTCAGCTCGTCGCTGGCGAGTATGCCCCACCATCGTGGCCGCGCGCCCAGATCGTACGCCGCTTTGAGCCCTCGGCGCGCTCGGGCGTCGCGTGTGCTGGAGCTCGCAGCAGCACGGCAGACAGCGCGAGCAGCGTGAAAGCCATGGACGTGGCCTGTATGTAGCCGAAGGCGTCGAAGAAGAACATTGCGATCGCATAGGACACGAGCGACGCGGCAAGCGCGACCGGGAGCCATCCCTCACGGGTATGTCGTTCGAGCTTGGCGCGAATGCTCAGCCGACGGATCGCGCGCGTGAAAAGCCATATCCAAGCGAGCACGCCGAACAAACCTGTTTCAAGCAGCGTGTCGAGCCACTGGTCGTCGAGAATGATCGCGTTGTCGGCTGCCGCGTCGTGGAGGCCGACAACGCGTGTCCCGTAGCCTTGGCCCACCAGCGGGTCGTGCCGAAGGTATTCATGGAGCTCCGGTCCAACCCGGGCGAGTCGACTGGAGTACTTCACTTCACCGTGCGGCCCGATTTCGGTTTCCTGCTGCTGGTGAACGATGCCGCCCTTGGGGAAGAACCCCTCGATGATGGTGCCGATAGCCCCCGGAGCGGCGAAGTGCAGAACCGCGAACATCGGAATCAGTGCGGGCCAGCAGCGCAGCGTCTCGCGCCAGCGTAGCCAGAGGAATACGGGGAGCATCGCAAACAGCCCTATCACTCCTGTGCGCGAGCCGCCGACGAAGTCGGCGAACAGTATGAATGCGCCAGCTAGCCACCAGGCGCGTTGGCGCCGGCTGATCGCGAGGTACGCGGCGAGCGGGAGCAGCATTGCCATCGTTGTGGACAACTCGATCGGGTCGCCAGAGGAGGCGAAGGCCCGCAGGTAGCCGCCTCGCTCTTCCAGGTGCGCTATGGCCGCAGGAACGTAGTTGAAGATCGGAAGTAGCGGATGAAGATGATCGAAGATGTTGTACCCGGCTCTCCGCTCTACGAGTGCCCCCACGGCCTCGATCGTGCCGGCAGACACGATCACGGTGATGACACGCTCGACCGCCGCACGCGTTCGTACCACGCTCACGACGAGGTAGTAGAAGAGCACGAACGAGAGGAACAGCCACAGCGCCTTGATGACGTCGGACCCCACCGTATCGACGTGCCGGGGATTGGCGAGGTCGGAGCCGAGCGTGACGGCAATGATCAGGAGCAGCGGTCCCTCAAAGCCCGAGGTGCGGCTGCGCACTCGGGGGTCGATCAGCAGCGAGACGATCCAGCCGAGCTCCACGAGCGCGATGATCACCCGGTAGGGCTCCAGCTGGAAGGGCAGCGCTTCGGGAAGGACGTAGGCTCCGTCGTTCGGAATCAGAAGAACGACGCACACGACGCTCCCGACGATGACGGTCCAGCTCTTCGCCAGGCGCGCCAGCCAGAGGGCGAAGACGAAGGCGAGCAGTCCCAGCGCGATTGCCTCGACGTGGGAGGCTCCGGCGAGGATGTCGGCCGTGAGCAGCGCGAGAAGCGCCATAATCGCGGCGACTGACGGGGAGACGCGTTGGGAGGCACTAACCATGGCGCGGAACCCGGCTCAGGGGCTGGACGGGCCGGTGGCGATCGCCGCACGACGGTCGCGGCGGAAATGCCCCGGTGCCGCCGACGCGAGGTGGGGATACGCGCCAGCTGGGTGAATCGGCTCCGTTGTGGCCGGACGGCTAGTCACCTCCGGCTCACCACTCAGCACTACCACTGATCAATCGGCTGCGTCCGTCATCCGGCGCTCCGTCGCGCTTGCCGACCGGAAGCGTGCGCGCCGGAACGGACTCCGTCTCCACCTCTGCGGGAACCGACCTGACCGATGGCGTCTCGGACGCGATGTGCGCGGGAGTCGCCGCCCGCCGCCGGATGTTCTCTTTGATGAGCGCGAGCGCCACGGTGCCCATCAGGAACGCAACGAACACCAGAATCGGGATGCTCAGGTTATGTCCTTCAACGAGCTTGGCGTAGGCTCCCGACTGGACGACGGAGAGTCGGATGCGACGGCTGGCCGGTATCCCCTCGGCGATCTGCTGGCGTGTGACGAACGCTTCGAAGATCGAGGCAGATCCCTGGGCGAACCTAGCTGCTTCGGCGCCAGTGGGCGCGGTGGCGACGAAGTTGACGAACGGCAGGAAGCTGGAAGCGGCGAGGTCCACATCTTCCGTGGCTTTGACTTTGCCACGAGTACCCAATTGCCGGCGAATTTCGGCCTGCATGATGCTCCCGTTCGCCAGGTTCGCGTAGATCGGCGAGAGCGAGCCCAAGGACCCATCTGGTTCGGTGGGCGACTGGCGATACGGGTAGGCCGACTGTCCGATCAGCAGCTGCGCTTCGCTCTGCCATACCTCCGAGGAGCGCGGTGTGAGAATCGGGCCGCCCGCGAAGCTGGGCTTGCCGTAGGCCAAGACGGCAAGCACGCCAGCCAGCAGGACGCCGACGATCATCAGCCGCTTGGCACGCCACAAGACGATTAGAAAGAGAGAAACGTCCATCTCAGCTCACGCAATGCTACGGCGTCGCCGGGGATCGAGGGACGGCCGTAAGTCGTGTTCGGGGACTAGCCGATCGGTTAGGTAGGACCGAGGTTGGGTAGTTCAGCTCGCCGACATGCACAACCACAGTGAGCCGCTGGGGATGGCCGTGGCGCCGACTCATGCGGCCACGATCTCTGCCGGAGCGGGGGTGCTGCGGCGGGGACGGAGATCGCGCAGCTCGGACACGACGTCGGGTGCCCGCCAGATGAGGGCGAACCCGTACAACGCCGTCGCGGCGGCGATCGTCGCGACGAGCCGAAGCGTCGCCGGGGCGCCGTCTGCCACCAGAAGCCCGCGGGTGATCAGGGCTGCGGCAATCGCCACGACAGTGGCCTGAACCACTCCGGACAAGGCTCGGCCGCACTGACCCAGGCTGATCTCCATCGACCGGGCGGTCAGGTGCAGATAGGCCGGTTGGACAACGACGTTGACCGCCGCAAAGCACGCCGCGACACCGACGATTCCCCATTGCAGGCCGACGATAAACGCGATCAGGCCGCCCGCGAACAACACGCACGAGTATCGGAACACCAAGCGGGTCTTGCCCTGCGCCTGAAGGACTATTCCGTTGAGGTTCTGTATGGCGATCGCGATGCCGACAGTCGCCAGGATCTGAACTACCGGCGTGGCATTATGCCAGCGTCGCCCGAACACAATGTCGATCGCTTCGGGTGCGACCACGATCAGCCCCAACATCGACGGCAGCGTGACGGCGGCCATCATGCGCAACGATCGCAGCCACAGCGAGGAAAGCCGCGGTCGGTCATGCTGAATGCGCGCGAACACGGGATACAGCACCTGGACGAGCGGCGATGCGATTCGAGTCACCGGGAGCATGATCAGGCTGTAGCCGAAGGTGTACAGGCCCAGCGCTGAGGCCCCCAGGACCCGCCCTATGAGCACGTTGTCCGTGTTGTAGGTGAGTTGGTTCATCAGGATCGTGCCGGACGCGTTGCCGCCGAAGCTACGGAGCTCGCGCAAGCTCGCCCGAGAGAACATCAGGCGGGGGCGCCAATGCGTGAACCCTGTGAGCAGCATCAGGGAAACGCTATACACCGCCAGTTGCTGAGCGATCAGAGCCCACGCGCCGGCGCCGCCGGCTGCGAGCGCGATCGCGGCAGCCGCCCCGACCACGGTTGCGGCCATCGTGCGGAGTTCCAGCGAGCGGAAGTTCATGTCCCTGATGAGTAGGTTGGCCTGTACGGAGCTCAGCGAGCTCACAAGGAACACGACGGATACGGCTGCGAACAGCGGCCCGACCTCGGCATTCCCGTAGAAGTCAGCAACCAGAGGCGATACCGCGACTCCGATCAGGCAGGCGAGCAGCCCAATGGCCGCGTTCGTCCAGAACACCGTCGACTTGTCGAGCTCGGTAATCACCGGGCGCTGGATGAGTGCCGCGGCCAGGCCGTTGCCGGCGAGGAGCGGCTCGAAGCTGATCACCACGAGCACCATGCCCGCGATCCCATACTCGCTGGGCGTCAGCAACCGGGCGAGTAGCACTACGACGAGTATCTGCGAAACCTGCAGGGTACCCCGGCCCAGGAACTGCCACAGCAGTCCACGTAGGACGGGCGCGCGAAATGCTCCTGGGCTCCCAGATTCATCACTGACCGCGAGGCAGGAGTCCGGGGGTGGCGGGCTCGCGGCGTCGAGATCGGGCGCCTGGGTAGACTCGAGCGCAACGGGCCGCGCCGAGCCATCCGGTGGGTCGTTCGCCGGGACCACGTCTGATGTTTAGCAAGCGGACACCGCCAAGCTGCCCCCCAACTGGCTAGGCGGACCGTGCTCGTCGACGCGCCGTTTCGCAAGACCGGGCACTCTGGCTCGTTGTTAGGGTAAGGAAACTTTGGGCCTAAGGGGGGCTCCCGCGTGTATCGAGATGCAAGTCGCAGCCACGTGACCACGACGCCAGCGTGCGGCGCGGTCGTTCGAGGACCCGGCGCCCACGCCTGAGCATGCCCTTTGGACGTCGGATACCGATCGCGGTTCCCTGGCCCGTGCGCAGGCGGCTGTACAACTGGCATCCCTCGAGAGCGCGCCGTTGGCAGGCGTGGCCCGGCCTGGAGCGCCTCACCGGAACCCGTGCGGTCCTGACCTTCGACGACGGGCCAGGACCCGACGCCACTCCTCAGGTTCTGGATCAGCTCGATCGGCTCGGCGTCCCCGCGACCTTCTTCGTGCTCGGCGCCGAGGTGCTCCGAGAGCCCGAGCTCGCCCGTCGTATCGTCGCGGGCGGCCACGAACTAGGGCTTCACGGGTTCGCCCACCCGCGTTTTGACCTGCTCAGCGCGGAGCAGGCTCAAGCAGACCTCGAGCAGGGGCTGGAGGCGATCCAGACCACGACCGGCGTTCGTCCATCCTGGTTCCGGCCCCCTTACGGAAAGCTTTCCGACGCCTCATACCAGGCATGTCTGGAGTTGGATCTCAAGGTCGTGTACTGGTCCACGTGGGGTCTGGACTGGGAGGAAATCGGCGCCAGCGCCATCTGTGGCGAGGTGAGCTCCAACCTGAGCGCTGGGGCTGTCATCCTCCTGCACGACACCGCACGGTATGGTCGCCGAGCCCTCGCAAAAGCGACGGCGGATGCGCTTCCTCAGATTGTGGCTCAAGGTAAGCAGCTCGGCCTGACGTGGACGACCCTGACCGAGGCGAATACATGAAGCGACCTGACAGCGATACAGCCGGGCCGCGGGTGATGCTCGTCTGCTGCCAAGGCGGACATCTGATGCAAATGCTGGCGCTCAAACCGGCCTGGGCCGACCTTCCGCACGTGTGGATCACGACGCGAGCGGCCGACACGGAGGCGCTGTTGAGCGAGGAGCGCAAGATCTATGCCCACGTTCCTACAGCCCGTAACGTGAAAAACATGCTGCGCAACCTTTGGCTTGCCGTCGGCGTCGTCGGCAGGCACCGCCCGGATGTCGTCCTGTCGACCGGAGGAGGAGTCACGTTTCCAGTATTCCTCGTGGGCAAGCTCATGGGTGCACGGCTCATCTACGTGGAGAGCCTCACGAGAGTGGATGGACCGTCGCTGACCGGCAGGCTGGTGTATCCCCTGGTGGACCGCTTCTTCGTTCAATGGTCCGAGGCGGCAACACGCCCTCGCATGGAGTTCGTTGGGAACTTGCTGTGATCTTCGTAACTGTGGGCAGCAACCCCACATTCCGGATGGATCGACTGATCGATGCGCTCACCCAGCTCGACCCACAGGACCTCGTTGTGCAGCATGGGCCAGCGACGGCTCCGCGCGGTGTGGCCGAGACATATAAGTGGCTGAGCTTCGATCAAGTCCTCGATTTCATGGACGCGGCGGACACCGTCATCAGTCACGCGGGCACCGGCACGATCATGTGTGCGGGGAACATGGGCCATGTTCCGGTGGTCGTGCCTCGACTGAAGAGCTATGGCGAGACGGTGGACGATCATCAAGTCGCGCTGGCGAGGGCGTTTGAGCGGACGGGACGGGTCGTGGTTGCCTGGGACGTGACGAGCTTGCCCGAGCTGGTGGCACAATCATCCAAGCGCCGCGCCGGTGCGCGCCCAGGCGACGAAGCGCTTCAAAACGCAGTCCGCTTGGCGCTGTGCGAAGCCTGAGTGCAAGAGGCATGACGCCGGAGCTGGTCTTTACCTTTCACGGCCTCGGTGAGCCCCCGGGGTCGGTTCCCGACAGCGAGCGCGATGTGTGGATTCCGGTCGAATGGTTCGAGGCGATCATCGATGCGCTGCCCCGAGCTGGCGTGAGTCTGACATTCGACGATGGCAACGTCTCTGACATCGAATCCGCGCTGCCCGCTCTCACCAAGCGTGAGATGATCGCGCGTTTCTTCCCACTGACGGGGAGAATCGACTCGGCGGGGTACCTCAGCGCCGATGACATCGTCAAGCTGAGCGCCGCGGGTATGAAGATCGGGAGTCATGGTCTGCATCACCGCGACTGGCGTGGACTCACAGAAACCGAGCTGCATGAGGAGCTCGTCGCCTCGCGCGGGATGCTCGCCGACCTCGCCAATACCGACATCACCGAGGCAGCGTGCCCCTTCGGATCCTACGACCGTCGGGTGCTGCGCGCACTGCGAGCCTCGGGCTACGAGCGGGTGTTCACGAGCGATGGCGGCCCACACGCGATCGGTTCTTGGCTCTGTTCGAGGACGACCGTCAGCAAGCGCCGCCCGCTGCACGACTGGCTCGAGCTCGTCAAGCACGGCGCGGGCAAACCGCCGGGCCCTGTTCAGCTCGGCAAGCGACTATTCAAGCGCGTGCGGTGAGTCGGCCTGCCCCGTCGGTCCTGGTCGGGTTCGCCAACGCCCTGGCCGCTCCAGAAGTCGTCGCCAGCCTGCTCTCGGGCGGATATCGCGTCGCGAGTTTCCTGCGCCGAGGTCAGGCGGTTGCGCTGCGCCGGATGCGCGGGATCGAGCTCATCGAGGTAACCGCACCGGAGCAGGACCTCTCGGCCTGCATGCGCGATCTGGCGAGGGCTGCGGAGGCTTATGACGTGATCATGCCACTGGACGATCCGGCCGTGCTCGTCTGTGACCGCGGACTTCCCGTCGATGCTGTGGTGGCCGGACCGCGAGGCTCCCAAGCGCGATTCGCGCTGGACAAGCGTGAGCAGATGCGCCGCGCCGTCGAAGCCGGCTTTCAGGTCCCACCGTGGATCGAGCTCCCGCCCGAGGCGGGCCTGCCTGACGATTGGGAGCTGCCGGCGATAGTCAAGCCCGCGCTTGCAGTCGAGGAGGTCGCAGGCCAGCTGCGCCGTTTATCCCCGCATCCCCTCGCCACAGCGGCCGAGTTCCACAAACTGCAGCGCTCGTGGGGACCTTCGACGCCCATCATTCTCCAGCGTTGGCTGCCAGGAACGGGCGCCGGGATCTTCGGGCTCGCAGAGCACGGTGACGTTCACCACTTGAGTGCACACCGCCGCGTGCGGATGATGAACCCGGCGGGGTCGGGTTCAAGCGCGTGCGTCTCAGCGCCGGTACCCGAGGCGCTCCGCGGTCCTGTCTCGCGGCTGATGCAGTCAGTGGATTGGACCGGAATGTTCATGGTGGAGCTGCTCGAATCAGAGGGAAGGCGGTGGTTCATGGAGCTGAACGGGCGCCCCTGGGGCAGTCTCGCCTTGGCTCGAAGGCTGCGCTACGAGTACCCGGCATGGGCGATCGCGCGGTTGCTGGACGATCAAGCTTTGCTCTCCGAGGCGCCTGCATTCGTTGAGCTGGAATGCCGTCATCTGGGCCGCGAGCTCGTTCACCTGTTGTTCGTTCTCAGGGGGCCGGGCTCCTATGCCGGCAGGTGGCCGGGCCGCCGCGAGACGGTGCGAGCGTTCTTGAGGGGCGCCCGGAGCACAAGTTGGTACAACCTCGCACCGGGGATGCGCGGCGTCTTTCTCGATGATATATGGAGGACAGTGGCCGATCAGACGTTTCGAAGGCGGCGCTCTTGAGAAGCATCAGGGCAGCGTTTCACGTGCATTCGGATTGGTCCTACGATGGCCGCCTTACGCTCGAGCAGGTCGCGGCGCTGTTCGGGCGCCATCGCTATGACGCCGTGTTCATGTGCGAGCATGATCGGGGTTTTAGCGGCGAACGCCTCCAGGCCTACGTCGCGCATTGCGAATCAGCCAGTGACGCGGGGGCTCTGCTGGTCCCGGGGATCGAGTACGCCGACGAGGACGATCGGGTCCACGTACCCGTGTGGGGTGACGTGCCCTTCCTGGGCGAGGGCGTGCCCACCGCGCGACTGCTGCAGGCGGTTGCGGGGCACGACGGCGTGTCGGTCCTAGCGCACCCCCGCCGGCGCGACGCCTGGAAGACGGTCGATCCGGACTGGTTGCGACTTTGTACCGGCATCGAGGTGTGGACGCGCAAGTGGGATGGGTGGGCGCCGAATCAGCGCGCGTGCGAATGGGCCGCCGACGGTGGCCTGGTTGGCGTGACGGCGCTCGATCTGCACAGCCCGCACCAGATGTTCCCCCTGGCGATGGAGCTGGAGATCGGGGCTCCCATCAGCGTCGCGGCATGCGTGGACGCATTGCGTCAGCGGCGCTGTCGTGCCGTCATCGGCAGGCTGCCGGTCGCCCCGCTGACCAAGGGCGCTATGGCCAAGCTCGCGCGCGCGACCGAGACGCTGCGCCGCCCCGCTTGGCGCATGGGGGGCCGCATGCGTGGACGCGTCGCGGGCAGATCCTGACGCTGCCCGACGGGTCAGATCACGAGGCGGCGACGTACGAAAGCGGCTTCGATCGCGAATCGGAAAACGTATCCCTGAGCCACAGCTCGAGCATCAGCAGGCTCCAGATGCGCTTGGTGTGGTCGTGGCTGGCGACACTGTGCTCGTCGAGCAGTCGGCTGACCTCCTCCCGGCGACACCACCCCAGTGACCTCGCGCCTGGATCGAGCAGCACCTCGCGCGCGAAGTCACGCAACTCGCCGCGAAACCATCTTGCCACCGGGAGTTCGAAACCTTGCTTCGGCGCGTCGAGGATCTCGTCCGGCACCCATCCGCGCAACGCCATCCGAAGGACGCGCTTGCGCTGGCCTCCTCGCGCCTTCATCGCGCTGGGCAGTGAGGCGGCTAGTTCCATCAGCTGGTGGTCGAGCAGTGGGGAGCGGCCCTCGAGGGAGTAGGCCATCGTCGCGATGTCCATCTTTGTCAGCAGATCGCCAGGTAGATAGCTGTTGACATCGACGTCGAGGAACTGATCGAGGAGATCGGGGGCGGTTGAGGAGCGCCACGGACCCAGGAGCGTCTCGGCTGCCCGCGTGGCCCCCAACATCTCGGAATAGTCGCGCGTGTAGAGTTGAGTCCGCTCGGCCTCTGTGAATCTGGACTCCTGTGCGAGATAGCGGCCCTCACGACTCAGCGCCAACGCGATCGCGAACCGACCGAGCCTGCTTCGCATCGTACGCGGATTGCCCCCGAGAGGCACCCGTGTCGCGAGTGCTCCCGCGGCGCGGCGCATCGGGCTCGGTATCCGGTCGAGCTGGGCGAGCGCGAGGTTCGTCGTATACCGCGGATAACCCGCGAAGCTCTCGTCTCCGCCGTCGCCATTGAGCGCCACGGTCACATGTTCGCCGGCGAAGCGAGCGAGGTAGAAGGAGGGCAGTGCCGACGCATCGGCGAACGGCTCGCCGTAGTGGCGCACGAGCTTCGGCAGGATCTCGACGGCGTCGGGACGCACGACAAGCTCGTGGTGGTCGGTGGCGAACTCCGCTGCGACCCGCCTCGCCTGCGGCAGCTCGTTGAAACGCTCCTCGTCGAACCCGATCGAAAACGTCTTGACCGGCTCGGGCGAGATCTCGGCCATCGCGGCCACCACCGCCGAGGAGTCGATCCCCCCCGAGAGGAACGCTCCCATCGGGACGTCGGCGATCATCCGCCTGCGCACGGCGTCGCGGATCGCCGCGCGAATTTGCTCGTACACCTCCGGCAGCGGCATCGGCGGGAGCTTGCGAGAGTAGTCCAGGCGCCAGTAGCGCTCCGTCTTCACCACGCCGTCGCGATAGATCAAGGTGCTTGCAGGCATGAGCTTGCGTACCGACGCGAACGCGCTCAGCGGCGCGGGGACATAGCCGTAGGCGAGGTAGGCGTCGAGCGCATGGTGGTCGATATCCCGGGGCACCTCTGGGTCCTGCAGCAGCGCCTGCATCTCTGAGGCGAAGCTCAGGCCGCCGGGACGCTCGCAGTAGAACAGCGGCTTCTTGCCCACGCGGTCGCGCGCGAGCAACAGCTGGCGCCGGCGGCTGTCCCACAGCGCGAACGCGAACATCCCGTCGAGCTCGCGAACGCATGCAGGGCCCAGTTCCTCGTAGAGGTGGACGATCACCTCGGTGTCGCCGTCCGTGGTGAGTTGGTGTCCGGCCGCGCGCAGTCGCCGCCGCAGCTCGCGGAAGTTGTAGATCTCGCCGTTGAGCACGACGCTGACCGAGCGGTCCTCGTTGTGAATCGGCTGGTCGCCGGTCACCAGGTCGACGACGCGCAGGCGCTGGATGCCGAGCCCGACGCCCTCGTCGAGATGCAGCCCGCGCGCGTCGGGGCCACGATGGGACTGCGCCTCGCACATGCGCTCGAGGATCCCGCGCTCCACCGTAGCGCCGGACGTGTGGACGATGCCTGCGATCCCGCACATGCGGTGTTGTCAGTGCCCGCGGTCGGCGAGCGGGAGCGGAGCCCGGGCAAGCGGTAGGCGCTGGGCCAACTCGATGCGGGCGCGGTGGCGCAGCTCCCGGCGCACGAAGGCGCGGAACTCCGGATCCTCCACGCACGGCGTGCGCATGACCGCGGCGCTCAGGTAGCCATATAGGAAGGCCACCCCCGAGACCCCCCGCGGTCGTTCGCGCGCGACCTTGAACGCCCGCATGGTGACCCATGGGAGGCTGAAGCGGACGATGTACGCGCAGCGCCCGTGTCGCGCGCGGCCTCTGACGAGGCCGTCGGCGCTCGCGGTCGGACGATGGTGGCGCGCGACGAGTTCGAGCACGGTGCGCGTCTTGTAGCCGCGCATGCGGGCGTAGATCTCGTCGATCGCATCCCATGCCAGGCGCTCTTGGATGCCTCCGATCGCTTCCAGGCACTCGCGGCTGTAGCACTTCAGGCCGCCCCTCACGTGGTAGTCGTTGGCTCCGGGCTGCGCACTCCAACCCTCGCCGTCGCGCTCCTGGAGAACCCCGCCGGCCAGGCCCAGCGAGGGGTCGCGTGCGAACTCGTCCAGCAGCAGCTCGAAGTAGTGCGGCGGCAGCTCAACGTCGCCGTCGAGCTTGGCGATGTGCGTGAAGGACTTCCAGTCTGCGTCCGCGAGCCCCCGATTGAAGGCCCTGGGGGGCGCGGCGACCGCGAGCCGGTCCTTTGGCGCGTCCTGCTGCGCCGGCGGTTGACCGTTGACCACCGTCATGAAGTCAAGCCGGCGGTCCAGGCGCGCGAGGATGGCGGGGGTTTCGTCGGTGGAGTGGTCGTCGACCACCAGCCACAGATCCGGTCGCCGAGTTTGCGCGGCCAGCGCGAGCGCAATCCGCTCGAAGTGCGCCGCCTCGTTGCGGATCGGGGAGATCACGAGCAGCCGCTGCTCCATTACCGAAGGAACGTCGTTCGCAAGCGCGAACTTGTGGCGCGCAAGTCGCTACGGCGTTCCCGTCGGGGGTCTGGCGTGCTCGCGCGCGGCGACCGTCGCGCACAGCACCCCGAGTATCAGCAGCACCCCGGCGAGCTCCGTGCCCTCCTTCAGCGCCACCACGACCTGGAAGGCCCATCCGCCGTCCCTCCATCCAAGCGCCCGCGCGATGTGGTGGGGATCGAGCACGTGGATCGCATACGCGGCGGTCAGCACCGTGGCGCCGGCGCGCACGACGGCGCGGTAGGGGCCTCGCCGCGTGAGCCGCCACACGCCGAAGACGAGCACGGCGAGGATCGGGGCGTAGAGCAGCTTGCCGTAGCGCGAGTCGCCGATTTCGGCGTGCAGAGACGAGACCTCGTCGACGGTGAACAGTACGAGCACAACCGCGACGGCGACCCAAGTGGCCCGCTCGAGCTGCGAGCGCCACGCGCCCGCAAGGCACACCAGCGCCCCCAGGAGCAGCGCTCCCGCGTCGAGGAGGTGAGACCAGCTCTGCGAGAGGTTGGCGTTGAGCGCCCGGTAGTCGAGGTGGTATACGCCGTAGTCCACGAGATGGGTGGCGAGGACGGCAGCTATCGCCCCCGTCGCGAGCAACACCCAGCCCCGGTGGGCTAAACCCGCTCGGCTCGCGGATCGATCCTTCGGAGCGAGCTGCGCCACCGGCCACCCCCGCGCCGTCAGGGGGTCTCCAGCGGCTGCGGAGCGGCGATCAGGCCATTGATGTAGGCGTAGTGGCTCGCCTCGGTGCGGTTGGCCACCTCGAGCTTGCGATAGACGTTCGAGAGGTGGAACTTCACGGTCTGCTCGGTGACCCACAGCGTCTGCGCGATCTCGCCGTTGCTAGATCCGGACGCCACGAGCTGCAGGACCTCAAGCTCGCGTGGAGTCAGCGGCGTGCCCTCGAGCGCGGCCTGGTTGATACGCGAGCCGTGGTTACGGGCGAGGCCCTTGGATACGTGCACGACGTGCCCGTTGAGGGTCTCACGCACGAGCGTCGTCAGGGCCCCCGGATGGGTCGCCTTGGAGATCGCGCTGATGGCGCCGGCCTCGAAGATCTCATCCAGCCACCGCGGCTCCATCACCAGTGTCAGCACGATCACCTCGATGCGGGGGTGGCCGGCCTTAAGCGTCCTGATGAGCTCCACGACCTGGGGCGACTGTCCCATCTCGTCGAGTAGCACGACCTCCGGGTCCAGCTGCGCGATGCTCCCCTCGCAGGCGGTCTGAGGATCGATGTGACCGAGTACGTTGAACTCGCCGCTCTTGCGCAGACCGATGGCGATGGCGTCGACGATCAAAGAGTTGTCGGCGACTATCACCAGTCGCTTCACAGGGCATTCCTTGCCATGATGTGACTCCTAGCGCTCGCTTTCGGACCGACCCGAGCGGCGGTCCCCCGTACGAGTGACCAAAGGTAGCTGAACGTTAGTGGTGGGCGTGCTGGCCGGAAGTATAGGCGAGCGCCCAGCCCCTGGGCCGGTCTTCGGGCTCGAACGCGATCCTGGTCTGGTGTCCGGGAGCGCCGCCGTTGCATGATGCGCGTTCGATGGACGTCGTCAGCTCGATCACGGCATACAGGGCGCGGGGTAAGCAGGCAAGGGTGGACTCCGACGCGGACGCTGACGCGCACGTGCACGCGGGGACTCATGCCGGTGCCGGGCGCTTCGGCGTCGACGATCCCGTCGCCGCGATGGACTCCCACACCCGGGCGCTGCTAAGCCGCGGCCGTGCTCAGCGACGCTCGTCGCTGCTGCCGCGCAGCCTCGCGCTCGCCGATCTCGTAGGACTGAGCGCCGCCTATCTCCTCGTGACTCTGATGTGGAACGGGCACGGCGTGCTCGGCTCCTGGCGCGAGCTGCTCGTGTTCGTCCTCACGCTGCCGTGCTGGATCGTGGTGGCCAAAGTCCACGGCCTCTACGGTCGAGATCACGAGCGCGCGGCCCACTCCTCGACCGACGACGTGGCCGCGGTGTTCTCGCTCGTCGCAATCGGCCTGTGGCTGCTGCTCGTCGCCTCGCAGCTAAGCGGGCGAAGCGGTCCCTCGATCGATGCCCTGATCGTCTTCTGGGCGTTGGCGATCTGCATCGTGCCCGCGTTGCGCAGGCTCACGCGAGACGCCTGCAAGCGCACGAAAGCCTACGAGCAGAACACGCTCATCGTCGGCGCCGGAGAGGTCGGCCAGCTGATCGCGCGCAAGCTGGTCAGTCACCCCGAGTACGGCGCCAACGTGGTGGGCTTCATCGACAGCAACCCCCGGGCGCGCCGTGCCGATCTCCCGGAGAGCCTCACGATCCTCGGGACGCCCGCGCGCATGCCCGAGATCATCGTGTCGCTTGACGTCGAGCGGGTTGTGGTGGCCTTCTCCAACGAATACGAATCGGAGGTGCTGGCGGCGATCCGACTGCTCCAGGACCTGCCGGTCCAAATCGACGTGGTGCCGCGGCTGTTCGAGCTCGTCGACCTCCGCGTCGGAATGCACTGGGTCGAGGGTATGCCGCTGATCGGCCTTCCATACACGAGCCCCACGCGACTCGCGCGCATGGCAAAGCGGGCCATCGACGTCCTCGGCGCGGGCGCGATGCTGATCGCGGTGGCGCCGCTGATGGCCTACATCGCGCTGCAGATTAGGCGCGACTCGCCGGGGCCGATCCTGTTCCGCCAGATCCGGCTCGGCGCGGGTATGGAGGAGTTCACGGCGCTCAAGTTCCGCACCATGAAGGTGGACACGGACGAGGCCGAGCACCGCGCCTACATCGAGCAGACGCTATCGCCTACCGCCGTCACCGGAGCCAACGGCCTGTTCAAGCTCGATCGAGCCGACGCGGTGACCGACGTCGGACGCTGGCTACGGCGAACGAGCCTCGACGAGCTGCCCCAGCTCATCAACGTGCTGCGCGGCGACATGTCGCTGGTAGGGCCGCGGCCGTGCATCCCCTACGAGGCCGAAGGCTTCGAGCCCCACCACCTGCGCCGCTTCTCGGTGCCGCAGGGCCTCACCGGTCTCTGGCAGGTGACGGCCCGCGCGAGCTCGACCTACCGGGAGGCGCTCGACATGGACGTGGCGTACGCCCGCGGCTGGTCGCTGGGGCTCGACCTCAAGCTCCTGCTGCGCACGCCGCTGCAGGTGCTCCGCCAGCGATCCGCGACCGTCTGAGGCTTGCGCCGCTCCTGTGTCGCGCCACAGGAGCGGCGGCAAGGAAGCGGAGACGACCAGAAGGAGCGGCGGCTAGGAAGCGGAGGCGACCAGCGCAGCTTCGCTGCCGGCGGGCCCGCCGGCCGGGGTGGCCAGTCCTACGTCCTCGCCGACGCCGGCCATGATGCCATTGAGGTGCGCGTAGTAGCACGCCCCGGTACGGTTGCTGACGCCGAGCTTGCGATAGATGTTGGAGAGGTGAAACTTCACCGTCTGGCGCGTTATCCAGAGCTGCTGCGCGATCTCACTGTTGGCGGCTCCGGCGGCGACCAGCCGCAGGATCCCAAGCTCTCTGGGCGTCAAACACAGCTGCTCGGTGGAGAGCGTTTCGGGTATCTCGCCGGAGGCGCGGATCGCGCTGGGAGCGTGCACGATGTTGCCCTTCAGCGCCTCCTCCAGGAACGTCGCCAGGGCGCCCGGGTGGATCGCCTTCAGAATCACGCTGCTCGCGCCGGCGTCGAACGCGCGCTCGAGCATCTCGTCTTCCATCTGCATAGCAAGGAAAACGACCGCGATCTCCTCGCTGGCCTCCTTGATCGCGCGAATCAGCTCCATCGCGCGATCGGGGCAGTTGGCCTCGTCGACGAGCACGACATCCGCGCCGGTGTCCTTGATGCGGATGGCCGTCGTACGTCTGGGGTCGAGATAGCCGAGGAGCTGGAACGCCCGACCGTCGCACATCCCGGCGCGAATCGCCCCCACCATCATCGGGTTGTCGGTCACGACCGCCAGCCGTCTCACGAACGTATCTTCCGTGCGATGTGCATGTTGTGAGAAAAAACGCGCCGACCCCGGCGCTTCTTACGCGCCTTCGTGCGTCGTTCAGCGGCCGTCCCCCGCGCCGTGTCCGGCTTCTAGCACAGCGCCACCTCGTCGCCCTCGCCGACCTGCAGCCGCAGCGCGCGCGGCATCGAGAAGTCTCGGAAGATGCGCGCGTGCCGGCCTACGATGCTCGTCACCAGGCGGCTGCCCACGTGCAGGACGCTTGCGTCGGCCAGCACGATCGACCGCTCCAGCTCGGCGCCTTCGACGCGCACACGCTCTTCGATCGAGGTGTGCGGGCCGATGTAGGAGTCGCTGATCTGCGCGTTGGCGCCGATCATCACCGGCCCGATGATCACGCTCGAGCTCACCCGCGCGGTGGGATGGATCGAGATGTTGCCCTCGAAGTGGTTGCCGTCGTGCGGGCTCGGGGTGGCTTCGCAGTCGAGCCTGTCGAGGATCGCCCGGTTCATGTCGAGCAGGTCGTGGGCGTCTCCGTCGAAGTGGCGCCAATGGCGTGCCAGGCGCACCTGCGTGCGCCCGCCCTCGCGGGCGATCCGCTGCGCGACACTCGCGAGATCGAGCGCCTGCTCGGGCTGTCGCTCCGGCGATAGCCGCGCGAGCACTCCCGGGCCCAGCAGGCAAGCGCCCACTACCGGCGAGGTGGTGAGCGTGGGGTCCTGCGCTTTGCCCGCGCGCCTGGCGGCGGAAATGAGCCGCAGCCCCGTCGCCGTCGGTGCGCCGTTGACGAGCAGCACGGCGTCGGGGACGCCCGCGCCGTCCGGCTCGATCGTCGTGAGGATCAGCTCACCGAGCAGCCCGTCTGCACGGTGCAGGATGCAGGGCTGCTCGCCGACGAACTCTGCCGCAGCCAGCAGCGAATCGCCCCCGGTCTCGGGGGGAGCGCTCACAAGATGGCTGATCGCGACATCCGCAGGACCCTCGGCCTCGACGCAGCGGGCTATCTCTCCGGCGACCTCCGCTGGCGAGACGATCGCGGCCTGCGCGACGCCCGCCTGCGCGAGCGCGTCGAGGACGTGGCAGATGATCGGGCGGTTGGCGACACGCTGAAGCGACGGGGCGCGCGTGGCGCCGAGCCACGGCCCTGCCGAGCGGGTCGAGTCGGGAACGAGGACGATGCCCTTGGTGAACACTTACACGAAACGGTTTCTAAGAGTCCATACTCGCGTCGGGATGACGGATCGCGCGGCGAGCGCGGTCCGTCAGCTGCTCTCGCTCGCGGCCATCTCGCGCGCAGTCGTCCCCTGAGCTGTGGCGTGTGCACCCGCTCCGTTGAGCGACGGCGCGACAGCGGTCGGCGGTGGTGGTCCAAACGGGGGTCCCCCGCGGCCGGTGATCGCGCCCAGCGCCATTCGCGCGCCCTCGCGGCGAGCGTCGGCGTCGGCGCCGGCTGCGTCGGCCGTGGCGGCACGGATGAGGTGCCCGATGCCGATGGCGGAGAGGTACAGGCCACGGTGCGCGCGGCCGAAGTGCTTGTGGGCGTACTGCCTGCGCGAGTAGGCGTCCTGGGCGACCATGCGTGGCACCACGCCTGCTTTGTGGGCGAGGTGGACGATCGTCATCTGCGGCAGGTGGCGGACCTGCCAGCCGGCACGCTTGATGCGCCAGCACAGGTCGGGCTCCTCGGACTGCAGGAAGAAGCGCTCGTCGAGCAGGCCCGCGCCGAGCAGCGCCTCGCGGCGCGCGAGCATGAACGAGCCCGACGTCCAGTCGCACTCGCACTCGCGCTCGTATGCGTCGCCGTCCAGCACCCGTTCGCCGGCCCACGCCGGATGAAACGGCCAGCGCTCGGAGTACAGCGCCTCGCCCAGCGATCGGCTGGCGCTGGGAAAGCGTCGGATGGTGCGCAGCAGCCTGCCGTCGCCGTCAACCTGGCGCACTCCCGCGAGACCCACGTCGGGGCGGGCGTCCATCAGTCGCACGAGCTCCCCGAAGGTGCCCTCGATCACTTCCGTGTCGGGGTTCAGCAGCAACATGTAGCGGGCGTTCGCGTGTTCCAGCCCGCGGTTGTTGCCGTGAGCGAAGCCGCGGTTAAGCGAGGTGACCACGCTCGCTTGCGGAAAGCGCGACTCGACCATCTCGCGGGTTCCATCGGTGGAGGAGTTGTCGACCACGATCACCTGCAGGCTGGCGACGCCCGCGTGGTCGAAGACGGTGCGCAGGCAGGGCTCGACCCAGTGCGCCTCGTTGGTGGAGATCACGACGACGGCGACGTCCGCCGTGTCCTCTCGGGTCGCCTCTGCCCCCTGCATACGATCCGCCATCTCGCTCACATAACGAGGCTGTCCGTGGGGTTCTTGCGCGCCGAGGAGCTGTCGCTGGCGCTGCTCGCGGCTCAGCTCATCCCTGGTAGCGGAACGGCAGCTCGTCGGCGATCGCGCTCAGCCGCGGGGCGGAGGCGTCGCGCTGTGAGGGTATGAGCTGCTCGGTCGTCAGCGGCCACTCGATCCCGACCTCGGGGTCGTTGTAGGCGATCCCGCGCTCGGTCTCGTCGGCGTAGTAGTTGCTCTGCTTGTAGAGCACGTCGGCCACGTCGCTGAGCACGCAGAAGCCGTGCGCGAAGCCGACGGGGCAGTAGAGCATGTGCATGTTCTCGTCGGTGAGCTCGAACCCCTCCCATTGCCCGAACGTGGGCGAGTCCCGACGAACATCGACGAGCACGTCGTAGATCGCGCCGCGGCCCGCGCGCACCAGCTTGGCGGCGCCGCGACCGATCTGGAAGTGCATGCCGCGGACGATCCCGTGGGCGGAGCGCGAGTGGTTGTCCTGCACCATCTCCTCGGCGATGCCGAGCTCGGTGAAGACCGAGCGGCGGTAGGTCTCCACGAAGAAGCCGCGCTCGTCGCCGAGTATCTTCGGCGCGAGCAGAATCGGGCCGTCCAGGCGGGTCTCGAGACTTTCCATGTGAGCTCCTCCGGTCGCTTGGTGTCAGGTAAGGGACAGGCCTACGCACTCGCCAGGCCGGCCCGGCGCATGTAGTCGGACAGCGCCTCTCGCCAATGACGCAGCGGCGAGAGGCCCAGCGCGTCGGCGCGCGGGCGGGCGAGCACGCCGTTCAGCGGCCGATCCACACCCCCGTCAGGGATTTCGGTCCTCGTCGCCTGGATCGGCACGTCGATTCCGGCCTCCTGCATGATCGCGGCGGTGAACTCGTGCCAGGAGCACGCACCAGTCGCGGTCAGGTGAAGCAGCCCGCTAACGCCCGCGTGCACGGCGTCGAGGATCGCCTGCGCGAGGTCTGCGGTGAAGGTCGGTTGCAGTCGCTGGTCGGCGACCACGCCCAGAGCACCCTGCTCGCGGGCGCGGGCGATCATGCGCTGAACGAAGTTGCCTCCCTTGCTGGCGCTGCCGTGAAGACCGTAGAGGCCAGCGCTGCGCACGACGAGGGCTTCGCTGCCATAGGCGAGCGCGGCGTACTCGCCGCTTAGCTTGGTCAGCGCGTAGATCGAGCGCGGCGAGGGCATGTCGGACTCGCCGTAGGGCTGCGGGCGCCGGCCATCGAAGACGTAGTTCGTGGAGAGGTGCACGAGCCGGCCGCCGCTGCGGGCCAGGTCGCGGACCGCCCTCACGTTGGCCGCCCAGGCGGCGTCCGGCTGGCGCTCGCAGACGTCCACGTTGTGGAACGCCCCGCAGTTGAACACGACCTCGGGTCGCGTCTCCGCGAAGGCGCGTTCGAGCGCGGCCGGGTCGGTGATGTCGAGCTCGGCGTGCGTGAATGCTTGTGCCGAGTCGCCCAGCAGCCCCTTCAAGTCGCTGGCGAGCTGTCCTCCACCGCCGGTGATCAGCGCCCTCAAAGTACCTCTGCGAAGGCGTCCAGAACGGGCTTCACCTCGTGCAGCAGTTCCAGCCAGCGGATGTTGTAGCAGCGCGGGTCGGTGAGTCCCGCGAGGTCATCGCCCTGGACGCGCGCAAGCAGGTCGCTCACCGCCTCCAGCACCGAGCGCCGAGGGATGAAGCCGAGCGTTGTCGAGAGCTTGGCGTTGGCGCACTCGTAATCGCGGTTGAGCTTCGGCGCGGGAACCTCCTCGAGCTGCACGGGGCGCCCCGAAAGCTGCACCGAGCCGGCTACGATCATCGCGAGCTCGCGGATCTGGTAGTTGGAGTGCACAACGTTGAAGATCTCCCCGTGGACCCTCTCCGCGGGCGCCTCGTAGGCGGCGATCATCGCGTCGGCGCAGTCGCGGATGTCGACCAGCGGACGCCACATCCAGCCGCCGCCGTGCAGCTTCAGCGAGCCCGCCAGCAGCGCGTCCTTGACGAACGTGTTCACCACCAGGTCGAAGCGCATGCGCGGGCTCCAGCCGTAGACGGTACCGTTGCGGAGGATCACCGGGCACAGGCCCTCGTCGGCGAGCTCGATCAGCTTTTCCTCGCCGTAGCGCTTGGACGTCGCGTAAGCGGCCCGCGGCTGGATGTCGGCGTCCTCGGCGTGCATGCCCGGCGGCAGGCCGTCGTACAACGAGCACGAGGAGGCGAACACGTAGCGCTCGATCCCGCGCTCCAAGCAGGCGCGCGCCAGGGTCTCGGTGGCGATCGCGTTCATCTGCCAGTTGGCCTCTGGGTTGAACTCGGCGGTGGGATCGTTGCTCAGCCCGGAGAGGTTGATCACGCCGTCGATCCCGTCCAGCGCGGTGGCGGGTAGCTCGCGTACGTCCGCGACCAGCAGCTCGATGCGCTCGCGCACGCTCGTCAGCGACTCCTCGCCGAACAAAAGCCGGTCGAGCACGCGCACCCGATAGCCCCTGTCCAGCAGCTTGGGAACCAAGATGCTGCCGATGTAGCCGGCGCCACCGGCCACGAGGATCGTCTGATCGGGGCTCTCCGCGGCAGGGGCGAGCCCGTTGCTGCGCTCGCCGGCGACGCCCGCGAAGTGGTTGTGGCCGTTGTTGTGGCCGTTGGCGCTCACGGCTGCGGGGTGCCCTCTCGGGAGTTGACGGACATCAGCGGCCTGGGGCTCGATGGGCTCGTTTGACGCATTTGCCCGACATAACGGAGGGGGCCGTCGGCTTCTTGCGACGGTGCGTCGCGGCATGCGACCTGCTCGTAGATGTGCAGGAGCTGCGTGCCCGCCGCTCTCCAGGTTAGGCTCGGCGCGACCCTCAGGCAGGCAGCGCGCATCTCGGCCAGGCGCTCCTCGTCCTCGTGCAGCAGCGTGAGCTGAGCGGCGAGTGTCTCGACGTCCCCGACGCGGTGGACGAGCGCGTTCTCATCGACACATACCGCGTCGCAGACCTCGGAGACGAGCGGCACGCAGCCGCTACCGACCGCCTCCATGCAGACAAGGGGCGATCCCTCCTCGATCGTGGGGAGCATCAGCACGTCGCTGCGGCGCATCAGCTCGGGAACGTCGTCGCGGTGGCCCAGTACCTGCACGCTCGGATGCTCCAGCAGCTCAGCGAGCTTCTCCCGGTAGCCGGGGATGAACTCGCCGGCGATGCGGAAGGTGCCGGTCCGGCTCGCGGGTGAGCGCAACCAGGCTTCGAGCGCGAAGTGCAGCCCCTTGCGCACCGCGCACACGCCCACGAACAGCGCCTGCAGCCCACCCGTCCCGCGGCGCTCGCCTTGCGCGGGGAAGTAGACGCGCTCGTCGTAGCCGTAGCCGTGGCGCAGGAGCCGCTCGGCGGCGAAGCCCTCGTCGCGGAAGGTGCGCGCCACGAACTCCGAGGGGCACAGCAGGTAGTCGGCGAGGCTATATTCCTCCTCCTCCTTGTGAAGCTTGTGGGCCTTGTAGGCGTGCTCCTGGTTGGCGGGCAGCACGACGCCGATCCGCTCACACTCTCTCGCCACGACCTCGTATGCGAAGCGGGTGTGCGCGTTGGGGCGCTCGAGGACCGTGGGGATGCCCAGGCGCTTGGCCGCCTGCAGCGTCTCCAGCCCGGCGCTGGGCCATGCGTGGACAACCTCCACCTCCTCGCGCAACCGGGGCAACGCTCGCGCCACGAGCCGATCATGTAGGGCCAGGGCCCGGCCGCCGCCGAGTAGCCGGTAGGGGATGCGCGCCCGCCCGCGCGCGAGCGTGGTGCGCGTGCGCACGCTCGCTGGCAGCGGCCGCTGGACGGCGCCGGCGTAGAGCGTCACCTCTCCGCCCGCCTGCGCCACTGAGGCGACCTCCCACCACGCCGTCGTGCAGATGCGGCTGGCGCCGATCTTGTGCGGAAAGCTGTGCAGGATGCGGACGGCCACGGCGAGCGAATCTGCTACGCGGCGGCCGGCTCGGCCCATTGCACGCAGGCCTGCGGCACGCCGTTCTGCTGCATCGACGTGCCGGCCATCTCGACGGCGGCGACGATGTCGAGCCCGAGCGAGAGGTTAGAGCGGGGTTCCTCGCCGGTGCGGATCGCGCGGGCGAAGTCCTGCATCTCCAGGCGCAGCGGCTCCTGCGCCTCCACCCGGGGGATCACCACGTCGCCCGTTCGATACACGAGCTGGTGCTCGCCGAAGTTGGAGGGCGCCCCCACGTCCATGCCGCGGTCGTAGATGCGCACCGGCTCGTCGGCGGCGGTGTCGTCGTACTGGACCATGCGCTTGCTGCCCACCAGGATCATCTGCCTGACCTTGCGCGGCGCCAGCCACGACAGCTGCACGTTGGCGGTCGTGCCGCTCGCGAACGTGAGCGTCATGAACGCCGTCTCCGGCACGTTCTCGCGGAACACGCAGCTTCCAGAGGCGGCGATCTCGACGACGCGCTCTTTGAGCCAGTACAGCAGGATCGAGAGATCGTGCGGCGCGAGGTCGCAGACGACGCCGTCACGCTGGTACTTGCCGAGATTCATTCGCGAGGAGGTGGCGAAGTGGATGTCACCGACCACATCCTCCTCGATCAGCTTGCGCACGACGTTGACCGCCGGGCTGTACACGAACGTGTGTCCCGGCATCAGCGTCAGCCCGGTGCTCTTGGCCAGTTCGGCGAGCTCGAGACCGTCCTGGAGGCTCGTCGCAAGCGGCTTCTCGACGAGCACGTGCTTGCCGGCGAGTAGCGCCCTCTTGGCCAGCGGCGCGTGCGTGCTCGGCGGCGTCGCGATGACGACGGCGTCGACCGCGGGGTCGCAGAGCACCTCGTCGAAGTCGGCGACCATGTGCGTGTGCAGGTGCCTGCGCCCGACCGCGCGCAGCGCGAACGTGTCGCGGTCGCAGACGGCATGCAGCCGGAACTCCGGCACCTCGGCCAGGTTGCGCGCGAGGTTCGGGCCCCAATAGCCACAGCCGATCAGCGCGGCGCCGATCGGCGCCGGTCGAGGCATGATGCGGGCGGTCGGCAGCACGCGCGTGCTCTCGTCGCCCTCGCCGTCACCGTGCCAGCCGTTGAGCGTCATTGCACAATCAACGAGCGCTTCGGCCCTGGTCTTCCGCGAAGGCGATCACGGACTGCGCGACGCGCTCGGTCTCGGCGTCGCTCATCGCCGGGAACAGAGGCAGCGAGCACATTCTCTCGGCCAGGCGCTCGCTCACCGGCAGGCTGCCCGGGGCCAGGCCCAGGTCCGCATAGGCTTCGGTCAGATGGATCGGCGTCGGGTAGTGCACGGCCGAGGCGACACCCTGGCGGGAGAGGTGCTCGCGCAGCCGATCGCGGTCTTCGCTGCGCACCACGAACAGGTGGTAGACGTGGTCGCCCGGCTCGGCGGGCCCGCTCGCGATCTCGATCGCGCCCTCACAGCCCGCGGTCGAGAGCCCGTCCTGAATGAGCGTCCTCAGCGTCTCGCCTAGCCGGCGGCGCCTGTCGTTCCAGGCATCGAGGCGGGCAAGCTTGGGGCGCAGCACGGCCGCCTGTAGAGCGTCCAGGCGGGCGGTCGTTCCGACGATGCGATGGCGGTAGCGCGGCTGCTCGCCGTGGGCGCGCAGCAGGCGTACGCGCTCTGCGAGCTCCGGGACGCCAGTCACGACCGCGCCTGCGTCCCCCCAGCCGCCGAGGTTCTTGGTCGGATAGAAGCTGAAGCACCCGAACGCTCCGAACGTACCCACGCGCTGGCCCCTGTAGCGCGCGCCGTGCGCCTGGCAGGCATCCTCGACGACGTGCACACCCGCCGCGTGCGCGAGCGCCATGACGGGATCCATCTCGACGGTCGCGCCAAACAGGTGCACGGGGATCACGCAGCGCACCTTCGGCCCGAGGCTGCGCTCGAGGATCTCCGCGGTGATCAGGTGCGAGTCCTCCTCGACGTCCACGAGTCGAGGCGTCGCGCCTACGAGGCTCACCGCCTCGGCTGTCGCGATAAACGAGTTGCTCGGCACGATCACCTCGTCACCGGGACCGATGTCCAGGGCGCGCAATGCCAGCACGAGCGCCTCGGTGCCCGAGGACACGCCGACCGCGTGGTCGGTCTCGCAGTAGGCGGCGAACTCGCGCTCGAAGCCCTCGACGTGCTCGCCCAGCGTGAACGCCCCGCGCTCGGCCACCTCGCGCACCGCGCCCATCAGTTCCTCGAGCAGGTCGGCTTCCGCGAAGTCCAGTCGCGTCAGCGGCACCGGGGCTTGCGCCCCGGTGCTCTCGGGGCGGGTGCTCAACATGCCACGCTGATCGACGGCGCCGAGCCGAGCCGCGCAAGCTCTTCCTGCAGCGCCCGCCTGCCGCGGTGGTGCAGGCCGTGGATCGAGCTCTCCGAGCGACTCATCTGCTCGGCGATCTCAGGGGGGGAGAGGCCGACGATGTGGCGCATCACCATCACCTTGCGCTGCTCGTCGGGGAGCGTGGCGAGCGCCGCGTAGAGGTCCCGCGCGGTTTCGCGCGCGCTGTCATCCGCGTGCACGTCGTCTCTGACCGGATCCTCGGTCGGCGTCGGGTGGCGCCTGCGCAGGTGGTCGAGGGCGACGTTGCGCGCCATCCGCAGCAGCCAGCCCGAGAAGGGCACGCCGCAGTCGGTGTATTTGCCGATGACCAGCATCAGCTTCATGAAGACCTGCTGGGTGAGGTCCTCTGCCTCTTTCTCGTCCTTGACGATGCTGCGGACGTAGCCGTATACGTTGTCCGAGTAGCGTATGTAGAGGAGCCTGACTGCGTCGCGATCGCCCTCCTTCGCGCGCGCTATAGCCAGGCGGACTTCGCCTGCTGTCTCCGGCGAGTCATCAAGTGCCGTACGTGGCCTGAAGCCTGGCTGCCCATCCATGAGGTCAAGGCTGCGGCGCATCCGACGCCCCCCTTGTTTTCCGTTTTCGTTGGCGATCCGTCGCCAAAGAATCATGGGGTGGTCCGGCCTCCCTCGCAATGGCCCGATGTGCGCGACGTGCGTTCAGTCGTTGAACGAGTCCCAGCGAGCACCGCGGGCGCCTCCCGGCGCGGCGCGCCGGCTAGCGTGGGTTCGCGGCTGCGCTCGTGGCGGGCCGCGCGAGCGCCGTGCCTTGACGGATCACGTCGGCCGCGCGCTCGGCGATCGCGATCGTCGCGGCGTTGGTGTTCCCTCGAGGGACCGCCGGCATCACCGATGCGTCGACGATCCGCAGGGCCTGCACGCCGTTGACGCGCAGCTGCTCGTCGACTACCGCGTGCGCGTCCTGGCCCATCCGGCAGGTGCCCACGGGGTGGTAGAACGCGAAGCTCGTGCGCGCGATGTGCGCACGCAGGCGGGACGGCGTGTCTGCGTCGGGCGTCGTGAACGGCTCGGCGCAGAACCTCTTCAGGGCGGGCTGGGCGCAGATCTCGAGCGCCAGCCCCACGGCGGCGGTCATCCGCTGCAGGTCATCACCCGCCGTGTAGAACGCGTTGTGCACGATCGGCTTGGCGGCGGGATCGCTGCTTGCGAGTCTCACCGAGCCCCTGCTGTGCGGCGTCAGCAGGCACGGCGACACCCACGCGCCGTGGGCTTCCGCGTCACTCACGCCATCCTTCAGGTACTGCACGGCCACGACATGGAACTGGATGTCGGGCGCCGGCGCGTCGGCGCCGACGCGCGCAAAGCCGCCCGCCTCGGCCAGACCTGACGCGAACGGGCCGGTCTGCGAGGCGAGCAGCAGCTTCGTGCTCCTCCAGCTGCGCCGGCTGGGGCCGCTCCGCGGCGCCGGTGTCGTCCACAGGAGCTCGGTGGCGACGTGGTCTGAGAGGTTCTCGCCGACCGCGGGCCGATCGAGCACGACCTCGATCCCGCGGAGCATCAGGTGCTCGGCCGGCCCCACGCCCGAGAGCATCAGCAGCTGCGGCGAGTTGTATGCGCCGGCGCACAGGATCACCTCACGCTCGGCCCGCAGCTCGTGCTCCTGTCCGCGCTGGCTCACCTGGACGCCGACCGCGTGCGTGCGCTCGAACAGCACGCGCAGCACCTGCGTGTCCGCCATCACGGTCAGGTTCGAGCGTGTCATGGCCGGATGCAGATACGCGGCCGCCGCGCTCGCGCGCATCCCCGCGCGCTGGGTCAGCTGGTAGATGCCCGCACCGTCCTGCTCGGCGCCGTTGAAGTCCTCGTTGCGCGCGAGCCCAGCCTGCGCCGCGGCGTCCACGAACGCGCGCGAGACCGGGTTCACCGATCGCGGCTCGCTCACCGACAGTGGACCGCCGGCGCCGTGCCACGGCGAGGCTCCGCGCTCGTTGTCCTCGGCCCTCAGGAAATACGGCAGCAGGTCCGCCCACGACCAGCCCGTGACGCCCCATTCGTCGTAGTCGAGCGCGTTGCCGCGAACGTAGATCATCGCGTTGGTCGAGGAGGATCCGCCCAGCACCTTGCCCCGCGGCAGCGGAAGCTGGCGATCGCAGCACTCGTGCTCGGGCGCCGAAAGGTAGCCCCAATCGAGCTCCCCCCGTGGCAGCTCGAGATAACCGAGCGGGACGTGGATCTTCTCGTTGGTGTCCGGCGGTCCCGCCTCGAGCACAAGCACCCGGGTATCCGAGTCTTCGCTGAGGCGGCTGGCGAGCACGCAGCCCGCCGCGCCCGCTCCAACTATGACGTAGTCATAGGTGGGCGAAGACATTGCTCAGAACCCTCGCTTGACCGCCAGGTAGGGCAGCAGCGCGAGCTCCGCCAGACCCGGCAGCGGGTCCTCGCGGCTGAACACCGACTCGGTGTTCGCCTGCCTCAGCGACCGCGCGTACGCGCGCCAGTCGAGCGCCCCCTGGGCCAGCAGGGCGACGGCCGTCGGCACGTCGGTTGCCAGCCTGATCCAGAACACCCCGGGCGGCGCGCGCAGGCCGTCGGGCGCCCCCAGCGAGAGCTGGTCGGCGTACAGCAGATAGGGGAAGTCGACGCCGGCGCGCTGCCCGAGGCTGTGGTAGCCCCAGGTGCGGGCGTTAATGTCGAGCAGCTTGGTCTGGCCGTCGCGCACGTCGTGCTTGTACTCGAGCTCGACGAGCCCGTAGTAGCCGATCCGGCGCAGGAGCCGCTCGGAGGCCTGCTCCAACTCTGGGTGCTCGATCGTCTGCACGAACGTGCTCGCGCGGCCGAACAACGGCGGGTGCTGGCGCAGGCGCTTGACGACCATGCTCGCCGACGGGCGCCCGTCACGGAAGAACGCGCAGTACGCGAGCTGCGTCTCGCCCGATCCCGGGATCAGCTCCTGGACGATCACCTCTTGCGCGCCCACCACGTCCGCCGCCTCGCGGAAGCGAACGTCCAGCTCCGCGCGCGTGTCCGCGCGCCACGCCTTGGCGCCGGTGGCGTACAGGAAGCGCTCCTTGATCGCCGGCTTGACCGCGAACGGCGGCTCTCCGTCGACCGCGTCCAGCTCCTGTGCGCTGCCCACCAACCACGTTCGCGGCGTCGCGATCCCGAGCTCGGCCGCGATCTCATACGTCTTGCGCTTGTCCCACGCCCACTCGATCACATCCCAGGCCGGCGTTGGGATGCGGAACTGCGGCGTCAGGCGCTCGCGATAGCGCGACAGCGCCGCGACGGTCTCCTCGCGAGTCGGGAACACCACCCAGCCGTCCAGCCCGTGGCGCTCGCCCAGCGCGAGCAGCGTCTCGACGGTCGCCTCCTCCTCGCGCAGCTCGGGCACCCGCACGGCCGCGGTGGCGAAGCGGGAGTGGCGCGCTATCGAGCGCTCGTCGTCGAGGACCAGCACGTCGATGCCGCGACGGCCGAGGCTGCGCACGATGCCAAGCCCCTGGTAGTCGCCGCCGATCACGACCGCGCCGGGAGCGTCCGCGCGGTTGGCAAGCGCCCATGCGGCCCTGGCGCGCGCCGATCTCACGCGCAGCGCCTCGGCTACGGCCGTACGCCGCCGACAGGCCGCGCGCTTGCGCGCCCGGAGATCTCGCGCGCGACCGCGCGACCCCCATACCAGCTGCCCGACACGAACCGGTTGATCGGCCCGAAGCTCCAGGCGGCCGGTGCGCCGACGATGTGCAGGCCCGGCACGGAGGTCTCAAGGCCGCGGCCGAGGACGGGGTATCCGGCGACCCGGCGCATGTCCGCGAGGACATCCTCGCCCATGAACGGGTAGCGCGCAACGTCGACCTTGTAGCCGGTGCCGAACATCAGGTGATCGACCTCGCGGGTGCTGCCGTCAGACAGCGACACGCGCAACTGCTCGCCCTCCGCCTGTACTCCGAGAACCTCGACGCCGGTGCTGATGTCGACCTCGCCGAGGCGCACCCTGACGAAGTGCGAGCACGCCGGCCGGATCGAGCGCGCCGCGATCCGGTTCTGCGCCTCGCGCGGCAGCAAACGAAACAGGCCCGGTTTCTCGACGAGCCGGCTGTACCACAGCGGACCCACGTCGGTCGGCGCGTACACGATCGGCCCCAGCCGACCGAGGACCTTCTTGACGCCGTGGCCGCGCAGCCACACGACTGATTGTTTGCGCACCAGCACCTCGACCTGCGCGGCGCCGCGCTCGCGCATCAGCACGGCCGACTCGAACGCGCTCTGTCCGCCGCCGACGACCGCCACCCGCAGGCCGGCGAACGCGCGCAGATCGCGATGGTGTGCTGTGTGGGAGGTGCGCCCGGCGGGCAGGTGATCGAACCCGGCCGGTATGTGCTCGAACGGCGCGATCCCGCACGCGATCACGACGCGACGCGCAAACACGCGCGTGCCGTCGTCGAGATCCAGCGCGAAGCCGCCAGGCGCGCGGCCAAGCGCCGTCACCAGGCGTTCGTCGAGATCTGCCACCGCCGTGCGCTGCACCCATGAGCCGTACTCGATGAAGTCGCTCAGCTCCACCGGCTGCTGCGGTTGCACCCCGGTCGCCTGCGCGAACGCGGTCAGCGACAGCGGCCCGACCGTCTCGACCATGCTCGTGGCAGACATGTTCGAGCGCAGTTTCATGCCTTCCGGCATGGTCTTCCAGAAGCCCATCGGCTTGCCGAAAACGTGCGCCTGAAGCCCGGCGCGGCGCAGGTGCGTAGCCGCGGACAGGCCGTGCGGTCCGGCGCCGATGACAGCCACATCGAGGTCGGGCGCGGCGCCCGTGCGGGAGCTCAAGGTGGGGGAAGTGCTCGTGTTCATCTCCATGATGTGCCTTCCACCAGCTCGACCGTGGCCTCCTGCGCGGCGGGTCCGATCACGAGCCAGTCGGCTCCTGATCGCTCGATCGACGAGCCCGCTCGCCGGCGCCACCAGGCGCTGACCTCGCGCGGGAGGGCCTTCCATGCCGTCTCGTCGCTGGCGTAGCGCTCGAGCAGGCGCCGATATGCACGCCTGACCCGGTCCTCGATCAGGTAGTCGGGGTGGGTGTCGATCAGCGCCATCCCACCACGGCCACGCAGGAGCTCGGCCTTCTCGATCCACGCCGTCTCGTCGTCGTGGCGGAGGATCACGAACAAGGTGTGGTCTTGGGGCATCGTCAGCGGCAGCTCGACCATCTCCTGGTTGAAGAACGGCAGCCACGTGCAGCAACCACCGCCCTGCGGCTCGAATGGGTCGGTGTCAGGGTAGGAGCAGTCGTAGTCGAAGCCGAGCATCGGCATCAGCTCCCACCGCCGTTGCGTGGCCGGCGAGCGAAAGCCGACCGCGCCCCAGCGCTCCGCCGCCTCGCGCATGGCCGGCAGGCGTTCGCGCACGAGCGCGAGCGACTCGAGATCGCGTCCGTCGTGGTGCAGCCCGTGGACGCCGACCTCCAGGCCGGCGGCGGTCAGCTCGCGGACGCGATCCTCGCCCACCCGGTAGCGCCTGGGGACGAGGTTCCAGGAAGATCGCAGCCCGAGCCCGCGCTCGAGCTCGACGATCGGGTCGAGCGCCGCGAGTCCCTCGGCCGTCTCGACGTCGTGGGTCAGCACCAGCGCCCACTCATGACCGTCGGGCCAGGATGCGATGCGGGGCACCGGCTCGCCTCCCACGTCCGCGAGGATCGACGTGAACAGGTCGAAGAAATCGTGCAGAGCGGTCTCAGCCGGCCAGCTGGGAAACTGCGCGCGCGCCTGGATGCGCGCGTACCGACGGCGCAGCCAGATCTGGGTGGGGCGTGGCAGCAGGCCGCGTACGCGGTAGTACGCCTGGACGGCGCCGCGGACCGTCTTTCTACGAGTCCTGTTTTGCGTGGTCTCCAGGTAGCGCTCGCTCCAGTAGCTGTGACAGACCTCGTCGGGGTCGAAAGGCAGGAACACGCTGCCGTCGCTCGCCGCCCAGATCGAGCTCACGTGCTCGCCATCCTGGTCGCTGATGGCGAGCGCGCGCGACCACGTGCCGCCGTAATCCGCGAGCACGTCCGCGGCCGCCCGATCGCTGAGGATGTGCGCGAATATCGGGATGCCGGGGCCGGAGGTCGTCTGCACCCGGGCCGAGACCGCCGGCTCGGGCGGCGTATCCGAGGGGTCGCCGGCGCTCGCCCATAGCAGCTCCGCGCCGGCGCAGGTGCGCAGACGCTCGACGCCCGCGGGAGTGGTGTCATCGACGAGGTCGTACGGAATGCGGAAATGCTCGGCGATCGTGAGCCGGCGCGAGCTGCTGAACAGGGTCGCCGTCGACTCCGCTTGATCATCGACTCTCAAAGTCATATCCACGCGCATCTCTCAATCATCCGTGCTGTGCGCCCCGCCACTGGGTGGTGCCGCTTGGGTCGTCGTGTCCCGCGGTGTGCTTCGCGAAGATAATTGCATACGGCAGGGAATCCTTGGGAATCTCGCTTGCAGCCGCCGCGCCGAGCCCTTCGGGTGAAGGTCATGCCTGTCCCGCTCGTTCGCCGAGGTGTGCAGACAGCCTGTCGGCGAGCACTCGCACGCCCGGCTCGGAGATCGGTGTCGTGAAGTAACCGGGGATCGTCTCGACCTCGAGGTCCGCGACCAGGCCGGCCCATCCGAGATCGGGCGAAGCGTGGATCCCAAGTGGCATCCTGGCCGCGCGAAACAGCACCATCGACCCCGCATACGGCGCGGCGTCGTAGGTCGCGAGCGCTTCCCTGAAGGCCAGCTGCGGCGAGACGCTCGCGGCAGTGCGGCCGAGGACGCGGTAGCTCTTCGCCCTCAACGCCCGACGGGCGCGCTGCGCCTTCGAGGCGGCGTAGGCGAGCTTCTCGCGCATACCGAGGCGCACGAGGTTGGCAGCGTGAAAGCCGAGTATTCGGGATCGATGGAGGATTCGGTATAGCGGCCTCGGCATCGAGGAGTGAAGGCGCGGCAGGCCCGGTGGGAAGGCATCCACGAGCGCGAGCAGCGCGATCTCCTGACCGGCGGCGCGCAGCTGCTGGGCGATCTCATACGCGAGCGCTCCTCCTGTGCACTCGCCGACGATCAGGTACGGGCCCTCAGGCTGAGCGCTCTTGATCTCGCGCACGTGGTGCTTGGCCATCCGCTCGAGTCGCCGATGTGCGTCGAGCCCGTCGGCCGCCGGCGCGCACAGCCCGAGCAGCGGCCGGTCAGCCGCCAGGTGGCGTGCGATGCCGTAATAGAGGGACACGTCGCCGGCTTCCGCGTGCACGCAGAACAGCGGGCGCTTCGATCCCGAGCCCGGTTGGATCGTGACCAGCGTCGAGCGTGTCACGAAAAGCTCCCCGCCGCCGGGTGAGTGGCGCCGGCGCTTCTTGGTTTCGAGTGCCGCTGTCGCTAGGATCACACACGATTAACTCGCGGCAAGCAGAAAGCTTCTACTCCGATTTCCCAGCCCAGCCGCGACAACGCCAAGAACACTGCCCTCTCGGCCCGGCTTCGATGGGCAGCCGGAGCCGCGCGTCTCACGCTCAGCGAGCCGGGCGACGGGCTCGATCGAGCGATCGGGCGAGCGCGACGCCTGGTAACCGGCGGCGGCGCTCAGCGATACCAGTACGAGGCAGACCCGTCGTGGGAGCAGCACCTGCACGAGCGTCTCGGGCATCCGTGGCCGTGCGTGGAGGCAGACGAGTTCGAGGCGCTGTGGTCGGAGGTTGCCAGGGCGCTCGAGCAGAAGGGTCTACCGATGGGGCGCGGCACCTACGGCGGCTGGGATGACGGTGACCAGGGTCTCGCGCGCGTGGTCTGGTGCCTGACGAGGCACCTGAGCGCCAAGTCGGTGGTGGAGACCGGCGTCGCGCGTGGAATCACCTCGCGCGTGATCCTGGAGGCGTTGGAGCGCAACGGCGGGGGTCGCCTGTGCAGCATTGACCTGCCCGCTCTGGACACCTCGTTTCACGATGAGATCGGCGCCGCCGTGCCGAGCGATCTGCGCGCGCGCTGGACGTACCTGAACGGGACCAGCAGACGCCGGCTTCCGGCGCTGCTCAACGAGCTCGGCGAGATCGACCTGTTCGTCCACGACAGCAGCCACACCACCCGCAACCTGCGCTTCGAGCTCGAGCACACCTGGAGCGCCTTGGGCAAGGGAGCGATCGTGGCAGATGACATCGAGCGCAACGAGGCCTTCGGCAGCTTCACGCGCGAACGACCCGAGACTCCCGCCTTCGTCGCCGCGGCCGACGACAGCGGAGCCCAGTTCGGCATCCTGCTGAAGGGCTTCTAGCCAAGCGAGCCCCGCTCAGCGCTGCAGGCCAAACGCCCGCTCGGCCTCGTCGGCCACGTGGCGGGCGATCGCCAGCGAGGAGGTGGCGGCGGGCGACGGCGCGTTGCGCACGTGCAGCGCTCGCTGTGTCTGCGAGAACACGAAATCGTCGATCAGCCGCCCGTCGCGACCGAGCGCCTGGGCGCGAACGCCAGCGAACGCCGGCTCCACGTCCGACTCCTTCAGCTCGGGGACGAAGCGCGCCGCGGCGCGCACGAAGGCTGAGCGAAACGCGGCGTGGCGGAGCTCCGTCACGCCCGTGCTCCACCAGCGAGACAGCATCCGCCAGGTGCCCGGCCACGCGAGCGTGTCGAGCAGATCGCGGCGGCGCACCCTCGTCAACCGGTAGGCGTCGCGCGCGCCCGCCAGCAGCGCGGTCGGCCCGATCAGCACGTCGCCGTCGATGTGGCGCGTCAGGTGCACGCCGAGGAACGGCAGCGACGGATCCGGCACGGGGTAGATCAGCGATCGCACAAGATGCCGGCGCTCGGCAGTCAGACGCAGGTAGGCGCCGCGAAAGGAGACGATGCGCGGGTCCGCTGGTGCGCCTGCGGCGACGGCGAGGCGATCGGACCAGCCGCCGGCGCAGAACACCACGTGCCCCGCTTCGGTCGCGCCGTGCGAATGCGTGAGCCGCAACGAGCGCGCGGCCACGTCCACCGCTCGCACCTCGCAGCCGGTGGCGATGGTGCCGCCAGCCTCGAGCACGTCCTGCGCGTACGCTCGCGCGACGGCCGCGAAGTCGACGATGCCAGTGTCGGGCGAATGCAGGCCGGCGATCCCGCGCGCGTGAGGCTCTATCTCCTGAATGCCCGCCGCATCGATTCTGGCCAGGCCGGGCACGCCGTTGGCCCGGCCCCGTCGCTCAAGCTCGTCGAGCCGCTCCAGCTCGGAAGCGTCGGTCGCGACGATCACCTTCCCGCAGCGAACGCAGCCGATGCTGCGCTGCTCGCAGTACGCATACAGCTCGCGCGCGCCCTCTACGCACAGTCGTGCCTTCAGCGAGCCGGGCGTGTAGTACACGCCGGCGTGGATCACGCCCGAGTTGTGCCCCGTCTGATGAGTGGCGATCTCGACCTCGCGCTCGAGCACGCACACCGAAGCGCTCGGCCGGCGCCGCGTCAGCTCGCGCGCGACCGCCAGTCCGACGATGCCGCCCCCGACGACCGCCAGGTCGCAGCGCTCGGGTGTGCGCGCTTCGCCTGCGACGGCGGGCGACACGCGCGTCGTCATCCCCCGATCGCGCCGGGACCGCCCGGAGCGGTGGCCGCTGCCGCGTTCACAAGACCCGCGCCGTACAGGCGTTCGTCGCCGCCGCCGCCGAGTTTGCGCGCGGTGGCACGCAGGCGCGCGGTCAGCTGGGCCGGGGTGGGGTGGCGCCCGAGCACGCCGCTGGCGATGATCAGGGCGGCGGTCGCCGCGACGTGGGGAGTGGCCATCGACGTGCCTTCGTAGCCGGAGGGCATCCCGAACTTGGTCAACGAGCTGCCGCTGAAGGTCACCTGGTAGACGTCCCTACCCGACGGCTGTTCGGGGTGGCAGTCGGGGTCGCCGGGAAGGTCTGCGTCGGCGCCCCCGCCGGGGCCCACCAGCGTGAGGCCGCTGCCGTCGTTGGAGTAGTCGGCGAGGCAGCCGTGTTCGGTGGTGGCGCCCACCGAGACCACGTTGGGCGCGCGCGCCGGGTAGGCGATCGCGGTGTGCCCCTCGTTGCCGGCGGCGGCGACCACGAGCACGCCGTGGCGATGGGCGTAGTTGAGCGCGCGGATCAGCTCGGGGATGTCCGCGGCGGTCACGCCTGGCGAGAACTCGAGGCTGAGGTTAATCACCTGGGCGTGGTGTTTGACGGCGAACAGAACGCCTTCAGCGATCGTCGACGCTTCGCCTTCGCCCTCGCTGTCGAGCACACGCACGGGCATGATGTGCGCGCCGAACGCGAGGCCGGTGAGGCCGTAGCCGTTGTTGGTCTCCTCGGCGATGACGCCGGCCACGAATGTCCCGTGGCCGTTTCGATCGTTCGGGTAGGGGTTTTTGGCGACGAAGTCATAGCCCTTGACGAACGTGTAGCGACTGAAGTCGGGGGAGCGGCGGAAGCGGCCGCGGTTGGCGTAGGCGACGCCGGTGTCGAGCACCGCGACGACGACGTCCTGCCCGCCGGGTCGACCGTCGGCCGCGAGGTTGGCCCACGCTTCGGGGGCGTTCACGCCGAACGGCCCGACGAAGTTCCACTGCAGTTCCTGCCAGTCGCCGGGCTGGTGGCCGGCGCCTTCGTCGTCGGGTATCCAGTTCCCTGCGATGTGAGCCACGTAATCCGGCACCGCCCACGCCACGCCGCGCTGGCGGCGCAGGCGGGCGAGCGCGGTGGCGACGCTTTCGCCGTGCGCAAGGCGAAGCACGTGAGCGCTCGGCGCGGTGCCTTCCCCGGCTCCAGCGACGTGCGCGTAGCGGCTGGTGGCGGCGGCGCGCGAGGGCGTCGCGGGGGCGTAGCCGACGACCACCTGGTTGGGCGCGTACGCCGCCGCGGGGGTCGCGACGGCGAGCGGCGCGCGGGCCGCGAGGACGGTCGCGGCGGTGCACAGCGCCAACAACAGCGACGTCGGGCGCACTGCTCGCCGCACGCCTGCGCGGCAGGCGTGAGAGATGGTGGTGGGAGGGGGCACTGGGCTTTCGGTAATGATGATGTGCCGGGGCGCGATCGCGTCGGCACTGTCGCAGACGCCGCGGGCGAGATCGATGAGCGAGCGCTTCTTCCCACGCGATGACTACTTCATGCGCCTGGCCCTGCGCGAGGCCGAGCGTGCGTTGGAACACGAGGACGTGCCGATAGGAGCGATCCTCGTGCGCGACGGCGAGGTCGCGGCGGCGGCGCACAACGAGCGCGAGCTGCGCCAGGATCCGACCGCCCATGCCGAGATCATCGCGTTGCGCACGGGCGCGCGGGCGGCCGGCAGCTGGAGGATGCTCGACACGGTGCTGTACGTGACGCTCGAGCCGTGCGCGATGTGCGCGGGCGCGATCGTGCTCGCGCGCGTGCCCCGCGTCGTCTACGGCGCGAGCGATCCCAAGGCGGGCGCGTGCGGCAGCGTGCTGGACGTGCTCGGCGAGCCACGGTTGAACCACCGCCCCGTCGTCGCCGGCGGTCTGCTGGCGGGGGAGTGCGGCGGGCTGCTCAGTGACTTCTTCGCCTCGCGAAGGTGATCACGGAACGGTGCTCACGGCGATTTCTCCGCCGACCGCCACGCAGCTGCGCGGCCGCGGGCAGGCGACCGACGCGAGCCACTCCATCAGGCCCGGACCCGACCCGGCACCTGGCGCTGGCTTGATCTGGGTCGCCGGACCCCACGACGCGCCAGACTCGACCAGCGCCGTGGCGACCTCGGCGGCGCTGTTGGTTTCGTACTGACCGACCGCCACGCACGTGCCGAGCACAGGGCAGGCGACCGCCTCGAGCGAGGTTCCGCCCCCGGGTTCGGCGTTGGCGGGCAGCGCGATCGGCGCGGCCGCGCCCCACGATTGAGCGGTCTCACCGACGGCCAGCGGGCGGTCGATGCCGAAGCCGTCTTCGTAGGAGCCGACCGCCTCGCACGTCTGCGAGCTGGCGCACGCGATCGAGGCGAGGCTCTCGCTCTGAGCGCCGCTCAACGCCGGCGAAAGGGCGATCGTGCTCGAAGCGCCCCAGGCGCCGCCCGACTCGCCGGCCACGAAACCGGCGAAGCTGGGCGGCGCGGTTGCGCCCGCGTGGACCTGGTAGACGCCGGTCGCGGCGCACACGCCGGAGGCGGGGCACGCGACGGACGTCAGCGCTGCGCTGCGAGGCGCGGGTGCGGCCGCGGGCGGCGCAACTTCGACGGGCGCCCCCCACGTCCCGTCGGACTCGGTCAAGGCGACGGGATGCGATGTCGGCGGCTCCTCGGGGCTGGAGGGGCTCACTTCGCTGGAGCCGACCGCCACGCAGAACCGCGCCGTGTGACAGGCCAGCGAGGACAGCAGCACGGTCGCGGTCCCAGCCGGCGTTCTCCCCGATAGCGCCAGCTCGCGCGCCCTCGACCACACTCCCCGCGACTGGCTTGCGACGATCGTCTGCTGTTCCAGCGAGCGGGTGACGTATGAGCCGATCGCGACGCACGCTCCGGCGCGCGGACAGGCGACCGACGCGAGCGCCGCGTGCTGGTGCAGGCCGGTCGCGGCGTTCGCCGGCAGCACGATCCTGCGCGGCCTTCCCCACCGGCCGTGGGACTCGGCGATGGCGAGCGGCAGCGCGGATTCGGAGAAGCCGGGCACCACTTCGGTGCTTTCGTGCGGCGTGTACATCGACAGGTAGTGCCCGACGACCACGCAGGAGCCGGGCGCGGTGCAGGCGACCGATTCGAGCGTCACGCTCGCGCCGCTGGGCGCGCCCGCCGGCAGCGCGTCGAGAGCCTTCGCGCGCCCCCACGTCAACGTCGAGCCGGCCGCTGCCGGCTTCGGCGATCGCGTCGAGCGCGTGGCGAGGGCCGGGGACGCAGCCGCCGTCGAAGCCGCGAGCGCCAGCGCGGCTGCCCTGGCGAGACGCCGCACTGAAGACGTCCCCGGTCTCACGCTATTCGCCTGCGAACGTGATCGGCGCTTCCAGTTCGATCGGACAGCTGCCCCGCTTTTCCCGACCCGCCGAGAAGTTCACCTGCCTGGAGAAGGAAGACACCACCTGCACCCGGCTGGTGGGATCGTAGGAGGTGGCGTTCACGCCCAGGTCGTACTCGTCCGGTTCCCAGGGGGATTCGGCGATCGAGAGGTCCGCGAGCGCGATCCGCTGCAGGTGTGAGGTGACGCGCGGTTCGACGCCGGGCTCGTCGAGGCCGGGTTGGGCGTAGACGGACGTGTACACATAGCCGCCGGCCAGCGTCACGCCATCGAAGAACTCCTCGGATTCGTCGATCGGCGCGTCGTCCGAGCTGACGTGCGCGATCAGCCTGGGCGTCGCGCTGCCTTCGTCGAGCCAGATCTGCGACACGCCCCTGGACGGCGCGGCGGATTCCTCCGAGTTCTCGATGAAAGCCACCTGCGTGGCGCTCACGCTGACGTGTTCGATCGACGCGCCGGTGGGATGCGGCACGGGCAACGCACGCGCCGAGGTGCCGGACAGCGGCGCGGTCTCGACGCGCACCGCTCCCAGGTGCGCGGAGTTGGGCTGGACGGCGAAGGTGACGTTGCCGGCGACCGCGTCACCGACGTTGGTGTCCGCCGGTGCGGCCCGAATCAGGCGCGTCGCTCCACCCGCCGTCGGCGACCACCACAGCCGGCAGCCGTCGGTGCCGCCGTGGCCTGGACGTGAGATTCCGTACGGTTTGTACGGACAGCGCGAGTACACGACGATCGTGTGGCCGTGTGCGTCGGTTCCGAGCTCCACGCCGTCGATCCAGCCCACCGCCGAGGTGGCGCGCAGCGCGCGGTCGTGCCCGCGACTGCGGATCACCACCTCGAAGCGGTGCCCGCGCCCCGATGAGCCCACCCACGCCACGACGCCGCCGAGCGCAGACACGGGGCTTGGCAGCGCGGTCGTCGCGAGGGTGCTGACGTCACGTGCTTGGCCGGCGTACGCTGCAGTGGTCGCTGACATGAGCGACAGGCCGATGACGTCCACGACGATCGCCGCGCCGACGTTGAGCTTCATTCTCACTGGGGGGATTCTGAACATGAAGTTGCCGAAACGCGACATTTCGGCCGGGCCTGGAGGGCGGGCCTGTGTTGGGCTCGTCTGTGCTGTGTCCGCGTTGGGGGCGAGCGCGAGCGTGGTGAGCGCGGAAACGTCCTCACCCGCGACGCCCCCCACGGAACCCGCGCCCCAGCTATCCGGGAGCGTCCTGGCGCGTCCGTCGGTTCCGAGCCCGGTATCGGCTGTCGATGGGGTGCTCGCCTGGGCGGCGTCCTCGGGCCGCGGGCATCGCTTCGAGATCGTGGTGCGCCATGCGGGACATAACCGCCGGCTGGGCGCGACCTCAGCCGTCGGGCGGATCGTCGAGCTCAAGCTCGGGACCGCCGCGCATGGCCGGGCGATCGTCGTCTACTCGCACTGCCCCAAGAAGATCGCCGGATCGAACATCGAAGGCGCAGGCTGCCGGCTTTGGTGGGCTCCGCTCGCCGGGGGCGCCGCGCACCTCGTCAGGGCGGCCCCGCGTGGCACGGCCCTCGGAACCGCCGTGGAAGGAACCGTCACGTTCGTGAAGCCGGGCCGCAAGTTTCGCCTGGAGACGGCCTCGCTGGCAGGCTCTTCGGCGCATGCCCTGCCCGCTGCCCCGAACGTGATCGAAGGCTCCATTTCCGACATCAGCGCCACAGCCACCGGGGTCGCGTTCCTCGAGCAGTCCGAAGAACCGGGCTCGCCCGACCAAGGCCTCTCCCAGGTCTGGTTCTCCGAAGGTGCAGCGACGCCCCGCCTGATCACCCAGGTCATCGGTGACACCCAGGAAATCGACGACGCCTATCAGTTCTTCGTGGGCCTGACGCTGTCGAGTGAATTCATATACACGTTCCTGTACGCCGCACCGGGCCTGATCTACGAAGTTCCGCCCGGCAGGAAACCTGTCGTCCCGGGCCTCAAGCGGATGACACTGACCTCGCCGTCGACGACCACGGGCTCGTCCGAGGATCTCCCCTTCGAAGGCGCGCGAATCGGGCTGGAATGGATCTCATACGACCCTAGCGACCAGACGCTGGTGGCCTCGTTGATCCCCGCGACCACCTACTACCCGGGCACATCGACGCCCGGTAGGTGCGCAACCGATCCCGCGAGCGAGAACGTGTGCCCGGTGGAAAGCTTCGGGCCCGTCTCCTTCCCGGCGGCCGCGGGCTGAGTGGGGCACCCCGCAGCTCTTCGCTGCGCCCAGGCCGTCAGCCAAGGTCGCCGCGTGGCGTGACCCACACGCTGGGAAACGACAATGATGTGTGCTCAACGATGGTGTCGTAGTCGTGGTCGTAGTGGAGCACGCCAAGATCCTCCGTGCTTGCTATCGAGGCGATCAGCAGGTCGACGGGCTTGACGCGGTGTGAGATCCCCGGCGTGGCGGCAAGCTCGGCCTGTGCCGTGAGAGCTGTGGCGGCAGCATCCGCCGTTAGGGGCGCGTGAGGCAGCGCGTCGAGCCTCTTGGCGGTGATGGCGAACCCGTCGCTGTCAAGGGCGCTGTAGCGCATCTCCAGCAGAGTCGGCGGACACGTCCACAGCTCGTTCGCGACAAGCGCTTCCTCGAAGGTATTACGCGCAGGGGCGCTAAGGCGACCGTCAAGCAGCCGTGCCCATACCGAGTTGTCGAAGATCAGCGGCCTTTGGTAGCCGGTCAATGCGTCCAGCCGTCCTCGCGAGCCTCGTAAGCAGCGGCTGCATCGAGGCCGTCTCCGGTACGCAGTTGCTCGATCAACTCACGACGAAGCTGGGCCTTCTCGGCCTCTTCTCCGTGCCCCATTTCGATCTCTCGCAGCCGATCACGAGCGCCACGGATCACCAGATCATCAAACTTCACGCGCTCTCCCCGGCGACGAAGGGAGTCGAGGGCCTCCCGCACCGGGGGGGTCTCAGTGATCGAATGACGCGGATGGCGAGTGGGCACTGAGCCAGTGTAGCACCAGGTACAGCACCAACATGCCGTGTTCGTATTCTGACGGTCGCATAGCTTGCGAATGAGGAGAGCGCCTCGCAGGGCTCGCCTAGAGACGCCGGAGATCCTCGACCTTGCAAGGGCGATCCGCGAGATCGATGATCTCCGGAT
>Ga0302325_10002468_pt1 | contig 44896 bp, 32 predicted proteins | sample Palsa_T0_2_FD_201948 | JGI IMG/M metagenome (GOLD analysis project Ga0302325, IMG submission 201948) | Peat permafrost microbial communities from Stordalen Mire near Abisko, Sweden - Palsa_T0_2 | ecosystem: Environmental > Terrestrial > Soil > Palsa > Peat permafrost | place: Sweden: Abisko... | reverse complement strand
CACCGAGAGCGGGTGACCGGTGTGGTCGTTTGCAGGCCGTTCGTGAGTGACTGAGTAGCGGGGGCAGGATTCGAACCTGCGACCTTCGGGTTATGAGCCGTACAAAATTTAGCTAATCCCAGCAAATACGGGCGATCTAGATTGCGCGATTATGGCGCAAATAAGGGCATTTTGAACCAGTTCGTTAGCGAAGCTGTTAGCGGGCCAGACTCTCGCTAACAGCTCGCTAACAGCGTATAGTCGCGTTTTGTGAGCCCGTCTCAGAGTTCCCGGCCGGTCAGTTTGGTGGTCCGCGCCAACCAGGCGGGACCGACCTACGACGCGGTCTTTCGAGACGACGAGGGCGGGCAGGTCTGGCGTAGGATCGGACCTGCCTGGCTCGAACGGGACAAGGCAGGCGGGTGGCGTCCACGACGCGGCCGGGTTCAGGATGGCTACTACGACGAGCGCCGGGCCCATGTCCGAACAGCCGAGCTCGTCGCTGAGTACAAGGCGGAGGCCGCCGGGGAGCTTGAGCGCCGCTCACGAGGTGTGACGTTCCGCGAGGTCGCACACGCGTACCTGGAGTGGCTTGAGAACGTGAAGGGAGCCAAGCCGACGACGCTGCGCTCCCACCGCTCGCAACTGGCCGACCCAGGCGTCCGGCACAAACGTGGCTCTAGGGTGACAGCCGGGCACATCATGGCGGCGCTCGGCAACCGGCCCGCAGCGAAGATCACACCGACCGAGGTCGATGCCCTGCTACGAACGATCGCCGGGTCGGGAGTGTCGCCGCGGACCGTCAACCACGCTCGCGAGTTGCTCGGCGCGATCTTCAGCTACGGAATGAAGTCGACGACGTTTGCGCTGCCGGCGAACCCAGTCAAGGACACCGACCGCCGGCGGGTGCCTCAACCCGGCGTGCTCGTCTTCTACACGCCGGAGGAGATCGAAGCGCTCGCTCGGGCACTCGCCGCCGGGGTCCATCGGCCGCGGGGCATGGTCAGAACCGCGCTTGAAGACTTCGAGGACAACCGTGACGCCGAGGCAGTGCGGGTCGCAGCGTACGTCGGTGTCCGGCTCGGCGAGCTGCTGGCGCTGCGTTGGCGTGATGTCGACTGGGGCGGCTCCGCGTTGACCATCAGCCGATCGTTGTCCGGCGGCGTCGAGGGCACCACCAAGACCGACCAGGTTCGGCGCGTGCCGTTAGCCGACCAGGCGGCGGCAGCGCTCGACCGGCTGTCACGACGTGCCGACTTCCTTGGCCCCGACGACCACGTCTTCTGCAACGCACTCGGCCGCGCGCTCGACGGCTCGGCACTGCGCCGCCGCTACAAGCGCGCCCGTGACGCCGCTGGAATGCGCCCGCTGCGCTGGCATGACCTCCGCCACACGTTTGGCTCGCTGCTCGTCGCCTCTGGTGTCGACCTCGTCAGCGTCAAGGACGCGATGGGGCACGCTCAACTCGGCACGACAAGCCGCTACCTACACGCCCGGCCCGCCACCGAGCGCGCCGCCGCCTTCACCGCTGCGTTCGGCCCTAGCACTTCGCCCCAGACCGTCCCCCCGGGCCTCGAACGACCCCGACGCGATGACGCCGAAAAAGCGTCTCCCGTGATCGGCTGATCGCGTGGCCCGCGTCGTGTGAGGCATACCGTTCCGTCGTGACGCCGGCCCCTTGTACGGTCTGCTGGCTGCCATGCCCGAAGGCGAGGTAGAGGCGTGCGTTGCCCGGACATAATGTATTCGTGCATAATGTTCCGATGCATAAGGAGTCGACCAATCCCTTCACGTTCGGCGATCTCGCGCTCGACGAAGCGTTCACTGACCGGGAGGACGAGGTGCGCGAGCTCGCATCCGACATGCGCAACGGCCAGAACGTGCTCGTCTATGCGCCTCGCCGCTACGGCAAGTCCTCACTGGTCCTCCGCGCCGCCCAGGAGGCGCTGCGGCGCAAGGCGCTGGTGGGCTACTGCGACCTGATGAGGACTCCGACCAAGGAGCGGTTAGCGGCTGCGCTCGCCAAAACGGTTTATACGGACATAGCCTCGCCCGCGGGCCAGGCGTTCGAACGCGCCGCCGAGCTGTTCCGCGGACTGCGGGTGCGGCCGACGATGGAGGTCGACCCGAGCGACGGCTCACTGCGCTTCAGCTTTCAGACCGGAAGGCGAAAGAGCGACATCGACGACACGGTCGAGCGGCTGCTTGAGCTACTCGGCGAGCTCGCCGCCGAGCGAAAACGCCGCGTGGTGATCGTCTTCGATGAGTTCCAGGAGATCATCTCGCTCGACCCGAGATTCCCCAATCTGATGTGCGCCGTCTTCCAGACACAGCCCGAGGTCAGCCACGTCTACCTCGGCAGCAAACGCCACATCCTCGAGCGCATCTTCAACGACAAGAACGAGCCCTTCTGGCGCAGCGCCAAACAGCTCGAGCTCGGACTGATCCCGCCTCACAAGTTCGGCCCCTTCATCGGCGAGCGCTTCGCCGCTTCCGGCAAAGGCATCACCGACACAGGACTCGAGCGACTGCTGAGCACCAGTGCCGGCCACCCATACGGCACGCAAGAGCTCGCCTACTTCATCTGGGAGCTCCTCCCGCCCGGAGGCGAAGCGTCCGTCGCAGACGTCGAGGCCGCCGTCGTCCGGGTTCTCCGCTCCGAGAACAACCACTTTGCCCAGCTCTGGGACGAGGCGCCGCAGGCACAGCGCTTGCTCATGCTCGCGCTGGCCGACGAGCCAACCAGCGGCATCTACTCCTCTGAGTACCACCAACGCCACGAGTTGCCCGGCAATCCGACGCTTCAGACCGCGCTCGCTGCGCTGATCAAGAAGGAAATCGCCAGCCGCGACGCAGACAGCGACTACACGCTGATCGAGCCGTTCCTCGCCGAGTGGCTCCGCCGCGAAGAGCGGGACGACGCCATGTCCGGCGCCCGCGCGTCGTGATCACACCGGATGTCTCGACGAGTGAACCCAGAGAACCTATCGATTTGCGGGCACATCAAGCCAAAATCACTCCGCAGAGGTTGGGTTCGAATCCCGTAGCCACGAGGTTGAGTCAGGTTTCGCGCCGCTGCGCCGACCTGAGTCCTGCTTGCGACCGACTAAGCGGAACGTAAGACTTGCGATGTGCCGGCTGAACGCGACCTAGAGCTGCGGGCTGCGGCAGCGGCACGCGCTCGAGAACTCCAGCACCGCTACGACGACCTCGTGCCTGTAGGCGCGCTTCGCGAAGGCTTCTTGTATCGCGGCGAGCGCGTGAGCTTCGGCTCCTTCTACAGCGGCATCTTCAGGGCGAAAGAGATGGTCGGGCCGGCTGCGCTTGCATTGGTGACGGCTGCTCCCAGGGTGGGCCGACCGGCGCCCTACGAGGATGAGTTCGACGAAGGGACTGGCCGCTTCACGTATCGGTTCAGGGATCCGCAGAATGATTCCCTGGCCGCGGCGCGGGCTGCGGAGGCAGACAATCGAGCGCTCCTGGCGGCCCACGAGCTCGCTGTGCCGCTCATCTACTTCCGCGGGATCGCCCCTGGCCAGTACGCGATCGTCGCGCCGGTATTCGTGATGTCGGTCGACCCGCGGGAGCGACTCGTCGAGATGGAGGCCGGCCTGCCGGTTGCAGACATGACGCCAGCTGGGCTCGTTTCAGATGAGGAACTTCGTCGTTACGCGACCCGCGAGGCCGTATTTCGACTCCACCAGCACCGATTTCGGAGCGCCGTCATGCGCGCCTACGCGACGCGGTGCGCTGTGTGCCGGCTTCGTGAGGCCGCCTTGCTCCAAGCCGCGCACATCGTTGAGGATGCGAACCCTCGCGGTGGTGCGACCGTCGTCAACGGCATTGCCCTATGCGCGATTCACCACCTGGCGTACGACAGGAACCTCATGGGCATCGATCCGTCAGGCGTCGTACATATCGCTCGCAGGCTCCTCGATGAGAGCGACGGGCCGATGCTGAGCAACGGACTCCAGGGCTTCCACGGCGCTGCGATCCTCCAGCCTCGCCGCGCCGATGAGCGCCCCGATCCCGCGAGGCTCGAGTTGCGCTTCACCGACTTTACGGCCGCGGCCTGACTCAAGCGTTGGGGCCCTAGCGCAAGATGCTACCGTTCGGTCTCTTGAGCTTTTAGCTACTGTTCAGTAGCAAGCTATAGTTGCTACCAGTTAGTAGCACGACATTTACGATGATCGTCCGTTCCGTCCATGATCTGGCGGCCGCAGTCCGGGGCCGTCGTAACGACCTGGGGCTCAGCCAGGCCGAGTTGGCTGCGCGCGCTTCGGTGTCCCGCAAGTGGGTCTACGAGTTCGAGGCCGGGAAACCAAAAGCAGAGCTCGGCGCTCTGCTTCGCGTCTTCGATGCGCTCGGGCTCGTCCTCGAGGCACGAACGAGCGAAGCGGCCGCCGCGTCGGCCCACGGCTTGCGCGTCGACCTCGACGCCATGCTCGACGAGTATCGCGACCGATGACCGACACCCTCGTCGTGCTGATGGAGGACGTGATCGCCGGCGTGGTGACCCGCTTGGCCGGCGGCCGATTGCGGTTCGACTACGAGGAGGAATACCGGGCGCGTCCTGAGCCGACGCCACTGTCAGTGTCGATGCCGCCTGTGGTCCGCTCGCATCCGGACCGGGCGGTCACGCCGTGGCTGTGGGGCCTGCTCCCGGATAACCAGGCGGTGCTCTCGCGCTGGGCTCGAGACTTCCATGTCTCTGCGTCCTCGCCGTTCTCGCTGCTTTCCTCGCCGGTTGGCCACGACTGCGCCGGCGCCGTTCGCTTCGCGGCGCCAGAGGAGTTTGATCAACTCCTCGGCCGACCTAGGAGCGTGACGTGGCTCACCGACGACGAAGTCGGCGAACGCCTGAGGCTGCTGCGCGAGGACTCGACCGCTTGGCTCGGGCAGAGGTTCACGGGCCAGTTCAGCCTCGCCGGTGCTCAGGCGAAGACGGCGCTGCTCAATCAGGACGGCCGCTGGGGCGTCCCTTCCGGATCCGCGGCAACCAGCCACATCCTGAAGCCGGCCGTGGCCGGCTTCGACGATCACGATCTGAACGAACATCTCTGCTTGGATGCCGCTCGTCGGGCGGGGCTCGTCGTCGCGCGGACGCGCGTGGCGCGCTTCGGAGAGCAGAGTGCGATCGTCGTCAACCGCTTCGACCGACGGCTCGTTGACGGCGCGCTCATTCGCGTTCATCAAGAGGATCTGTGCCAGGCTCTCGGTGTTCCTCCGGGGCGGAAGTACCAGAACGAGGGCGGCCCTGGCGCCCGAGAGATCGCTGAGCTAGTGCGAAATGTGATGCCGCCGCGCGTGGCCGACGAAGCGATCCGGCGCTTCTTCGATGCTCTCGCATGGAACTGGCTGATCGCCGGAACGGACGCTCACGCCAAGAACTACTCGCTGCTGCTCGCCGGCGCCCAGGTCCGCCTCGCCCCCCTGTACGACGTCGCCTCGGCGCTGCCCTACGGCCGCGACCGCGACCCTAGAGCGCTTCGCTTTGCGATGAAGATCGGCGGTGATTACCGGGTGGTCCCTCACCACAACACCTGGCCGATGGCAGCGCACGAGCTCGGCCTCGATCCAGAACGGGCCATTGCTCGCGTCCGGGAGCTCGCCGAGCGGGCGCCGGACGCGTTCCTCGACGCCGCGGAAGAGCCCGAGGTCGCGGCCCTGCGGCGCCCACTGCCTGCGCGGCTCTTCGACCTCGTGCGTGACCGGGTCTCGGCGTGTGTCGCGATCCTGGACCGACCGATACCACCGAAGAGCCGGTCTGCGCAGGCCTTGGGTCCCACTTAGCGAGGCTCGCCCCTGGCACGAGGGCCAATGTGTTTCTCGCGAGTGACAGCAGGCCCCCGGTTTCGAGGTTGCCGACCCGGGAACGAACTTCAGGCCGAGCGCACAGGCCCGCGGGCGAAAGCGTGTACGGAACCGTGTAACGAGATAAGCAGATCTGACCTCAGACAACCTGAGGAAAGATCACAAAAGCCCTGCAAATGATTGTGTGGCTCTCACTCCGAGAAGGCGGCTCGTTGCCCGAAGCTCGACTGGTGCGTTGGCGCTGAACGCCTCCACGGGTTTGCGCAGCACGAGGTTGTCCACCGGACTTGTTCAGGCTGCGGTCGCCTGGGCGTTCTTGTTCACCATCGTGATCCGGGCGACCAACTCGTCGACGTCCGCGGTCGGGAAGATCTCTTCGGGTCCACCCGGAGCGATGGTGGCGAACGGCTGGTCGTAGAGGAGCGTTGCGTCCATCGCTCCGATGGACGGCTCAACGCTCTTCCCGGCGGACTCGCCCCATGAGCTCCGCGTAGACCGCCTGTTCTCCTAGGCCTAAGCCGCGTCGAGCGAGGCGCTCGGCCGAAGCACGCCCGATCTCGTCGCAAGCTTCGAACACACCGCGGTAGATCTTCGGCTCGTCCCGCGACTGACGCCAGGGCGCCATTTCGATCGGCAACAGCGATACGTTCCGTGGGTATGACGACGACCATTGAAAGCCTCCAGCAGGGCCAGCGCGTACGCGTCACCGCTCCCGGGGTGCCTGAGTTCGCCACCGTCCGGTTCGTCACGCCGGCAGACGCCGAGGGGATCGCCGGGGTGTTCCTCGCCGACGACGCTGGCACGGTCCATGAGGTCCGAGTGGGCCCAGGGCAGGCCGGGAGCATTCGTGCTCTGGTCTCGGACGGCTCGGGTGATTCCGCCCGGGTCCTTGCCGGCATGTGGACGAGGTGGATGGCCGCAGCGGCCACCAACGCTGAGTCGAGCGCTATCGCATCGACCCAGCTTCGTCCGTATGCCCATCAGACAACCGCGGTCTATGGCGCGATGCTTCCGCAGCCGCTGCTGCGTTTCCTGCTTGCGGACGAGCCTGGCACAGGCAAGACGATCATGGCCGGCTTGTACCTCCGAGAGATGCAGCGACTAGGTCTCGTCCAGCGCGCAATCGTTGTCTGCCCCGCCGGCCTCGCCTCGAAATGGGTTGCAGACTTCACGCGGTTCTTCGGCGGAGGCCTTCGCCACCTCACCGCCAACACGATCCGCGAGGATGCGGTCAGCTCGCACAACCTCTGGGTCGTGTCTCTCGAGCTGGCTGCTGTGAATCCTGCCGTCCAGGAGGCGATCCGTCCGGATCTCGCTGGATGGGACCTGGTCATCTTCGACGAGGCGCATCGTCTGACCCCGACGGCGACAACATTCCACCAGGTCGGCAGATTGCTGGCCAAGAACACGCCCCGAGCGCTGCTGATGACCGCGACGCCACATCGGGGCAAGGAATGGCTTTTCCGGCATCTCTTGCATCTGGTTGACCCGCAGGTTTATCCAGATCCTGGTGACGACCCGAACATCACGCTGGCGCCTCTCCGCCCGGGGCCGATCCACTTCCTGAGGCGGATGAAGGAGGACCTCGTCGATTACGACGGCAAGACGCGCCTCTTCAAGAACCGGACCGCCGCCAACTTCGGGATTCCTCTGTCCGCGCTCGAGTTCGGCTTCTACAAGGCGGCGCTCGACATGGTGGACCAGTACTTCCCGCCGGTCGCCCAGCCGCTGGCGCGCATGGTGTACGGCAAGCGTGCGGCGTCCACGCTCGAGGCGCTTGCAAGGACCCTCCAGCGTCGCCATGACCACATGGGGGAGAAAAGCGAGGCGGAGGCCGTCATGGACGCCGACCGCGAATTTGCCGGCGACGAGGCTGAGGCCGACGAAGCTCGGGTAATCCACGGCGGCTCAACTGCCACGCGCGCCGAACGGACGGCGGTCAAAGAACTGATCCGTCAGATCCGCGAGCTGAGCCCCGATTGGAAGCCCTCGAAATGGAAGCGACTAATCGAGGACTGCTTGGCTGCCAACGGGATTCTGCCGGGCAACGGCGAACAGGCCGTCATCTTCAGCGAGTACGCCGACTCCGCTGAATGGATCGCCGGCCGGCTCAAGTCGGAAGGCTTCACCGCCCGCGTCTATTCGGGCCGGCAGTCCCATGCTGAACGGGACGAGATCAGGCTTGCGTTTATGCGGGGTGATTTCCAGATAATCGTGACGACCGACGCTGGCAACGAGGGCATCGACCTGCAGGCCGCGCACGTGCTCGTCAACTACGACATTCCCTGGTCTCTGGTTCGTCTTGAGCAGCGAATGGGACGAATTCATCGCGTGGGGCAGACGCGCGACGTGTTCCTCTACAACCTGATCGCAGCCGACACGCGCGAGGGCCAAACCCTGCTCACGCTCCTCAACAATTTCGTGAATGCGGCAAACGAACTACGGGGGCAGATGTTCGACAGCCTGTCAGCGGTCGCCGAAATCACCGGCGTCGACTACGACAAGTGGCTGACCGACCTCTATGGCAACGACGAGGAGCGCAAGGCAGCCGCGATTAGCGCAGCACAGCAGGTCCAGTCTCATGACCTTCAGCGTGTGGCTCGGCAATTAAAGGATGCCGAGCGCCGGCTCGCGAGCCAGGTGGATGCCGTTGCCGCCCTGACGCTGCTCCAACGGGATCTGTTCGCGCGGATCAATCCGGCGATCGTCGAGGCCTATCTCGATCGCCTCAACGCGGCCGGCATCGTTTCCGTTCAGAAGACCGCAGCCGGTGAGGGCTTCCGGCGCATCTCGCGATCGGCCGGCCTACCCAAGACCCTGGGCGGGAGCAGCAGCGTGCTCGTGGCCACCAGTGGCGTAGCGGTACGGGAGGCGACGACGATCGATCTCGGTGGACTAATTACCCTCGGGCCTGGGGAGCCCGCGTTCACGGACCTGATCGATGTAGCGGACCACGAGTTGGCCGAAGACGTGTTCCAGTCCGGCGCCGTAGAGGATCCGACCAGTCTCACCGCATATGACCTGTATGCCTTCCAGGCAGAGATGACGGAGTCCGACGGCAAGCGCAGCAGCATGTGGGCGACTCTCGTCAAGGTGGACGACGGAGGCAACGCACGTCCGGTGCGGTGGGAAACGCTCGCTAACCTCGTTCCGGGCCAGGTTCACGGCACTCAGGCTCATCCCGCTCGCCTGCAGGCTGCCGAGGGTGCGGCCGATGAGGTCGCAAACGCCACTCTCGCTGAGCATCGCAAGGTTCGCGGCGACTGGTTCGCGCAAGCCCGGAAGGACCTCATGAACCTTCCACTCGCGCTCACCGATTCGATCGGCGACCGCGACGAGCGCATTGGGCTCCGCAAGACGCTCCAGCAACAGACTGCTCACAGACTTGAGCAACTTGAACAGCTCGCGCAGGTTGAGCTAACTCCTCCGAAACTCATCGGACGTCTCCGCGCCTTGCCGTCCGCGACGCCCGGGCTCGCCGAGGACGCCCAATCCGAATGGGTGGCGATGACCCATATTCAGAAGCTCCTCGAGGGCGACGGATGGCATGTCGACGACGTCCACACCGAAGGTCGCGGCTACGACCTCGAGGCGCGGCGGAATTCGCAGATCCGACAAGTTGAGGTCAAGGGCGTCGCCGCTGACGCGTCGAGCGACGGAATCCGGATGACCGGCAACGAAGTGCTCATCGCAACCCAACATCGCACGAGCTATTGGCTCTACGTCGTCGACCACTGCGCCGATGGGACCGGCCGGCTGTTCGGCGCCTACGAGGACCCAGCAACGCTGTTCAGCACCGACATGGTCGGGGACGCGATCTTCCGCGTGCCAGGCTCGACGCTCAAGAACGCCCCGGGGAGCACGCAATGACAAGGATGATCGAAAGGTGGTTTCCCGGCGCCGAGGTTTCTGCCAACAGCGCCACAGGCTGGGGCAGCGGGAACACAGAGCGGAATCTGTTCCCGTGGTTCGCCGCCCGACCTACGGCGCAGGCTAAGGCCGCGGTGCTCTGCTCGCTGCTTCCCTGGCCCGACGACCCTTCGGAACAGATACGACTGCAGGAGCTTGTGCGGTCCGCGATGACGGGGAGATACAGCGCGTGGACGGAACTCCGAGCCGAACTCTCGAGGACGGATCACCCCGCTGCAGGAATACTCGATCCTTTCAGCGGGCGAGGCATGATCCCGCTCGAGGCTGCACGCCTCGGCATGCCCTCGCACGCTATCGACTACAGCCCAGTCGCAGTTCTCGCCACGCATCTCCTCACCGAGTTCCCGTTCCGCAACTGGGATCTTGAGCCGACTCTGCCGTTCGTTCGGCAATCCGAGAAGCTGTACGACGAACGTCCGCGGCTTCTTCGCGATGTCGAGGCACTGCTCGCCGAGATCGGTGTCCGTTGGACGCGTCGTCTAGACCGACTCTATCCGCGGGTGGATGGTGAGCGACCATGGGGCTACCTGTGGGCAATCACGCTCCCGTGCCAAGAATGCGGTGCGCGGTTCCCTCTGACTGGGAGCTATGAACTCCGCCGCCCGTCCACAAAAGGTGGGACAACAGATCCGGGCCAGTCCTTCTATGTAGAAGCCGACCAAGCGTCGAGCCGATTCTCGACCGTCGTGCACGAAGGCGGCCCGCGACGCACGCCTACCCTGACGTCGGCGACCGACGCGAGCGGTCGGAAACTCGCCGGAAAGTCCGCCATTTGCCCTTTCTGCCAGAACGTCCACCCGCTCGCGCTGCATCGTCGATTGACTGACGAGGGACTCGCCGACGACGCCCTTCTGGTCGTCGCCAATCACGCCGACGGCGCTGGAAAGACGTACCGGGTACCAACCGACGCTGAGACGCTCGCCACGGAGGAGGCGACGCGACTGCTCGCCGTTCTAGAGCCGTTCGGACCGCTGCTCCCCGCCATTCCCGACGAGCGCATCGCGCCAGGGAACAACAACATCATCGGGCCGGCCATCTACGGCGCAAGGACGTATGGCGACTTCATGTGCAATCGCCAGACGCTGGCGTTCATCGAGCTGGCGCGGACGATTTCGGAGTTGAGCCGGCAGATCACAGGAGCTGGAGCAAGTTTGGATTACACGAGGGCACTCTCGGGCTACGCCGCCGCTGTCGTCGCCCGCAAACTTCGCCGTTCGACACGTGGGTGCACGATCGACATCAGCCGCGCCGGCGTGCACGACATCTACGCAAATCAAGGCTCGATCACGTTCTCCCAAGACTTCTTCGAGGTCGGAATCGGCGATGGCGCTGGGAGCTGGGCGTCGTTGTCACGGAGCAGCCTTTCGACGCTTGCGGCCCTGATGGAAGAGATCCGAGGCTTGCCCACGAACGTCGAGCGAGGGACCGCGACGCAGGTCGCCCTCCGTGACAAGTCTGTTGCCGCCATCGTGACGGACCCGCCTTACGACCAGATGCTCGCGTACGCTGACTCATCCGACCTGATCTATGCATGGATTAAGCGGTGTCTTCACGCTACGTGGCCAGAACTCACGGTTACGGCCGACCCTCATGGTGCACAAGAAAAGGCTGAGGAGATCATCGTCAAGCGAGTTCGCGGCGAGGCTCCCCACGAGCATCGAACGCGCGCACATTACGACGCGAAGATCGCGGCGGCATTCACCGAGATGCGGCGCGTCGTTAGCGACGACGGTGTCGTCACGATCGTCTTCGGATCGGGTGACCCCGAAGTCTGGCAACGACTCCTGACGGCGATTGACCAAGCCGGGCTCGTAATGACCGGGTCCTGGCCGGCGAGCACGGAGGCCGGAAGCCATCAAGGCAAAGCAAATATCGAAACGACGTTGACAATGGCCTGCCGTCCAGCGCCAGCGGGCCGGAGTCCGGGACGCAAAGGGACCGTCGAGGCCGAGATGAAGGATGAGGTCAAACGCCGCTACCCGGATTGGGAACGATGGGGCTTAGCTCCCGCTGACATGCTTATGGCGGCCGCAGGTCCGGCCATGGAGATCGTTGGCCGATACAGCGAAGTTCTCGACTCGCGTGGCGAGCCCGTCGGGATTCACACGTTCCTACCCCTGGCCCGTACGGCGGTCCAAGAGGCAATGGCAGTCGAAGTCGACCATCGGCCGCTCGATTCGTTCGATGCGCGCACCCGTTTTGCTTTGTGGTGGGCACGGCTGTATGGCCGTCAGCCTCAGGCCAAGTCCGAACTGCGCTGGCAGACCCTCGCTTCCTCGATGGATCTTGAGGTGGTCCGCGACCTTGTCGTTGGCGACAAGGGCGTCGCGCTCGTTAGCTCCGAGAGCTACAAAGGCAAAATAACGCAAAATTCCGCGGTTATCGACGTCGCGCTCGCACTTGCTGCCGCGTCGACGGAGGGGCTTGCCGGCATGGGGGAGGTGCTCGCCGCGTCGCAATATGAGGCGGATGATCAGTTCCTGTGGGGGGCGATCAAGTTTCTTGCCGATCGACTTCCCGACTCGGACCCTGACTCGATCGCCTTTCACCGTGTCCTTCGCGCGCGCGGGGGAATCGGGACAGCCGCGGAGAACGTTGCCGAAGCAGCTCGCGCAGACCGTGCGCGTCAGGACGTTGAAGACCGCCAAATCGAGCTCTTTTGACTCTGGAGTGACCATGCCGAGGGAAGTGATCGCGTGAGCAAGCCCACGCCGTGGTGGAAGGCCCTCAAGTTGCGCCAAGAGATCCTCGACGCGTCGGGGCAGATCGACGATGTCCAGATGTCCTTATTCCAAGCTGTGCATGGCGTCGGCGCGACCCGGCCGGCATACGCCGATGCAGCGTATTACGGGGAGATCACGCATCCGACGGACCGTCTTGTCGATCTCCTGACGGAGATCGCGGTCCGGGTCGGTGGCGGAGAGGACTACCTCCATGCTCGAGCCGTCACCCGGCTGGACCAAGGGATGGGTGGCGGCAAGTCGCACGCCTGCATCGGCGCCTTCCATCTCGCAGCGAATGCCGACGTCTTGCTTGCCACCCAGCTCGGCAGTCGTATCACGGAGCGTGCGAAGCAGAAGCTCGGCCGTGAGCTTCCATCGGATTTGTCCTTGCCACACGTGGTGGTTCTGCCTTGCGACAACATGACGCCGGGCGCCCCGATCCAAGAACTCGACGGGCCAGCGAAGAGCCTTTACGAAAGATTCCTCTGGCGCCTGTTCTCGAAGGACTACACGCTCTACGAGCGTTATCAGGCGTTCTTCAGCGACAAGAGCAAGATCGCAGAGGCTCTGAAGGCTTTGAATCGTCCCGTCCTCGTCATCGTGGACGAGATCCTCGACTACGTGGGCAACGGCCTCGACGGCGCCAATAAGCCGGAGCTCGCGGCTCAGGACATGGCTTTTCTGCGTGCACTTCTCGACGTCGTCAACGACGTGCCGCACGTGGCATTGCTCGCAGTGATGATCGCTTCCGATCGCGACAAGACTTCGCTGTCGTCAGCAGGTAAGGAGCGGCGCGATGACCTCAACACGCTCCTAGAACGGAACGGCACTCCGGCGACCGTCACCGAAGTCGGCGACTTCGCCGACATCCTCCGCCGGCGCCTCTTCGACGGCGAGCCGCCGTCAGAGGTCTTGGCCGCGACGGCCGCGCAGTACGAGTCGATCCATGCGGACGCGGCTTGGACCAAGAACGTGTGGGAGCAAATCGGGGCGACTTGGCGCGACAACTGGCGAGAGCAGGTCGCCGAGTGTTATCCCTTCCACCCGCACCTTCTGGCGATCGCGCGTGAGGAATGGAGTCAGGTAACGGGCTTCCAGCGCGTCCGATCGACGATCCGGATCTTTGCCGCAACGGTGTACGTGCAGCAGGAACGAGGTCGAGCCGGCGAGTGGGCACCCGCTCTAATCGGTCCGGGCGACCTCCCTCTCAACGAGTCAGCGGTTCGGGAGGCGCTACTCGGTTCGGGCCTGGTCGAGGACGATCGCACGATCGCGAATTACCGCAGCCTTGCCGAGCTCGAGGTTGTCAACAATGACCAGACGGCAGGCACGGCGCGTCGGCAGGACCTTGAGCGGACATCTCTCATGTGGGGCGCCGCCAACCCGCGCGCCGCCGAACGCGCGGCGACCTTTGTCTTCCTTGCGAGCATCGTTGGCACGCTACGGCCGGGCCGGGGACGCGGAGCAAGCGCCCCCGAGGTCAAGGCCGCCTGCAGCGTTCCGGACCTAGCGTTCACGGTCACCGACGCGGACACGATCGTCGAAGAACTTGTGAGCCCCGACACCGGCATGTCGGCCGTCGAGGTCATCCCTGGGCAGGGCCACAACAAGCCCGCACGCTATTTCCTATCGACGCGACTCACCCATCGGATGCTCGTCAACAACATCCGCCGGACGATCACCGACGACGAGCGCGATGAGGTGATCGCGGAATTCGCGCAGCGGCTTTCAAGCAGTGGGCCGTTCCGCGAGCTCCGGTTTGTTGACGCCGACGTCAAGCGGACACCGACCGAGGTTTTGTCGACAGCAGGGATCGATACCGCGCACACGACGAGACTGATCATTCTCGATCCTGCTCAGTTCAGTCTGCGAAACGGGAGCGAGCAGTCCACGATCGACGCGCTTGCGGTAGCCACAGGCCTCGGCACCGGCACCGCACAGCTCCCTGTGCAGTGGGCGTCGAGCTGCGTCTTCGCTGTCGTCAACACACAGCGTCGCTCCAATGCACGCGGAATGGCGGTCGAGTATGTCGCTAGAAAGAAGGCGTTGGCAGCACCGGAGATCCAATCCGACGACGAACTGAAGGCAACCGGAACCAAGGAACTAGCGACCGCCAAGGATCAGCTCGAGAAGGCGATCAAACGGGCCTACCAGCACGTGGCCTACCTGGCTCAGCCTGACCCCGAGGGAGAGCGACGCCTCGAGCAGGTCACGTTCGACGACGAGCACAGCACCAGCCTCGACGGCACGATCGTGTGGAAGGCATTGGCCGAGCGTGACAAGGTCTTCGATGCCGGGGCGTTCAGCGCGAAGGCGCTCGTCCACAACCTTCGCGATGGCGACTACGGGCGGACGCTGTCGGACCTTCGAGCATCCTTCTACTCTGCCCCCCGGCTGCCGCTTCTATATGCGGGCGATCGAGACCTGCAACAGGCGATCTACGATGCCGTCGCGGCGGGCAGCGTTGAGATCGTCGACGGCAGCGGCGATCCAGTAGCCGTTACCGCACCAAATCAGGTCAACCTTGCGAGCGCCGGGCTCCGGCTCGCTAAGCCGAAGCCGATCGAGGCCGAAGCGCAGCCCGGCCCATCGGATGGCGGCGTGCCGGCTCCGGATGGAATCAGTTCCCCTGGCGACGCGCCAGGCGGAACGCAAACCCCATCCTGGAGTCCGGGATCCGGTGCCGAGACCAAGGAGCAGCAGGTCGCGTTCTCGTTCACGAAAAATCTCCTTGGCGACGGAACGGGCGCTGATGATCTCGCGGCGCTGTTCAAGGCCGTCTATCAGGCCCTCGATGAGCGCTCTATCTCGTACGGTCAGGGCACGCTCCAGCTCGTCGTCAATGGGGATGTCGCAGACGAGCTCTCTCAGAGACTCCAAGCGCTCGGAATCAGCGCGACCATCAAGCCGGTCTGACGGAGCCACGGCGCTGCTCGACCGTCGCGAGCCGCGGAGCATGTCGGCGCAACTCACGCGTCAGACAATCCCTGCACGCGAGCGACACCGCTGCTGATGCTCGCCCTCGCCGATGGCACCCTGGTCCTCGCGGCCACCGATCTCACCAACTACCTTGCCTGCGCGCATCTCACTCAGCAGCGGTTGGCTGTCATCCGCGGCGAGCGCTCGAGGCCCCGGCCGGCCGACGACCCGTACGCCGAGCTCATTCGCGAGCGGGGCGAGCGTCACGAGGAAGAGCAGCTCGCCCGCCTGAGCCAAGGGTGCGGCGGCCATGTCGACCTCTCGACCGACAAGGCACCGATCTCAAGGGATGAGCTGGAGCTCGCCGCCGCGGCCACCACAGCCGCGATGCGCGAGGGCGCGCCGCTGATCTACCAGGCGCAGTTCTTCGACGGGCGCTGGCAAGGTCGCGCCGACTTCCTGCGCCGCGTCGAGACTCCGTCGATTCTCGGCGCGCATGCGTACGAGGTACTGGACACCAAGCTCGCCAAGCAGATCAAGCCGACGGTCGTGCACCAGCTGAGTCTCTACAACCGAATGCTCGCCGAGATCCAGGGACTCGAGGTGCGCTACGCGCACGTCGTCCTCGGGACCGGCGACCTCGAGACGGTCGATCTCTCTCGCTACGCCGCCCTCCATCGACGCGTCACTCGCCGGCTCGAGTTGGTGGCCGCCACGCCAGCCGTAGAGACCTACCCCGAGCCTGTCGCGCACTGCGCTATCTGCTCCTTGGCTGACGAGTGCCGCCAGCGGCTGATCGCTGACGATCACCTCAGCCTCGTCGCGGGCGCCCGGCGCGATCACCGCGAGCGACTCGTCGAGAGCGGGATCACGACGATGCACGCTCTCGCGGCCACCGAGCAGATCGTCCCGATGCCACTCGCGCCCGAGCGCTATGTCCTGCTCCACCACCAGGCCGATCTCCAGGTGCAGTCGCGCGACCGTGGCGAGCCGCTGCACCGCCACCTCGAGCCTAAGCGCGCCGCCGGTTACGCGCTGTTGACCCAACCGAGCCCGGGTGACGTCTTCTTCGACCTCGAAGGTGACCCCTACGTCGGCGACGAGGGCATCGAGTATCTATGGGGTTGGTGGAGCGCAGACAAGGGCTACGAGTGCGCGTGGGCGCACGATCCTGATGCCGAGAAGGACTCGTTCCAGCGGTTCGTCGATCGCGTGGTCGAACTGCGCCTCGAGTACCCCGGGATGCACGTCTTCCACTACGCCCCGCACGAGCTGTCGAAGCTGCGGTCGCTGTCGGTCAAGTACGCCACGCGCGAAGCCGAGGTCGACGACCTTCTACGCGACGGCGTGCTCGTCGACCTCTACGCCGTTGTCCGTCAGGGCCTGCAGGTCGGCGAGGACAGCTACTCACTCAAGAAACTCGAGCGCCACCACGGGTTCGTGCGCCTCGAGAAGCGTGTCCGCGAGGGCGGCGGCTCGATCATCGCCTACGAAACGTGGCTTGAGACCGGCGACGACGAGTTGCTCGAAGCCATTCGGGCCTACAACGAGGAGGACTGCACCTCGACGCTCTCACTGCGCGACTGGTTGCTGGCCTCGATGCGCCCGGCCGCGGAAGCGCAGTTCGGCGTCGACTTCGACGATCTCAGGGAACTCGAGCCCGAAGAGGAACACGGGCCTCCGAAGTGGATGCCGGACGCCTTGGCGCTGATCGAGCCGCTGGCCGCGGGCCCACCGGCCCACGGTGACCAGGACGACGAAGCTCAGGCCGAGCGACGCCTGATCTCGCACCTATTGCTCTATCACTGGCGGGAGGGCAAGCCGACGTGGTGGCGGTACTTCGACCTGCGCGACAAGCCGCTGGATGACCTGCTCGAGGACCGCGACGCTATCGCCTATCTCGAACCCGACCGGGCCCGCCCGCCGGTCCCCATCAAGAAATCGCTCGACTACAGCTTCACGTTCCCCGTCCAGGAGTTCCGGCTCAAGCCCGGCGACGCCGACGACCCCACGACCGACGAGCGCTACAACGTCGTCGCCGTGGAGGAGAACCGGGTTGTGCTCCGCCGCGGCGCGACGCGTCCGGCTCCGGCGCCCGCCGCGCTTGTGGACGCGACGGTCATCCCGGTCGCGGTCCTGCGCGAGGCGCTGATGGCCCTCGCGTCCTCGGTCCTCGGCGGCGAGCAGAAGTTCCGGGCGGTGCGCTCCCTGCTGCGCCGTGAGCCACCGACGCTGAAGTCCGGCCGGCTCGGAGAGGACATCGGCGCGCTCGTGTCCGCGACCCTCGGGCTCGACCACTGCGTCCTGCCCGTCCAGGGACCGCCAGGCACGGGCAAGACTTTCCGCGGGGCACGGATGATCGTCGCCGCGCTCGCGGGCGGGCGGCGCATCGGGATCACCGCACCAAGCCACGCCGCGATCCAGAACCTGCTGGCCGAGGTTGAGCTCTGCGCGCACGAGCAGGGTCGGACGTTCGCCGGCATCTACAAGGGCAACGGCTACGAGAGCCCGCACGGGCTGATCGACCAGGGCGACGACAACGCCGACGTGACCGACGATCATCGGCTCGTCGGCGGCACGGCGTGGCTCTTCGCGCGCGAAGAGCACCGCGAGCAGTTCGATCTCCTGTTCATCGACGAGGCCGGCCAGTTCGCGCTCGCGGACGCCGCCGCCGTCGGACTCTCTGCCGCGAATCTTGTCCTGCTCGGAGACCCGCAGCAGCTTCCGCAGGTGACTCAGGCCGATCATCCGGGTGGCTCCGGCGCTTCGGTCCTTGAGCACATGCTCGATGGCGAGCAGACCATCCCGCCCGGCCGCGGTGTCCTTCTCACCGAGACCTGGCGAATGCACCCCGACGTCTGCGCATTCGTGTCCGAGCGCAGTTACCAGTCGCGCCTGCACTCGCGAGACGCCTGCGCAACTCGGCGGATCACGGCGACGTCGGGCACCCTCACCGGTAGCGGTTTGCGCGCCATCGCTGTCGAACACTCGGGCCGAAGCCAGGCGAGTCCGGAAGAGGCAGCCGCGATCGCTGCTGCCTGCGCCGACCTGCTCGCAGGCGCGACCGTCACCGACGACGAAGGCATCACGCGCCCGCTCGTTGAGCCCGACATCCTCGTTGTGGCGCCGTACAACCTCGCCGTCCACTCCATCCGCGAGCATGTGCCCACGGGTGTGCGCGTGGGCACGGTTGACCGCTTCCAGGGCCAGCAGGCACCAGTCGTCTTCTACGCTATGACCTGCTCGGCCGGCGAGGACGTGCCGCGCGGCGTCGATTTCCTCTTCGATGCGAACCGCTTCAACGTCGCAATTTCTCGGGCCCAGTGCCTCGCCGTCTTGGTCCACAGTCCGCGGCTGCTCGACGCGGAATGCCATTCGCTTGAGACGATGGCGCTGGTCGACGGCGCCTGCCGCTATCTCGAGCTCGCGACCTGACGTTCGGTGGAGAGCGCCTCCCGACCGGTGCGTCTCCCAGTCGCGCCTCAGCTACGAACGTGATCGCGTCAAAAGCGCATCCCGAAGAGGCCACCTTCCTCACCTAGATCCGAAAGCTCGAGAACGACATGCTCGTCGAACGGGAAGTCAGTGGAGAAATCGCTTCGCGGAACCGCGTCGGAGTTGAGCATGCAGATGTATTGAAAGCCGTGCTCGGCCGACTTGGCTGCAGCGATCTCAAGCGCACGCGCGACCTGACGCTCGTCGACTCCGTCGAACACCGTGCTGTCATGTATGACGAACCCGGGAGACGATCCATGGCTCGACCACAACTCGGCGAGCATCAGGTCGTAGCAGAAAACCATCATCTCCTGGACCCCTTGGCTCTCCCCGCGAGCAATGTGCACGCCGAAGTTCAGGCCTCCCTGCTCGTTCACGTTGATCTCCAAGCGACCCGGTTCCTCGTAGAGCGCTGCGGTGTTCGCGCCGAAGATGTCCACGGCTTCGCTCCAGGCTGGCCGGCGTTCGCTGAACGCCACACGTGCGTCGAGCACCATCTGGTCACGCGCTAGGCGTACGCGGGTTAGCTCCTCTTCGAAACGCTGGAGCTGCTCCAGCTGGCCTCTGACGCGCTCAAGCTGTGCGACGCGGTCGTTGTGGAGGTCTTGGAGTCGCTGGAACTCCTCAAGGGCCCCGTGCTCGCTCAGGACGGCCATGAGGCGTGCCCGCCTATCGGTTAACTCGCGGACCCGCGCCTCGCGGTCCGAGACGGCCTGGCGGAGCCGGGCGATCTCCGCCTCGAGGTAGCTTTTCCGATTGGCGAGGAGGCGTTCATGAAAGTCGCGGACTTCGTTGAGGCGTCGCTGAACCGCCTCGGGAAATGCAACGCCAGCCTCCGCATAGACCGCCTCAAGCGTTTCGGGAGAGGGAGCGTGTTCCTCGTGCAGAGAGCGATCGTAGAATGCGAGAACTTCGAGTTCGGCGATGTTGTCACCGCTCACCTCGTGGAGTTCGCGCGTCAGCTCGGATGCTTCGTGCTCGAGGTCGCGGTATTGGGGGTGGACGCGAAATGCTGCGAGCTGCTCTGCGGAGTCATTTACCTGCCGGTTGAGCAAGATGACCCGTGCCTCAAGCTCCCCTTCGAGGCTGTCAGCTCCCGTTGGTGGTGATTCGCCCCGGAGTGGAGGTGCCTCGGCGAGCGCCTGGCGAGCCTTCCGAAGCCGGTCGGCCTGCTCGCGAAGTTCTTGGGCACGTGCGGGGTATCGCCAGTCGATTCCCAAGAGGAAGGCATTGTGGACTTGACGCTGAACGGCAGGCTGAGACCGGAAGAACGTGAATGGATCACTGAAAGCGTCGCGTCCGCGGCGAGCGAAGTAGCTGAGCAGACCGCGAGCCGAAGGCGCGCCCGGTTCGGCCATCTCTTCCTCAGTCAGGCCGAAAAGGAGCTTGCCGAGCGCCGGGCCCCGCCATTCGTCGTTCGGAAGCCATCGGCCGCCGCTGCCATCAGCCTCGGCACGCAGCACGACAGGGAGGTCATCAGGTGCTCCCGACAGATACACCCGTGTCGGCTGCTCGACGCTTCGGCGGGCACTGATTTCGTTCCCGGGGGTGGTGAAGGTCACGTCGAAACTCCACTCAGCAAGCGCCGGTCGCATGAGTGGATGATCAGCGCGTGCTGTGGACCCTAGGCAAAAGTGAACCACCTCTAGCAGCGAGCTCTTGCCCGAACCGTTGCGCGAGTCCTTATCGCGCGATTCCTCGGATCGTTCCGCGAGGACAACGTTGAAATCCGGTCGGAACTCGGCCGACTTAAAGCTGGACCGGTTCGCCGCGACGCGTTGAATCACGCCGGCGACTTCGTAAGCTGGCCGTCGTGCTCGTCCAGAGCTCCGACTGCGTAAAGGAAGGCGACCGTCAGCATGAATGCGTCGTACGACCGGACGATCGGGTCCTCGCGGACGCGCTCCCAGAGTCGGTTGACCGTCAGAGGTCGGCTCAGATGCCCGAGCAGGAGACCCCCAACGGCCAGCAAGGACCGCTCGGGGGGCGTGTGCTTGTCGGGCAGAATCATCGCTTGAAGATGTCACAGAGCTCGAAGGAGTAGCCGATAATGGCGGCCGCGGCCCAGTAGCGAGGAGTTGTGGGTCCGTCCGGAGCGGCCACAGCCTCGACAAGCGCCCCGAAGAGCGCGTCGGGGTGGTCCTCGAGATCCTCCGCCAAACTCGCGTAAAGGTCCTTGAGCGCTTGTGCGACGCGGTCCGGGAAGCTCGGATCTGGGTGGGCACCGAGATACTTGCGAACGTCGGGCAAGAGGCCGTACGCAGCCGTGAGCAGTAGCCGCACGCCGTCGCCGAGTCCGTTGCGTTCCATCTTCGCGCCGACCTCGGTCAGCGAAAAATCGAGCGCTTCGGGCGCCGGGATCGGGCGCGCTGCCAAGGTCGTCAGCATGCTCAGCACGTCCGCTGAGTCGATGCGCGTTATGTACTCTGGGCCAGGCGCGAATCCGAGGAGGAGCACGCGATCGGATTCGGAAAGCCCCTCGACCTGGCCCCACAAGGCCTCGAGACCCCAGTTCTGTATGGCCAGGTCTTGATGGACGGCGGCGAGTTCGTCGAGGAGGTGGAGCACATCGGGCGGGAGGCCTCCACGCGGGGTGCTCCAGACGAAGGTCCAGATGCGTATGTCGGGCCAGTAGAACAGGACCCCATCGAAGTCCTCGCTGATCTTTGCGCTGGCCCTCGCTGCGTCGATACCAGTCGGCGGGGCGTACACCTGAAAATGGTGCCTAGTGGACGGGATATACCCATCACTCTTGTGGTCGCCATCCCTGCCAGACGGTGTGACTGGAAGAAAGTCCGGGACGCTCTTGCCCATGATCTCCTCGAAGAACCGCTGGAAGTCCGCGCCCGCAAGCCGTAGCCATTGGTTCTCGAAGCGGAGCCGATGCCATGCGAGAATGACCTCCCCACGAGTCATGCCCGGGGCAAGGCCTTCTCGAACGAGATCATCGACCGAGTATGCACTCGCATGAGGACGTCATTACAGGTGCGTTTGGTCATGCTCGGCCCAGCCGCTCGCACGTCCTCGTGCGTGTTGGCACCCGGTTCGGCGTACGAGGCTCATCGTCCCGAACTTGGTCGGCAAGCCCGGACAGCCGGCGCCGGCTTGAGCCCACCGGCGCTGACGGGCGCGTCTCACACCCCAGGGGGATGCCGGACGACGAATCCCGCAGGTCCCGTCCCGTGGCTGCTCCAGCGCGGCCCCGTGGACGCTTGATTTTTCGGATTCCCTTCGCCAGCGGCGGTGTCGAGGTAGATGCCGGCGACCTCGATGTAGGCGTGCCCGCCTGCGCGTAGATCGTGACCCAGCGTCCGGGGCTGGGATCGCCGACTCCTCGAGTTCGGTCGAGTCATCGACGCCGCCGCCGAACAGCGACTCGCCGAACCCTCCGCCCCACGCTCCAGCGGCTCAGACCACGAGCCCAACGGCGATGATCGAGCACGCCTCTCCCCTGTCTTGGCTTCGGCGGAGCATCGCGCGGGCGGGCGGGCTGTCAAGGGAGCCCCGTCAGGGGCGCGCGCAGCGCGGGCCGCAGGCCCGACCTTGACTGGCCGACCGGCCGCGCCAGAATGCCGCCGCGCCATGACAGGGGTACCACACAGCCCTTCTCGGACGAGCGGTCAGCTGGGTGGGCGGCGAGGCCAGCGCCGCGGCGGTTCGCCGTCGCTCGCGGCCTCCTTGGCGGGTGCTGTCAGCGGGGTCGCCGCCGTAGCCGGCGCGGGTTTCATGAGCGGTGTCGCGCTCTCCCAGAGGGTGTGGAAGTGCTCGGCGAGACGGTCAAAGACGCCAGCCTCCTCCCGCCCCAGGGCGAACAACGGCGGAGCCTGTTGGTCGTGGAGCTGGAGGGCAAGAAGCATGGTGTCGTCGGCGCGGAGAACGACCAGGTCGGGCGCGTTCTCTGGCGGGGCTCGTAGCTGGATCTGATCGCCGCCCGGCTCGGCACTCGGCCAAAGCGCTTGCGCAACCGTGATCACGCGTATGGTCGAGCCGTTGGCGGCGAGATTGCGAAGCGCGGCCAGCATGCCGGGCGCGCGCAACAGCGTGCCGGTGAGGTCGAGCAGATCGACGTCCTCGACCGTGTCAGTCAGCAACGAGACGGGATCGGGCGCGCCGTAGTCGCCGCTGTGCCCCCAGGCGCCGATGATCTCGCCCCAAGCGTGGGGTGACGCGTCGGTGCCTGGCGACGAGCCCTCCGGGGCGGAGACTGTATCCGGCCAGAGTTCGTGCTCTGGGAGATCGAGCGCGCGGGAGATCGTCGCGCGATGACGGGCATAGGGCGTGCGGCCCGCGACCCAGCGCTGAACGGTCTTGGGGTCGACGCTGATGACCTCAGCGAACTCCTCGATCGTCAGCCCGGCATCGGCGAGCGCCGTTTTTAGGTGTTCGTTGGGCATCGCGACGCGATTAGTCCGGCAGCCAGGAAATGGCCCGTATGCAGGAATGTTGCCAAAGTCGTCCCCAAGTCGTCCCAACTCGTCCCAGGACGTCTTGCAAGACGTCCTCAGATGCGGTTGTGCCGTCCCGGCGTCGGGTGCATGGTGACGGGCATGCCAGCTACCGCATTCGCTTCCCCCTCGCGACCAACCGGTGACTCTGGCCGGTCGGCGCTGACTCGCGATCAGGTGATGACCGCCGCCGAGGTCGCCCAGCTCCTGCAGTTGCCCGTCTCCACCGTCTATTACTTGGCGCGCCGCGGGGAGATCCCCGCTTGCCGGTTCGGCCGGGCTTGGCGGTTCCTACGCCCCCGGATCGAGGAGCTGCTCGACTCCTAGCGCGAACACGAAGCCGATAATGATGTCGTCGATGTCTGGTTGGGGTCCATCGGACCAGGGCGCTCAGCAACGGTCACGGGGGTCAGGTGCCCCGTGGCGATGGCCCGCGCGCGTGATCCTCGCGCTCGCGCTGTTCGGAGCGAGCCAGCCCAGCACTCCCCACTACGGCGGCGTGCAATTGGCGTTCGGGATCTTCTGGCTCGTGCTCCTGGCAGTGGGGTCGCTGCCGAGCGCGATGCAGCAGCGCCTGTTCCTCCACCTGCGCCAGCTGACGGCCAGACGGATGGCGCCGCGCAACCGCGAGCTGGCGCCGGTCGACCCGCTGATGGCTGTCCGACGTAGCGCGCTGAGGGCGGGCGGCGGGGTGTATCTCGGTGTCGGTAACGACGGCGCGCCGCGGTACGCGCGGGCTGAGCGCGCAGCGCTGCTGCTCGGCCCACCGCGGGCCGGGAAGACGAGCAGCGTGATCATTCCGGCGCTGATCGCCCACACCGGCCCGGCGGTGTCGACGTCGACCAAGAGCGACGTCGCGGCCGCGACCGTCGTGATTCGCAACAGCGGCGGACGCGCATGGGTGTTCGATCCGACCGGCCATGGGTCCGGACAGCTCGGCCCGACCACCGAGCTGCGGTGGTCACCGGTCACCAGCTCAAGACCATGGGACGGGGCGCTGCTGATGGCCCGCGCGATGACGGTCAAGGTTGGCGCCGGAGCGACCGATCGCTCACACTGGGCCAGCCGCGCCCAGGCGCTGCTCGCGCCACTGCTGCATGCCGCCGCGGTCCACGGCCGGAACATGGATGCGGTGGTCGGGTGGGTAATGCGGCATGAGATCGACGAGCCCGGCGTGCTTTTGGAGGATGCGCGCTGCTCGAAGCTGGCGTTCGCGAGCCTGCTCGGGATCCTCAACACCGAGGACCGCGAGCGCTCATCGATCTTCTCCACGACCGCCGACGCACTGGAGGCCTACACGAGTGAGAACGCCCTCGCAGCCGCCCGTGACCCGAACTTCGACGTCGAGCAGTTCGTTCGATCGGCGGAGACGATCTACATCCACGCCCCGGCCGAAGAGCAGGCCGCGGCCGCCCCGATCGTATGCGGGCTGCTGTCAGAGATCCGCCGAGCGACCTACAAGGCGCATGCCGCCGGCCAGCTCGCGAGCGGCCGGATGCTGTTCGCCCTCGATGAAGCAGCAAACATCGCACCACTGGACGAGCTTCCCCAGATCGCCTCCGAGGGAGGAGGCCAGGGCCTGATCCTGTTGGCCGCCTTCCAGGACCTCTCGCAGGCTCGGCAGCGTTGGGGCGCCCAGGCCGACGGGTTCTTGACGCTGTTCGGCACGAAGCTGATCCTGCCCGGGATGGCCGACACCCGCACGCTCGAGGCGGTGTCCCAAATGCTTGGGGAATACGACCGACGCGTCGTCGCCCACACACAGCCTCACGGAAGCGTTTTTGATCTCCTCGCGCGCACTCACGCACCCGCGCGGCCAAGCACGACCTACTCGACGCAGCGGACTCGCGTCCTGTCGGTTGGCGAGGTCGCCAACATTCCCGCCGGGCATGGGCTGCACCTCGACGGAGTGGCCTGGGAGTTGGTCACGCTCACTCCCGCTCACGTCGCTGAGCCGTGGCGCACCCTCACGTCCCGGCACGACTGATGACCGCTCACCTGGTCACTCTGACCGCGGTGGACAATGATTCTGCCCGGGACGACTTGGGACGTCTTGGGCAGCCAGCACCCAGTGCGTGGAGTGTATGCCTGGAACGAGCTGAGGCAGACGCTGCTGGGACGGCGCGCCGGAGCGGGTTGGCGGCATGTTGATCCTGGCGAAGATCACTAAGACCGCAGCTGGCGGTTACGCCGAATACCTGGAGGGCAAGGCTAGGGCTTCGGAACTCGGTGACTACTACCTCAAGGACGGCGAACGCGTCGAGGCACCGGGACGCTGGGCCCAGGGAGCCGAGCAGTTCGCGCTCGACCCAGGCCAGGCGGTCACCGCCGAGCAGCTGCACGCGCTGATGGATGTGCGCCGACCCGACAACGGCCAGCCCTTGCGGCGTGCGGGCGGGAGCGGTGAGGCGGTGGCGGCGATCGATGCGACGTTCTCAGCACCGAAGTCTGTCTGCGCCGTCTGGGCGCTCGCCAACCCGGAGCTGAGGACTGCGGTCGAGCAGGCCCACGAAACAGCGATCGATCGGGCACTCACCTACGCGACCGAGCAGGTACCGATGGTGCGACGCCGCGTCAGCGCCGACACCGTCGTGCACGAGAAGGCAGCGGGACTGATCGCGACGAGCTGGCGCCACAGCACCGCCCGCGCCGTAGAGGATCAGGTACCGGACCCACAACTGCACTCGCACGTTCTCCTGCACGGCGCACTCCGTCGTAATCGAGAGATCGCCGCGATCGACTCACGCGCGTGGCTAGTTCACCAGCGCGAGGTCGGCGCCGCCTATCGAACTGAGCTCGCGCGTGAACTGAACCGGCTCGGGTTCGAGATCCAGCGCAGAACGGGCCGCGGCGCGCGGTACTTCGAGATCGCAGCCGTCCCCCGGGCGCTGACCGACCGGTGGTCCAGCCGCCACCAGCAGGTCCAGACCGCGATCCGCCAGCGACTTGTCGACCAGGAGCGGGAGTTGAGGCAGGCCGTGTCTGCCGGCGGGCCCATGGCCGCCGACGCCGCCGCGCAACTCAAGGCACTATCTGAGAGTGGGCTGTCACCGGCGCAGGAACGCATGATGGGCACCGTCACTCGCAGTGGGAAGCTGCCAGTCACCGCCAAGGACCTCGACAGCGAATGGCGACGCGCCGCCGCCGCGCTCGGGTTCGGCCGCGAACGGATCGACGTGCTGCGGCTCTCCCACAGCCCGCCCTTGGTGCCGGCCTCGGCACGGGATCTGCTCGACGGGTTGACCGAGTTCGACGCGACCTTCCCCGCCAGGGAGGCCCGTGCGGTAGCGCTTGAGCGATCCGCAGGCGTCCCGATCGAGGACGCGCTGCGGCAGCTGGTGGAGTTGCGCGACGCCGAGCAGATCCTGGTGCTGGCGGACGGCACCGCGACCACCCGGGCGCACCGCGGCAAGGAACGGACCGTCATCGCGGTGGTTGAGCGGTTGACCGATGCGCGGGTCGAGCCGCTGCCAGCAGCGCTGGCCGAAGCCGAGGCACAACGGCTGGACCGCGAGCTCGCGAGCGTCGGCGGCCGACTGTCCGCCGAGCAGCGCGCGACGATCATGCTGGCCTGTAGCGACCGGCCGCTAGTGATCATCGAAGGCCAGGCCGGCACCGGCAAGAGCACCGCGCTGACCGGCATCGCGCGTGCCCACCAAGCCTGCGGACGAGAGATCCTCGTGACCAGCACCGCCGCGTTGGCGGCCGAACGACTCAGCGGCGATCTGCGAGATGCGGGTGTGCGATGCTCGGCCTACTCCACCCAGGCGCTAAACGCCGCGCTGAACAACGATCGTGTCGCACTCGGGCCGGACACCACGGTCATCCACGACGAGGCGGCGCTCGCGTCCACCGCAGAGCAACTGTCGGTGCTGGGCGCGGTCGAGCGCGCCGGGGCTCGGATGATCGTCGTCGGCGATCCGCGCCAGAATCAACCTGTCGGCGCGGGCGGGCTGTGGGACTCGACCGAAGCCACCGCGCGGGAAGCCGGAGCGCTCGTCGAGCTGACCGTCAACCAGCGCAGCCTGGACCCGCGCGATCGCCGCGACCAGGCACTGTTCCGTGAAGGCCGTGCCGAGCGAGCGGTCCGCAGCTACGCCGCCCGCGAGCACGTGCAATTCGAGCATGAGCAGCGCCGGGCCGAAGACCGGGCGCTGGAGGCAGCCCAGCAAGACCGCGTCGCGGACCTGAACACGATCGTGATCGTCCAGACCTCGAACGAGCACCTCGACCAGCTCAGCGCACGCGCACAGGCGATCCGGATCCAGGCCGGCGAACTTGGCCAGGACGGACTGCCGGTCCCGGGACGGCCTTACCGGGTTTATGAGGGTGATCGGGTCCAGATCCGTCGGACGCTCCAGCACCCCGAGCACGGACCGCTGCGCAATGGCACGACCGCTGAGGTCGTGGACGTCGATCCCGACCGTGGGACGGCGAGCCTGCGGATCGGCGACGACGTCATCGTGCTTGGCGAGCGGGAGATCGACAACGCCGATCTGCGACTCGTCTACGTCCAGCACCCCTTCCCCGCACAGGGCCAAACCACCGATACCGCGCACCTGGTGGTCACGGACCACACCACCCGCGAAGGCGCGTATGTCGGGCTCACCCGGGCGCGCCAGCGAACCGACATCTACGCTGCCGAACCGGTCGGAAGAGAGCCTGACGCCGACCGACTCCAGGCACTCGCTGAGAGCATGAGCCGGGCGGAACCGGAGATAGCGTCGATCGCGATACCGCTCGCGCACGAGGAGCGGATCCTGCGGACCCCGGACGCGGAGATTGAGGCATCCTCGGAAGGGCCGGCGCCGGACGATCTGGCGAGGATCTGGGATCGAGACGACCGGAGCACGTTCACGGCGCCCGTGACTGTCGACCTTGATCGCGCCGAGGTACTCGGGGACGGCCCTGATACCACCCCCAAGTTGGACCCCGACCCTCAGGTGATCCGCGAGAGCCGCGACATTGAACCGGGAGCGACCGGCCAAGCGATGGCAGCAGCCGACGTTGACGGCTCGCCGCGCAGATGGCCAAGATCGCGACGCGATGAATCAGCTGGGCGCGAGTGGCAACCAGCCCGGGAGGCAGACCGAACCATCGGATACGAGCCGTAAGACAGAGGTCGAGTGTCGCTTCCGGCCCCATCGAAGTCGCCGGAGCACGAGTCGATCCGTCAGTTATCGGCATTCACTTTCGTGCCACGCGATCGGGCCCCGTCACCCGCGCGATCACTTCGTCGCCATACTTTGCATTCGACATATGGCGACAAGTCGCTTCGCCGTGTTTGGCCGACGCGCGGTCCCGGTTTACATCCAGGCGCGCAGGATCCCGACCTTGGTGGTGAGCGTCCTGGCGGAAATGCTCCCGTACAGAATCGTCCACGGTTTCACCTTGCGGTTTGGATATCCCCACAGTCCCGCGGTGCAACCCGACCCGCAGAAGTAGTTGAGGCGGAGCCCGTTGACGATGCTGCTCGCTCCGCTGGCCAGACCGTAGAAGCGACCGGATAGAGTCTCGATTGCCCAGGGTGGGTCGTTCACCGATGGCGCCGCGCGGTTCGCAGAGGAATACGGGAGCGGCTTGGTTAGCCGGATTTCGATTCCGGACGCCGGGTCGATGTTCGGACAGATCACGAGCCCGGGCGCCTCTGCAGAACTGAAACACGGGTCGAGCAAGAAGTTGCCCGAAGAACACCGCCATGCGTCGCTACGGTCGATCGTGAGCGAGCCGGTGTAGCAGTACCCTTGAACGGTCTTCGAGATGTAGATCGCGGGCGAGCCGTCGGCCGCAAAGGCTTGAAAGACTCCGGCCTTGGTTCGCATCGGGCTAGCAGCTGCAGGGATCGGCACAGTGATCGCGAGGAAGCTGGCCGTCGCGACTATGAGCGCTGATCTGCGCATCTACTCACGCGACGGTATCGCGGTTCCGATGTCGTGGCTAGCATCACTGGTCGCGAGGTTGCGCGTCTCTGACGTTTCTCTTCTGGTTGGCGCTGACACGAGCCGCGGCTCTCGCCTATCGGCTCACGCCGCGCTCGCGGCAGGCAGTCCTCACTGCGGTGATGCGCTAGCGCGCCGCCGGCTCAGTGCCCGTTTCGGCGGCCGACCGGAGTCGCCAACGAGCGAGCATCGGCATCGCCGAGATGCAGGGCTCGGGTGAGGCGCGCGGCGCAGCGGCAATACCTATCCATGCGCCGGTCGCTCCCCGCCCTTGAGTGCGGGCAACAGCACCCGGGTTGGGATGCGATTGCGATCGTCAGCCGACTGCCACTTCGTGGGCGCGCCGGACGAGCGCCTGGTCGCCGTAGCGCTGGCCAGAGTGAGCGCGCCCAGACTACGAAAGCGCTCGCGCAAGCTACTGGCCGCGTCCGGGCCTGGTCACACGACGCTGTCGCCAGTGCAACGGCGCGCGTCGAGGCGCACTCGCGGGGGAGCGATGGCCGGAATGATGCTCTCGCCACGAGCCGAGCGCCTCCGAGGTCGGCAGCTCGTTCGGGTCAGGGCTTTGCGTTGCGGGATCGAGCCGTCAAGCTCGATCTGGTCGAGCAGTTTGGTGTGGTACACGTCCCGCGCGCCCTGCGACGCTGACTACGACCATCGAGGCCAGAACCGGCGAGGACGACCCGTTGGTGCGGACGCAAGCGGGTCGCGGGGAGCGGCGCAGCCACGCCAGCTCGGGCGAGGTCGCAAAAGTCGTCATAGACCGCCGTCGCGGCTTCACAAGAGCGGTCCAGCTCCAGACAGGTGACATTGTCGCTGTCGGTGCTTCCTAAGTACGTGGCTGTGACCAGTCGCCGTTCGTTGCCCACCAGCATGTACGGGAGCGTCAGATGATCGGTGAGCACCGCGACCCGCAGCCGGGCTCGCGAGGACGGCGGTAGCTCGGCCCATAGCTCCCCGAGGACCATGAGGCTAATGTTGATCCTGGCCGTGTAGTCGACCGAGACGGCTCGTTTCAAGCGTTCGATCTGCGAGCTCGAAGGATCGAGCATGACGAGCGTCACCCGTCCCTTTTCCAACACGCGGCGGACGTGACTCTTAAGGTCGTCGCGGTTACTTGTTGAGCACCACTTCCCGAGCGAATGTCCAGCGACGTAGAACTCGGTGTTGGCCTTGCGCAGAAGGTCCAACCACTCGTCGGCCGTGATCGAGTGCTTGGCCCTTATCCCGATCAGCCCGGGGACGTGCGAGTCGGTGGGGGTGCGGTGCGGCTGGACGTTGGCAACGACGCGCGCGCCGCTCACGATCAGCGACGCCAGCAGCGAGCCGAGCGTTCCGATCGCAACGGTAGTGCCAAGCGGCTCGTGGCTGCCGTGAGTAAGGACCGCGACGGCGACAACGCCGGTGAGAATGAACAGGAGCGCGAAGACGGCGGCCGAGAGCAGGCGGCGGTCGAGCATTGCTCAGAACAGGGACGGCGGATCGGGGGTCAACGGCTCGTGGAGCTCGAGGGCGTCGATTGGGTGCGGCCACGCCAGCTCGAGCACGAGCGCCGAGTGGTCAGACAGGTCGGTCTCCCGCGGGGTGTGATCGTAGTCGCAGCGGCGCACTGAAGGGGCGAGGGAGTGGCTGACGAACGCGTGGTCGAAGCGGTAGCCGTGGTTCTCGTAGTCGACCCAGCTGTATTCCATCTCGCTCGGGTGCCGGAGACGGTAGGCGTCGACGAAGCCGCGCACGACGAGTTCGTCGTAGAGCCGGTACTCCCAGTCGCGAAACGTTCCGTAGTGCGGGCGGTGGATCGGCTCGAGCACGTTGAGGTCGCCGATGACGACGGCATCGTATGTCGGGCGCTCGACGAGGAACCGCGACAGCGCCGCGCAGAAGTGGCGCTTGCGTTCGGTCTTCCCGGCCGAGTCGTCGCGAGAGGGGACGTACAGCCCGATGATGTGGAGCCGGTCGAGCGCGACCAATTCGGCGCGCGCCGGGAGGTGGTCGACTATGTCGCCGCCGCGCGGCGCGGCACGGACCCTGGTCGCGATCGCGACGCCCCGCTCGCGGGCGTCCAGCGGTCCGGCCCGCACCTCCCAGCCCGCTGCCGCGAGCCGGTCGAGCAGCAGTCGGGTGCCGGCGCCAGGGCTCGTCTCGCTCAGCACGAGGACGTGCTCGGGGCGCTCGGCCAGCCAGGCGATCTGGCGCTCGGCTCTGGCCGCCGACGGGTTGGCGACGTTTAGCGTCAGGATCCGGAGCATCATCGCCGCGACAGGATCAGCTCTGCGACGACGGCACCGAGCCCATCCGCGGCGGTCGTCGTCGTGTCAAACAAACTCGCCGGCAGCTGCTCGCGCTCGGTAAGCAGCGCATTGGCATCAGCGTAGAGCTCGAGCTCGCGCGCGGGGCCGATGACGCGCTCGAAGCGCCGCTCGGGGGTGATCGTGCGCTGGGCGAGCCGCTCGCTCAGAACTTCGGGCGCGGCGAGCAGCTGGATCCGGAGGCCGGGCCGCGGGATCCCGCGGTTGATCGCGAGGATGTAGTCGAGCTCGACGCTGTCGAAACGCTGGAGCACCAGCGAGGACTCGATATAGCGGTCGCAAAGCACGGTGGCGCCGTCGCGCAGCCGCGGGAGGATCTCGGTTTCGCACTGGTAGTGCCGGTCGCCGGCGACCAAGCACGCGAGCGCGCGGCCGTGCACGTCGCGCTCCGCCGCGCGGACCATGTCGCCGAGCGGGGAAGGCGACGGCTGGCACGTGCGGTGAACGGGTTCGCCGGTGGCTTCGAGCCTCGCCGCGACGGCGGTCGCGAGCGACGTCTTGCCAGCGCCGTTGGGCCCCTCGATCGTCACGAGCAGCCCCCGCGCCGGCGGATCGATGAAGATCGTCACGCCGCCGCCTGTGCGGGGTCGGGTACTGGGCACTGGTCGCGGTCGCGCTCGCCGAGCCGGCCGCCGGCGGCGACCACGGCCGCTGGGCAGCCGCGACCGCAGGCACTCGACATCGCGCAGGACTCACACACGGGATCGGCCGCGACTGCCGCGCGGTCGTGCAGCCGGTAGCGGTCAAGCCGAGCCGCGATGTCGTCGTGCTCGAAGGCGTTCCCGACGATGAACTCGGCGGCGTCGTGGCGCGACTGTGGCGTGCGCGCAGCGAACACGAGGTACGGGCACACGGTCACGTCTCCATTGGCGAACACGTAAACGATCGTTCCGGCCTCGCAGCCGGACAGCGGTCGGTCCTCGTTGGGGAACCGGATCTGGATGATCTCGAGCTCGCCCTCGAATGCCGCGTTGCGGTCGGCGAGCGAGCGCATGAGCGACTCGGGGGCTCCGAGCCGGCGGATTCCTCGGACGCCTCGGCCCATCGAGGACAGCGGGTTCATGAGCACGTACTGTGCGCCGCACGCCCGCGCGTACCGGCACAGCTCGTCGTACTCATCGAGCGCGGCGAGCGTGTTGGGGGTCACGAGCAGGCCCTTTAAGAGGCCACGGTCGCCGATCGCGCGGATCGTGTCCTTCGTGAGCGCGAACGAGCCCGGCGCGCCGCGAAACTTGCCGTGACTGCGGGCAGCGAAGCCGTCGAGGCTGACGTTGAGCATGACGCCTCCGAGAGCGGCGAGCTGATCGAGGGCGGCCGCCTCGATCAGGGTCGCGTTCGTGCAGATCGTCACCGTCATCTCGAGCTCACGCGCGTCGCGCGCGATCGTGAGGAGGTCGGGGTGCGCAAACGGCTCACCGCCCGTGAGCGTCAGCCGCGAGACGCGCGCGTCGCGCAGCTGCGGCAGCACGAGGTCGCGCATCTGCTCGCACGCGATGTCGATGCCCTCGGCCCGCGCCGAGACGAAGCAGTGCGCGCAGTGCAGGTTGCAGCGCTCGGTGATCTGCACCAGCGCCTTGCGCTCGGGGAAGATCGTCGTGGTGCGGAAGTAGCACGAGGCGGCCACCCCAGGCTCGGCGATCCTGCGCGCGCCCATCAGGGGCCGTCCGATCTTGCAGGGAACCTGAGAGGGTTGACGAAAGCTGGATCCGTCCCGGCGGGAGCCGCAGGCCCGGTTCGCGGCCCGATTATCCGATGACGACTCTCGCCCCCACCAAGCACCCGCTGGGACACCGCCACGGGACCACCCGATCGAGCGCGCGCCCGCAGGTCGCCCCTTCCGTGGGTCTGCTGACGTTCAACATCGGCGCGGCCGGCGAGGCCCGGGCAGCGGCCATCCTGAAGTGGCTGCTCTCGCGCGACGACGACGCGATAGTGCTGACCGAGACGACCGACGGGGCCGGGACGACGTTGCTCGCGCACGGACTGCGGGCACGGGGCTACAGCGTCTGCCACACGCCCGCCGCCCGCGAGCGCGGCGTGCTCGTTGCGAGCCGGCTCGCGATCACTCGCGACCTCTCGGACAGCCTGGCTGTGACGCTGCCCTGCCGCGCGTCGGCGCTGCTGATCGGGAGCGGAGCGAACAGGCTGGTGCTCGTTGGCGTGTACATCCCCTCGCGCGACCGCACCGGTGTCAAAATCGCGCGAAAGCGGGCGTTCATCGCTTCGCTCCTCGCCGGTCTGCTCGGGTTGCCGGCGGCGCAGCGCCCCCGACTCGTGCTCGCCGGCGACTACAACGCCGTCGCACGCCGCCACGAGCCGCACCTTCCGGGCTTCTTTCCATGGGAGTACGGGCTGCACGACGAGCTCGAGCGGATCGGCCTGCGGCCCGCGCACGAGCTGCTCCGCCGCGGCGAGCACCCACACAGCTGGATCGGCCGGACCGGCCTCGGCTACCTGTACGACTACGTACACGTCGGGACCGGGCTGCAATGCGGCGTCGAGCGGTGCGAATACCTGCACGGACCGCGGCGACAGCGGCTGTCCGACCACGCCGCGGTTGCCGTGCGGCTGGCGCTCGGGTGACCGACTCATTCCCCGTCCGCCAGAGCGCGGATCAGCGCCACATCGAGGCGATCGAGCCGCTCCAGGTCGAGGTTGCGCCTGAACTCCCGCACGACGACGGCGCGAGCTGAGCCCTCCTTGGCAGCCTCGTTGTTCGCCGAGCCCCACCTGCTGTCGTCGCGTGCCACGTCCCGGAGACCGAACGCGGTAACGAGCAGCACCAGCGGCATGTTGTAGCCGCGCTCGCGAGCCACATCCATCGCCTTGAACTTGAGCTTTGCGTCCGGGTCGAGCCCCTTCAGCCGGCGGCGGATCTCGTCGAGCATCGCCGCGCGATCGGGCACGAGCAGATCGAGGGCATACGCGTTCGCCTGCCCTTCCTGCTCGTCGTCCCGCCCCTCCCAGCCAGGTTCGATGTCGATCAGCCCACCGCGCCCGACGTGACCGTGGGCGAGATGGCCAACCTCGTGCGCGAGCGCGAACAGCCACCACGCCTTGAAATCGGGCGCCTCCTTGAGGACGACGACAGGCTGCTCGCCGATCAGCCACGCGCCTGCCGAGAACCCACCCTTGGCCAGCATCGGCACGACGACGATGCCCGCCTGCCAGCACCACCGCACGAGCGCCTCTAGCGTGATGTCCGCTCGGTTGCCGACGACCAGCTCGCGTAACGCGCGCGGGTCGGCTGGAACCACACCCGGCCGCCCCGCGAACGCGAGCGCGCTGCGCTGCGCGAGCGACCCGGCAAGCGCGAGCAGCGCCCGACTGTCCGGCGCCGTCCCACTGCGGCGTTTCAGCGTCGGAGCGTACGCAAGGACCGGCGGCGGCAGGCGGTCGGCCAGAACGCTGGCCGTGTCCCAGCCGAAACCGCGCGCGAGAACGTCCGCAACATGGCGCGGGTCGACCACGACGACGATCCGCTTGATGACGTCGGCGGGCACCCCGGCGCGCTGCGCCCGCCGGCCGAGCTCCTTGGCCGAGACCTCGGGCGCGTCGGGGCCGGCGATGTCCGCGAAGTTAGCGCCGAGCGCCCGCAGCAGGCTGCGCAGGGTTGAGATCCGCATGTCGGTCTCGCCCTGCTCGAGCTTCGCGAGCTGCGGCGAGGACATGCCGACGAGCCCGGCGACGGCCTTTTGACTCATGCCGCGGTTCTCGCGCAGCGCGCGCAGACGCCGGCCGATCCGTCGCGCCTCCTCGGCATCGCGATCCCGCAAGTGCAGCGCGAACGCCTGATCGGCGGCAGCCCGCACAACCATCCAGTCGAGCTCGCGCTCACCGTCCCGCGTGGCGATCAACACGGCAGCTCCGCCCTCGGCCGCGTCGACCGTGAACTCGCCGCTCACCCCGAGCGCGGTCGGATCGAGGTGCACGACATCGCCGTTGGCGAAAACGACCTCGATAAGACGGTCGCGCAGCGCGACCGTCTCGACGTCGCCGTAGCCCGGCTGCATCCATGGCTCGCCGGCGCTCATGAGTTGAGCCGCTCCCACTCGGCCATCAGCGCCTCCTGGTTCTCGACGATCCGCGCCATCACGTCACCCGGCACCGGCTCGATCTCGATGAACATCTCAAGCGAGACGATGTGAATCGACGCGATCCGGCGCCCACGGTGCTTGACGTGGCAGTGCGGGCTGTGATGCTGCCCGCCACGCTCGTCTGCCACATAGACACCGTAGTTGCGTATCTGAATAACCCTGGTCATGCAAAGTTAGCAAATATGTTAACCCATGGTTCAGACGGTCGCAGGCGAGGCTCCGAACGTGGAGCGACCGCCGAGGCTTCCTCGCGCAGCACAATCCCCCCGATCGCAGCACGCTGCGGGTGCCGACGCGACTGGTGGCTGTCGGGGAAGCTGACAGGCCCGCCGAGGGGCTTGGCCAACGATACGGCCCGCCAAGAACCAATCCACGAAGCCCGACAGTTGCTTGTCATCGAAGCCCCAGGGCCGCCTCCCACGTGAAGGTCTGCCCGAATCGGCTACACGGGTGGGCGACGGCCGAGCTCGACGTTTCCAACGAACGCTGCTAGGCGACCAGCGCATTGGTCAGGGCTGTCCTCGCATGGACGGCGAGCGCTGGTAACCCGGCCAGATCGGAGCGCGCACCCCATGTCATCGCCGCAGCAGCCCGAGCGGGCGCGCCGCAACGCCGGGACACATCCGGCACCCGCAGCGGCTGTAAGCTCCACCGCCACGCCATGGCCTTCCATCTCGAGCCCTGGGCGCTCGATCGCGCCCTCGAACACCTCGAGCAGCATGGTGACTCGGACGTCCTTCCGCCGGCGTTCGAGCTGCACGCCATCCGGCACGTCTGGGGCTCCGAGCGGCAGCGGTTGGAGGATACGGACCTCGACGTCTGGACCGTCGGCCCGCAGCGTAGATGCTTGTCACCCAAGCAGCATCTCGGGCTCCGCGTGGCAACGCAGCTCGACCCGGTCGATGCGCTCCTCACGACCGCACTCGTGATCCAGGTCGCCGACCAGCTCGAGGCGGTCCGGCTTCCGGTCGAAGATCGAACCGTCCACAGCCACCGCTTCGTGTCCGGGCTCGACCACGGCCGGCTCTTCTGTCCGGACTTCAACTTCTACTCCTTCAGAGACCGGTCACTCGAGCTCGCCGAGACGAGCGAGTTCATCCTACTCACGGACATCTCCGACTTCTACCCAAGGATCTACCTGCATCGCGTCGAGAACGCGCTCCGAGCAGCACTTGGCCTCGATGATGCGGCTGCTCGAGTGCTCAACAAATTCCTCACCCAGTGGAACCAGTCGATCTCCTACGGGTTGCCGGTCGGCGCTTCCGCGTTCCGGCTAATCGCCGAGGTGACGATCAACGACGTCGACCAAGCTCTGGCCGCGCGGGGTTACCACTTTTGCCGGTACTCCGACGACTTCCGCTTCTTCGTGGCGTCGGAACGCGAGGGGCGGGAGATCCTCGCCTTCCTCGCGCGGGCCTTGTCGAACAACCACGGGCTCACGCTCCAGACCGCGAAGACCGAGTTGATCCCCGCTGAGAACTTCAGCGAGCGCTTCCGCTGGAGCGAGCAGGACGAGGTCACGGGAACGATCCAGGAGAACCTCCACGAACTCCTCGCAGAGGTCGGCATCGACATGTACGACCTCCCCGCCTTCGCCGATCTTCCCGAAGATGTCCGTGATGCCGTCGAGAAAGCGAACGTGTGGACCCTTCTCAGGGATCAGCTCGACAAGGACTTCCCGAACATGCGGACGGTCCGCTTCGCCTTGCAGCAGATCCGGTGGTGGGGCCTGGCCGACGACGAAGGCCTGATCCTCGACCGCATGCGACAGTTGGACACCGTCTTCTCCGACGCAATCGGAGCGGCCACGGCAAGTCCTGACCTGACCACGGATGAGAAGCGAGAAATCGCCGAACGGCTGCTCGACCTCGTGGACGATGATGTCTTCGGTCATCTGGAGTACTTCCGAACGTGGATACTGTGGGTCTTCACCGACAGCGCGGAGTGGAACCACAGCCCGAAGTTGCAGGAGATCTACGAGCGCTACTCGGAGAGCTTCACTCGCAGTGCGGCCGTCATTGCCCTTGGCGTCGCTGGCATCGACCACTGGTTCCGCACGGAGCGCGACCGACTGCCGCTCATGGATCCATGGGAGCGGCGAGCGTTCCTCGCGGGGGCGGCGTGTCTCCCGAAGGACGAGCGTAAGCACTGGTATGCGTCGGTCAAGCCGCAGCTCTCGTCACTGGAGCTCTCCGTCGTCGAGTGGGCCAAGGCGAACGCCCCCCACTGAGCTCCGCGTAGGCGCGGTGTGTCGCGATCTCCGTCAGCGGGGGCCGCGAACATGCAGCCGAAGCCGAGCGCGCGGTGCACCGTCAGCGCGTACAAGCATGAGTTCAACGCGAGCCGGAAACATGCGCTGCACGGCAAGCGACTCCGTTGTCGCTTCTCGATCTGATAGGTGATGCAATCTTTGGCGATGATGGTCGGGATCGCGCAACGGGTGCGCCATCGGCCCGCTCAGGCGGCCGGCACTACGTCTAATGGCTGACACGGGCTGGCGGGTGAGGACGACAGCCCGTTGGGACGACCTCGGCGAACCAGCGCACCGACGCTGAGCTGCACAGCGCAAGCGGCATCTGCCCGATCGCCGGCTACGTACAGGATAAGGTCGACACCTTCTCGGTCCTCGTCCGAAAGCCTCGACATATGCATAAGCACGATGCGTTCATCTCTCACGCGTCCGAAGATAAGGACGTGCTAGTCCGTCCGCTCGCCGATCAACTCCAGAGGTACGGCGCCCGAATCTGGTACGACGAATTCGAATTGAAACCCGGCGACTCGCTCGTCGCGAAGATCGACCGAGGCCTTGCGGACTCTGCTCACGGGATTCTGATCATCAGCGCAGCATTCTTGAGCAAGCGATGGCCAGAGTACGAGAGACAGGGCCTGACGGCGCGCGAAATGACCGCGGGAGAAGAGATCCTGGTGCCGGTCTGGCACAACGTCGGAGTCGCTGACGTTGCACGCTTCAGCCCGACACTTTCGCAGCGGGTCGCACTCCGGACCAGGGACATGAGCCTCGATGAGCTTGCGCTTCGGCTCCTGGAGGTGATCCGTCCAGATCTGGCGGTGGGTCCCCGCCGCAAGGAGCTCTTCGACAAGATTATTGCCACCGCGGAGCCACGACTGGTAGCCATCGACGCGCTACAACAGCCTGAGAAACCCATACACAGTTCGCTGCCGGCGGACCTCGAGCGACGGATCCGCCTTATCCAAGGTGCCCTCTACGAAGTCCTTCCGATCTCCCTTGACGAGACGATCGAGAACTTCAAGCGCGACGTTCATCCGGAACGCGAAGTCGAGCACTGGGAGGCAATCGCAGGGGCCTACCTGCAGCTCGTTCACGAGTTGAGCGTCGATAGCCCGGAAGCTCGTAAGGAGATATTCGCGTTCGTTGGCGGGGCGTACTCGGGATCTGATCTTGATCGAGTGCCGATGCAGCACGTGCCAGAAGCACAGCGGGATGCGATTCGAACGGCACTACAGAAGCGTGACGATCCGCACCCCGTGATACTCGCGGCGGCTGAGGTGCCCAAGCCGGCACCGCGTGAAGACCTACACGCTTCTGGACCGCGCACATCGCAGGCGCATGATGCGATCGTGCGTACCTTGAACGAGAGCTACAAGAGGATGTCGGACATTCAAGGTCTCCGAACTGGCCCGAGCGAGCTCGACGACGCGCGGACACTCGTCTGGATAGGCCTGGAGAAGCTCTGCGACGCAGAGAGAGATGATCCGGGAAGCTCCTACACAACGATCGCCGAATTGAGTTCCGGCGCCCGGAGACTGTTAGCCGCGCAGGCCGTTGTCGAATTGGCACGCTTGAAGTGGGGATACCCGCGGTTGACATGTTCACAATGCGAGAGCGACGCTGTCGATCAGGATCACGACGGCTTCGTCTGCGCGAGCTGCGGCCACGCTTGGTCAGATTCGACGTGAGCCCTTCGGCAGCGCATGTCGCTGTCGTGCAACCGAAGCGTGGTATAGGGAGCACTCCGGCATTTCAAGCAAAGCGGAGCCTAGCTGCGCTCGTATACCGATCACAGACGCGCCTCGCGGAACGGTGGTCCCTGCGCACGCGCGCTGTTGCTATGGACGAAACGGTGCAGCGCCGCAGAGTCGCCGCCAACCACTTGGCGACTATCGGATTCGTGGCCGTCACTACTCCCGTTGTTGTGGTGCGCGGGTAGGAGGTCCGGCCGAGAGATCGACGGGCTGGTGCAGAGGCCTTGGGTAGCCACCGGCGATTCGCACAACGATTGGGACACGGCCTTTGGGTTGCGGCCGCCCAGTCATTACTCGCAGTCGAAGCTCCGACCCAACATAGAAGCACGCAACCAGAGCGAGCCAGATCCCCACAATCGAACCGGCGGCAATCGCCGGAAGTGCGCCGTGTCGGGAGAGCGAGCTCACGCCGACGGCCGCGGAGGCTCCTGCAATGACGAACAGCACAGCGGCGACCGCCCTGTACTCGTAGAGCGTCCGGCGCCCCCTCGGTGCCCTCTGGCGTAGGTAGGTCTGCCAACCAAGCGCAGGCGGCTTGGCCGCCGAGAGGTCCACGTTGATTTGCCTCTCCAGGATCGAGGTGTAAAGGTCGACAAGAACCATTCGTTCCACTTCTCCCAGCCAGATCACGATGATCAGTGATGCGAGCACGGGAGCGACGATAAGCAGCAGCACCACCGACAGCGACGCTCCCTTGGTCGCGCTCGCCCCGATCCCGAGAACCACCCCGGCCAGGGCCGTGCCGCCCGCGACCACTCGTTGCTGGCGATCCGTCGCGGCCAGAGACTCCTGACGCAGGCTCTTGTACTCCTCAATGCTGGCGTCCGCTGGCTCCACTCAGCCATAGTGTCGCGCCTGGAAAGTCTGCCCGCTGCCGGTCGTAGGGCACGTTCGACCCCGACACTCCGTGGGCAAGCTGGACCATTGCCGGGGTCAGTTGCGAGTTTGCCGCTCATCGTCGCCACGCGGCAGGCCTTCGGCGTTGTTAGCAGCGCCAGCGGCGAGCGTCCGGGTGTCCTGGCACGAGGTGGCCCCTCCAACGATGTCGCGGATAGCGGCGCCGTCGATCTACCGAGAACACGTCTCGATGACATGCGAACTGGTGCCCGCGATCACGGTTTTCTCCCCAGGGTTGATCACCAGAATTCCCCAGGGCGGTAGCGCGTAGAGACCTACGCGCGCGGGGTTCGACGGAGGTGAGGCCCGTAGGGCCGAGCCGTAGTCGATCCCCGCGCGCGTGCGCGGTTCCGTCGGGGGTCCCCCTCACCGTCAGTGGTTCTCTAGGCCATGACGGATGAGGAGGACCGTGGGGATGTTGACCCAGGAGGACGACGTGGAGATACACGCGCTCGCGCGCAGAGGTTGGTCGAAGTCCGCGATCGCCCGGCACACCGGCCGGGACCGCAAGACGGTCGCGAAGTACCTGGCCGGCGACGGACCCGCCAGGGAGCCGCAGCCGAGCTGCTTGGAGCCCTACCGCGCCTACCTCGAGGCGCGGTTCGTCGATGACCCGCACGTGCGCGCCAGCGTGCTGTTCGGCGAGCTCGTCGCGCTCGGGCTCGATCGCTCCTACCCGACGCTGGTCCGCGAGATCCGCGAGCTCGGCATGCGACCGGTCTGCGATTGCTGCAAGGCCGGTGGCGTCAAGGTCACCGTCGGGCTCGATCATGAGCCGGGTGAGGAGCTGCAACTTGACTGGCTCGAGCTGTCTGAGACGCCGTGGAGCGAGAAGGCCTACGTGCTGGTCGGCGCGCTGTCGCACTCCGGCCGGGTCCGCGGCGTGTTCGCTGACGGGATGACGTTCGCGCACCTGATCGAAGCCCTCGACGGTGTCCTGCGCCGGCTCGGCGGGACATCGAAGTCGTGGCGGACCGATCGGATGGCTACGGTCGTCTACCCGGGCAGCGACCGGCTGCGCCCGGAGGCCGCCGCGGCCGCGAAGCACTACGGCGTCACCGTCGCGGTCTGTCCGGCATACCGGCCGCAACGCAAGGGTGTCGTCGAGAAGGCGATCGACTACGTGACACAGTCGTGGTGGCGCGCGGCACCAGTCTCGACGCCGGCGGAGGCGCAGGCCGATCTCGACCGCTGGTGTGTCGCCGTCTCGGACCGGCGCCGGCGCGGATCCAGCACGGTTGGGGAGCTCGCTGCTGCAGAGCCGCTGCTCGCGCTGCCGCGGCTGGCGTTCCCCGCCGAGCACCAGGCCGAGCGCGTCGTCGCCGACGACGCGTTGGTCGCGTTCGAGACCAACCGTTACAGCGTCCCGCCCGGCTACGCGGCGCAGACCGTCACCGTCAGGGCCCGGCTCGGTGACGTTCACCTCGAGATCTACTCCCAGGCAGGCCGGCGGATCGCTCGTCACCGCCGCGCCCCGAACGGCGCCGGGCAGATCCTCCGCTGCCCGCAGCACGCCAAGTTGCTCGAGCAGGCAGTCCTCGCCGGGTTCACGACGACGAAGCAGTGCCCGCGCAAACCGAACCGGCCGCCCGGCGAACGAGCGATCGCCGAGGCCGCGCGCCTACGCGGCCAGGACCCGGGCGGCGTGGTCGTCGATCTCGATCAGTACGCGCGGATCGCGAAGGTCGCAGGTCAACGGTGAACAAGCACGCCAGCTACCAGGACCTCCGCACGCACCTTGCCTACCTCAAGCTCGCCGCCGTCGCGGAGCATCTACCGGCCGCGCTCGAACAGGCCGAGAAGGACAAGCCGGGCTACACGCAGTTCCTGCACGATCTGCTCCAGGTCGAGGTCGACGCGACCGAGCAACGCCGCCTCGCTGGGCGGATGCGGTTCGCCGGATTCCCATCTACCAAGACGCTCGAAGAGTTCGACTTCACCGCCCAACCCGGCATCGACCGCGCCCTGGTCAACGAGCTCGCGACACTCCGGTTCGTCGAGGAGAAGGCCAATCTGCTCCTGATCGGCCCGCCGGGCGTGGGCAAGACGATGCTCGCGATCGCACTCGGGCTCAAAGCAGTCGAGGCCGGCTACCGCGTCCACTACACGACCGCCGCTGACCTCGTCGCCCGCACCAGCCGCGCCGCCGACCAAGGCCGATGGGAGAACACGATGCGATTCTGGGCCGGACCACAGGTCCTCATCGTTGACGAACTGGGCTATCTGCCGATGGCCGGCGAGGCCGGCAGCCACCTGTTCCAGGTCATCACCCGCCGCTACCTGCACGGCAGCGTGATCCTGACCACCAACCGAGGGATCGCCGAGTGGGGCACGATCTTCGAGGACACCACCGTCGCCGTCGCGATCCTCGACCGGCTCCTGCACTACGCGACCGTGCTGCAGATCGACGGCGACAGCTACCGCTTGCGCGGCCACCGCGCCAAGCTCGCGCAACTCCGCGCCGGCCTGAACACGACCAACGCCGGCGGCTAGCATCGGGCCCTCGATGGCCGCTGGCGAAGACGACTGGAGGCTGACAGACCAGGAGACCTGGCTCCACGGGGCGGAACTCGCGTGGAAGCGCTACCACGCCCGCAGCGAGACCTGGGAGCACGAGCACTGCGTGTTCTGCTGGGCGAAGTTCATGGACCCCGACTTCTCCGAAGCGCACCGCCAGCACATCGCCGAGCACCCCGACGTGCTCACCGAGGGCTACACCACGACCGACTCACACGAGCAGGGCGCCGACTACCACTGGATCTGCAAGCCGTGCTTCGACGACTTCGCCGAACGCTTCGCGTGGGGCGTCGTGCCGTCCGCAGACTGACCGATCGGGCGCCCTCACCGACCCGCCGCGACCGGCCTACGCCGGCACCGCGGGGTGGGGAATTCTCGTGATCACCTATGGGGACTTTCGATGATCGTTGACACTGGTGGACATACAATCGGCCGATGCCGGTTGGCGATACCCAGAAGGCCTTCGCCAGGGCAGCCTTGACGGACGGCATTGAGCTAGTGCGGCAGTCATTTCCGTGGGCTTGCGAGCAGGGCCATTTCGGGCTCCTACGAGTCGCTGAGACAAGTCGCGACGGAGACATCATCCTCCGCGCGACGGTTGCGGCCAACGCACTCGAACGGATATGCGTGAGGCTCGGCGGCGATCTCGACTGTCTTCGCGCTGGCCGGTCGAACATGCTTCCAGGTGACTTCCTCCACGTCGAGTCGAGGGTGCTCATTGAGATCGACGAGTTCCAGCACCTGACGTCCTTCCGGCTCGGATCCTTCGACGAGTACCCGGCCAATCTGCCCGTCGGCTAGGACTTATCGGCGTACCGTAGTTCGTGCCGTGCTTGGTCGAGTCAGGCCGACAGGTATCGAGCTACCAAGGAAGCGCGGTGCTTTGGGGTTGGTGGACGTCAGCGCCAGCGTGCTTATAACGACGCGCTGCGAGATCTCGCCGCGCCAGCGATGGGCTTCGCCCCGGTCATTCGTTGCGTAGCTTCCCACGACGACGGCGCCCGCGCGTATCGAGAAAACCGCGACAGGATTCGCGCAGCCCTTACGTGATTGAGGCGCACGCGCGGCCGGCGCCATCGCTGCTCCGTCGGACGAGTCGCGGCAGTCATGCGAGTCGTGCTCGGAGCTCGTGCCGATGCCGCCAGCGCGGCGGACAGCCTGCGCCGCCCACCCGGTCGGCGGTACCGGGGATTCGCCGAGCCCCCCGCAGGCTGCTGCATTTACGCGTCGGTTTGTTAGCGAGAGTTGTTAGCGAGAAATCTCGGCCCGACGTCCCGGAAAATAGAAAAGTCCCGATTTCCGGGACTTTTCCTATAGCGGGGGCAGGATTCGAACCTGCGACCTTCGGGTTATGAGCCCGACGAGCTACCAGACTGCTCCACCCCGCGGCGGACTTGTAGTGATAGCAGATCACGCCGGTTTTGCTCGGAGCAGAGCGCTCGGATGGGCCCGGCCATGGCGAGCGGAGCGGAGCCAGCCCACCCAGCTCAATCGGTACGCGTAGTGCGCCAGGCTGGCCGCACCCGGGACGGAAGCCCGGATGCGGCGCCTGCTGGGAGCTGCGCCCCAGGCTTTCAGTCGGACATGCGGGGGTCGACGTAGAAGTCGTAGAGCTGGACGTCGCCCGGCGACAGGTTGGCGAAGACGAACTGGACCACCTGCCAGCCGGGCAGGTCGCCCGGGTGGACCGTGAACCGAGCCGAGGGCGCCCAGGTCGAGGAGCCGCCGATCGTGCCGGACAGGGCGGTATGGAGGATCGGCTCAGTCACGCCGGCGGCGAGCACGTCCGAATAGACGACGCCGACGAGCACCCCGGCGCCGGCCGCT